>Ga0307478_10000272_pt1 | contig 57746 bp, 45 predicted proteins | sample atmos_gasesECM4C_2_FD_203713 | JGI IMG/M metagenome (GOLD analysis project Ga0307478, IMG submission 203713) | Hardwood forest soil microbial communities from Morgan-Monroe State Forest, Indiana, United States - atmos_gasesECM4C_05 | ecosystem: Environmental > Terrestrial > Soil > Temperate...
AGTGAACGCCGCGCCCATGGGTGTCTATCAGCACGGACGAGCCGGAGTTTTCACCTACACGATTCCGGGGCTGACGTCGGGCAGTACGTACACGGTCCTGTTGCATTTTGCCGAAACCTATTTCAGCGCCGCTGGCAGTCGTGAATTCAATGTAGCCATCAACGGCACAACCGTACTCACCAACCTGGATATCTATGGCACGGTGGGCAAAGACGCGGCATTACTTGAGACCTTTAATACGACGGCCAACAGCAGCGGGCAAATCGTCATCGCCTTCACCATCGGCGCTGCCAATCAGCCTGTAGTCATGGGAATTGAAATTCGGACCAACTAGAGCCGTTCAGTCATAATCGGAAGGAAGCTGCCGAAATGAGCAGGCGAAACAGCGGGCAAAGTTCATCCTTGTTTACGTGCGTGCGGACGCGCGGTGGATCTGCGCACCACCAACTCGGTTTCGATGGCAATTTCTGTAACGTACACGAGGCACGAGGAAGACCGGGACGGAGTCGACGTTACCTACCGCAACCGCAGCAACGACTGCGCGTAATGCGCGTCATCAACTGCACCGGTCCCGAGGTGGATTGCCGCAGAATCGAGAACCTGCTGCTGAACAATCTCGTGCGCCAGAAACTGGTCCGCCCCGATCCCCTATTTCTGGGCCTGGATACTTCCGAGCACGGCGCCTTGGTCGACGCTGACGGTGAGCCATCGGATTTTCTTTATACGATTGGCCCGTCGCGCAAAGGAAGCCTCTCCGGCGGCAGCGATTCCGCTCACCCTGTGGGGCGTGTGGTGGATTTTCCTGTGGACGCAAGGGCGCGGGTCTGTCTTGCTGGCGCTGATCGGTTTTTTTGTTGTCGTAAGGCCAATCTCCTGCGTCAGGCAGCGTCGTCGTTACAAGGCCTGGCGCAAGGAGTGGGAGTCAGTGGAAACCTCTAGCCAGGCGCCCGCGCAGCGACAGAAACGGCGGTTGCGTTTGGCAACGGTTCTGGCGGCGGCGTTGTTCGTCGGCATTGTCGTTTGCGGGCCGCAGGTAACAGACAACCCGGAACTAAACAATGCCTTGATGTGCTCTGGCTTCTTTGCGGCATTTTTCTCGTTGTAAGGCTTCTGATCGGCATCGGGCGACTGGTCATGAAGCGCGTAAAAGGAATGTTGAAAAAGCGAAGCAGGAAGCTGCGCCTGTGTCGTGGATGCTAAGCACAACGGTTGACTCGCCGTCGCGTGAGATGGCGGTGAGAAGTCTGCCGGAATATGCGCTCGGATTTTAGGTCGATGAGCTGCCCAATACGGTATAGGGTGCAAACGGGTTTGTAACGCAAATGGCAGAGGGACTTATGGCTGGTCGGCAAATACAGGGATGAAGAGGGAGGATTGTTCCAGTTCCAAAGATATGTCTGGCGTTCCGCGCCAGCCACCTGTTCATTAGGGGGAGGGGCGATTCGGTGCATAGTTGGGCAGGATGAACATGGAAAGTTTCGGCCAGGAATACGGCTTGGACAGTTCGAAAACGATGGGAGGGCGCAGACCATATTTCTAGGCGACGAATTTGTTATCAAACAGGAGGCGGTTAAATCTTCGCGCGAAATGACGCGAGCTTGGATATCGGCAGCGGCGGAGTCCTATGCCGATTCCGGGAAAGAACCTATGAAGCCCGGCGAGCAGATTATCAAAGTTCAAATGGATGATTGGTGGAGCGTGGAGATAAATGCCCCCGGCAAGCTTTCTCCATTGGAAGCAAAGCTGAAAGAGGCATTCGAGCAAAGTATGGCAACTGGAGGAGCACGATCTTCGTCAAGAACGCCCTCTCACGATATTGACAGATAACGTATGACAGTCGTGAGTCCTGTGGGATTGTGAATGAGCCATCACACTAAGGTTGACAAGAATGCACGAGTGAATCCACTCGATGTTGTGAATCCACGTCAGATGGAGAAATCCGCGGATGCACGCTGTGCTATGGGTTGGAGTACCCATGGATCTCGGTACTTTAGGTGGGCCCAACAGTAACGTCTCCTGGCCAAACCACAGCACGAAGGGCGAGATTGTTGGCATAGCCGAAACTGCGGAGCAGAATCCGTTAGGTGAGGCCTGGAGCTGTTCAGCTTTTTTCTTCGGTCCCGATGGCTACGTGTGTAACGGTTTCGCATGGCAAGACGGCGTGATGACTGCGCTTCCGCCTTTTCCCGGTGGGATCGACAGTTATGCAGCTGGAGTCAATAACAAAGGACAAGTGGTTGGATGGGCAGAAAACAGCGTTCACGATCCCACCTGTAACAATCTTCCTCCGTTCAGCCAGGTTCTCCAGTTTGAGGCCGTCATTTGGGGACCCCGCCTAAACCAGATGACGCAACTTCCTCCGCTCTCTCCCGACCCGGATTCGGCTGCGACTGCTATCAATGACAAGGGTCAGGTTGTCGGGATCTCTGGTCTTTGCTCGAATGCGGTCGGAGGAGCGAGCGCTGAGCACGCGTTGCTCTGGGAAAACGGCGTCCCCACCGATCTCGGAAATATCGGAGGCCAAGCCTGGAACACTCCCATCGCCATCAACAACCAGGGCAAAATCGTCGGTTTTGGAAACATCTCAGGCGACGAAAATGCCGCGGAAAATCCCGTCGCCTTCATCTGGACCAAAGCCAACAAGATGCAGGAGATCCCTCCTTACGGCACAGACACGAACAACGCGGCCTTTGATATCAACGAGAAGGGTCAGGTCGTCGGAAACTCGTTCAATGTAAACATTGGTACTTCGCGCGCCACCCTCTGGCAAAACAATACGTTGAACGACCTGAATACGCTTGTCATTCAGCCCACTTCTCTCTATCTAACTCTGGCGCAGGGCATCAACGATGCTGGCGAGATCACCGGAAGCGCAATCGACACAGCCACGAACCAAACTGTGGGTTTCCTAGCGGTTCCAGTGTTCGACGGCAGTGGTAATCCAGACATCGCGGCCAAGGCCACGGGGGAAGCCAACCCCCGTCAGGTCGTTCTCACCGAACGTATGCGACAGCAGCTCCCTGTCTTCATTCGCATGATGCTGGAGGTTGCGGGGACAAAATGATTGGTGGCTGACCTGAAGAAGACGCCCGTGAGGCGCGCAGCGCACATCGCGGGCTGCGCGCGACCGGGGGTGCCGTGCCCTTCGTTATCATGCTGACGGAAATGTTCGTCAACCGCCTTTGTGATTTCCCGAGCGCATGGCATCTGCGATTGCGCTCAGCGTTGCCGGATTTTCTTCTTACCTTCGTCGCTGCGATCAGCAGCATGCGGTAGCGGCTTTCGTCCATTGTGGGCGCGATTTTATATGCCTCGACAATTATATACGTCATGGAGTATATAAGGAGCATGGAATCTGTCTTCGAGATCATTGCGGAGCCGAACCGCCGAGCGATACTCAGCCTCCTGGTCTCTTCACAGCAGTCAGTGGGAGAGATCGAGCGCCAACTTCGTTTGTCACAGCCGACCGTGTCGAAGCACCTGCGCGTGCTGCGCGAGGCCGGATTCGTGGAATCGACGGTGGACGCGCAGCGTCGTCTCTACCGGCTGAAACCTGAACCATTTGAGGATCTGGATGCCTGGCTCGCTCGTTTCCGCCGGTTCTGGTCGACTCACGTGGATGCTCTCGAACGCCACCTTGATCGAATGGATCAGGATCGAATGGATTCAACGCCAACGAAAAGCAGGCCAACTAAGACAAAAACTAAGGAGAAAACGACGTGGCCCAAACCGCGAGCGTAACTAAGGAGAAACGAAATGAAAATCAAACTGGCAAGCGTATACGTGGACGATCAAACCAAGGCCCTGCATTTCTACACCGAGGTACTGGGCTTTGCCAAGAAGTCCGATTTCAGTAATGGCCCCTATCGCTGGCTGACCGTGGCTTCGACCGAGGAGCCAGACGGCACTGAGCTGCAGCTGGCGCTGAACAACAACCCCGCAGCTAAAACGTATCAGCAGGCGATCTTTCAGCAGAAGCAGCCCGCCGCCAATTTTTTTACCGACGACGTCAAGGGCGATTACGAGCGGATCAAGGGGCACGGCGCCGAGTTCACCATGCCGCCCACCGACGTGACCGGCTCGACCATCGCGATGCTGAACGACACTTGCGGTAACCTGATTCAGCTCACCCAGCTTGCACGCTGGTAAAGCGATACCAGGAGGAAGCAAGATGACCGATCTCGCGCAGTACACACCGGGTCCGGCCAGCGGGGCGCGGATACAGAAGGACCGCGGACAAAACGGCGAAGAGAAGTGGACGCTCGTTCTCGTCCGGGAACTGCGCCACGCGCCGGAAAAAGTATGGCAGGCGATTACCGACCCGGCGCATCTGCGCGAGTGGGCTCCCTTTGACGCCGATGGGAGCCTGGCTATGGCGGGAGCCACCGTGAAACTCACCACCGTAGGAGCACCCGTGCCGCGTGTCACCGAAACAACCGTGACGCGAGCCGACGCTCCCAACTCCCTTGAATACAACTGGGGTGGCTTCGATATGCGCTGGCAACTCGAGGCCCTGGGTGGCGGCACGCGCCTCACACTGTGGACCAACATCGGTCATCGCTTCATCGCCATGGGCGCTGCCGGGTGGCACATTTGTTTCGATGTTCTTGATGGCCTACTCAGTGGGACACCCATCGGACGCCTCGTCGGCCCGGAGGCGATGAAGTTTGGCAGCTGGCAGCGGTTGCACGCCGAGTACGCCAAGCAGTTCGGTATTGAAACAGTCAACTGGCCGCCTCCGGCGGCTCAAAAACCGTAATCGAGGAGGAGGTCCCAAATGAACTGGAATAAATGGATTCGGCAGACCCACCGCTGGCTGTCCATTGCCTTTACGGTGGCCATCGTCGTCAACGGCGTGACCGTGGTACAGGGGAGATATAGCTCTAGACTTGGCCTCATAGCGGTGTTCGTGCTCGCCCTGGAGTTCTTCACCGGTATGTACTTGTTCGTGCTGCCGTATGCCGCCAAGTGGCGCAGCGGGAGACGTACCGACTGAACAGCTTAAGGAAAAGTAGGTCCCTCGTTCAAGCGATCCTCTGAATTCATTGCCTTCGCCAGGCCGGAGCCTCGAACGGGTCCGCGAAATACTGTGTTTCGTGGACGACTTTGTCATGAAGGGCGCTCCTAATTTTCCACATCCCCGCGCAACTCTCACGCTTGGCCCCCTCATCTGACTGCCATTACTCTGATGGAGTGTAGCGAAATGGCTGGGTCGAGAAGAGATTCGGCCACCGGCGTTTGACCTGATCCACATAAGGAGACCTGATGACCTTGAAGCCGAAAAATACGATTTGCCTCTGGTTCGACAAGGACGCACATGATGCGGCGCGCTTCTACGCTGCGACCTTTCCAAATAGCGAAGTAACCGCTGTTCACAAAGCGCCGAGCGACTACCCGAGCGGCAAGCAGGGCGATGTGCTGACGGTGGAGTTCACGGTTCTGGGCATTCCCTGTCTGGGTCTCAACGGTGGCCCGGCGTTCAAACACAGTGAGGCTTTTTCTTTTCAGATCGCGACGGACAATCAGGAAGAGACGGATCGCTATTGGAACGCGATCATTGGCAACGGCGGCCAGGAAAGTCAGTGCGGTTGGTGCAAGGATCGCTGGGGCCTCTCCTGGCAAATCACTCCGCGCGCGCTGATGGAGGCGCTTGCCGCTGGTGGTGGCGAGGCAAAGCGCGCCTTCGAGGCGATGATGCAGATGAAAAAGATCGACGTCGCCAAGATCGAGGCAGTGCGCCGGGGATGACGTGGACGGCACATAAGGTTTAAGAGGGTGCCCAAGGTCGAAAATGAATGCTCGTCTTAAGAGTTATATTTCCTCGTTGCAGATGTGGGCCACCCGCCCATGTCGTTCGACGACTTGTTTCTAACAAATCAGCCTAAGAGAAATGGAAAGAGTTATCCCCTTTTCGTAACCCGCATTCCGTTTGTTGGGAACGCGGACATAACACTAGGCTCCGTAATCGCAATCTGTTCCAGGTAATAGGCCACAGGTGGCGGTACACCGAACTCCCATTTCACTTGAATTTCTTCTTCCGGAAAAAAATTTCGTTTTAGGCATTCCAACATTTCGACCCCGGATTGAGCCGTCAGAAACCGGGCTAAGTCAGGAGTCTCGATACGAAGTCCCGAAAAAGTGAAGGATAGCGGTAAATCGGTCAAGAGCCTGAGGTAGTCCGGGTCTTGATGCTCATCGACATGTGCCCCACCCTCCCTATTCGCCAGGATGAGAACAACCTGTTTCCTCTTGTAAACTAATTGAATGCCAAGCCGCGATCTAAACGTAAATACCGTTCGGTTCCACCACGCACCAACCATATTCGACTTATAATGTGCTGAACCAAGATCGACTGCAGGCGCAACAGTTGTCCCAATTCTCACCCCTAGAGCGAAGCTTGCCACCTGTTCCTCGCTGGGCCGTTCCTCGATGTTTCCCAAGATCGGAAGCTCAAGGCCGTTAGGAACGGCTTGCGCGAGTAGTGGTTTGCTCGTGCGACTCTCGTGTACTAGCACACGAAGACTTGTCGCGATCCGCACGGCTTCTGCAAAATTCCCCGAATAAAAAGCACCCAGGGACACACGCAGGAAGTCCATCTGCTCTCGCAGTCTAGCCAGAGCGTTTTCCTTTGGTCTCGGCAAGTAACTCCACCATCCTTCTTGGACGACTACGAAGAGAGTAGGACCATTGTTCCTAAATACCTTGGTCCTTTCACCATTTCGCGAGTCGACCGTGCCAGATCTGATTTTATTCGTCTTGGGCGGGCGAGTGGCCACTTAAGCCCGATTTTGGCTTGAGTGGGGTAGTTCTATCCCCCGGACGCTGCGGCTTACGCCACAACCTATTTCGGCATGGGTACCGACACGGCTTTGCCAGCGCCGCGCTCGGCAATCCAGATCGTGTCTCCTACAGGTTCGACTCCAGTTGGAGTGTTGAGCCCATCCTTGATTACCGTTACGCTTGCCTTATCGCCATTTACGATGAGGGCGGTGATTTTGCCGCTGGCATTCTCTGCAAGGATGAGCTTACCGTTCGCTGCGCGCATGCCATCTGGGCCTTTTATCGGCTGGTCGGTCCAGATATCAACCGGCTCCCCCGGTTTGCCGGCGACATCGACAGGAATGCGGTAGAGCTTGTTGAAGATTACGTTGTTCACATAGAGCGTGCCATCCAGAAAGGTGATGCCGTCGACGCCCATCAGCGTCAGATGCTCCAGGTAAAGTTCCGCTGTGGACGCTCCGGCAGGCAGCCTGAAGATTCTGCCGGGGATGGTGTCAGTAATATAGAGCGCCTTGTCCGGCCCGATCGTAAAATCGTTGCAAACATTGTTGTCCCCGGGCAGGTTCCAGCGGATCTTCGGCGCGCCAGTAACCAGATCAAAGCCTCTCAGCGCGGTATGGCGCTGTTGCGGAGTGGTGTTCGGCACCGGTGTCAGTTGACATGTCCACAACGTGTTGCTGGCAGCGTCCGCCAACATGCCGAGAAAGAACGTCCCCGGACCTTCTGCGCTGGCGTCGATAAACTTCTCGGCGGTTGTGGAACCCGGACGCACCTTGTAGACGAATGGTGAACTGGCGCTGCCGACAATCAGCACGCCGCCCGGCGCCATGGTCAAACTTTCCGGCTGCGATTTCGCATCAGCAATCAGGATGTCCGCGGCGAACGCGGCCTGCGCAAAGCTAATATTAATGACGAGAGCAGCACAGGCAGCGAGATATCGAGTGTACGAGACACGCATTGTTAATCTCCCCCGGAGTTGATTTTCGGTGGCGCTCATCATAATTCATACGAGGCAGGTGCCGATCAAGCCCGGTTTTGGCTTGAGTGGGCGATCAGTCCTTCGTATAGTGCGTGCATGCGCTCGATCTTGCTGCTGCTTTGTCTGATTATTCTAGTGCTCTGCGGGGCGGTCTATGCCGCCTGGCGGTCCTGGCGGAAGATGAGTGCCGGTAAACGGATTTTGGGTGTGTTGCTGCTGGCACCGCACTTTCTGCTTGTCGTCTGTATTGTCGTGTCGCTGCTGTGTGGCCACCCACCGCAAGGATCGCGTTGCTTCAACACACAGTTTTTCTGCGGTGTTCTCATCGTATTCATTCTGCCGGTGCCGGCTTTGGTAGGTACGGTAACGGCATTTGTAATGTTTTGGCGCGCTCGCATACCTTTGTAAGTTTTGATCGTTGACCACTCTCGTCCTCAGTACCGGAAACCTGCCTCATCGGACTGTTGACGAGCGCAGCGGCAGCACCGCTCATGTCACTCTAACGTCGCATGCCAAGTCGAGTTCCCCGTCTTGTCCTGAAAGAACCGCAGGGAAGGAGAGGACACCCATTGGGTTTGAGGCTTTAGTCGAAAAGGATGGGCTCGCACAATTCTTCTACTTGCGGAGGTTGCGGGTTACACCGAGCGCGACTAAAGTAGGTGCGAGAGTTGGAGTTGCTCATGAAAAAGCCCGTCCAGGTAGAATCTGCATCCATTTCTGCTTCTGCATTCATCGATGAGAAGATCAAGGGACTTGGGGACTGGCGCGGGACGATGCTCGCGAAGGTGCGCGGGATCATACACGAGGCAGATCCTGAGATTGTCGAAGAACGCAAGTGGGTCAAGGCGACATCGCCAGGGACTCCCGTGTTTTCGCACGGCGGCATCGTCTGCACGGGAGAGACGCACAAGAGCGTCGTCAAGCTGACGTTTGCCAAGGGAGCTGCGTTGAAGGATCCTAAAGGTCTGTTCAACTCCAGCCTCGAGGGAAATGTGAGGCGCGCCATTGACATCCACGAAGGTGACAAGATTAATGAGGCGGCGTTGAAGGATCTTATCCGCGCGGCAGTGGCGCTCAATCTCAAGGGGAAGACCGAGCCGAAGAACAAGCCGAAACCCCGGTGAAAATCCCCGCCCCTTCGACAAGCTCAGGGCAGGTCCTAAATTTCGCAAAGGACGCGAAATTTAGACTGGGCCACCCAGTTTTCTTTCAGCAAGTTCATAGTCGCAGAAACTCTTCCTCGCGCCGGAACCGGGCGCGATTTATGGCAGAGTCACGTTGATGTTGAGATTGCTGGCGACGAAGGCGAAGGAGTCCGCGGTCTCGTCGATGCGCTTTGAGATTGGCTTGCCGGCGCCGTGGCCAGCTTTGGTCTCAACGCGAATCAGGACGGGAGCAGGTCCTGCCTGATCGGACTGCATCGTAGCCGCGAACTTAAAACTGTGTCCCGGCACTACGCGATCGTCGTGGTCTGAGGTTGAGATCAGCGTGGGAGGATACTTCGTTCCCGCTTTCAAGTTGTGCAGCGGCGAGTACGCGTACAAGGTTTTGAAGTCGTCGGCGTTGTCGGAGGAGCCGTAGTCGGAAGTCCACGCCCAGCCGATAGTGAATTTCTGGAAGCGCAGCATGTCCATCACGCCAACTTCGGGCAGGGTCGCACCGAAAAGGTCGGGGCGCTGCGTAAGGCAGGCGCCGACCAGCAATCCGCCGTTGCTGCCGCCATGAATTGCAAGCTTGGGGGGTGATGTGTATTTGTTATCGATGAGCCACTGGGCGGCGGCGATGAAATCATCGAAGACGTTTTGCTTCTTCGCCTTCATGCCCGCCTGGTGCCACTCTTCCCCATACTCGCCGCCGCCGCGCAGACTGGGCTGGGCATAGATGCCCCCCATTTCGAGCCACACGATGTTGGGCACATTAAAAGTCGGCGTCAGCGAGATATCGAATCCGCCGTAGGCATAAAGCATCGTGGGGTTCTCTCCATCGAGCTTCATCCCCTTCTTAAACGTCACAAACATGGGGATGCGAGTCCCGTCCTTACTCTTGTAAAACACCTGCTCGGTTTCATACTTCGTGGGATCGAACTCCACTTTGGGCTGGCGGAACACCGAACTTGTGCCAGTCTGGGGATCGTAGCGATAAATGGTCGCCGGCGAAATGAAACTGGTGAAGCTGTAGAAAGTTTCCTTGTCTTTGCGCTTGCCACCAAAGCCACCAGCGGTGCCGATGCCGGGTAGGTCCGCGTTGCGGATGAACTTTCCGGTCAAGTCGTAAACGCGAACCTCGGAGCGAGCATCTTTCAAATAGCCGAGTAGAAATAAATCGTCGACGACGTTGCTGAACTCAAGCTTGTCGGCGCCTTGTGCTACAACAGTTTTCCAATCGGCCTTTTCCGGATGCTGCGTGTCGATTGCGATCAAGCGGCCGCGAGGAGCGTCCAGATCGGTCTGAATCCAAAAAACGGAACCATCGTTGTCGACGAAGTTGTACTGCGCGTCGAAGTCGTCCAGCAACTTCACAACTGGCGAGTTAGGCTGCGTGAGATCTTTGTAGTAAAGGCGATTCTTGGGCGAACTGCCTTGCCAGACTGAAATAATGAGATAGTGGCCGTCATCGGTGACGTCGCCGGCGAAGCCCAACTCTTTATTGTCGGGCCGGTCGTAGATGAGTTTGTCTTCCGCTTGCGATGTGCCCACCCGGTGGTAATAAAGCTTCTGGAAGTAGTTGGTATCGCGCATCATGGTGCCCTGCTTGGGCTCATCGTAGCGGCTGTAGAAAAAACCTTTATTGTCTTTTGTCCACGATGCGCTGCTGAACTTCACCCACTTGATCTGGTCGGGCAGATCTTTGGCGGTGTCCACATCGCGGACGTGCCACTCCATCCAATCCGATCCCGAGGCGGCCGTACCGTAGGCCATGAGTTTCCCGTCGTCCGACACAACCCTTCCGGAGAGCGCGACCGTTCCGTCCGACGAGAGGATGTTGGGGTCGAGAAGCGTTCGCGGTTCGGCATTGAGCGAGTCCGCAACTAAAAGCACGTTCTGGTTCTGCAGGCCATTGTTATGCTCGTAGAAGTATCGTCCGCCATGCTGCGCGGGAACGGTGAAGCGCTCGTAGTTCCACAGCTTTAAGAGTCGATCGCGAATGGCCGACCGGTAGGGAATCTTGTCGAGGTAGTCGAAGGTGAGCTTGTTCTCGGCCTCAACCCAGGCTTTGGTGTCGGCGGAGTCCGTGTCCTCGAGCCAGCGGTAAGGATCGGCGACCTTCACGCCATGGTAGTCATCGACCTGGTTGACCGTCTTTGTTCTTGGATAGACAAGCGGCGCGACGTGAATCTGGGCGGCGGCTGGGTTGGGTACAAATGTAAAGAGCAGAAATGCAAGACTTGGGAACATCCCTCGACGAAACAGTTTCATCAGAAGCTCCGGATGATCAGCAGGATCAATGAAGGATTTTATCCTGCTTGAGCTGCGACGCAAAGTGCGGGGTTCGGCGGTGGTGCAGTTTGGCTGACGCTCGACGCTGGCGGAGCAGGAGATCCTTCGCTTCGCCTGAAGAACGGCTACGCTCAGGATGACAAAACGAGGTTCGGGGTGAGGCTTCTAGATTGGTTTGCCGCGGAAGAAATAGACGAGCTCGATGATCAGGATGATCACGACCATGAGTTCGAGGACGAAGGCGCGGCTTTGATTGAATTCGTCCACCATGAAGCGGTAAAGCTCTTCGGCGGTTTGCAGTTTTTGCTGGACCAGGTCTTTGTAGTCGGGCACACCGACTTTCAGCGCGGCTAACTTGTAGAGGCGCGCGGAAAACATGTCGCTGAGGAACTTGATGGCGTTGTCAGCGCGCTCGGTGAGTTCGCTTACGTCGAGCAGGACAGTGTGAAGTTTCGAAGCGGCTCGCGCCGTGCGCCAGCGCGACCACAGGCCGCGGCCTCCGGCCTCCAGGAAGTCATAGACTTTCTCGAGTTGCCGGCTTAGCAGATCGTCGTAATGGCGGAACTCGAGCAACTGTGAGTTGGCGTACTGCAAGAGCTGAATCGCGGTCTCGGCACCGGCGGGGCTGTCGTAAAGGAAAGCGGCGTTCCAGCCGATCACGGCTAGATCGTTGGGATAGTAGGAAATTCGCGATTGCAGAATCTCCTGCCGTTCGCCGTCGGAAAGCGGCTGGGTCTCGCCGCGGACGACTTGGGCGATCCAGCCGCCCTGAGAAGCCAGCAGATCGGTAGCGGACGGCGACCCTGCGATCTCGCGCAGATGGAAGATGAAATAATCCTCCTGCAGCCACTCGTTGCCGTAGGGTTTTACCAGCGCGGGAGCCGCGCGCTCCAGTTTCTGCCGGACGATGCGGGTCGCCAGGCTTTCAAAGTTCGTATCCCAAACCCAGCGGCTGGAAAGTTGAACCAGGGTGTCCCAGTCGCCGGAAAACGGCAACTCGAAGACCACGCTGACCACACCGTAATCGAAGTACTTGATATCGCCCTGAAGGCGCTCGCCGCTTTCGAGAACCAGGGGTTCGAGGACTTCCTCGACCGGGGGGCGCTGGTAGCGCACGTATCCGGGAGCCAAGTGCCGGAAGCTGGCATCGGCGGTGCGCGCACCCAAGATCTCCCGCAGCTGGTCTAGGCGAATCTCTTCGCAAACGTCAAACTGGATTAGAACCAGCACAGAGCCGGCCAGCGGAGCGTGCGCAGACTTGGCCGCGACCAGGGTCGGCAGAGCCTCGGCGGGAACTTTGCCGATCGCGGGGACGCTGATGGTGCTGTCACGATCCATAGCTTCACCAGCCGGGACTTCACGATCTATTAATTCGCGATCGATAACTTCAGGATCCATAACTGACAGTTCGGCTGATCCAGCTTGAAGGTGTTATGTATAGGTCCCGTGAAAGGGCCGGCCAGAACTCTATTGTCCCAGAAGAATGGCAATCTGGCGAGAGGCAGAAGTTAGGAGGAGGGTAGAAATGCAGTATAACTCCAACAGAATCAGCGTCTTTTATAGAATTCCCATAATAAGGTGCCGCCTGCTACGAAGGCAGCTAAACCCATACCAGCGCGTGTCATCGAGCGGAATACGGCTGCCTCGCGTCGGCCGGCATGGGCGGACTCAGAGTACGCTCCGTACTCTGGACCATGGCCGCCATCTCCATTCGCTGCCAACGCCATTTGCAAGACCTCAGCCAGATGCAACGCATGGCGATTTGTCCCTTGAGCGATCTGTTCGCGGCAACTGAAGCCGTCGGCGACGATCAGCCAGTCCGGTGGAGCTTTGCGGACGGCGGGGAGAAGTTCGAGTTCGCCGATGGCTGCCGAGATGTCGTACTTCTCCGCCTCGAAACCAAATGAGCCAGCCATGCCGCAGCAACCGGGGGCGGGGCTTTGGAAGTCGATGCCCAGACGGCGCAGGACGGCTTCCTCGGCCGTCATCTTCATGATGGATTTGTGATGGCAGTGGCCGTGGAGGAGCGCCTTGCGATTGAACTGAGGCAGCGGGAAATCCTTTGCGTTGGTTTCTAAGAACTCGCTTAGGAGAAACGTCTGGCGCGACAAAGCCTGGGCGCGCTCATCGTGAGGGAAAAGATTGACAAGTTCGTCGCGAAACACGGCGACGCAACTGGGTTCGAGGCCAACGATGGGAATACCGGCTTCGATCTCTGGGGAGAGCTCGTCAAGAATTCGAAGCAGGAGTGCTTGAGCGCGGTCGAGCATGCCGTGATCGTAGAGTGGGCGGCCGCAGCATAGATTCGCCCGGGGAACAACAACCCGGAAGCCGACAGCTTCAAGCACACCGACTGCGGCTTTTGCGGTGTCAGGTTGAAAATAGTTGTTGAGCGTGTCGGGCCAGAGAAGAACGGCTGGAGCGTCTTCAGGGGCTAAAGCCCCTTTTTCGAAGCCACTATTCTGCACGGCTGAAGCCGTGCTCCACCCAAAACCATTTTCTCGCCGCCGACGCTGGAACCACGCTTTGAAACTTTCCGGGGCGAACGCAGGAATCGATCGCTGCCTGGGGATTCCGGCGACGAGCTTCGCAATGTCGCGGAGGAATGGAAGTTGCGTCGTCAGGTTAACCAATCCCGCCGCGTGCGACGCGACGCGGGCCCAGAGATCGATATTGCCGAACGCATAGGCGCTGCGAGGACGCATGCGGCCTTCATAATAATGAGACAGGAATTCGGACTTGTAGGTGGCAACGTCCACGCCGACCGGACAATCGCTTTTGCATCCCTTGCAGGCAAGGCACAGGTCGAGCGATTTTTTTACTTCTTCGCTGCGCCACCCGTCGCGGATCACCTCGCCCTGAGTCATCTCCCAAAGCAGGTGAGCGCGGCCGCGCGTCGATTGCTCCTCCTCGTGAGTGACTCGATAGCTGGGACACATGAGGCCGCCTTCTTCGCGGCGGCACTTGCCAACGCCCACGCAACGTAATGTGGCTTCGGCGAGACTGCCATGGTCGGCGGCGAACTGGAAATTGGTTTTCGGTTCCCACGGAGCATAGGCCGCGCCAAGGCGGAGATTCTCGTCGAGCCTATAGGGTTCAATCAGCTTGCCGGGATTCATCTTCCATTCTGGATCCCACGCCGCTTTGAACTCCCGGAAAGCCTGGACCAGTTCCGGGCCGAACATTTTCGGCAGCAGCTCTGCGCGCGATTGACCGTCGCCATGTTCGCCCGAGATGGAGCCGCCATAGCCCACTACCAGATCGGCAGCTTCCTCCATAAATTTGCGAAACTTAGCGATACCTTCTTTCGATTGCAGATCGAAGTTCATGCGAGTGTGGACGCAACCGTGCCCGAAGTGGCCGTAGACCGAACCCTTGTAGCCGTAGGCGGCAAACATGCGGCGCAGATCGCGAAGATATCCGCCGAGTTTTTCGGGAGCGACGGCGGAGTCTTCCCATCCCTCCCAATTGAGCGGTTCGCCGGGAACGTGCGAGGTCACGCCCAGCGCGGATTCGCGTACTTCCCACACACGCTTGATTTGCCGCTGGTCGGTGAAGAGCGCAAGGTTTGGCGGGTTCGTGACGCGGCCCAGCACCTGCATCAGGCCGCGCGCCTGGGATTCGGCTTCTATCGCAGTGTCTGCGCCGAACTCCACCATCAACCATCCGCCACCTTCCGGCAGAAGGTCGAGGCCTTCCGGGTTGATGCCTTTTGCGCGCGTATACCCGACAAGGAGATCGTCGAAGCCTTCGAGTCCGATCGGTTTGTGGGTCATGATTTCCGGCACGTGATCGGCGCATTGGTAAATATCGGGATAGGCGACGACCAGCAGCACGCGCTCCGGAGGGCTTTCGACCAGGCGGCACGTCGCTTCAAGAATTGTGACGCAGGTGCCTTCGGAGCCGACCAGTGCCCGCGCAACGTGAAAACCGTTTTCCGGCAAAAGATAATTCAGGTTGTAGCCGGAGACGCGGCGCGGAATATTTGGAAAGCGCTGGCGAACGAGATCGCCATAAGTTGCTGCGATTTGCTTCAGTGCGACGCAGATCTGAGCGGCTCGGTTGGAGTCGCTGCGGCCCGATAATTCCGGGCCGCCGGACAGCCGGGAGCCTGTCCTAAGCCCGTCGAAGGGGCGGCTGTCCCAACATCGCTCGATTAGATTTTGGCCGACTTTGAGACGCGTGCCGTCGTAGGTGAGGACTTCGAGTTCCTCGATGTTGTCGTCGGTTTTGCCCCCCATCACCGAATGCACGCCGCAGGAGTTGTTGCCGATCATGCCTCCGAGCGTGCAGCGGTCGTGGGTTGCGGGGTCGGGTGCAAATGTAAGGTGGTACTTTTCTGCGGCGGAACGCAGATTATCGAGCACTACTCCGGGCTGCACGCGGGCGATGCGGCGGGCGGGGTCGATTTCAAGAATCCCCGCCATGTATTTCGAAAAATCGAGAATGACGGCGACATTGCAACACTGGCCAGCCAGCGATGTGCCCCCGCCGCGGCAGAGCAACGGTGCGCCGAACTCGCGGCACAGAGCTACCGTGGCGAGAACGTCGTCGGCATCGCGAGGGAGCACGATGCCGATGGGAACCTGCCGGTAATTGGAGCCGTCCGTGGCGTAAAGAGCGCGGCTTCCACGATCAAAACGTACGTCGCCACGAAGCTGCGCGCGCAAAGTGTCGGCCAGGGCTGAGGTATCGACATTCGCCGAGGATGATTTTGAGGCTGCGGCGAGTTCGACGAGTTTGTCCGCCATAAAGAATTGGCCGAGTCTTCTGTATTTCGTCTCAGGCGAGATTCGGAAACACGCAACCTAATTCGAAGAAGAGTTCGACTCGGACTTATGCGTCACGTTGGTGATTTGAATCTTTGTCTTATCGCCTTCGGCTTGAATATTGATGGTAATCATGCTGTTGTGATTGTTCGAAATAATGCTGCATCGCCCGGAGTCGGAACTCGTCACCATCGCATCGGGAAACTTCGCTTTGTAGAAGCTGGAGACCTTGTCTACAGAGTCGTCGCTCTCCGCGCTGAGCGAGGCGGTGTGAACTCCGCCAAAGGTTGCCGAGGCCGCGCCGTGTTTCAAGACTTCGGCGCCGGGGTAAAGCTCCACTCCGAGATTGCGCGCTGCTTGGTCGGGATCCTTCGTGGTCTCGACGGACCCAAAGGGAGTTTCAACGGTCACCTCGTCGCCGTTCTGGCGAACGTGAGAGCGGTGGGCGATGCGCCAAGCGACGAAGCCGGCAGAGGCCAGGCCGAGAATTCCCACGAACACAACTACGGCCACAACGATGAGAATGACTTTAAGCGCACCACCACCCGCCGCCGGAACTGAAGGAGCAGTGACCGCGGGAGGCGTGGGAGGAGTGACGGACGGGGGTGCACCAGCGGGAGCGGCCGCTGAACCGAGAATCGCTGCGCCGCACTTGTTGCAGAACCGTGTACCAAGACTGAGACTCGCACCGCAGGAATTACAGAACGCCATGGTTCCCTCGCATTAGTTTCTTCCTGTCGGCGCGAGTATATCGCAGAATCGAAGTCCGAAGCAGCGCGAGAAGCGTAAAAGCGTAAAAAGGATCGCCCTAGCAAAGATCGCTCTAGCTCCAGAGCCGGGTGGCGTAGTCGGACATGGTCAAGCCTAGTAACAGAAGGAGAAAAAACAGCGCTGCGATTACCACCAGCTTGGTCAGCTTTTCGCTGGCATGCCAGACGTGCATGAAAAAGAGAGTGACTAGAGTAGCTTTCACGGTTGCGATACCCAGTGCGACGGCGGCATTGAAGCGGCCCAGGTCCAGGGTTGCCGCGTACACGGTGAGGCCGGTGCCAACGAGCAATGCAAAGAAGACTGCGAAGTAACCTTTCAAAGGCGACGCGGTTGATGATGAATGTGCTGACATGCAAGCCTCACGGGTGCCGGTCGATCAGATAGAGCAACGGAAAAAGGTAAATCCAGACGATGTCAACGAAGTGCCAATAAAGACCACCAATTTCAACGGGAGTATGCCACTCAGGCGTGAACCGTCCCTTCCAGGCCATGACGAAAAGCCACAGAAAAATACCGAGGCCGATAATCATGTGCAGAGCGTGCAAGCCCGTCATCACGAAATAAAGAGAAAAAAACATTTGCGCGTGTCGCGGGTTCGCGAACTGGCCAGGATGCCCGGGAATCGGCTCGTTTTCGAAACTGAAAGAAGCGCCCGGAACGTGATGCTCGACGAACTTATCCTTGTACTCGATTCCCTTGATGCCGAGGAAAGTGACACCGAGAAGCATGGTGATCGCGAGGCTGCCGATCAGGAGAGTGCGGCGCGCGGTCTGCGCGGCCCATACGGTAAGGACCACCGTTAGACTGCTGCAGATCAGTACGGCGGTGTTGGTCGCGCCCAATGCCATGTTGATGCTTTTGCTGGCGGCGGCGAAATCTCCGAAGTACCAGCGGCGGTAAACCAGGTAAGCGCAGAACAAGCCGCCGAAGAACATGATTTCAGTGGCGAGGAAGACCCACATGCCCAGGCTGGAGGCATCGCGCTGCTGCTGAGCATCGGCGAAGTGATGCAGAAGCTCGGGATGATGCTCCTCTTCGTGATGCAGTCCGACTAAGGTGCTATCGGGCAACGGGAACCTCCTGCTGATGCGGCGCCGCGTCCAACTCTTCGTAGTTGTAGGCTTCCCAGGTCACAACCGGATCTTCGTCAAAGTTGAAGGTCGGCGGCGGAGAAGCTGTCTTCCATTCGAGCCCGGCCGCGTTCCACGGATTGTCTGGCGCTGGCTTGCCATAACGCATCGACCACAGGAAATAAACCATGGGCAGAAGATAACCGACGCCAAGAACGGTCGCACCCGCAGTCGATAGCACGTTCAACACCTGAAATTCCGGCATGTGGCTGTAATCGTAGTAGCGCCTCGGCATCCCCATATACCCGAGCATAAACTGCGGGAAGAACGTGAGGTTGAAGCCGATGAAAACGATCAGCGCGGCAAGGCGTGCCCAACCTTCGGGATAGAGCCGCCCCGAAATCTTGGGCCACCAGAAATGCATGCCGCCCAGATAACCCATCAGCGCCCCTCCGACCATAATGTAGTGAAAATGGGCGACAACGAAATACGTGTCGGTGACGTGGACGTCGATGCCGAGCGCCGCCAGGAATAATCCCGTGAGCCCGCCCATGGTAAACAGGCCGAGGAAGCCGAAAGCGTAGAGCATGGGCGCGTCGTAATGGATCGAGCCCTTGTACAGAGTAGCGGTCCAATTGAATACTTTGATCGCCGATGGCACAGCGACAGCGTAGCTCAGGAAAGAAAATACGAGAGCGGAGTACACCGAAATTCCGGCGACGAACATGTGGTGAGCCCACACCAGGAAGCCGAAAACCGCGATTGCGATGGAGGAAAATGCCACGAAGCTATAGCCGAAGATGCGCTTGCGCGAGAAGCAGGCGATGATCTCGGTGATCACGCCCATCGACGGCAGAATCATGATGTAAACGGCGGGATGGGAATAGAACCAGAAAAGATGCTGGAATAAAAGCGGATCGCCGCCGAGCCTGGGATCGAAAATGCCAAGGTGCAGAGCGCGTTCGGCAGCGACCAGGACGATGGTGACGGCGATGACCGGCGTACCCAGAAGCTGAATGATGCTGGTGGCGTAGTGCGCCCATATGAAAAGCGGCAGGCGCGACCAAGTCAGGCCCGGCGCGCGCATGCGGTGAATCGTAACCACGAAGTTCAGACCGGTGAGGATGGATGAAAACCCAGCTACGAAAATTGCCAGCCCGGCTTCGACGATTTTTGTATTGGTGAAGTTCGTGCTGAAGGGCGCATAAAACGTCCAGCCGGTATCGACGCCGCCGGTCAGCATGCAGTGCAACATCATCACACCGCCGATGATGTAGAGATACCAGCTCAACAGGTTGATGCGAGGGAAAGCCAGATCCTTGGCGCCGATCATCATCGGCACCAGGAAATTGCCAAGCACAGCCGGGATCGACGGGATCAAAAAGAAGAACACCATCACCATGCCATGCATGGTGAAAAGTTTGTTGTAAGTGTCGGCTTGTACGAGGTCGCCCGCCGGAGTCAGCAATTCAAGGCGGATCAGCAGCGCGAAGAAGCCTCCGATAAAAAAGAAAAATGTGATGGAGATGAGGTAAAGCAGCGCGATGCGTTTGTGGTCGGTGGTGAGCAGCCACGACCACGCTCCGTACTCTTTGTTCAGATAGTTTTCGCGTTCGATGGCCTGAGAAGGCGAGGATTGAGGGGGCGCGGTAGGCATGCTATTGCACCTGACTTCCGTTGAGTTGGGCTCGCTTCTGAGCTTGCGGCGCCGCAACGCTGGCGCTGGTTTTTGCTCCATCCGTCGGCTTTACAGCGGACATCGATTTGATATAGGCGACCAATGCGTTCACCTGCTCTTCGCTCACCAAGCCTTGAAACGTCGGCATAATCGGCTGGAATCCTTTTACCCGCTTCGCGCCGGGATCAAGAATGCACTCGCGGACATAATTCTCGTCGGCGGTAACGGTGCGTCCATCTTCAAGCTGAACCGGCTTGCCGAAAACTCCTTGCAAGTTGGGGCCGCGTCCCTGCGCGTCGGTGCGATGGCAGGTGGAGCAACCCAGTTCGACGAAATTTTTTTCGCCCGTCGCAGAGAGTGGAAGCGGACCACCCGAGCCGCCGTTGATCCATGCCTCGTACTGCGCCGGTTCCTGCACCACGATATCGCCGACCATGCCGGAGTGCTGGGTGCCGCAATATTCCGCGCAGAATAAATGATAGACGCCGGGCTTGGTGGCGCGGAACCATTCCACCGTGTAGCGGCCGGGCAACACATCCTGCTTCACGCGAAAGGCCGGGATGTAAAAGCTGTGGATCACATCCTGAGAAGTCATGATCAGTTTCACATCGCGTCCGACGGGGACGTGCAGTTCGTTGATCTCGCGCTGACCTTCGGCGTGCTCGACCTTCCACATCCATTGCTTAGCGACGACATAGACTTCGGTCGCGTCCTTGGGCGGAGTGCGCTCCTGGAAGTAGACGAGAGCGCCCCAGCCAAAGATCACCATAAAAACCAGGAAGGGGATGGTGCTCCAGGTAATTTCGAGCGGAGTCGAGCCTTCGATCTGCTCGGCCCGAACCCCGGGGCGGTGGCGAAAGCGCGCGGCGAAAAAGACGAGGCAGGTAAAGATCAGCAGGGTCATCATCCCCGTGACGATGAGCAGAAAAATATACAGAGCATCTACATGCCCTGCCATCGTGGAGGCCTGCTGCGGCCATAATGGGAAATTATTGAGCATACCGAGTCTTTGCCGCCGTCTTTCTGGTTACCGAAAGATCCAATCGCCACAAGATAAAGAGAAAAGTTCCGAGCATGAGAATTGTTGCACCCGCCGCCAGCCGCAAAATATTGCCGACGATTGCGCCGTATTTTCCGGTCTCGGGATTATAGTGATAGCAATAGAGCAGCACCGCATCGACGGCGTTGCCGATCTTGCCTTGCGAGGCCTCCACCAGGCCCATGCGCAAATCCTTTGGTGGAAAATCCACACCGTAAAAGTAGCGCGAGATGCGGCCCTGCGGCGTGAGCACCATGATGGCCGTGGCATGCGCATACTGATTTGTCTTCGCGTCGTATTGATACTGGAAGCCGACAGCTTTCGTGAGTGCATTGATCGATTCGGCTTGTCCGGTAAGGAAATGCCAACCGGCAGCGGCATTGGCGCGTCCGTAGCGGGCGACATAATCTTTCTTTTTGGCGGCGGCCATCTCGGGAGTTTCGCGCGGGTCGAAACTTACCGTGATCACGTCGAATTCGTTGCCCACATCGAACTTCACCAGGCGCATGGCGCTCGCGAGTCCGGCCAAGGCCTCACCGCACAACATCGTGCAGTTGTAGTAAACGAGATTGAGGATCATCGGCTTGCGGCCGAAATAATCTCCGAGCTTCACCGCTTTGCCCGCATCGTCGCGGAAGGTGAGATCGGGAGGAACTTGCGCGTCAAGACGCTGTTCGATGCCAACGTTTTCCAGCCGCGGAGGCCGCGTGCTCGCCGGCGGCGACATGATGCCGTTATTCATCTGCGCCCAGGCGCAGGTCGCGAGCAAAATGGCTGCCAGCAAAATGCCCGCTGCGCGAATCGATTTATCGTTCTTACCGCTCACTGCTTTTTATCCTTATTAGTTCCATCGTCCTTGCTGGCTTCCTTCTTTTCGGCGGAAGCCGCTCCAGAACCTGCGCCTTGCGGACGAACCGGAAGCCCACGTTGCACGATCAAATCCATGGCGCGTTCGATCGGAATGCGCACCGTACCGGATTTCTCATCCACCCAGTCGTAGCTGTAGAGAGTCTTCTCTTCGTTCAGTCGAATGCCGTTAAGTTGGCCGCGCTCGTCTTCCTCGAGCCTTGGGTTTGGAAAAGTGCTCTGCGGATAGCCGGGGGCGACGTGGCGCGTATCCGACGGAACGTTGGTGACGAGCGGATTCACTTCGGGTTGAGAGGTCTTCGAGCGGTGATCGAGATACTCGAAAAGACCCCGGAGGCCAAAGAGAGAAAGCACCGTCATGACTCCCAGGGCCAACAGGAAATAGAGAATGCCGCGCGGCGCCAGATCCTGGCGCTCGAAGCCGCCGTTGCTCGATGTGGTCGCGTGTTTGGGGTCGTCGGTCACTAGTAATTACTCTCGTTCCTGGGGCTCATGGCGTTCCCTGCGAGTGCACATGATGTTCCGGTTGCAGCACCTCATGAGCGTCCTGGTCATAGGCCGGGAGAAGCGGCAGCGATGCCAGGTTGCGGAAGAAAAACCAAAGCCAGATTCCGCCAATCGCGGTCGGCACAACCACGTCTGCAAGGGTCACGGTCAGAGTCTTCGAAAAATTCGGCTCGATAATCCAGAAAAGGTCGAGATAACGCATCAGGATCAACCAGATCGCAACCCATACCAGCTTGCGAATGTTGCGCTTGAAGGGGCGCGAGAGCAACATGGCAAACGGGACGGCGAAGTGAAACAGCACAAGAATCAACCCAATTGAGCCCCATCCGCCGTTTAGCCGGCGGAGATAAAAAGTGATTTCCGCAGGCAGGTTGCCCGCCCAGATGATGAGCCACTGGGAAAAGCTGAAGTAAGCCCAGACCATGATGAAAGTCAGCATCCACTTGCCATGGTCGTGGACGAAATCGGGCTTCAACATCTCCGACATCGGCTTGTAATTGAAAAGGATGCGCTCAACCACCACCGCGAAGCACATGGCCGACAGCACTTCGCCGATGAGGATGATCAAACCAAAGATAGTCGAGATCCAGCTCGGATCAAGCGACATGATCCAGTCGATGGCGGCGAAGGAGATCGTGAATCCGTAAAGGATGAGGCCGGGACCGGCGACCGCTTTGAATCGCCCCGAATTGTCGGGAGCGCCTGCATGATCGGTCTGTTTCGACCACAGCGACAGGAGGAACGAGAGCACATTCCAGACAACGAAATAAAAGATGGCGCGGACGACGAAGCCGTTCCATGTCAGATAAGTCTGCGTGATCTGTTCGAGATGCTCGCGCAGGTGCTTGTCTTCGATGTTCGAGAGCGGCTGCGCCCAGATATAAAGATGGCGAATTCCTAAAATGACGGGGACGAAGAGAATCGCCAGCAGGGGCAGCGTCCGCATGGCCGCGCCGAGGATGCGGCGAATCACCGTGCCCCATCCGCCGCCGGTCAAGTGGCGAATCATGAGAATCGCCATCGAACCGAGCGCCACGCCCAGCCAGCACATAAAGCCGAGCAGATAAGCGCGGTAGAACTCAACCGGAGTCTTGAGGGCCAACGCGATGGAAATGACAGCGAAGACCGCGCCGATTACAAGCGAGCGCTGCGAGATTTTCCTGACAACATTGGGCGGCGACAGGTCGAGACGGAGAGTAGCCGTGGCGCTCATTTCCGCTCCTCGGTCATGGACTGGGAAGCGGGAGCAATGATTGGCAATGTCGCGCCCGAACCCGGTTCGCCGCGAAAGCTCGGCGGCACGGAAGGAACGTTTTGTCCGGCAGGCACGTCCGCTTTGGTTGCGTTTTGGCTGAGCTGCAGCGCGCGAATGAAGGCGACGATGCTCCAGCGATCGCGCGGCGAAATCTGCGAAGCGTAGTCGGGCATGATGCCGAAACCGTTCGTGATTACGTCGTAAAAATAGCCCAGGGGTGCTTTCTGCAAGCGCGCAATGTGATAGGAGGGCGGTTTACGCGGAAACCCGCGCGAAGGGACGAATCCGTTGCCATCTCCAACACGCGAGTGGCAGGGAGCGCAAAAAATGTTGTAGCGTTCGCGCCCGCGATCTAGAACTTCTTTGGTCACAGGAAATGGCATGTAGTCGCCGGGATTATTGCCAGCTTTGCCGGTATAGAAATAAGTATCTTCACGCAACTCGCCGCGGGCCACAGTGCCATCGACCGGCGGACGTTCGGAGCGTTGGTCGGTGAAAAAGTCGCTGCGTGAGAGCGGGTTCAGGCGCGGCTGCACGTGCATGTCGATGCGACAGGCGGACGACAGGAATACTGTCGACAGGATTCCCATCACAACCAAACCCCAAGCCTTACGCGTCCGTGGAATCCCACTCTTGCGCACAGAACGCGCAAGAATGGGGCACCCGCGCGTCATCACGACGGAAAAACTATCGAGCTTCGCTCGACCGGACAGCCGGGGGCGGCTGTCCCCACATGAGTGTTTACGAAGGCGCGGCATGCTAGCTGGGCACCTCTGAGATCGAGCGTGGGCCAAGAGCTTCAAGAAAATTTCGCGTGCCCACTGGGTCGTATTTCTTGTCGGAAGAAAAGACGATCAGGAAAAAACGATCTTTCGATGCCGACGAAAATCGCGGCACGTTGAAAACGGGGTGATACGGCATGGGCAGGCCATTCAGCGCGAGCATGCCGAAAACCGCTGATATGCCGGCAAACAGAATCGTCATCTCAAACGTGATCACGATGAACGCGGGCCAGGAATGGTAAGGCTTGCCCCCGATGTTCAGCGGATAATCGACGGCCGACATCCAGTACTGCATAAGATAGCCGGTGCATCCGCCGATGATGCCGCCAATCAACACGACCAGCGGAACTTCATCGTGGTAGAAACCAATCTCTTCCGCCAAACCTTCGATGGGAAACGGACTGTAGGCGTCGATCTTGTTGTATCCGGCTTCGTGCGTGCGCTTGGCCGCGTCGATGAGCGATTGAGCGGAATCGAACTCCGCCATCATGCCGTAAATACGTTCGCGCTTCATCTTCTACACCTCGCCATCACTCTTTCACCTCGGCTTCCGGCAGCAGAGTGCGCATTTCGAAGATGGAAATTGCCGGCAGTAGCCGCAGGAACAGGAACATGGCTGCCAGGAACATTCCGATGGTGCCGATGTAGGTCATCCAATCCCAGCGCGTGGGATAGTACATTCCCCACGAAGAAGTGAGGAAGTCGCGGTGCAGGCTGACGACTACGATGATGAACCGTTCGAGCCACATGCCGATCAGAATCACACCCGAAATGAAGAAGAGCGCGACCGGACTGGTGCGTAGCTTGCGGATCCACAGCACCTGCGGGATGAAAATGTTGCAGATCAGCAACGCCCAATAGGGAACCGCATAGGGGCCGTGAAGGCGATTCCAGATCGTGAACGCGTCGTAGCGATCACCGCTGTACCACCCCATGAAGGCTTCAATGCCGTAGCCGTAAGCAACGATCAGTCCGGTGGCCAGCATGACCTTGGCCGCGTTCTGGAGGTGCAGTTCGGTGATGAAGTCCTCGAGGCCGTAGATTTTACGGATGGGAATCGCCAACATCAGCACCATGGCGAATCCCGAGTAGATGGCGCCCGCGACGAAGTAGGGCGGGAAGATGGTTGTATGCCAGCCTGGGACGATCCCGATCGCAAAGTCGAAGCTGACGACCGTGTGAACTGAGAGCACCAGAGGAGTGGCCAGTCCGGCGAGCAGCAGATAAGCGGTTTCGTAGCGGTGCCAGTGGCGCGCCGATCCGCGCCATCCCAGCGAGAGCATGCCGTAAATTATTCTCGCGGTGGGATGCGTGGCGCGGTCGCGCAGCGTGGCCATGTCAGGAATGAGGCCGATGAACCAGAAAAGCGCCGAGATGGTGGCGTAAGTCGACACGGCGAAAACGTCCCACATGAGCGGGCTCCGGAATTGCGGCCACACGCCCATGGTGCTGGGATAGGGAAACAGCCAGTACGCCAGCCATGGACGCCCGACGTGAATGGCCGGAAAAATTCCGGCGCACGCTACCGCAAACAACGTCATGGCTTCGGCAAAGCGGTTGATGGAGTTGCGCCACGATTGCCGCAACAAAAGAAGAATAGCGGAGATCAGCGTTCCCGCGTGGCCGATCCCGATCCACCACACGAAGTTGACGATGGCGAAGCCCCAGCCGATGGGGATGGTCACGCCCCAGATGCCGATGCCTTTGAGGACGAGGTAGCCGATGGCGTAGAGCATCATCATCGTCATCAGGAAGGCGATGCCGAAGCCTATAAACCAGCCGTTGGAGGCGGGCCGGGTCAGCACGATCGCGCTGATTTTCTCTGTGACCGTGGCGAAGGTATGGCCGGGCTCCATCACGGGAGCATCGACTGTCGCTTTGTATTGCTCTTCCATCGTCCTCGCGAATTCCCCAGGGGCTTAGAGCCCCCGTTTATAAATCGGCCTTAACGGCGCGGCTGAAGCCGCGCCCTGATACGAATCTGCGTTGTACTCCGAGGCTCGTGACCATCACGTTGAAACGGTTCGTATCAGGGTACCGCTTCAGCGGTGCCGCAAAAAGCCGCGCGCCAATTCGCGCCTTTAGGCGCTGCACTCTCACGACTTCAACTCCGGATTCGGGTTGCTGATCTCGGCCAGATACGTCGTTCGCGGCCGCGTATTTAACTCGCCCAGCAAACTGTAATTCCTCGCCTGTGCCTTCAATTTCGAAACCTTGCTTTCCGGGTCATTCAAGTTGCCGAAGATAATTGCGCCCGCCGGGCATGACTGCTGGCATGCGGTCTGCAACTCGTCTCCAACTTTGATCTGCTTGCCTTCCCGCACCGAAGCGGTCTCAGCGTCGATTCTGTGCTCGTTGATGCGCTGCACGCAGTAGGTACACTTCTCCATCACACCACGGCTGCGCACGCTGACGTCGGGATTGCGCATCATCTTGTATTGCGACGTCTCCCAATCCTGAAACAGCAGGAAGTTAAAGCGCCGCACTTTATAAGGACAGTTGTTCGAGCAGTAGCGCGTGCCCACGCAGCGGTTGTAGACCATGTCGTTCAGGCCTTCGGGCGTGTGGTTGGTCGCGCCCACGGGGCAAACCACTTCGCAGGGCGCGTTCTCGCACTGCATGCACGGCACTGGCTGAAAAAAAGCCTTGGGATTATCGCGGTCGCCCTGGTAGTAAGCGTCGACGCGAATCCAGTGCATGTGGCGACCGATGACGGTCTGCTCTTTGCCTACGACGGCGATGTTGTTCTCCGACTGGCAGGCCAGCATGCAGTTGTTGCAGCCCACGCACGAGTTCAAATCGATGGCCATGCCCCAGGCGTAGTCTTCTTCTTTATAGGGATAAGGCTTGTAGAGCGTGAGGCCGGGCGCGGGTTCTTCTTCCTGCGCGAAGTTCGGCTCTTTGCGGTATTCCTCAAGCGTAGTCTCGCGGACCAGCGGACGATGGCCGCCATCGGGCGTGTCCATGCTCTGGTAACCCTGGGTGGAGGCGAGCTTGTATGTGTCCCCGGTCTTGCGGATTTGCAGGCCGGTGGCGATCCAAGGCGCGGCGGTCGTGCGCAGCGCATAGGCATCGAAGCCCTGCGCGGTTCCAACGCGGCCGGCGCGCTTGCGGCCGTAGCCTAGAGTCACAGTGACGGAATTGTCGGGATGTCCGGCTTGAATCCAGACAGGGCCGGTCACTTTTTTGCCGTTCAATTCCAGCTCGACGACATCTTCGACTTTGATCTGCAGCCGCTCCGCCATCTTGGGACCGATGAGCACGGCGTTGTCCCAAGTGAGCTTGGTCATCGGCTTGGGCAGTTCCTGCAGCCAGCCGTTGTTGGAGAATTGTCCGTCGTAGATGGTGGGGTCGCGGCGGATGTTGAGCTCGATGGCGTTCGGATCAGGCTTTTTCTCGATACCGAGATAGCGGAATTTCGGATTTACTGATCTAGGAGCAAGGGCTGTGCCTTCAATCCAGCCGTCGTGAAGCGATTTGCGCCAGAACTGCTCGAAGTCCGTGGATGTGTGTTGCTTCTGCCAGTAGGAACGGACGAGGTCGTAGCCGGTTGCATCGGCTTGTCCCGAAAGCAGTGCGACAAATTCTAATGCGCTCTTGCCGTTGTAGAGCGGCGCAATCAACGGCTGAATGATACTGACCGTGCCCTCGTAGGCGCGGGCATCGCCCCAGGCCTCGAGTTCATGCGTTTGATTGATGTGCCATTGGCACAACTCTGCGGTTTCGTTTTGATACAGGCCGAGATGCACACGAAGGGGAACTTTGCCGTCCTTTAGGGCGTTTGCGAAATTGAGATCGGCAGGCGCGTCGTAGGCCGGATTGCCGCCGAGAACAATTAGCAGATCGACTTTGCCGCCGCGCATGTCGGCAACGAGGTCTTTGAGTGACTCAGTCTGGTTGATCGGATTCGCATCGACTGCGTCGGTGTAGAAAACTGTCTTGCCGACGTTGCCGCATTTCGAGTTGATGTTGTGGGCCAGCGCGTGAACTATCGGCGGTTGATGGTCGCTGGCCATCAGCACACTTGAGCCGCTGTGTCCGAGGAGGTCCGAGAAAGCGCTCCGCGCGAACTTTTTTTCGCTGTCACTAAATGCCGAACCAGGTGCTTCGTATGACCTGCTGTCGTTCGTTAGAGTCGTCAGCATCAGGAGTTCGAAGCGCTCGATGTCGCTTGCCGCCATCGGCAGCCGGTGATCCGCCTTCGCTCCCGTCGTCGTCGGCGTGCTTTCAATCACGTACAGCCGGTTCATGTTGCCGTCGGGATTGCGGCGCTTGGCGAAGTCGCGGATGTAGCGGACATTTCCCGGAAAACCCGCATATAGGAAGTCGGCGTCGAGCGAGACGATGACGTCGGCCTTCTCGAAATCGTAGCGGGTCTCGACCGGCTGGCCGAAGGCCAACTTCGCGCCTTCGAGCACGTTGTCGCGATTAACCGGCTCATACACATGCCACTTGGCCTGCGGATAAATCTTCAGGAAGTTGCGCAGCTGGTCGGCCAGCGTGGGCGAAGAAATGGTCGGCGTGAGAATGCGAATGCCCGCGCCCTGCAGCGTCTTCTGCGCGGTGAGCGGCCCGCGAATCACAGTCAGGAACGACTGCCAGGAGCGCTGGTCGCCCATCGACACGACGCTCTGTGAGCGGTCTGGGTCGTACAGGCCTAGAATGTGGGCTTGCGCAAAAATGTCGGTCCCGCCAAGCGACGCGGGATGCTTGTCGTTGCCTTCGATTTTTGTCGGACGGCCAAGATGGCTTTCGACTAGCAGTGGGCTGGCGTATCCGCCAAGCGTCATGGCTGTCGCGTAGAACTGTGGGCGGCCTGGGATCACGTCCTCGGGTTGGCGAACGTAGGGAACGATGGGTTCGAGCGGCAGGCGCACACAGCCGGTCATGCCAGCCAGAGCCATGGACGCGCCCATCACTTTCAGAAAGCCACGGCGCGAAACTGAATCGACCCACTCCGACGCACCTTTGGGGAATTCGCGGTGCAGAGCTTCCTGGAATGCAGGGCTGCCTGCGAGTTCTTCTAGGCTGCGCCAGTATTCCGGGCCGGACGCGTCGTTATTATTGACCTCGTTAATTTGCGCGCGCAGGGAGTCGAGATCGAGTTTGCCTTTCTTGCCGGGGCAAACGTCTTCGGTCTTGGTTTCGCGGGGCGCGCGGCCGTTTTGTTCTTTCATCTTCATTAGTTCCGCATCATAAACGCTGTCATCCTGAGCGAAGCGCAGCGAAGTCTTGCGCAGTTGAAGGATCGCTATAACCGCCAAACTGACTTAGAGTTGCCAAGGTTTCTTCCGCAGCACCGCGAGAACGCCTTATATCCGCGTCGAGGCGGGAAGTCGATAGGGGTCCTTCGACTGCAAAATTGCTTGGCTTCGCCAAGCAATTTTTCCGCTCAGGATGACAAGGTCTCATAGGGCCATCTACCGGTGACACGTGCTGCAACTCGTAATGTCTTTCACGCTGCGAACGTCGTATTTTTTCAGCAGCGCTGAACCCAGATCATCCTGGTCTGTATAGTTTTGTCCGTCCACGGCTACGGGATGGACGCTGGTTGGCTGCTGATAGCGCATATTGAAAACCTGATCGCGAGGACGCAGATTTTTCTCCGGCGCGCGATGGCACTCCAGACACCACTCCATCTGCAACGACTCCTGCTGATACATCAGCGGCATCTGGTCGACTGGACCGTGGCAGGTGTTGCAACCCACTCCTTTATTGACATGAATGCTGTGATTGAAATACACGAAGTCGGGCAACTGATTCACGCGCGTCCACTGCAGCGATTGCCCACTCCGGTAACTGGCGCGAACCGGTTCCAGCAACTCCGCGTTGGTCCAAATCTGCGAGTGGCAGTTCATGCAGGTCTTGGTGGGGGGGATGCCGGCGAAGCTCGAATTCTCCACCGATGTATGGCAGTAGCGGCAATCGATTCCCAGGCCAGATACGTGATGCTGGTGGCTAAAGGGAACCGGCTGAGGCTTGCGCACTCCGGCATACGTAACATAAGGCGACCGTTGTACCTCAAGCGCCGCCCAACTGAGCACAACAACCACGAACACCGCGCCGAAAATTGTGGCTCGGGAAAGTGTGTTGGTGCTGCGATGAAAAATCTGCGGCATGCTTACGTATGGATTTTAGAAAGCACGAATGAGACCCACCAGATCCCGGTTCTTACGGATGTGTGATGGTTACGACGCAAAGGAAATACCCACTGATTTTCTCGCGTCAGCTGTTAGGAACTGAAGATTATAAATATTTCGTCCACACTTGTCGCGTGTTTCGAGGACATTGTTAAAAAATTCCCAAAAGCGAACCGGCGCTATGGAGAACTGTGTCTCCCCGAGGGAAGCGACCTTTATCTTTACCGCAGATTCATGACCAGCAGCTTCGGCTCGGTCATCTCTTCGATCGCATAGCGCAATCCCTCGCGGCCGATGCCGGAGTCTTTTACGCCACCGTAAGGCATCTGGTCGATGCGGAAGGAAGGAATATCGCCCGCGATCAATGCGCCAACTTCCAACTCGTCGTAAGCCTCGAAGAGCAGCTTTACGTCGCGGGTGAACAGACCGGCTTGCAGTCCGTAATCGGACTTGTTGATGCGCTTCAGCGCTTCCTCAAAACTATGGTACGGTTCCACGGTCACGACCGGACCAAAAATTTCCTGGCAATTCACTTTCATTTCCGGCTTGGTTCCGGTGAGCACCGTGGGCTCGACGATCGAACCGTGCCGCTTGCCGCCGCAGAGCAGCCGGGCGCCAGAGCGAACCGCTTCCTCGATCCAGGCCGTAACTCGGATGGCATCACTCTCGCGAATCAGCGGACCGAGATCGGTAGATTCCTCCATGGGATCGCCGGTCTTGAGTTTCTTGACTCCCGCAACCAGCAGGTCGGTGAATTTGCCGTAGACGGATTCTTCGACGAGAATGCGCTGCACGGAAATGCACGTTTGGCCGGCGTAGGCGAATCCGCCGGTGATGCAGCGGTCCGCGGCATAAGCGAGATCGGCATCGTTGTGTACGATGGCTCCGGCGTTGCCGCCGAGTTCGAGCGCGACTTTCTTTTTGCCGGCGCGGCGCTTTATGCCCCAGCCGACGGGCACGCTGCCAGTAAAACTGATCAGCTTGATGCGCTCGTCGGTGACGAGCAGGCCGGCATCTTCGTTCGAGAGCGGAAGCACGTTGAGCCCACCGTCGGGCCAGCCCGCCTGCTGCACGCACTCCGCCAGCAACAGCGAACACAGCGGAGTTTGCGGCGCAGGTTTCAGTACCATGGAGCAGCCCGCAGCAATTGCCGGCGCAACTTTGTGCGCGACCAGGTTGAGCGGAAAATTAAAGGGCGTGATCCCGGCAATCGGACCCAGGGGAAAGCGTTTCACCATGCCCCAGCGGCCGGCGGTGGATTCCTGCCAGTCCAGGGGAAGGTACTCGCCGTAGATGCGCGTGGTTTCTTCGGCTGCTACGTTGAAGATAAAAACGGCCCGGTCTACTTCGATGCGCGCCAACTTTATCGGCTTGCCGGCCTCTTGCGCCAAGGTGCGGGAAAATTCATCGCGGCGTTCGGCAATCGATTGCGCCACGCGCCGTAATACGCGTTGCCGCTCAAAAGCCGGCAGCCGGCGCGTTGTACCGAAGGCCTTCACCGATGCCGCAATCGCAGCCTCGGCGTGCTCGCGGCGCGCCTGAATCACTCGCGCAATCACGCTGCCATCGAACGGCGCTCGCACCTCGACGATGTCTCCATCCTCCATCCATCGGCCGTCGATGAAGAAACCGTGGGTTGCGACTGGAGCAATCGTCATTCCCGTCATTTTTTGGCCCTCCCGGGTGCGACAGCGGTTTTGATTATAGGCCCAAGCGGTTGGTTGTTTTTTTCTACCGGGGGAAAATGCGGCAGTCAGAAGTACAGGGGGTACAAGCGGATCCGTTCCGGTGGATTTCGCTTTATGTAACTCTTTGCTCCGCGTGCTTCGAGTTTGTAGACCTGTCCCGTACAATGAGGGTCCGCTGATGCCCGTTCTCGAAACAATCCTGGAACTCGCTCCACGCCTGCGTCGCAAGGAAGTGTCTCCAGTCGAGTTGACCCGGACCTGTCTTGATCGTATCGAGAAACTGAACCCCGCGCTGAATGCGTTCATCACGGTGACGGGTGAGCAGGCGCTTGAGGCGGCAAAGGCTGCGGAAACAGAGATTTGGCGCGGCGAATGGCGCGGTCCGCTGCACGGGATCCCGATTGCGCTGAAAGACTTGATCGATACCGCCGGCACGCGCACCACCTCCGCCAGCCAACTTCACGAGCATCGCATTCCTACAGAAGACGCCGAAGTGGTGCGCCGCCTCAGAGAAGCAGGCGCGATTATTCTCGGCAAAAATAATTTGCATGAGGTTGCTTACGGTGGAAGCTCGCTGGTCAGCTTCTTCGGCGATGTGCACAATCCCTGGAATCCCGCGCACAGCGCGGGCGGTTCCTCTGGAGGTTCGGCCGTTGCCGTCGCTGCAGGCCTTTGTTATGCCGCAATTGGAACCGATACCGCGGGCTCGATCCGCGAACCGGCTGCTCTGTGCGGTTGCGTTGGCCTCAAGCCCACGTACGGCCGCGTCTCCGCGCGTGGGGTGATTCCACTCTCCTGGTCGCTCGATCATGTCGGGCCGCTTGCCGCGGCCGTCGCCGATACTGCCGCCGTGCTGCAAGCGATTGCCGGATACGATGCGTTCGATGTAAGCAGTGCCGACGTTCCAACCTGCGATTACATTTCCGCCGTGCGCACGAACGCTGAAGACACAAAAACTCTGCGCATCGGCATTCCACGCGCGCACTTTTATGACGACCTTGATGATGAGGTTCGAGAGGCGGTGGAGGAAGCGCTTGCCAGAATCGCTACGCTCGTGGTGGAGGTTCGCGAAATAAAGATCGAGGTTCCAACCGATCGTACCGTGCAGAACGTTGAGCCTTATGCAGTCCATGCCGAGGACGCTGCCCGGACGCCAGAGTTGTATCAGCCGGAGACTCTGCGGCGCATTCGCACCGGCGAAAAGTATTCGGCGGCGGAATATATTCGAAGCCGCCGCACACTTGATGCGCAACGACGCCGAGCCAGAGACTTCTTCACCGAGGTCGACCTGCTGATTACGCCTACAATGCCGACGCCCGCGCCCGCTATCGCCGATCTGAAAAAAGATCCCGAGGCGCTTCGCCCCGCAGAACTCAAGCTGCTGCGCAACACCCGCCCCTTCAACGTCTGGGGACTGCCCGCAATCTCAGTCCCCTGCGGCTTCACGAAAGCGGGTCTGCCGATTGGCTTGCAGATCGCGGGGCCGCACTGGCGGGAGGATTTGGTGCTGAACTTGGCTCATGCTTATGAACGGGTGACCGACTGGCACAGGTGGCCACTCATGGCCTAGCACGGGCCACATCGTTTATCGCACACCCGTTTGCCTCAAAATCGTGTGTAGATTAAAGATGCACAGCTTCAAGCGGGGGCATATCGCTTGATCGAGATGCCGCGCGCGTGGGCTCGCGTTTTCGCCACGTCATAGGCGAGTTGCATCCGGAGAAGATGATCCATGTCCGGGCCGAAGGCCTTTTCGATACGGAGAGCCATTTCGGGCGTGAGCGCAGCCTTGCCATTCAGAAGGTCAGAGAGAGTGGCACGGCGTACTTTCAAAATCTCCGCCGCCTTCGACACGGAGATGCCAAGAGCTTCGACGACTTCAGTTCTAATCAGGTCGCCCGGATGGGGCGGGTTCTTCATCGGCACGTCCGTCTCCTAGTGATAGTCGACCAAGTCTAGATCGCTGGCAGAATTTGTCTGCTCGTCATAGCTGAAAATTAACCGCCAGTTTCCGGTAACAGTCAGGCTCCATAATCCTTTCCGGTCGCCTTTGAGAGGATGCAGCTTCCAGCCGGGAAAGCGGCCAAGCTGCTCCAGAGTCTCGGCGGTTTCGAGTGCAAACAGAAGCTTCCGCAACTTGTCGGCCATGGCGGGCGGCACGCCTCTCGCGTTCCCATCCTCATGGAGTTGCCTTAGTCCTTTGTGGCGAAAGTGGACAAGCTGCATCTATTTCTCCTTTGGCTATACCGCGGGTTTCTGGGCTTTGCCTGCGGTCGCGCCCCCGACGTGCCGTGCCATGCCGTGCCGTGAGCGGTGGAAAAGAGAAACAGCTTATTCCTACTCTTTCTCAGTATGTACGGTTTTACCGTACATGTCAAGTCGTTTGCGTTGGGGAAAATCCGCACCCAACACATTTGAGGCGATTGTACCTGGGAGGGCGGGCTGCCCAGACTTTGATGCGTGCTGATTGGACGTCCCCTGCACCCGCCGAGATCAAGATCCGTGAGACTAGGCTGGGCCGCCCGCCGCTCGTCAGTGCTCAATGAGATCTTCCCAGGGAACCACCGGAATTGACCGCGGGAGTTTCAGGGTTCGGGCTCTATCGACGAACTCGTTGAAGTAATGCGTTCCCGTTCCGCCTTTCGGCAGGACAATCATGGCAAGGTCTTCTACGTCGAAGGAGAAAGCCTTCGTGGACCGCCACTCCCGCTCACAATAGATGCTTGAAAACTCCTCGTTATCAAATGTTTTGACGAATGCAAGGAACTCGCTAAAACTTTCCCTCGCGTCGGAGATTGCGTCCTCTATCGTTCGTGCTTCGTCCTTAAGGTCATCTACGCTCCGGTCGAGGCTACGCTGCACCTCGCGGCTGTTGTCGCACTCGAGACCCTTCAGGTCCGAAATAGACGAGTCGATATCATCCGCGACCGAGTCTATCGAGTTGGCCCCCGCTCGCCCCATCTGCCTGTAGACATGGCGCAGAGATCGAAGCACGTGAGCTTTGTGAATGGTGTAGAAGACGGGATTGAATCCGTGTCTCACGGCGGCGTCGCGGTGAAATCCTAGGGCGAACTTTCCGTATCGTTTAGCGTGGTAGGAGAGGTGGGCGACTGGGATATCGGACAGGCAGCAAACCCGCGAGGATGTCATTGTCACGGTGGCGCCCTTTATTTTCTCCATCTTCCCGGTTCGCTTGTTGTGCCGGCGCTTGGCGAGGTCGACCTTCACCAATTCGCGGTACTGCCCAAGATGTAGCTCCTTGGACTCCAGAATAGAAAGGAGCGCCTTGTATGCCTCCTCCCTTGGCTTCGGTTTGGAGCCCTGGCAATTCTCGATGCTGTTCCACGCGGGGCCGCCGGTGAAGTGCCACAGTATCCTCGAAACTGTTCCCGGGGGTTGTCCCATTCGAAATTCCTCGTACAGACTTTCCAATGAGCCATCTCGGCCTGCTGCCCCACATCATCTGTCAGCCTGGGCACGAACGCAAGCGATGATCGCCGTGGTCAGGGAATGCTTCCGCTGAAGTCCTGCCGCTGGCGGAAACAACGAAAGAGCCGCGCTGTGCTTCTTGCTTTTAGGCGGCGAGAAGACCGTCGAGCTTCGTTCGATAGACAGCCGAGGGCGGCTGTTCCCACATGAGCATCTTCAAAACCGGTGGCTTACCTTTTTAGCCCTCAATCCACACTCCTAACATCATCCGGCAACGTCATCACGAACGAACAGTCGCCAGACGCCGTCGAGCAGGAGAGAGTTCCGCGACGCAGGATCTTCACGGGAGTATCGTCGGGAAACGTGAGGTGGTAGTCGGCGGTGCGCAGGGCATCGGTGAAGATTTTAAGTTTCTCCTCGCCGTTGACGAACCTCACGCCCTCCACTGTAGCCGCAGACCCTGCACCGCGACTTAGCAGGACAAAGAAATCGGCGCTGCCGGTTTCCTTCGCAACTTTTCCCAGGTCGATGGTGCGCGCCCGCTGCAGTTCGTCTTTATCCTTCGCGATTGCTGCATCTGCCTGAGCGTTGCCGCCAGCCAGCGCGGCCAAGCGATCATGCGTCTCCGGAATCGGCCGCAGCCCGCTCATGGCGAGCGCGTAAATGCGCAATGCTGAATCTTTCTTGCCTTGCTTTTCGTAAATCTGTCCGAGATGGTCAGCCACCTCGCCGTGCTGTCCCAATCCCCATGCCGCGGCGACAAACTTTTCGGCCATAGGCAGATTGCCTTCGGTGAAGTAAACCCAGCCCAGCGTGTCCCAGTAAGCGATGAGCGAAGGCGTTAGCGTGAGGTCCTGGGGCGTGAGCCGGTCGAGCGACAAATTGCGCAACGCCGTTGCCGTGGCCGATACAGCCGACTCCGCATACTGCCGCGCACGGTCCAGATGCGCCTTCTTCAACGAAAGCTGGTACGCGATGTTGTTCCAGATCAGCGGCGTGGCAGAAAGCTCAATGGCATGGTCGAAGGTCGTCAGCGCCTTGTCGTCCTGCCCGAGATTCAAATAAGCATCTCCCAGACTCACCTGCAACTCAGGGTTGCCCGGCGTCAGCGTCACGGCTTTCTCCAGTTCCGGCGCGGCTTCCGCATACTTGTGCCACTCGGAATACATCGCACCCAGATTGGCATGCGCAAACTTGTCGAGCGGACTGATCTCAATCTGTTTGTGGAAAGCCGTCACCGCGTCGTCATACTTGCGCTCCTGCCAGTAAGCGCGGCCCAGCGCGTTGTAGGCAAATTCGTCGTAAGGATTGATCTCAATCTGCTTGTTCAGCGCGAGGATCGCCGGGTCGTTTTGGCGACTCCCGAGGTAAGCCTCCGCCAGCAAGTACCAAACATATTTGTTCTTCGCATCCACCTCTGTGGCGCGCTGCAGAACCTGGATCGCCAGCGGAAGATTGCCATTCGCGATGGCCGCCCGCCCGCTTTCGATCAGATCATCGGCTTTCATGTCCTTCGGCGCGGTCGGCGCACCAACCACCGTGTTCTCGACCGAAAGAAACTGTCCGAGGTCCGAACCAACCGCGCGACGAAACGATTCATAATCCGCAGCGCGGGGCGCGGGCAGTTCATCCTGCCGAATGACCAATGTTCTTGCAGCCTGCAGCGTGGTGCCATTGAGCGTGTAAATCGCTTCGTATTCGGCGTAGTCGCGCTTTAGTGAAAACGGCAGAGGCGCATGCGCTGAATACTTCGCGGGTAACTCAAGCTTGATCTTGTAGGCGTACGACGCTTTGGGTCCGAGCTTGAGCGTATCGGCGTCGGCATCGTCGTCTCCATCGCCGAGCGCGGGCAGGTTGAACTGGCACAGCGGAAGCAGCAAATCGGATTTCTTCTTCGACCAATCCAGAAAGTTCGGGTGCGCGACGTCATAGGACATCGTAAACGCCTCGCGAGTCGCGGCCGGATCGCTGATTTTAACGTTCGTGACGTCGCCCGCTCCGGCGTTGACGTTTTCGATCACGCGTTGCCACTGCGACTCGGGAAAACGGCGGAAGACGGAACGCAGCATCAGTTCTTCATCGCCGCGGAAGGTGTATCGCACGTGCGCTTCCAGCTTGCCGATCTCATTGATCCGCGCATCGACCTCAGCCACCTCCGTATCAGGCATGGGAGTATCGGCTGGCGTTTGCTCTAGGTGAGGCGTGCCAGAGGCGGGAATCACTAGCGCCTGTTTCTTTCGCAATGTGTAAGCCAGCAGCCGGAACGGAGCCACTTCGCTGGTAGTATCCATCCAAACTTCTTCGTGGGGCATTGGCAGCAGCGTGATGACGTGATCGAACTGCGCGGGCGACGGCACATCAGGATCGAGCTTGCGAGTAGAGTTGATCAGCACGGAAGACGCATGCAACCCTTCGGCTTCGAGCAGTGATTCCAGCAGCGTGTGTTTATCCTTGCAATCGCCGTACTGGTTGTGCAGAACGTCTCCTGCCGCGTGTGGTTGATAGCGGCCCGCCCCCAATGACAGGCTGACATAGCGAAAATTTTTCGCCACAAAATCGTAGAGCGCCTGCACTCTATCCAGATCGTTGTTGAGCCCTTTCGTTAACTCAGCCGCCTTGGCGCGGACCTCTGGCGTTGGCGTGCGCCGGTCTTTTTCTAGCCCCGCATACCACAACCCTACTTGCTCCCAACTCACGAACGTGGTCAATTGAACGTCGGGACGATCCTCGCGGGGCTTTTTCTTTTTATCTTTATCCTTGCTCTTTTCGTCCTTGTCGTCGTCTTCGCGCACCAGGTGAGAACTCGTCCAGTGGTAGACACGCCGTCCTTTTTCGTTGGAGATCTTCGGATCCATCCCCGGCTTATTTTTCATTTCGAGTGGCCGGTCGGCTGGAACATCGAGGTCGAGTTCTTCATCGAGCATGATGTTGCTCTTGTCGAAATCGTAATCCGTCCAGAATTGGCCGGCGGCCAACGGCGTGTGAATCACCGTGACCAAGTCGTACTCCAGCACTTCTCCTGGGCGCAGGCCGGGCACAGTGATGTGCTTCTGGCGGTAGTCGGTATAGACCGGAGCTTCGTTCTGCACCGGCGCGCTGAGATCCTGCACCGCATCGTCGCCCGCTTTTACTACGCTGCCATCAGCCTTGATCACGCGGACGTAAGGAATCTCCACGCGTTCATTGGCAGAGTTGTAGCCCACCTGAATCTGCCCCCATTGCTGAACCCCAGCTTCGCTTTGCACCCGGACGCGAGCCACGGTTTCCCGGCTGCCCGTGCCGTCGTTTTCAAACCGGTAACGGGAGACGTACTTCTCAACGACGAAGGCCTCCTGCGAGTACTTGGGGGCAGGCTTAGACGCCGCTGTAGAAGACTCGGACTGGGCCGAGACGGTGAAAGGCGTGCTTAAAGCACAAGCGACTAACAGTGAAAAAGGAAGGAACAGACGCCGCATAGCTTTTATAGTAAGGCCTGTGGCGCTCGTATCCCAAAGGGCTAGGGCGTTCCGATCCTGGACCCCCACTCTTCTGGGTACTCCAATAAGTGTGATCCGCATCACATTTCCTTGTTCACCAGCCCCAAAACCATAGTAAACTTTCTGCCCAGGTAGTCCTGTCTGGCCACGTCGCCGGGCAGGCGTGACGCATAATGTACTTGCGCCACGATCCTTCCGTTCGGAGGTTTTGCATGGAAGATCGGTCCCCTGTCGTCTCCTCAGGTTCTCACCAGTCCCTTCAACAAGCTGCCGGTAAACATCGCGAAGGCCGCGGTGCCTGGGTTCTCACCGCCTATGGCATTTCTGGATTAGCGCTTTTTGGCGTACTGGCATATTTCTTCTCGGACTTTATCGCTCATTAGTTGGCGCATGCGTTGTCGAGCGGGCGCGCGCGTCCGCGGAGTGTGGTGTAGGTGTATTTAATCTTTCCGTCTTCTTGAACAGCATTACGCTACCTAATTGGAGTCCCCTTTCAACGTGTTACAATTAGCGGCCTTAGAAGCTGCTGCTTCCTGAGGCGACCAGCGTTTCCCCACGCCCGAGTACTTGAGCGAAGAACCGAGCGAACAGCCCGAAAGAAAAGAGATACTGCAACAAACCGTGGCTAAACTCTCCACGTCCGCTACCGCCCCTGTCACCTACGCCGACGCCGGCGTCGATATCGACCGGGCCAACCGCACCAAGCAGCGCATCAAGTACCTGGCGCACAAGACTTTTACCCGAGGGGTGCTCAGCGAGATTGGCGGCTTTGGCGGCCTCTTCGCCGTCGACAAAGCCAAGTATGTTGATCCTGTGCTGGTCTCGAGCGTCGATGGTGTCGGAACCAAACTGAAGATCGCATTCGAGATGAGCCTGCATTCCACGATCGGTGCCGACCTGGTGAACCATTGCGTGAATGACATTGCCGTACAAGGCGCGGCGCCGCTGTTCTTTATGGATTATCTGGCCACGGGAAAACTCGAGCCTCAGATCGCCGAAAAAGTCGTGGAGGGAATCGCCGACGCCTGCAAGCACAACGGCTGCGCGCTGATTGGCGGCGAGACTGCCGAGATGCCCGGTTTCTATCCTGACGGCGAGTACGATCTCGCGGGATTTATTGTGGGCGTGGTGGAGCGCGACCGCATCATCACCGGCAAGGACGTGCAGATCGGCGACGTGATTCTCGGCATGCCCTCCAATGGCTTGCACACCAACGGATATTCTCTGGCCCGCAAGCTGCTCTTCGAGGTCGCGCACTACTCGCCCGAGACTTACGTGAATGAGATCAAGAACAAGGTCGGGAACGAACTGATGCGCACCCACAAAAGCTACTGGCCTGCGCTGAAAAAGCTCCTCGATGCTCAATGCGTCTCGGCGCTGGCTCACATTACCGGCGGTGGCATCACCGAAAACCTGCCGCGAGTGCTGCCCCGCGGCACGGCTGCGATCATCGAGCTCGGCTCCTGGCCGGTCATGCCTCTATTCGAGCACTTGCGCGAGCTGGGCAATGTTCCGCAGGAAGAGATGCTGCGAACTTTCAACATGGGACTGGGCATGCTGCTGGTCGTTCCCTCCGCGAAATTCAAGAAGGTACAAACGGTGTTAGAGCGTGTGGGCGAAAAGGCTTTCACCATCGGCCGCATCGTGAAGGGCGAACGCAAAGTGATCTACAGTTGAAAGAAACTTCCGATTGCTGATTTCAAAGTGCGGTTCAATCGACAATCAGCGATTAGACAATCAGTAATCAAAAATAGACAATGCACTCCCTCGGCATCCTTCTCTCCGGACGTGGTTCAAACTTCGTCGCCATCGCTGACAGCATCGACGCCGGTCGGATTCCCGGCGCGCGGATAGCCGTCGTCATCTCCAACAAAGCGGATGCTCCGGGTATCGCGACCGCACGTGATCGCGGCTTGAATACGCAGGTAATTCCATCGAAAGGCAAGCCCCGCGAAGAGCACGACCACGGAGTCGTCGCTGCGCTGAAGCAACACAACGTTGACCTGGTGTGCCTCGCTGGCTACATGCGCCTGCTTTCGCCCTGGTTTGTGCAGCAGTTTCCGCGGCGGATTCTCAACATCCATCCTTCGCTGCTACCTGCATTTCCCGGACTCGAAGCTCAGGAGCAGGCCTTCGCCTACGGAGTGAAGATTTCCGGATGCACGGTGCATTTCGTCGACGAAGAACTCGATCACGGGGCCATCATCGTGCAAAAGTCGGTCGCTGTGCTTGACAGCGACGACGAGCACAGCCTCGCCGCTCGCATCCGCGAGCAGGAGCACATCGCCTACAGCGAGGCCATCAACCTAGTGCTGAATGGAAATTTCGAGATTGTTGGGCGCAGATTGAAGGAATCAAGTCAGAATGAAAAAGTCAGAATGAAAAAGTAACGGCTTACTTCTGCATTGTGCCTTCTGCATTCTTACTTTTTTCCTCTGCGTTGCTGTGACATCGATCACAGACTCCCGACGGGAGAACACACGAACATGCCACCGTGGCAAACAGTCTAGATCTGAAGGATCGGACGAAGCAATTTGCGCTTCGCATCTTGCGCTTATATCGTGAACTCCCAGCCAAAGGTGAGGCCAGAACACTCGGGAGACAAGTTCTTCGCTCGGGTACGTCGGTAGGAGCAAACTATCGCGCGGCTTGCCGGGCGCGGTCGAAGGCCGAATTTATTGCCAAGCTTGGAATTGTTCTCGAAGAAGCAGATGAGACGGTCTTCTGGCTAGAATTGCTTCTCGAGAGCGGAATCGTAAAGCACGAAAGGTTGGAAGCGCTGCTCGATGAGGCAGGCCCAACAGCTCACATCGATTTTCGTTGCCATCAATCTGTACCGCCAAGGGCATCGCATCGTAACTAGGTAAAAATGCAAAGTCAAAATGCAGATTGCAAAACTAGTGCTTTCCCGAGCGGTGCTTAACTTCTGCATTCTGAATTCTGCACTCTGACTTTTCCCTCGATCCTCTTCGCCATCCTAACAATTGCCAGCGTCTCTCCATTCGCGAGGGCCACCGACTGTTCCTCGACTGCCGCATATCCCTTAGCAGTATAAAAAGCCACACCACTCAGCGTCGCGCCCATCTCAAGACGTGTAAAGCCTGCGGCGATCGCCGCGTCTTCACACGCCGTAAGGATCGCGCTCCCAATTCCCCGCCGCGCCCATGCGGGATGAACAAAGAAGGCGCGAATCTTGGCCGCTTCACGCGATGGTTCGAGTAACGAATCTTCGCGTCTGGCATACTGATCGCCTCCGTAGAGCGTCTTGCGTTTACTCCATCCACCACAGCCGGCGAGCACTGGGTCTGCTCCTGGCGCGGCCTCGACTTCCGCTACGAGGTATGTTCCATCCGCAATAAGTTGGCTGTCGACGCCATAGACGCTCTTCAGCGCGCCCTCAATCTGCGCCAGAGAATAATCTTCAGCCTGCAGCCCGCGCACAGACGCGTCGATCAATATGCGCAGCATGGGTACGTCTGCAGCTACCGCTTTTCGAACTCGAATGTTCATCGAACAAATTTCCTTCAGAATTTTTGGGTGACGTGTCGCCATGCAATTCAGTAGTCCACGCCACTGCTCCCCCGCTTGCGGGCATAAAACTTCCGTACCTTTGCCCGATTACCACAAACCTTCATGTTGCACCAACGGCGGCGATGATTTTTGCTGGTATCGAGAAAAAACCATTGGCAGGCCGGCGAGGAGCAGGTGCGCACCAGCGCCACATCGTTTGAAGCAAGAAGGTCCGCGGCCGCGCGGGCGATCGGCCACAGGATCGCGTTGAAAGAAGACGCCGGGTCGTCGAAGCGCCACACCAAATGCCTTTCTGTCTCGCTCTCGAGCGCCTTTGGCTGAACCGCTTTTAGCTGAACCAGTCGCGAGTGCAGCGCCGCATCGTGGAGATTCGCATTGAGTTTCTCCATCGCAAGTTGTGGCGCGGTTTGCCGATTCATCAATGCGTAGAAGATTTCATGCAACGCTTCGCGAAGATCGCGAGCACGACGCACCGCCTGATCGGCCTCATCGGGCAGGAGGCGAGCCCGCTCGGACAATTGGTGAAGTTGTTCGGGGGTGAGTATCCCGGTGTCCTCTGCGAAGTGCGCGAGATCGTGGTAGTTCTCGAGCAACTCCTTTGGTTCGCCGCTGGGACGGTTGTCCAGCGTATTGATGAAGTCGAGGCACAGATTTCCCCCGATCAGTTCGAAAAGGGGCTTCTGCGATTTGCGTTGGGTCGTCTCGGTCATGAAATCCTTATCTCGGAACAATCATATAACCGTTAAATAACTATTGACAAGTTATAAATATGTCCGTAAGCTTAATTAGTAACCTTTAAAAATTATTTTGAAGGTTAATAAATTTGGGTGGCGGAGCATTCTTTAATGCCTTCCAATCCGTCAGCCGTGATGCGGGCCCGCATGCGTAGCGACAAGATGATTAATATCGGAGGTAGACCTGTGATCGTCCCTGAATCCAAATCCGGGAGTGCGCGCGACCGCAGCCACGCCATCAAGCTGGCGCTGGCTTTTGTGGCGATCTACGTCATATGGGGTTCGACCTACCTTGCGATTCGCTACGCGGTCGAAACCATTCCGCCTCTGGTGGCTGCGGGAATCAGGCACTCGATTGCGGGCGGGATTATGCTGACCTGGGCCTGGTGGCGCGGCTTTCGGCCGACGCGGCAACAGTGGTTTGCAGGATTCGCGTTGGGAGCCTTCTTCTTCTTAATCGGCCACGGGACGCTGCATTGGGCAGAGCAATATGTGGGGTCTGGTTTGGCCGCGCTGCTGATTGCAACCGAGCCGATGTTCATTCTGATGCTGGCCTCGATGATGGGACAGCAAAAGATCAGCCTGCTTAGCGCGTTCGGATTGGGGCTGGGCGTGGTTGGAGTGGCGATGCTCACCGGCGTGGAACTCACGATAAAGGGTTCGAGCCTGTGGGGATTGATGGCGGTGTTGGTGGGTTCGTTGTCGTGGTCGTTCGGAGTAGTGATTTCACCGCGGCTCGAGTTGCCTGCCGACGCTCTGGGGCGAACGGCGTTGCCAACGATTTGCGGTGCGGCGATGCTGCTGATTGCGGCCGGAGTTACCGGCGAGTTCCAGCTAACGCATTGGTCGAGCATCACGTTGCGGTCGGTGTTTGGTCTGGGATATCTGATCACGTTCGGATCGGTGATTGCCTTCACTTCTTACACGTGGTTGTTGCAGCGCGTGCCGCCGGCGCTGGTGGCGACGCATACGTATGCCAATCCGGTCGTCGCCGTGCTTCTGGGATGGCTCCTGGCGCATGAGCCGTTGTCGCTGCGCGTGGTCCTGGCGTCACTGGCGATTCTAGGCGCCATTGTTCTGATCCGGCGTGGGGAGCAAGCGGCACAAGTGAAAGCGGTTGAGGCAGTTCCGCGGACGAATGCTATTGGAGTGTCGGAGGAGTGCGCATAAAGCGGCGTTTGAACTCAACCCTTCCTGCTTGCTGGCAGATCGCCCACCATCCCAGGCCGGATTCTTTAGCCGCTCAATCGATAATTTACATGTTAGCGATTGAGCGGATCATTTCTTACCACCGTAAATTTATCGTCTGCTTACGTAGACCTCAGCCTAAAGGTGTAGTCGAATGCGGTTCATGTTGTCCAGGAGCAACATCAACCATGAATTCGAAAATCAGGCTACCACGTCGTAGCTTACTTCCCCCGATGGTGTTAGCGATGTTCGCTGTCCTGGCACTGCTGCCCTTGCAAAGCAGTTTTGCCGCAAACGTCACCGTCACTAACAACTGCAGTTACACCGTGTATCCAGGCATTTATCCGGCCACGTATGACAATGGAGGCTGGTCGATGGCTCCTGGTACTTCCGTCAGCTTTACCCTTGCCAACGGCTGGAATGGACGCATCTGGGGTCGACGCGGTTGTAACTCCGCCAGTCCGGCCGTTTGTACGACCGGTTCCTGCGGCGGCACGGGATTGCAGTGCGCTGGCACCACGGGCGTTGCCGGCACTTCGCTGGCCGAATTCAACCTGGACGCGTCGGGCACGGATTATTACGACGTAAGCTACGTGGACGGCTTCGATAATCCCATCGGCGTTGAGGTCTCCAATTCGAGTTGCGTTTCACCAAACACATGCACCGCGCAGCCTTTGACCAACTGCCCAAGCGGCGAGCTGGCCGATAGCAACGAGGACTGCTTAAGCCCTTGCACGGAATACGGCACCGCCCAGTTTTGCTGCACTGGAGCCTACGGCAGCAGTTCGACGTGCATCGTGGGGAATTGGCCGTCGGCTCAAGAGGCGTATGTCACCAACATTCACACTTACTGTCCGCACGAGTACGCCTATGCCTATGACGACAGCAACGGTCTGCACACCTGCGCAACGGGCGCTAACTACACCGTAACGTTTTGCCCGAACGGCGGCGGCGGTTCCGGCCCGCCCAGCATCGTCAATGGCGATGCTTACACGATGACTCCGCAGAACGCCACCGGCTTGCGCCTCGATGACGACGGCGCACAAACCGAGGCTGGCAACACGATCTGGGTTTACACCGCCAATGGCACCGCCGCGCAAAACTGGACCTTCAACAACACCGGAGTCTCGCCCAGCGGCTACTACAATATGGCGACGCTCGGCCCGTATTGCCTTACGGCTTCAGGAACCGGCAGCACATCGGCGGTGGTCCTCGATCCCTGCAACGGATCGTCTGCCCAAGCGTGGGAAGCGGTTCCCTCCGGCAACTTCTACGTGTTCCACCCCGCCAACAACACCGCGAACTGCCTCGATGTTCGCGGCGATGGGACCGCCTCCGGAACCATTGTGCAGGTTTATACCTGCAACGGAGGAAACAACGAGCAATGGGCGCTGACTCTTAACTAGCGTTTCTTGTTTTGCTGGACGGGTCCGGGACGCACTGTTCCGGGCCCGTCTTGCGGGATCGCCATGGTCGACGTTTGGCGGCGGAGAGGTTGGAGACATTTATGCATATTCGCACTCAGGGCTTCAGAACCTTCGACAAACGCATGCTCCGGACTTTGCTGGCTTGCGTGACGGTCAGTTTTCTATCTGTGGCCGCCGCAATCGCGCAGCAATCCTCAACTCAGCAGCAGAGTGAAGACGTCGGCACACTGAAAAACGACGTGCAGCAGTTGAAGGCGCAGCAGCAACTGATCCTTGACCGCCTCGACGAATTGAAGAAGCTGTGGAACTCGAAGCGCAGCGACAATCCGCAGCTGGCGATCAAAGTACCCGATACCGTGGGCGTGGATGGCGAACTCTTCCGCGGCGAGGCGACAGCGACCGTGGCGATTATCGAGTATGGAGATATCGAGTGTCCTTTCTGCCGGCGTTTCAAGCAGGACATTTATCCGCGGATCGTCGACGATTACATCAGAACGGGCAAGGCGCGATTCTATTACCGCGACATGCCGTTAACCTTTCACGAACATGCGCTGCCGGCTGCCCGGGCTGAGCATTGCGCCGGAGAACAAGGAAAATTCTGGGAGATGCACGACAGCCTCCTCATCGACAAGCCGGGAACTATCGGTCCAGGCGGCAGAAAGACGATGCTGACCCAGAGCGATATTGATGAACGCGCCCGGACGCTCGGGCTCGATACGGCCAAGCTAGACGAGTGCATCGCGAGCACCCGCTATGCCGATTTGATAAGACGCAGTTCTGAAGAAGCGGCAAAGATGAACATCGGAGGCACGCCGGCCTTCCTCATCGGAACCATCGGCCCGAACGGCAATATCATAGGTGTGAAGCCGCTCGTCGGAGCCCAGCCGTTTGAGGTATTCAAGTCCATGATTGATCCGCTGCTTCCCGCTGCGCCACCAGAGCCGCATGCCTCCAGGCCAGCGCCGGATGGTGCGACAGTTCAAGCAGCGGGTAAACGCTAGCATTGGCGGAGTGAAATCGCCGTCCCGAATCGCCTTCTCTATCGGGATGAGTCGCCAGTGGATTGTCCCAGAAACAATCCCGCTAAAAACACGCCGGACATGGCAAGCAGGATGGAAGCAGTTTTCCAGATCGTGCTCTGGTTCGCGAACATAGCTGCTGCGGAAGTTTGCATCTCTTCGCCGTTGGCATCTTTCCGCGAAAGGTCAGGTTCCCCGCGTGGATCCTCTTGGCGTACGAACTGTGGAACGTAGTGTCCGAGAGGAAGCACGACATGGAGGGAACGGCCTTGTCCCTCGCGTTGGTAGATCTCGCAAAGCCTTTTGCGGAGCGCGCGTGCGGTTACACGCACGATAGGATCCATATGGGAGTCGAAGCTGGATTCTTTGCGGCCCAAGGCCTCGACGGCAATCGAGTACTCCCGGATGTCCTTGGCTGCGCCTTCGAAATATTTATTGCAAATAAAAGAAAGGAAGCGAACGAAGCTTGCCGAACGACTGATTTCCGGGGATTGGAGCAGCCACTCCAATTCCTCCTTCTCCTTCTGGAAATTTGTGGAAGCGGGAGACGCGGTATGTAGTTCGAGATCCATAAAGACCCTGCAGATTTGTCCGAACCCACATCCAACGCATCAAGCTTCATTCGGCACGTCTCAGGTAGCATTCGGAAATGGAATAGTACGAGGATAGTTCCTCGAAGCGTCTCTCAAGCATCGCCGCGATGCTCCTTACGAACTCAGAACAAGCATCAGGCAATCTCCGGCAATTGCCAAAGAAAAGACTCAGACCTTCTAGAAGGTCATGCGGCTTTTGTTACAAATTCAAAACAAGCGTGACGCACTAAGCTGAGAATTACGCGCCGCGTAAAAATCCGCAGAAATTTTTACTTATGAATAATTCTTGGACTATAATTATTCTCATCTAAGAGAGTATCTCCCCCGTGCCTACAGCTCACGAAGAATTTCGGGAACTGGCTTGGAAGTGTGGCTTAGCCGCTACGCATCAGCGGCAGGTCATCTATGAGGCCGTCGTGGCTGCGCCGGGGCATTATTCGCCGGAGCAGGTTTACGCTGAAGTGCGGCGGCGAACTCCGTCCATCTCATTGGCTACGGTTTACAAGAACCTGCGGCTGTTCGTCGAACACGGACTCCTGCGGGAAGTGAGTCCTCATGCTTCCACGTTGCTGGTGGAAGGCAATCTTGAACCCCATCATCACCTGGTCTGCACGCGTTGCAAGACGGTGCAGGATATTGAGGGTGACTTCGTCGACTTCAAACGGCTGGCTCGGCAGGCGCCGGGCGGCTTCGATTTAACGCAGCCGCTGGTAGAGGTATTCGGAATCTGCCGGCGATGCAGTGCCAAAAACGCAAAGACAACTTCATAAGCGAAAGAGGAACGAGGAATTATGTCTGAAGACAAGCAAGTACTCGCTGGCGTGCCTGGCCCCGGCAATAAGGAGCCAGAGGTATCACCTGAATCCAAATGCCCCGTGGTGGGCGGCGCTCGCAGACAGGCACCAAACTGGGCGCCCACGAATGCGGACTGGTGGCCGAATCAACTCAGCCTGAAGGTGCTTCACCAGAACTCCCCTCTGTCCGATCCCATGGACGAGGAATTTGATTACGCGAAAGAATTCAAGAGCCTCGACCTGAATGCGGTGATCAAGGACCTGCATGCCTTGATGACGTCGTCACAGGATTGGTGGCCGGCCGACTTTGGCCACTACGGTGGGCTTTTTATTCGTATGGCGTGGCACAGCGCTGGCACCTACCGCATCGCTGATGGCCGCGGCGGGGCTGGTGCCGGGCAACAACGTTTTGCGCCCCTCAATAGCTGGCCGGACAACGTGAACCTCGACAAGGCGCGGCGGTTGCTCTGGCCCATCAAACAGAAATATGGGCGGAAAATCTCCTGGGCCGACCTCATGATTCTCGCAGGCAATGTGGCCCTCGATTCGATGGGATTCAAGACGTTCGGTTTCGCCGGCGGTCGCCCGGATGTCTGGGAGCCCGAAGAGTACGTCGATTGGGGTCCCGAGACGGAGTGGCTGGGAGATAAGCGCTATAAAGGCGATCGTCAGCTCGATAATCCTCTCGGCGCGGTGCAGATGGGCCTGATTTACGTGAATCCGGAAGGACCCAATGGAAAGCCGGATCCAATCGCTGCGGCTCGCGATATTCGAGAGACGTTCGCGCGCATGGCAATGAACGATGAGGAGACGGTTGCGCTCATAGCGGGCGGGCACACCTTCGGCAAAACCCACGGCGCTGCCGATCCTAAAAAGTATGTCGCCGCCGAGCCGGAAGGCGCCTCACTCGAAGAGCAGGGTCTCGGCTGGAAGAACACTTTCGGCAATGGCCACGGCGGCCACACCATCAGCAGCGGCCTCGAAGTCACCTGGACCGCGACGCCTACGAAGTGGAGCAATAACTTCTTCGAAAATCTGTTCGGCTATGAGTGGCAACTGACAAAGAGTCCGGCCGGCGCACAACAGTGGACGCCGAAGAATGGCGCGGGCGCTGGTACTGTGCCGGATGCGCACGATCCCTCCAGGCGTCACGCTCCATCCATGCTGACAACGGATCTCGCACTGCGGTTTGACCCGGCTTACGAAAAAATCTCACGGCGCTTCTTCCAACATCCGCAGGAGTTCGCAGACGCGTTTGCCAAGGCATGGTACAAGCTGACGCACCGCGACATGGGGCCGATCTCCCGCTATCTTGGCCCGCTTGTCCCGAAGGAGCCCCAACTGTGGCAGGATCCGATTCCAACAGTGGATCATCCACTTATTGGGGAGCAGGACATTGCAGCTCTGAAGGCTAAGATCCTCGCCTCCGGACTGTCGATCTCCCAACTGGTCACGACTGCCTGGGCATCGGCGGCAACCTTCCGCGGCTCAGACAAGCGCGGTGGGGCAAACGGGGCACGCATCCGTCTCGCACCGCAAAAGGACTGGGACGTGAACCAGCCGACCGCACTGGCGAAGATGCTCGGGAAACTGGAGGCGATCCAAAGAGAATTCAACAGTTCGCAATCCAACGGCAATAAAGGGAAGAAGGTTTCGCTGGCGGACTTAATCGTTCTCGGCGGCAACGCAGCCGTCGAGGAAGCTGCGAAAAAGGCTGGGCACAGCGTGAAGGTTCCCTTCTCGCCGGGCCGCACGGATGCTTCGCAAGAGCAGACCGATGCGCACTCATTCGCGCCGCTGGAGCCGACCGCAGACGGGTTCCGCAACTACTTCCGGATCGGGCACATGAAATCGGCGGAAGAGCTGCTCGTCGATAAGGCGCAGTTGCTGACCCTGACTGCTCCCGAGATGACGGTTCTTGTCGGCGGCATGCGCGTACTGAATGCTAACTACAAGCAGTCGAAAGACGGCGTGTTCACCAACAAGCCAGAGACGCTGACGAATGATTTCTTCGTCAACCTGCTCAGCATGAATACGGACTGGAAGGCCTCCACGACATCCGAAGGCGTGTATGAAGGGCATGATCGCGCGACGGGTGAAATCAAGTGGACCGGGACCCGCGTCGATCTGGTCTTTGGTTCAAACTCCCAGCTCCGGGCAATCGCGGAAGTCTACGCATGTGACGACTCGAAGGAGGCGTTTGTGAAAGACTTCGTGGCTGCGTGGAACAAGGTGATGAACCTTGATCGCTACGATCTTGCCTGAACTTGTCAAATAAGTTCAGCGGAAAGGGCGTTCCTTTCGGTAGGTTTCTAGTTCACACCTGGAACCTACTGCGAAGAGACGCCCTTTTCATGCGTGACGCGCATTCCGCGAGTAGCTAGCCAACCTAGGCAGGCCAGCATTCCGCACCAGCCAACGGTTCTCACGATGGCGGCGATGGTGGTGTCGTACTCCAGAAGGCCGAGGCTGGAAAAAATTGCGCTCCAGTCGTGCCGGGCAAACTCTGGGTCGCCAGTAGTCACGAGGGGCAAAATCATGGCGCGCGCGTCGGCCATGTAAGTCGCCGTATAGAGCCAGTTTTCGAAGAAGAAAAACGCACAGAAAGCAAACGACGCGGGCTGGCGCTGATGGAAGAAATAAGCCACCAGCATCAGCGGTACCATCCATTGCAGAATCGTTCCGCCCCAGAGCCCAAGCGTCGATCCGAACCAGCCGAACAGCAGGTGCCCTCCCTCATGTACGACAAGGTTTGCCGAATCGATGAAGAGATAGCCGCCGTGCATGCGGAACGCATACACGAGAAAAACGGAGTAGAAGGCGAGCCACGTGCCGACGGCCCAACGCGAGATCGGGGGCCACTCTTCGTGCGCGCCCGAGAGGTTCAGGATTGAACTTACGAACTCGTTCATTTTGAGGCAAGTGTAGGTGGGATCGGCGTGGCGAACAAGATTACGCCGGTACGCGTTTCTGTCGTCGATTTGTGGCTCATACAGAGCACTCGGGCTGCGTGCAACCCACTTTCAGAGCATGGCATCGCAGAGAAAAGCGACGAGAACCGGTGCGGCGGCGTGCTCTAATCTGAATTCCTGAAACCTCGAACTGCCATGACGGGGTTCTACGCGCTACCCCATGGTCCCCTTTTTTCGTCCATTGACCGTATGATAGGGTGTTCCGTTTCGCGCCGAATTCTTTCTGGCGAGCCAGTATTATTGTTCTTCGCTTTCAAATTCTCTCAGGAGTCACGGATGCTTCAAAAAGCATTAGTACGGCTATTGGTTCTGGCGGGCATTGCCAGCTGCGTAAGCTGCGGCAGCACTACGAGCCACTATGTCTTCGTTACCCTGCCGGCCGGCAGTCAAGTTGGCTCCTACCGGGAAGACCCGAACTCGGGCGTGCTGACCCAAATCGCGGGGAGCCCGTTCCCTGCAGGCGACGGAGCCGAGTCAATGGTCGTCCATCCTTCCGGGAAATTCCTCTATGTTGCGAACCCGGGTGACGCTGAAAACGATATTTCCCTCTTCACCATCGCCAGCGACGGAACTTTGACCGAAGTGACACCACGGTTTTCTGTTGCGCCCCTTGGTTCGCAGCCTCAGCTTCTGGCGATGGATCCCTCAGGTAACTTCCTTTATTGTCTGAATGTCGGATCGAATAACATCTCGGTTTTTTCGATTGATAGCAGCGCTGGCGCGCTGACACCGGTGACAGGGTCTCCGTTTTTTCTTGGGCTCGCGCCGCAGTACATGGTTCTGGCGCCGTCCGGCAACCTGCTCTACGTCGCCAGTTCCGTGGGCACTGGGCAGTCGCTTGGAACGATCGAAGGCTTCAGCGTGAACTCCGGGGTGCTGACGCCGCTGGGTGTTACCCCCAGCGATGGAGCGAATCCATCTGGGCTTGCGATTAATCCGAAAGGCACTTTCCTCTACGTCGCCAATAAGAGTTCGAACACGATCTCCATTTTTGCGATCAGTTCCACTGGTGGTTTACAAGAAGTTTCCGGATCTCCTCTCAATGATGTCGATCAAGGTCCGGTGAACCTGATTATCGATCCGACAGGAACCTATCTCTACGTCGCGAATCAGGGCTCTGCGAATGTTGCGACCTACTCGCTTGACGCCACCACGGGCTTTCCGACAGCGATTGCTGATTCCCCATTTGCTTCTGAGGGAAATCCCAGTTTTCTAGCCTTGGACCCGACCGGCAAATATCTCTATGTAGGAAATCAGCCGCCAGCCACTCCTGGAATCGAGGCATTCGGCGTCGCCAGCGGAAGCCTGAATACCATTTTCACCTATAAGACGGGAAACACGCCAAGTTCAATCGCCGTGTTGAAATAATTCAATCCATTGATGTCCGCGCCATTTCGCGGCGGGTGCCGCGAAGTTTGGGGGTTCGAGGGCCGATCTTTTACGGGCTCCGGTCCTTAGGGGATGAAGAGCGCGTGAATTTTTTGGGTAGAAAGACAAACAAAAGTCGCGAACTCTGCGACAATACGTGAGCTGGCACCGGTCACTCTGGGTGCGACCGCAACGGAGCCTGATATCGAGACTGCAAGTAGGCTTGGATTCGGTTTTGCCGTGGTGATAGGCTGCCAGTCTTCACCTAGGAGCCAGAATCCATGAGGATCGCAAGCTCGTCGAGCGCATTTCCAAAACATTACTATACGCAGAAAGTACTTCTGGAGCGCCTCCAGGACTATTGGGGAGACCAGCTCAAGAATCCTCTTTTGCTGGCGCGGCTGCACCGCAATGTGACCGTTGACGGCCGTTACCTCGCGATCCCGGCCGAGCAGTACGTCGATATAAAAACCTGGGGCCAGGCCAACGACATCTGGATCCGGTGCGCGCAGGAGCTGGGAGAGCAAGCCCTTTGCCGCGCGCTTCAAACCGCCGGGCTCGAGACAAAAGATTTAGGAGCGTTATTTTTTACGACAGTCACCGGCGTCGCAAGCCCGTCGATCGATGCCCTCTTGATCAATCGAATGAAGCTCCCGACCAATATTCGCCGCACTCCGATCTTTGGCTTGGGCTGCGTGGCTGGCGCTGCTGGAATCGCGCGCGCCGCGGATTACGTTCAAGCTTATCCTTCGCAGGCCGCCGCTTTGGTATCGGTCGAGCTCTGTTCGCTGACGCTGCAGCGCGAAGATTTGTCGGTTGCGAACCTGATCTCATCTGGCCTTTTTGCAGACGGCGCTGCCGCCGTGATCGTGACCGGAAGTGAATTCGCACGGAACGGCAATGGTACGGGGAATGGCAACGGCCATGAGCCTGCCGGACCGAAGATTCTCGCCACGCGTTCGGTCTTTTATCCCAGCACCGAGGAAATGATGGGCTGGAACATCTCTGAGAAAGGCTTCCGCATCTTACTCTCTACTGAGGTTCCAACGCTGATTCGAGAAAATCTGGGGCGGGACGTGGACGCATTTCTGGCGGATCACGGACTCAAGCGCGACGATCTGGAAAGCTGGGTGCTCCATACCGGAGGACCGAAGATACTCGACGCTTACTCCGATGCGCTCGGGTTGCACAACGGACAGATCGATGCCTCGTGGGATTGCCTGCGTAAAGTCGGGAACCTTTCCTCGGCTTCCGTGCTGGTGGTTCTCGAGGACGTGATGAAGAATCGGCGTCCTAAGCCCGGCGCGTTAGGATTACTCGGCGCAATGGGACCTGGATTCTGTTCGGAACTTTTGCTTCTGCAATGGTGAGGTCGCGCGGGTGCCGGAATCGACAGATGTTTTTGTGATTGGTGGTGGGCCTGCGGGATTGGCCGCCGCAATCGCGGCACGGCAACAGGGATTGCGCGTTGTGCTTGCCGATGGCGCAACGCCGCCCATCGACAAGGCCTGCGGTGAAGCGCTGATGCCAGGTGCGGTTACGGCGCTGGAAAGGCTGGGAGTAGTTGTTCCGGCTGCTGAGAGCCGGGCTCTTCAGGGTGTGCGATTTCTAAGCTCGGGATTGTCGGCGGAAGCGATGTTTCCTTCGCGCACTTTTGGGCTCTCCATTCGACGAACCACATTGCATCGGGCGATGACCGAACGAGCCGATGATTTAGGGGCTGAGTTGCTCTGGCGGGGCGCGGTCACCGGGATATCCGCAGAAGGGGTTCAGTTAGGAAAGCGCACAATCCGCAGCCGATGGATTGTAGGCGCCGATGGAGCGAACTCCCGAGTTCGGCGCTGGGCGAATCTCGATGCCTGCTCGAGAACTGGCTTGCGATACGCCTTTCGACGACACTATCGCGTCACCCCTTGGACCGATCGCATGGAAATCTATTGGGGAAAATGCAGCCAGGGCTATGCCACCGCCGTGAGTTCCGATCAGGTGTGTGTCGCTGTGGCCTCGCGCGATTCGGGACTCCGACTTGAAGAGTCTTTGCCGGTGTTTCCTGAACTCGAAGCACGGCTTCGCGGCGCAGAGGTAGTTTCCGCTGAGAAAGGCTCGGTGTCAGCCAATTGCAAGCTGCGGAGCGTCTGGCGAAAAAATGTTGCCTTGATCGGCGATGCTTCCGGCGCCGTCGACGCAATTACAGGAGACGGCCTCGGGCTTTCCTTCAACCAGGCCATCGTGCTGGCGCAATGTTTTGTTTCCGGCAAACTCGCGCAATATCAGTTGGCACACCGGCGGCTGGCCCGACGGCCTTTGTGGATGGCGCGATTGATGCTCACGCTCGACGGACGGCCCAGGTTTCAGCAACGTACCCTGCAGGCGTTTCGTAAGCATCCTGAAGTGTTTCGCAGGCTGCTCGCTCTTCATGTGGGAAGTCTTTCGCCCTTTCACCTCGCTCTTGATGGGATCACGCTGGGTTGGGGATTGCTGACGGCGGACTGCATAGCCCAATGAAAAAATCGGGGGGCGCAGTTCATAGGTGCAGGACATGGGCGCAATTCCTGGCGGTGATCGCATTCCTCTCGTTTGCTTCCGTCGCATCTGCGGCGCAAAGTCTAGCGTTCACCCTTGATGCTCAGCGTACAACGATTAGTTTCACGCTCGGCGATGTGCTGCACACCGTGAAGGGAACCTTCCACTTGAAGCAGGGCTCGCTGCTTCTCGATCCTGCTTCCGGCAAGTTGACCGGCGAAATTATCGTGGACTCTAAAAGCGGCGACAGCGGCAGCGGAATGCGCGACCGGAAGATGCATCGCGAAGTGCTGGAGAGCGACCGCTATCCGGATATTACTTTTCGCCCAGACCGGATTGAGGGAACCGTTGGTTCCTCAGGGAAGTCTTCGGTGCGCGTTCATGGGATGTTCAGCATTCACGGCACGGATCACGACATCACGGTTCCCGCAGAAGTAGAAATGCTGCCCGATCACTGGACCGCAACTCTTCACTTTGCCGTGCCCTACGCGAAATGGGGGATGAAGAATCCGAGCACTTTGTTCTTAAAAGTGAGCGAGTCGGTCGATATCGATCTTAGCGCAGCAGGAAGCGTAACGCGGCCGTAAACTGTTTGCGGTAAGGTCCTCAAAATCCATCCAACGGCGAAATCCCCTTGCCTTCTACGCATTCGTAACTTCGTCCCGCCGCGAGATTTGTGAACTCCTCCGTCCGTCCGCTTGGCCAGGCAATGACAGCGCGTTCCACGCGATCGCGTTTTTCCAGTCCGAACGTAATCGGAAGTTCAGACTGCGACAAATAACTCGACCCGCTCTTCACCATGCGCGACTGGCTCACACCGCCGGAGACCACCCGAACGGTGGCGCCGATTCCGTCACGGTTCGACTTGGTCCCCGCCAAACGAAAACGAATACTATGATTTCCCGCCAGTTGGTCGTTTCGATAAAGATAGGCTGGGCCGTTATTGGTAGTCAGAAGCAGGTCGAGATCGCCGTCGCGATCGAAGTCGGCGTAGGCGAGGCCGCGTCCGACCTTCGGCTGATCGAATCCACCGCCAACCTCAGCGGCGACATCGCGAAAATTTTTGCCGTTGTTAAGAAAAAGAAGCGGAGGCTGCGCGTAGCCCACGTTGCCGCGAATGTTCCGCACCGTCTCGTCGATATGGCCGTTGGCCACGGCTAGATCGAGCCAGCCATCGAGATCGGCATCGAGAAAAGCACATCCAAAGCCCAGGCTATTTTTGGAAGCCGATCCCACTCCTGCCTGCGCCGCTACGTCCTCGTAAGTTTTGCCAGAGAACTCGTAGAGGCCGGTCATCTCATTGTCGAAGTTCGTAATTGCGACGCCGGCACGGCCCGAGTTCGTGAAATCCGCAACGTCGACTCCCATGCCGGCTCGCGCTTTACCCTCGGTGCTGAAGGCGAGTCCCGCCTCGACCGCGATATCTTTGAAAGTGCCGTTACGCTGGTTGCGATACAGCTTGTTGGGCTGAGTATCGTTCGCAACCAAAAGATCGGGCCAACCATCCTGGTCGTCATCGAGCATGGCAACGCCGAGCGATTTCGAACTGCTGTCGAAAATTCCGCTTGAGGCAGTGACGTCCTCGAACGTTCCGTTGCCGCGATTATGAAAAAGCCAGCAAGTCTCGCCGCGATAAGCTTCCGGCGTGCAATAAGACTTGTGCTTGCCATCGAGACTGCAAAAGACATCGTGCTCGGGCGACCACTTGACGTAGTTGCACACCAAAAGATCGAGCAGGCCGTCGCGGTCGTAATCGAACCATAGAGCGGACGTGCTGAATGCCAGGCGTTTTCCAAGACCGCTCGAGTTGGTTACATCCACGAACGTACCTTTGCCGGTGTTGTGAAAAAGCCGGTTTTGTCCAACACAAGTGATGAGAATGTCGACGAAGCCGTCGTTGTCGTAATCCCCGACGGCCACGCCCATGCCGTACATTTCAATATCGAGGCCCGCTTTGGCGGTTACGTCAGAGAAAGTTCCATTTCTGTTGTTTCGATAGAGACGCAGCGTCGAGCGCTGCTGCTTGTGGCCCGGCCAATCCATTCCGTTGATCAGAAGAATGTCCGGCCAGCCGTCGCGGTCGTAGTCGAGAAAGGCGCAGCCGGAGCCCAGAGTCTCGGGCAGAAACTTCCCTCCAAAAGCTCCGCTGTTGTGCTGAAACTGAATGCCGGCATGAGAGGTCACATCGGCGAACCGGAAGCCCGGAGCAGTTGTGTTGGCCACAGCCGCATTCAAAGCCTGTAGCGGCGGCGTTAGCAACAACGAGGACATCCCGACGCTTCGCAGAAAAGATCTGCGATTCACGGAACGTTCACCAGCCCGGCACGAATGGCATACACCACGAGTTCGGCGGTTTTGTGAATGCCGAGTGCATTCATGATATTGGCGCGATGAACCGCGACCGTATTGGCGCTGAGATCGAGAACCGTCGCGATTTCTTTATTCGATTTGCCATCGACAATCATCTGCAGGACTTCCAACTCGCGCGGAGTCAAACCGCTGCTGCGTTCGCCCTTTAGTGCAGAAGGTTGTTCGACGTGAGGATCAAAAACTGTTTCTCCGCCGGCAACACGGCGCACGGCCGGCCCCAGTTCGAGGTCCATCGCGTTCTTCAGGATGTAGCCCTTGGCTCCGGCGTCAATGGCCTGCCGCACCCAGGTGCTCTCTGAATGCATGCTGAGCATGAGGACCGCGGTTTCGGGCGAATCGTCAAGAATCTGGCGCGTCGCATCCAGGCCGTTCATTTTGGGCAAGGCGCAGTCCATCACCACAACTTGAGGTTTCAGTTCGCGCGATCGCTTGACAGCCTCTTCGCCATCGCCGGCTTCGCCCACAACTTCCATGTCCGGTTCGTCTTCGAGCATACGCCGGAAGCCGCGCCGCACCAGGCTGTGGTCATCCACCAGCAGAACTTTGATTTTCTTGGTCAT
>Ga0307478_10000278_pt1 | contig 56785 bp, 54 predicted proteins | sample atmos_gasesECM4C_2_FD_203713 | JGI IMG/M metagenome (GOLD analysis project Ga0307478, IMG submission 203713) | Hardwood forest soil microbial communities from Morgan-Monroe State Forest, Indiana, United States - atmos_gasesECM4C_05 | ecosystem: Environmental > Terrestrial > Soil > Temperate...
CTGCTGGATCTCGGCGCTATGAGTGACGGCGCTCGATTGCATGCAGCGTCAATGGAAATGGATGTAGCGCAAAAAACAATCGATCAGCTCTATGCGCGTTGGGTAGAGCTGGAACAAAAAAAGAATTGAGACTTACGCGGAGTTGAGCGCGTCGCTTCTCGTTACTGGTTCTTTGCGCCGATAGGTTGGACAGTCGCATTCACCATGTAGGGGTCGTCGAAGTCGGTGGTGTCGCCGGCTTTTTTCCCGGCCACGGGGAGTAGCCTGGCGGAGAGGGGCTTGTGCCATTTCACGGCGAGGCTGGCCATGTCTCCGATGATTAGCTCGAGCTGCTGCTCGCTGATCTCGCCGGGGAGCGGGATGGTGTCGAGGCCGGTGCCGCAGACGGCGCTGTAACTGAGGAGGGAGTCGAGCGTGAGGCGGCCCTCGCTCCAGCGCTGAGCGATGCGCGAATCTTCCAGTACGGGGAGCATCAATCCGTTGTAGCCCGTCTGCTTGACCTGAATGTCGCGGATGGCGGCTGTTATGGTGGCGGCGGCCGTTAGCGTGCCGGGCGAGCCGAACGGCTGGGCGGTCAAGGTTTCGATAGCGGCGGCGATGGAAACATCCTTCAGAGGCGCCGGAGAGAGATCGATACCCATGTAGGTCCAGCCGGTGTCGCGGTCGACGCGGCCGGCGAGCTCCTGGATATTTAACGCTTCCGCACCCAAACGATCGATGAGCCGTTGGCGCGCGGTGGCCAAGTCAGGTGCTCCCTGGAAGGCGGCAGCGACGGTATTGGCGGACTCAAGAGCGATGGCGAATTGATGGCCGAAGCCGGTGTGGTAAGAGCCGGGAAAGAACGGTGTGAGTGGCGGAACGAGCGCGATGGCGGCGAATTTGAAATTGCCCTGGCTGTGCTCGGTGGCGGCCAGTTTTTGCATGGCACGCGCGGCAGCGCCTACCGACGGCCAGCGCACACCGTTTTCGTCGGCGACTACCAGGCTGGCGTTGATGGACTTCGTGTTTTTGAGGACATCGACGAGGACATCAGCTTGCGATTCGGGGTCGTTGGCGTTGAGCAAGGCGGGACCAATCGAAGCGGCGAATTTCTGTTGGGTGGCGAGTTCGTCGTAATTCTTGAAGAAGGCGAGGGCTTGTTCGGAGGTTAGGCCCTTGGTGTACTCCGGGAAGGGCTGGGTCGATATGCGAATGGTTTCGACTTCGTAATCGCGCGACTCGAAGACGGTGCGGGCACGCTTGAGCAAGGTCATGGCGTCGGCGATTTGTTGCTGATATTGGGCGCGATCGAGGTTGATGAAGGCGGTGATGGCCCGGATTTTGGGGCGCGCTGGATCGGGGGGAGATTTGCGTTGGGCTTGGGTCGGTGTGGTGAGGATTAGGGTGGTGCTGAGGAGAAAGAAAAACCGCGTGGTGCCAAGACGCATCGCTTACCTCCAAACGGGGCGCAGCATGCTGCGCCCCTACAAGATACAGGAGTCGGCGCGGCGGATTTCGAGAAATTGATGGTTAGGAGTCGATTTAAACAAACGCGGGGATGCCGGTTACGCGCTCGCCGATTACGAGTTTGTGGATGTCGTTGGTGCCTTCGTAGGTGGAGACGCTTTCGAGATTGTTCATGTGGCGCATGATCGGGTAGTCGTCGACGATGCCATTGGCGCCGAGGATGTCGCGGGCTTTGCGTGCGGTGTCGAGGGCGATGGCGACGTTGTTCATCTTAAGCATGGAGATGTGCGACGGATCGACTTTGTTTTGATCTTTGAGGCGGCCGACATGGAGCGCAAGCAATTGGCCCTTGCTGATTTCGGTGATCATCCAGGCGAGTTTTTCTTGCACGAGCTGATGGGAGGCGATGGGCTTGTTGGCGAATTGCTTGCGCGTTTTCGCATATTGCAGCGCGGTGTCGTAGCAGGCCATGGCTGCGCCGAGAGCGCCCCAGCCGATGCCGTAGCGGGCTTGATTGAGGCAGCCTAAAGGGCCTTTCAGGCCGACGACGTTGGGGAGCAAATTATCCGCCGGGATTTCGCAGTCGGAGAAAGATAAGCCGGAGGTTACGGAAGCGCGGAGCGACCATTTACCGTGTACGTCCCAGGCTTTGAAGCCGGGCGTGCCTTTCTCGACCAGGAAGCCGCGAATTTTTTCATCTTCGCACTTGGCCCAGACAACCGCGATGTCTGCGATGGAGCCGCTGGTGATCCACATTTTCTCGCCGTTGAGGACGTACTTGGCGCCCTTTTTCACCGCGCGGGTCAGCATGCCGCCGGGATTGGACCCGAATTGCGGCTCGGTGAGTCCGAAACAGCCGATGGCGGTGCCTTGTTGCAGGAGCGGTAGCCACTTCTCTTTTTGCGCGTCGCTGCCATAGGCGTAGATCGGATACATCACCAGGGCGCTCTGAACCGAGACGAAGCTGCGCAGACCGGAATCGCCGCGCTCTAGTTCCTGGGTGACCAGGCCGTAGGCCACGTTGGACATGCCGGCACAGCCGTAACCGTGCAGATTGGCACCGAAAAATCCGAGTTCTCCGAGTTGGGGAACGAGGTGGCGTGGAAAGGTTCCTTCACGGCTGTGTTTTTCAATGATGGGGATGATTTCGTTTTCGACGAATTGGCGGGCGGAATGGCGCACCAGCTTTTCTTCGTCATTGAGTTGCGAGTCAAAGTCGATGAAGTCGACGCCGCTGTATCCGGCCATGCGTGCTCCTTACTTGGCGCTGCGCGGTGGTTGGTTTGTGTGCGGGCGCGAATGCGGGATGCGTCCGTTCCGTCGCGGCTTCTGCATTACTTGCGTCGCTATTGTAACAATGCGCCGGAAGGCGCAGCAACTTGAGGGCACGCACTGAGAGCGATTGGCGGGTTTGATGGGTAAATGTGACGCCAGGGTGAAGTTTAGCCTTTGCGGCGCTTGAAAAACTCTACCTGCCGCAGCCGCTTTTCGGCTTCTTTCCTGGTTTTGTATGGACCGCCAAGGTTCTTCTTGCCACTCTCAGAAAGAACTTTGTAACCGCCGGCCACTTTCTTGATCATCGCGCACCTCAAGTATTGGATGCGGATCGAAGAGCCAGGTTGACGCGAGTACGCGATCAACCAGCTTGACAATCACTTTAGCGAGCCCTAGGCTCCTCGACTCTTGGCGTGCGGAGCGAGTAGTAGGGGTGTGGAACAGTTGGAGTCGACGACTGTCGATTTGTGAGGGAACATGAACGTGGCACAAGGAAGGCGCGAAAGTATCAGGACTCGGATCGTGGGCGCCGCCCAAATTTCATTGGTGCTGGCGTTTGCAATGCCCACCTGGGTTAAGGCGCAAAGCTATGGGGTGACCGTCGAACACAACGCCGTGGCGGCGATGCGCGACGGCGCAAAACTGCGCGCTGATATTTACCGGCCAAACGTTGAGGGGAAATTTCCGGTGCTGCTGGTGCGCACACCTTACGACAAGACGCAAGAGATGGAGTTCGGGGTGAAAGCGGCCGCGCGGGGCTATGTGGTCGTGGCGCAGGATGTTCGGGGGCGTTACCGGTCGGAAGGCGAGTGGTATCCCTTCAAGAATGAATCGCAAGACGGGTACGACACGGTGGAATGGGCGGCGACGCTTCCGTATGCGAACGGCAAAGTGGGGATGTTTGGCGGCTCGTACGTGGGAGCAACGCAGTATCTTGCTGCCATCGCGAAGCCGCCACATCTTGCGGGCATTTGCCCGAATGTGACGGCGTCGAATTATCATGACGGATGGACGTACCAGGGTGGTGCGTTTGAACAATGGTTCAACGAATCGTGGACAACCGGCTTGGCGGAAAACACGATGCAGCGGAGCGTGGAATCTGGACAGAAAGCAATTGAGTGGACGCAAAAATTACCGCTGACGACTTATCCGATTCTGGAGGCGCCACGAACGACGGGTCTTGCGCCGTATTTTGCGGACTGGCTGGCGCATCCGAACTTCGATGAGTATTGGAAGCAGTGGTCGATCGAAGATCACTACGCGCAAATCCAGGTGCCGGTATTCGGTTTCGGCGCCTGGTACGACATTTTTTTGGGCGGGACACTGCGGAATTACGAGCGGCTGAAAAAAGAGGCTGGGACGGAAGGAGCGCGGCGCGGCCAGAAGTTGCTGGTGTACGTCGGAGGACATGCGGGCGGATCGAACAGTCGGAAGGTCGGTGAGGTGGACTTTGGGGAGAAGCTGCCGTTTGATTTTGATGAGACGATGCTGAGCTGGTACGACTCTCTACTCAAGGGTCAGGCAGGCGCAGGATCGGCTAGCAAGCCTGTAAAGATTTTCGTGATGGGCAAGAATGAATGGCGGGAGGAGGAGGATTGGCCGCCGGCGCGCGCGAAAAGCACGAAGTACTACCTGCACTCCGGGGGATCGGCCAATTCGGCGAACGGCGATGGGACTCTGAGCACGTCGGCGCCCGGAGCGGAAAAATCCGACCAATTCATTTACGACCCGAGCGATGCTGTTCCAACGCTGGGTGGGCCGCTATGCTGCGGGCCATTTCCTCCGGCCGGGCTCGGGCCGCAAGATCAAGCCAAGGCGGAATTGCGTAAAGACGTTTTGGTTTTCACGACCCCAGCGCTATCGAAGGATCTGGAGGTTACGGGACGCGTTTCCCTGGACCTTTACGTCAGCAGTTCGGCGGTCGATACGGACTTCACTGGCAAATTGGTGGACTTGTGGCCGAATGGCTTCGCGCAAAACTTGACCGAGGGAATCTTGCGGCTGCGCTATCGCAATTCGCAGGAGAAGCCGGAACTGGCTAAGCCTGGCGAGACCTACGACATCACCGTCGATTTGTGGGCGACGAGCAATGTGTTTCTGGCCGGGCACAAGCTGCGGCTGGAGATTTCCAGTAGCAACTTTCCGAGGTTCGACCGCAATCTAAATACCGGTGAAGAACAAGCGAGCGGCACGCACATGAACAAGGCGACCAATGCGATCTACCACGACAGGTCGCATCCCTCGGCCTTGCTGCTTCCGCTGGTGCCGTAGTGCGAACGACAAACTCGAGCAAGGCTGGGATGAATCGTTGAGCGGCGATGCAGCATCTTATTGCGCGACCTAAGTTTATCCATTTAGGTCCGCGCCTTGACACTAAAAAACGCGCGGCCTAGACTATGGAGTTTTTAGATGACCACGAAATCGATAGGGAAAGCCCAGGAATCGCCCATGGACAAGAAACGGCTCGACTACTACAAGAAGAAGCTGCAATCGCGGCGTGAAGAGCTGATGAAAACGATCGCGCGCACGGAAGAAGAGGGACGGCAAGCCGACGACGATCAGACCGTGGACCTGGCAGACAAAGCGGCAAACTCTTACACAAAAGAATTCCTGTTTGGGATGACCAACACGGACCGTACGATCCTGAGCATGATCGACGCGGCGCTGAAGCGAATCCAATCCAACGAATATGGTCTATGCGCGAACTGCCAGGAAGAAATGCAACAAAAGCGGCTGGAGGCTGTGCCCTGGGCAAAGCATTGCATTAATTGCCAGGAAAAGGCCGAACAGGGGTTGCTGTAAGACTGAAAGAGGTCCAGCCTTCCTTTTGCTTACCTACCGGTAAATTCCCTCTGTGCTTATCTGATCAAGCGGCGTAAGCTCGACCAGCGTGGCTTCGCGATTCACCCTCCAAAAATTTGCCTCCGGATGGTTTACCGGGGCCGGAGAGGCTCTAGTCAGCGTGTTCTTTCCGGCGGGATGCCGCCTGTGCGAACGATTGCTGCTGCGCGCCAGCACGTTGCCAATTTGCGCCGAATGTCTTGGTTCGTTCCCGGCGATTGGCGGCCCCTTGTGCGATGGATGCGGCCAGCCTTTGGCGGCATGGTCGTTGGGGGGTAGGCCGGATGCGACCGGGCCCGAAGCTTTGACGTGCCCGGAGTGCCAGGGTACATCTTACGGTTTCGATGGCGCGCGCAGTTACGCCCTCTACCAAGGCGGCTTGGTGCAGGCCATCGTCATGCTGAAGTTTGAGCGAATAGAGCCGCTGGGGCGTTGGTTTGCTAAGCGGCTGGCAGAAGTAGTCCGGCGCGAAGCGATCAACGCAGACATCGTGGTACCAGTACCCCTGCAGCGACAGAGGGAGCGGGAACGCGGATACAACCAAGCCGACTTGATCGCCAAGCCACTGGCGCGACAGCTCGGTTTGCCATACCGAGCCGTACTACTGACCCGCACGAAACCGCGCCCGGACAAGCACATACTTACCCTGGAGGAGCGCTGGGAGTCGGTACGTGGCGCTTTTGCCACGCGTTCGGGCAGCAAAGTTGACAACCTACGCGTTTTGCTGGTAGATGATGTAATGACGACGGGAGCCACCCTTGACGCCGCAGCTAGGGCGTTACGAGGAGCGGGAGCCAAGTCGGTGATCGGGCTTACAGTAGCCCGGGCGGCACGGCATCCGGCGGCGGGCTCTGGTGAGTCTAATCCGAGGAACGCGCGGTGAGCGCAAGAAGGCCAGAATCGTTCGAGTCGCGGGGGCACCGAGCCTCTGAATCTTCGGGGAAAGCCTCGGCTGGTTCCGAAAGTCCCGCCGGTAGTAGGGTCCACAACTCGATTTTGATGCGGCGGCCGTCGCTAATGCAGGAGCCCGTCCTGGTTCTGAATGCGACGTATGAACCTATTAATGTTACCGCGGTGCGGCGCGCCATGGTGCTCCTGCTGAAGGGCGTGGCCCAAGCCGAGGAGATGCACAACTCAGAAGTGCACTCGGCCGCACATGCCCATCGCGTGCCATCTGTGATTCGGCTGTTGGCGTACCGGCATATCCCGCAGCAAAGCCGGGCGCTTTCGCGGAAGAATATTCTGCTACGCGATCGCAATACGTGCCAGTTCTGCGGGGCGGTGTTTCCGAGTTCCGAATTGACACTGGACCACGTGGTGCCGCGTTCGCGTGGCGGGCGCTCTTCCTGGGAGAATCTGGTGGCTTGCTGCTATCGCTGCAACAACAGCAAGGGCGACCGCACCCCCGAGGAGGCAGGACTGAAACTGGCACGCCGCCCGCGTCCCTTTACCTTGCATACCTCGCGGCAATTGATGCGCTTAATTGGGCACCGCGATGAACGCTGGCGTAAGTATCTGTTCTACTAGTGAGTTTCCACTAATGGTTTTCAGTTATGCGGAAATTTTAGAAACTTTTCGACGACGTGAAACCTTTTTCGACGGACGGCATCTAAACTATTAACTAACCACTTCGAGGACACACCCCGGGAAGCAGTTAAGGCCAAAACCTTAGCTGCTTCTCTTCTTTTATGCACCTAGTTTTTGTTGGGTCGTGCAAATTCCAGAACGACTTTGCTCTTGTTGGGATTGTGCGGAAAACTTTGCAGGGCCGACGGCTCGTCTTGAAACTCCTGAAATACCTGATAGAGCTGGGTAATTTTCAGAATTTCTTCCACCTTTTCGGCCAGGCCGACGACTTTCATTTCGCCACCGCGTTTAATGACGCTCATGTAAGTACGCACCAGGTCGCCGATGCCGGAGCTGTCCAGATACGTCAGCCCTCTTAAGTTCAAAAGAATCTGTTTGCGCCCCTCTTTGAGCAATTGCGCGATGCTGTTACTCAGGGCTCCGCTCTCCAGAGAAGTTAGTTTGCCGCTGACTTCCACTACAGAAACCTGTCCGATTTGCCGGATCGTGGCCGAGAAATTCACGGGGATAGCCTCGCATTTTGGGGACGTCTCCATTCTACCCGCGCGGGAGAAGTAGACCAAAAGAATTGTGAGTTACAACCGTGAGAAGGAATTGTGAAGCGCCGGAGGCCATGTTACTGACGCATGACTACCCGCACGGCGCGCCGCCAACCCTCCGCAAGGCCGACGCGCACAATTTCTACCTCTGGGGCCAGGTAGCGCAGCAATTCGTCTGTAGCCGGATGGAAACGCAGGGCTGGCGCCACCAGATAAACCAACGGAGGTGTGGCTTGCAACGGAACACCGGGAAAATAGCCGTAGCGCGACAGGTCACCCCGTTCAAGGTGGTGCCGCACGTGCCGCCAGTATCCAGCGGCTTGTAGAGCCAGGTGAATGTGTTCGGTCGCTTTCAATTCCAGAATCGCCAGGCGCCCGCTTCGGGTGACGCCGAGCAGATCGAGAATGCCATGTTCGCCCCCGGCGGTAGCGAAGACCTGCGCGTAGACAAAGCGTGCATCGAGCTGAGCATCGATTCGTGTCACATCTTCCCGGACGATTGCCTCCAGCCAGCGCTCCGCTTGAAAGCGGTAGAGCCTATGTCGCGTATCGGAGGCCGAAGGATGGCGATGACTCTCGAGATCGGCGATCAACTGTCTGCATGCAGGCCAAGAATGCGCGGTAAGCTCCTGGCGTTGCTCATCGATACCAAAGAAAACGCGCCCATCATCCCACTTGGCAATGGCCAAGCCGCGGAATCGCAGCCAGACTTCCGCTGACGCTACCGAAGGATGCAAGCTGATGGCGCGTGGCGCCAAGGCAATGATGCGATCGAGGGCGCCGGCAGCTCGCTCAAGCAGCGTTTGCGTCTCCCGCTGGGCCACGACGTAACTGTCGATGTTCCCGGCCGTACGGGGATCCAGTTTTTCCAATATTTCACGCACGGGATCGCGCTCGTAAAGCTCCAGCGCCAACTGCGGGTGCAGCGCTCCGATGCGTTGCGCGACAACGCGAGTTCCGCCTTTGGGCAGAATGAGCAGCAGGCCCGCGATAGCATCGCCGCGACCCGATTGGCGCGCACGCTCCAGCCACAGCAGCGCAAACGTCAGGCTGTTTTCGACGGTGTCCGAGGATTCACCGTCGCCAACACCCAGCACGGCCCAATGCATCGAACCGCGGCGAAGAACACCTCGCGCGTAGTTGCCCGATAGGGAATGCTCAAGATCCTGTGAAATTGTCAGTGATTCCACGACGTCGTCGGGAAACTGTTCACCAAGGATTCGGCGAAGGCGTTCGCAAAAAGCGTGGCGGTTCGTGTCTTGAATGGAACGCTCAAAATTCACCCGAACGAATTCGAGCCTAGCGGGTTTGCTGCGGCCAAAACGCTCGACGGCCAGTATGAGGTGCTGCTCCGAATAATCGGTGATGGCCAAAACGCGCCGAGTAAGATTGCATTCGGCAGACCACAGATGAAGCAGGGGCTTCTCTGCCGCTCCGCGCACCTCCCAGCAAAGAGTGGCCAGAGGCGCAACGCGTCCGCCGTTTTCTCGGACTTCCACAGGCGCCGTCGCGGCAAACTCGCGGAGGGTGGCTTCCAGCTCTCTGGCCAGCTCCATGCGCGGGATTATAGGTCAAGTTATCTGGAATAGATATTACTATGAGGGAATCATTTACCGAGAGGGTGCGAAAAGCAAACCAGTAATGCGAACAATTGGCTGTTGCCTGTTCCAGGAGGTAGGAATGTGTTCAAAGGAAACGTCGAAGGCACGGCGTTCTCCAGGTCCAAGTGGCGGGCTGGCGGAGCTCAACGCCAGGCGCGATTCGCGTAACGCAATCTGGTTCATGTCGTCGGAAAACTCCACGGTCAGTTCGATTCCACTTAGTGTGCGCTCACCGGTATTGACCAGGTCGCCAGCGAGAATGGTCACTTCTTGATTTAAGAAATTTTCGGCGCGGCTTAAAGCCAGGCTTTCCATGGCAATTTTCGCAGCGTAGGCGCGCTCTTCCGGTCCGAAAGGGAGAAGAACAGCCGGTGCGCCTCGGCGAGAAGGCGATTGCCGGCCCGGCCACAAATAAAATCCCGCCAACACTATTACTACCGCCGCAGACGCCACCATCAAGGCAAAGCTGAACGGTCCGCGCGCGGGCGGCTGCTCGCCCGGGATTTCTATTTGCGGGTGCTCGTGCATCGGTCCAGAGTAGAACGTGCCTGTAGGATTCGCACGCAAATTCTGAACAGTCGGTTATCGGGTTAACGGCCGAGGCTGATCCGTTGGACCAACGCTTCCGGCAGGCGCGCCGCGCGCATGCGCGATTGTACGGCGGCGATCTCGTAAGAAACGCGCCAGAATTCGACGATCTCATGTTCCAGATCGGCAATTGCGAACCCGGCCCGCGGATCTCCATCGCGCGGCTGCCCGATTGAGCCGGGATTCAGCAGATAGCGGAAGCCCGCATCGGTACGCAACGCGGCAAACGATTCCGAGGCGCGCGGACGCAGGTTTAACATTTCCAGGTGGTTGTTTGTTTTGGAGTAGGAAAATCCACCCTGATGATGTGTGTGGCCGAAGAAAGTGATTCCCGCGGCAGAATCCAGCAAGCCTTCCAGCGCCTGCGAAGGAGTAAAGACGTACTCATCTTCGTCTTGTAACGCGCCGTGCACCAGAACGATCCCGTCCACTTCGAGGGGACCATGCGGCAACTCCGCAAGCCATTTCAAATTGTCGGGAGAGAGTTGCGACTGCGACCAGTCTACGGCAGCTTTGGCAACGGGATTAAAGTCATCGGTGGGCATCAATCCAGCAACAGCCTTGTCATGATTTCCACGAATGGTTTGCGCACCCAGCTCGCGAATCTTGGAGGTTACTTCATTAGGGTCCGGGCCATAGCCGACCACATCGCCCAGGCACACGACACGCTCCCAGCGCCCCTCCGCCGCAGCCAGAGCCGCGTGTAAAGCCGTCGCATTGGCATGCAAATCACTAAGAACGAGAATCCGCATCGTCGAGGAAATCCAAAAAGAGCAACTGAGTATAGATGAAGTGGTTGGTAATTCACAGGAAGAAGCTTTACGGCGGATGGATGGCCACCCGGTATAAAAAGGGAATTAGGCGGGGCGACGCTAGTTCTAAATTTTAGCAAGCGTTAAGAAGACACGGACCAAATTGCATACCAATTCGGCTCTCCACGTTTACAAAAACATCGCAATTAAAAAGGAATTTCACGCATTCGTCGCGAAACATTCGCTAGGGCAGCTTCGTCTATACGAGTGCAGCCGATAAGCAAAACGGCATTAGGGTCTCGCAGAACAAGCATCAAAAAAACCCCGCGGTGGCAGCCGCGGGGCGGTGACACGCATCTTTCCGGCCGTTAGTCCAGGAAGAGGAGGTGTCGTTGAGGGAAATCTACTCGTTCTCTCGCCTGCGTGTCAACTCCATCCGACTCTTAGCGTCGTTCGTTCGGCTGACTCGATTCGATGGAAAGGAAGTTGACCCGCATGAAATCCAATTGGTTCCTCCGAAGTGTCGCATTGTTGGCAGTAACAGCGCTGGCCGTGCCGGTATTCGCCAAGCCCGTCAGCAAGACCATCAGCATCACGCAAAGCGCCAAAGTCGGCAAGGCCGACCTGCAGGCCGGTGAGTATCGACTGTTGATCGACGGCAACAAAGCCACCGTGCAAAAAGGCAAATCGGTAGTTGCGGAAAGCGAAGGCCGCTGGGAAGACCGCGACACGAAATCCAACTACGATGCCGTGTTGCTGGGCGAGAACGGCCAGGTAAGAGAAGTCCGTTTCTCCGGACAAAGGCGCGTTTTCGTTTTTAACGAGTAGACGAACAAGCAAGACGAGAGGGAGACTGCTGTTCGGCGGTCTCCCTGTTCGTCACTCCTCGGGAGTTTGCTCGGATTTGCCACGCACGCAAGTTAGAGCGTCAAAGATTTATCCCCTAGTGAATCAGCATGCAGTCTCCATAACTGTAGAAACGGTATCCGGCATCGACCGCGTGCCGGTAGGCCGCCAATGTGCGCTCACGCCCGGCAAAAGCGCTAACGAGAGCAAGCAGCGTTGACTTGGGCAGATGGAAATTCGTAAGCAGCGCATTCACCACGCGAAATGAAAAGCCAGGCGTAATGAAAAGGCGCGCTTCGGCCTTGCCGCGAAGCAACAGGGAATCCGCGCTGGCCTCTGCCGCGCGCAAAGCGGAGTCCTCGAGAGCACGGACGACGGTAGTGCCCACGGCAATAATGGGCCGCAGCGCGGAGTGCGCCACCTGGATTTGCTCCGCAGCCTGCTGCGAAATCTCGTAGGATTCGGCGTGCATCACGTGATCCTCCAGCGTTTCGCTGTGAATCGGCTGAAATGTGCCGAGCCCCACATCCAAGGTCAGCTCGCAGATTTCCACGCCCCGTGCGCGAATCGCTGACAAGATCTCTGGCGTAAAATGTAGCCCTGCAGTGGGGGCGGCCACCGCTCCAGGCCTACTGGCAAATACGGTTTGATATCGTGCTCGATCGTCGGCGTCGTCTTCACGATCGATGTAAGGTGGCAGGGGCACGTGGCCGAGCCGTTCGATTTGAGCGGATACTCCTGCTGGATTACGCGACGTGAATCGCACGGTGCGCAACCCAAAGTCGCCGCGGCCGATGATCTCCGCTTCGAGCTCTCCCTCGCCAAGTACGACGCGCTCGCCCGTTTTCATCTTGCGGCCGGGGCGCACCAGCGCCTCCCAGACATCCGGACCAATTTGGCGCGCGAGAAAGACCTGCACTGTACCGCTCAAATGCTCCTGGCGAGTCGCGCGGGACGGCTCGTCCGAAAACACGCCTACGCGTCGGCCGAAGAGGCGGGCAGGAATTACGCGCGCATTGTTGAGCACCATGAGTTCGTCGCCACGAAGCAGGCCGGGGATTTCGGCGAACATGCGATCGGCGATTTTGCCGCTGCTACGTTCCATAAGCAAAAGGCGAGAGCTTTCGCGGTTCGGCAGGGGTCGCTGGGCGATTTGGGCAGTTGGAAGGACATAATCGAATTGATCCAGGCGCACGGCCAGATAGTCTAGCAAATTCACGTAAACAGATAAGAAGCCTTGGCTTGCGCTTACCCTGAGCGGGCTGGTGTCAAAGTCTTGATAATACAACCACCCATTGACGCTGCCCGGAGTGCGGACGAAGACTCGTAGTATGAATAGGTTAAAGGAGAACAGACTGGGTTTAACTTGTGCTTGACAATAACACACGCATATTATATTATTTTGTTGCAGTCATCTTGATGAGGGAGAATCACACATGAGAACTTTTAGCCGTTTCGAGCCCTTCCGCGGGGCCTCCAGTTTGCAGGACCAGGTCAATCGCGTCTTCAACGACGCATTTGAGCGCGCCGGCGAGGAGTCCAATCTCACCAGCTGGGCGCCAGCCGTCGATATCTTCGAGACCGAGCAGGAGCTGGTCGTGAAGGCCGACCTTCCGGACATCGACCCGAGAGATCTGGACATCCGCGTGGAGAACAATATTTTGACCATTCGTGGGGAACGCAACTTCGAGAAGAAGGTTAGCGAAGACAAGTACCTGCGCGTGGAGCGCGCGTACGGTTCGTTTAGCCGGAGCTTCTCGCTGGCCAACACCGTGAATTCGGAGGCAATCAAGGCCGACTATCAGAACGGTGTATTGACGCTGACGGTTCCTAAACGCGAAGAAGCCAAGCCGAAGCAGATCAAGGTCAACGTTGGGACACCGGCGATGGCCGCTGCGGCAGGCGCGAAGTAATCGTTTCGCTTTGAAATAAAGCGGTACTATTGTGAGCGCAAAGGGGCTGGCGCCAGACGCCGCCCCTTTTCTGCTAAAAGTGGTTTGGCTGGAAGTAGATCTGAGCTGTTGAGCTGTTGAGGTGTTGTGATGTTGCGATTTGACAAGATGACCGTGAAAGCGCAGGAAGCGCTGCAGAGCGCGCAGGAATTCGCTGCGCGCCACGAGAATCAACAGATTGAGCCGATTCATTTGCTTGCTGCCTTGGTGGCGCAGACGGATGGCGTGGTCCCACCGCTGCTGGCGCGCCTGGGGATTCGCGCGGAAACCCTTTCACAGGACGTCGAGCGCGAGATTGGCCGTTTGCCTAGGGTTGCAGGATTTGCCCAGCAGCATATGGGTAAGCCTTTGAACGATGTGCTGGAGCGCGCGTTCGATGAGGCCCAGAGATTTAAAGACGAATACGTTTCGACCGAGCACATGTTCCTGGCCATCGCGGGGCGCGATCGCGATCCCGCGGGTCAACTATTGAAAAAGCATGGCGCGTCCCACGAGGCCATCCTACAGGCACTGACCAGCGTCCGCGGAACGCAGCGCGTTACGTCACAAAACCCGGAAGCAACGTACGAAGCGCTTGAGAAATACGCGCGCGATTTGACCGAGCTGGCGCGACGGTCCAAGCTCGACCCGGTCATCGGCCGCGACGAAGAGATTCGCCGCGTGATGCAGATTCTGGCCCGCCGTACCAAAAATAATCCGGTGCTGATCGGCGAGCCTGGTGTGGGCAAGACCGCGATTGTGGAAGGCTTGGCGCAGAGAATCGTTTCCGGCGACGTCCCGGACGTGCTGAAAACGAAGCGCTTGGTAGCGCTGGATTTGGCGGCCCTGGTGGCCGGCGCCAAATTCCGCGGCGAGTTTGAAGACCGCCTGAAAGCGGTGCTCAAGGACATCACCGAGGCGGAAGGCCAGATTATTCTGTTCATCGACGAACTGCACACGCTCGTAGGGGCAGGCGCTGCCGAGGGAGCCATGGACGCTTCCAACATGCTAAAGCCGGCCCTGGCGCGCGGCGAGCTGCGGGCCATCGGCGCAACGACGCTGAACGAATACAAAAAATACATTGAGAAAGATCCTGCACTGGAACGCCGCTTCCAACCGGTCATGGTGGAAGAGCCGACCGTCGAGGACACGATTGCCATTCTGCGCGGCTTGAAGGAGCGCTATGAGGTGCACCACGGCGTGCGCATCAAAGACGCCGCCATCATTGCCGCCGCTACCCTTTCCCACCGGTACATTTCCGATCGCTTTCTGCCCGACAAGGCCATCGACTTGATCGATGAAGCCGCGGCCAGCCTGCGCATGCAGATCGATTCGCTGCCGGTTGAAATCGATGAGATTGAGCGCCGCATCATGCAGCTGGAAATCGAGCGTCAGGCGCTGCTGAAGGAAAAGGATGCGCATTCCAAAGAGCGTCGCGAACAGATTGAAAAGGAACTTGCCAAGTTGCGTGAGGACTCGAGCGTGCGGAAGGCGCGTTGGCAGAACGAGAAGGAAGCCATAGGCAAGATTCGCAAGCTGAAGGAGCAGATTGAGGAGCTTAAAGCGGAAGAGCAGCGGTACGAGCGCTCCGGCGAACTCGCCAAGGTAGCGGAAATCCGCTACGGGAAGATCGCTGTCGCAGAGCGTGAGCTGAAGGAGGCCGAGGAACGGTTCCGCTCCGTGCAAAAAAATGCGCCCATGCTCAAGGAAGAGGTCGACGAGGAAGACATCGCCAAACTGGTCAGCAAGTGGACCGGCATTCCGGTGGGCCGGCTGCTCGAAGGCGAAGCGCAAAAACTGGTGAAGATGGAAGATCGCCTGCGCCAGCGTGTGGTCGGCCAGGACGATGCCCTGGCGCGCGTGGCCAACGCAGTGCGTCGCAGCCGCGCCGGTCTGTCTGATCCCAAGCGGCCCATCGGCTCGTTCATTTTCCTTGGGCCCACCGGCGTAGGCAAAACCGAACTCGCGCGCGCCCTCGCCGAATTCCTCTTCGACGACGAGAAGCTCATGATCCGCATCGACATGTCCGAATACATGGAGAAGCACAGCGTTTCGCGCTTGATCGGGGCGCCCCCGGGTTATGTCGGCTACGAAGAGGGCGGCCAGCTCACCGAGCAGGTTCGCCGTCATCCCTATTCGGTGATCTTGTTCGACGAAATCGAGAAAGCGCATCCCGACGTGTTTAATGTGCTGTTACAAATCCTGGAGGACGGCAGGCTCACGGACGGCAAAGGCCGCACGGTGGACTTCCGTAACACCGTTCTGGTTATGACCAGCAATGTCGGCTCGGCGGCGATTTTTGAGCTGGCCCAGAAAGATCCGGAGCGCGCCAGAAAAGAAGCGATGGAAGCGTTGCGCGCTTCGTTCCGGCCGGAGTTTATCAACCGCATCGACGAAATTGTGATTTTCAATCCGCTGGGCAAGGAGCAACTGGAGCACATAGTGGACTTGCTATTGCGCGGGGTCGAGCAATTGTTGGCGGAGCGCAAGATTACGCTCGAACTCACACCAGCGGCGAAGGAGCTGCTGGTGCGCGAAGGGTACGACCCAGCCTACGGAGCCAGGCCGCTGCGCCGCACCATCCAGCGCCTCGTGCAGGATCCGCTCGCACTGCAGATCCTAGGCGGCAAAGTGCTGCCCGGCGATCATATCCGCGTCGACCGCGACGGCAAAAGCGATTCCATGCGCTTCGAGCGCGTACAGGCCAAAAAGCCGGCCGCCGCCTAAGAATCGGGCCGCGTAAGAGGCGACCCTCGATTTACGTATATAGTGTTAGAGAAAGACTATGAGAGTTCTACGTACGACATTTTTATTGACTGCGCTAACATTGGTGCTCATCACCATTGGCGCGTACTTTGGCGGCCGCAATGGCATGACCATGGCATTGATGATCGCCGCGGCCCTGAACGCGATCGCCTACTTCTTCTCGGATAAGATCGCGCTCATGTCGAGCGGCGCGCAACCAGTTACCCGCGAGCAGTTGCCCAGACTCTACCAAGTGATGGAACGCTTGGCGGCCAAAGCCAATCTGCCGGTACCTAAACTCTACGTCGTTCCCGAAGCGGCGCCCAACGCATTCGCTACCGGGCGCAACCCGCGCCACGCCTCCGTCGCGGTCACTGAAGGCCTGCTTCAACTCATGACCGACGATGAGTTGGAGGGCGTCATCGCCCATGAGCTTTCACACGTACGCAACTATGACATCCTGATTAGCTCCATTGCGGCAACGCTCGCCGGCGCCATCACATATCTCGCGCGGATGGGTTATTGGGCCAGTCTCTTCGCTGGCGGACGAGACGATGACCGCGAAGGCGGTGGCGTTGCAGGAATTCTGATGCTGATTCTCGCTCCGTTTGCCGCGTTTCTCCTGCAGCTTGGCATCTCCAGGCAGCGGGAATACTCTGCCGACGCGACCGGCGCCCGCATGGTAGGACAACCTTATGGGCTGATCAGCGCGCTGCAAAAACTCGGGGCCTACAACAAGCGAATCCCCACCACTGCGGTTTCCCCCACGACCGCCGCTCTGTGTATCGTCAAGCCGATGTTCGGCTCGGAGACACTGTCCTCACTTTTCAGTACGCACCCTGCTTTGGAAGACCGCATCGCGGCGCTACGCGAAATGACGGTTGTGCCGCAGCGTTGATTTCGCTCCATAACCAGCCTAACTGGTCCTGCATACATTCGACTTTCGGAATGTAAAGATTTCTCCTCAAAGTTGCGTCCGTATCATGCGCATTTCCGTAAATAATTGATTTGTAGCGTCTTAGCAAGTGCCTTCGATTCTTCATCCTTTGGTAAGGCAAGTGCTGCTATTAGAGACAAAGCCAGCCAGAGGCGGGGAATTAGACAGGGGAAATCAGGGAACAGAACCATGAGCTGCCGTGACACTATACATCTGATTTGCTGGTACTTAGAAGGAAAGCTCTCACCAGAAATTGAGAGTGAGATCCAAAAACATCTACAGGACTGCCCGGACTGCCATCTCGTTTTGGACGCGGCCAATACCACATTGGACCGCTATTTCGGACCCAGCCGTAGCGAAGAGCCTCCCGCAACTACAAAAGCCGCCTGAGCTGCGGTAACAAGCCTGTGCGTTCCCTACAACTTGAGAGCGTGCCTGAGGATTTCTGTTGAGAATCCTAATTCCTGCCTGCTGTCAGATATCTAGATAGTGTGGCGTCGCCTTCCATGCGGTCGATCGAGTAAATTCTACTGGTTCTAGTACTATAACCAATGTCCGCTTGCCACCTCTTTGTCCTCGATATGTCCTGTACATTCATGTAGTTAGAAGACGAACCCACGGCCTCAGGTATTTGGTGTAGCAGGTGCTCGTTTCCATTGTGCAGGGTATTGCTGTACAAGGAGCGAAGTCAAATGAGCGAGTATCAAGAACCGATTCAGGGGACCTCGGCTGCGACGCCACGCTGGGTTGGAATAGCCCTGGTGACGCTAGCAGCTGTTTCGCTGCTCGGTATTGGAATTGGATGGAGCGCCCTCAACCACGCAAACAGCGTGGAGCAGGCGACGCAGACCACGGTGAAGCAAGCCAATGACGCATTGGCGCAAAAGCTCGCCAAAGAAGATGAGATTAATCAGCAACTCCAGAGCGACCTGAAAGTCGTGACGGACAAGCTGAATGTCACGCAATCGGACCTAGTGAAGGCCCGCAAGCAGAACCACCAATCGTCGGTGACGATCGACAAGAAGATCGCTGGCCTGGAGAGCTCCGTAAACACGCAGCTCGCCGCGAAGGCTAGCGCCGACGATGTCAATAAGCTCAACACCGACGTAACCGGCGTCAAGAGCGATCTCGACGCCACCAAGAACAATCTGCAGATGGCGCGCAGCGAGATGGGCACCCTCATCGCCCGCAACCACGATGAGATCGACCAACTCCGCCGGATGGGCACCCGCGACTATTTTGAATTTACGGTCACCCGCAAGGCTGGCGCGCAAAAAGTCGGCGCCGTACAAGTCGAGTTGAAGAGCACTAACCAAAAGAAGAGTCAGTTCACTATCAACGTTTTGGCCGATGACAAGACCTTCGAGAAGAAGAACCGGTCGGTCAATGAGCCGATTTTCTTCTATACCGGCGGGAGCCACGCAGCTCTCGAACTGGTTATCAACAAGGTTACTAAGTCGACCGCTTCCGGCTACCTGAGCGTACCCAAGTCCGCCGGCAGCACTTCGGCGAGCAGTTCCACTTCTGGCCTATAAGAGCACACAGCTGTAATTCGCGACGGGCGGGATTTGCTCCCGCCCGTTTCGTTTTGTACGCCGCGAAATTTCCGCTACGATGTTGACCTGCCTATGTCCACCATCTTGCTGCACGCTGCGCGCGCTCTGACTCCAACGACGGAATTACCGAACGCTGGCATCCTCATCCGCGATGGCGTAATTGAAGCTATCGGCCCTCGCCCGGACATGACCTTGCCGTCGGGAGCCACGGAAATTTCCGCCGCTGGCCAGATCGCCATTCCGGGATTTATCGACGTACACATTCATGGAGCCGGCGGCCATGACGTAATGGAAGGCACCGGTGAGGCGATGTCCACCGTGGCGCGAACGCTGGCGCGCCACGGAACCACTTCTTTTGTGGCCACGACGGTCACCGCCAGTCCCGACGACACCTGCCGCAGTGTCGAAGGAATTGCCCGCTACATTACGCAACAATTCGAGACTCTTCAGCCGAAAGCGGAAGTCCTTGGCGTTCACTATGAAGGCCCTTTTATCAATAAGGCGCGTCGCGGCGTGCATCCGGCGGAGTGGGTTCAGTTGCCTTCTGCGGAATTGTTGCAGCGATTCCTGCAGGCTGCGGCCGGCAAGGCTCGCATCCTCACGATCGCTCCCGAGTTGCTCGGCGCTGTGCCGTGCATTCACGCTGCGCGGGAGGCGGGTGTTGTCGTGGCGATGGGCCACACAGATGCTACCTACGAACAGGCCCGCGCAGGCATTGCGCAGGGCGCGCGCCACGCCGTGCATGTTTATAACGCCATGCGCCCTTTCTCACATCGCGACAGCGGTGTCATCGGCGCGGTCCTCACTTCGCCGGAAGTGACCGCGGAATTGATCGCCGATGGCATACATGTGGAGGAAGCCGCCATGCGCCTGTTACTGCAAGCCAAGGGCACCGGCTGCGTAATTCTGATAAGTGATGGGCTCTCCGCTACCGGCATGCCGGACGGAAAATACATGCTCGGCAACTTTGAAGTGACGGTAACCGGCGGCGTGTGCCGCAATGCGGAGGGGAAACTGGCTGGTAGCACGCTGACGTTGGATCGCGCCCTGCGAAACGTGGTCGGGCTCGGTATCTCGTTGCCGGACGCGGTGCGCATGCTCACCGCAAATCCTGCAAAGCTGCTAGGCATCGAATTCAAGAAGGGCGCGCTGCGCGTCGGCGCTGACGCGGACATCATGACGCTTGATGAAAGTCTTCAGATAACTAACGTTTGGACGCGGGGAATTTCGCTGAATTAGTTACGGATTAAGCGGCACATTCAATTCCGACGCCAGCTTTACTGGATTGAACGGACTGCACGCAAAATAACGATCCCCCACTTTCAAAGTAGGAACCTTGCGTCTCCCGTGATTCGCTCGGAGCACGATGGCTTCCGCGGTTGGATCATCTTCAATGTTGATTTCGAGGTAGTTGACGCCGCGCTGCTTCAGGAAATATTTCGCGCGTCGGCAGTCTGCGCACCAATGTGTGGTGTACATAGTAACTGGTTCCGTCATTCCGTCATCATCACTCGCTGGAAACGGGCGCGCCACGCCGTTTGCGCGCCACTTGGATGCGAATCAGCGAGCGCTGCAACGCGACCGCTGCGCGTCCCCAGTCCACATTCGGATCACTGGCCGGGGAGGCGAGCCGCTGTTCGGCGCGTTTTTTGGCCTCCTCCGCCCGCGCCAGGTCGATCTCTTCCGGCCGCTCGGCCGTTTCCGCGAGCACGGTGACGCGATCGCCCAGAACTTCGGCAAATCCGCTGATGATGGCCAGATGCCCCAGTTCACTCGCACTCTTCGCGCGATATGTCAGCTCACCGATACCCAATTCCGTAATCAACGGCGCGTGCCCAGGCAGGATGCCCAAGCAGCCGCCAGCGCCGGGAAGCGTGACTTCCACTACCGTCTCGCGCAGCAACTGCCGCTCCGGCGTTACGATGATCAGCTCGATGGACTCGGGAAGCATTGCTCTACTAAGCGCCCACCTTCATTTTGTCCGCTTTTTCCAGCGCTTCGTCAATCGTGCCAACCATGTAGAAGGCCTGCTCCGGAACCTCATCGTACTTGCCTTCCACGATTTCCTTGAAGCTGCGCACCGTATCCTCGATTTTCACGTACTTGCCCTCCAGGCCGGTGAATTGCGCCGCGACGAACATTGGCTGGGACAGAAACTTTTCGATCTTGCGCGCGCGCGCCACGGTCCGCTTATCTTCGTCCGACAATTCTTCGATGCCCAGAATGGCGATAATGTCCTGTAAATCTTTGTAACGCTGCAGAATTGATTTCACCCCGCGGGCCACGGCGTAGTGCTCCGCACCGACGATGCGCGGATCCAGAATGCGGGAGTAGCTGGCCAGCGGATCAACGGCCGGATAAATGCCGCGTTCCACGATTTGCCGGCTCAAGTTGGTAGTCGCGTCCAGGTGCGCGAAGGTGGCCGCCGGGGCCGGATCGGTATAATCGTCGGCTGGCACGTAGATCGCCTGCACGGAAGTAATCGACCCCGCCTTGGTCGAAGTAATGCGCTCCTGCAACTCTCCAATTTCGGTATTCAGGTTCGGCTGATAGCCGACCGCTGAAGGCATGCGTCCCAGCAGCGCAGAAACTTCCGAGCCCGCCTGCACGAAGCGGAAGATATTATCGATGAACAGCAGCACGTCCAGGTGTTCTTCGTCGCGGAAATATTCCGCCACGGTCAAGCCGGTCAGTCCGACGCGAAGGCGCGACCCGGGCGGCTCCGTCATCTGCCCGTAAATCAGGGCCGCACGCGATTTCTCCGAATTTCCTGGAACGATCACACCGCCTTCGGACATTTCCAGCCACAAGTCGTTGCCTTCGCGCGTGCGCTCGCCCACTCCGGCGAACACCGAAACGCCGCCATGTTTCATAGCCACGTTATGGATCAATTCCATGATCAGCACGGTCTTGCCTACGCCCGCGCCGCCAAACAGTCCGATCTTGCCGCCCTTTAGGTATGGCTCGATCAAGTCGACAACCTTGATCCCCGTCTCGAACATTTCCAGCGTCGTCGACTGGTCGTCCAGTTTCGGCGCCGGTCGGTGAATCGGATAATGTGTATCGCTCACCACCGGACCAAGCTGGTCCACTGGCTTGCCCAGTACGTTCATCACGCGACCCAGCGTCGCGCGTCCCACCGGAACCGTTATAGGCACGCCTAAATCTTGCGCCTTCATCCCGCGCACCATGCCCTCGGTGGGCTCCATAGCCACCGCGCGCACGCGCCCTTCGCCGAGGTGCTGTTGCACCTCAACAGTCACATCCAGCGGCTCCGGCAGATCGTAACCGTCGCTGGTGATGTGCACTGCATTGTAAATTGCCGGCAAATGCCCAGCCTCGAACTGAATGTCCAGCACCGGTCCGATGATTTGGACAACGCGCCCGACCGCTCCTTGTTTCTCTGCCATTTCTTCTCCTAAGCTCCGTACGCTGCGCCGCTGACGATCTCGATAATTTCTTTTGTGATGGCCGCTTGTCGCACTTTGTTCATGTGCAGCGTTAGCGCTTCGATCACGTCACCGGCATTTTTCGTCGCCGATTCCATTGCCGTCATGCGTGCCGCATATTCGGATGCCGACGATTCCAGCATGGCTCGCAAAATCTGCGTCTCGATGTAGCGCGGCAACAGCTTGTCCAATATTTGCGCTTCCGGCTGCTCGTAGATGTAATCCACCTGAACTTCCGGAGCTTTCCCCGATTCCCGCTTTTCCTTGGAGTCTTTTCCCTCGCCAATCGCTTCGACCGGAAGCAACTTCTCCAGCGTCAGAGTCGGCGCCATCACGCTCTTGAACTCGCTGAAAATGATATACACGGAGTCCACTTTCGCCTCGGCGTACAAATCCGTCGCCAGCTTGGCGATTTCTCGAGCGGTCTTGAACTCCACGCGCGCTAGCACGTTGACCCATTCCCCGGCAAACGCGAATCCCGCCTTCTTCAGCGCATCCCGGCCCTTCTTGCCAACCGGAACGGTCACAATCTTTTTCTCGCGATTCGCGCGAAAGAACTCATTCGCCTTGCGCAAAATATTGGCGTTAAACGCACCCGCCAGCCCGCGCTCGCCTGTAAGCACGATCACCAGCACATTCTTCTCTTCGCGCCGCTCCAGTAGCGGGTGTTGCGGCTCTTGGATGCGCGCCATCGTCGAACGCAGCACCCGTGCCAGCTCCTGTGCATAAGGCCGCGCCGCCAGCGCCGCTTCCTGCGCCCTCCGCAAGCGAGCAGCGGCTACAAATTTCATGGCCCGCGTAATTTGCTGGCTGCTTTTCACCGAGCGTATGCGCCGCCGGAAATCGAGAAGTGTAGGCATGATGTCTGCTGAAAGCCGCTAGGCGATCCCTCAATTCGCCGCTGCGGCCACCGCCGCCGTAAACCGTTCCCGGAAAGCGTCCACCGCTTTCTTGATCTCTGCCTTGATCGCGTCATCCAGCGCCTTTTTGTCGCGGATGTTCTTCAAAATCGCCGGATGACTGGTCTCCACAAATTGCAGGAGTTCGCGCTCAAATCGGCGCACTTCATTGACCGGCACCGCGTCCATTTGTCCGCTGGTCGCCACATAAAGGCTCAAAACCTGTTTTTCTACCGACAAGGGCACGTATTGGTCCTGCTTCAGGATCTCCGTCAGCCGCTGGCCACGCGCCAACTGCGCTTGCGTAGCCTTGTCCAACTGGTCCGAGCCAAATTGAGCGAACGCAGCAAGATCGCGATACTGCGCCATGTCCAACCGTAGCGAGCCCGCCACTTGCCGCATGGCCTTGATCTGCGCGTTGCCGCCCACGCGGCTCACCGAAATGCCCACATTAATCGCCGGGCGAATACCGGCGTTGAACAAGTCCGCTTCCAAATAAATCTGGCCGTCGGTAATCGAAATCACGTTGGTCGGAATGTACGCCGAGACGTCGCCCGCTTGGGTCTCGATCACTGGCAGCGAAGTCAGCGAGCCGCCGCCGAGCTTGTCGTTCAGTTTCGCCGCGCGTTCCAGCAAGCGCGAGTGCAAATAAAATACGTCCCCCGGATAAGCTTCGCGTCCAGGCGGTCGCCGCAGCAGCAGTGAAATCTCTCGATAGGCCTGCGCATGTTTGGAAAGGTCATCGTAAAACGTAACGGCGTGCTTCTTGTTATCGCGGAAGTATTCCCCCATCGCGCAAGCCGCATACGGGGCGATGTACTGCACTGAGGCCGGCTCGGAAGCAGATGAGGCTACGATGATGGTGTAATCCATCGCCCCAGCGTCGGTCAGCACCTTCACCACCTGCGCGATGGTCGACCTCTTCTGCCCAATTGCGCAGTAAATGCAAATTACATCGCCGCCCTTTTGATTGATGATGGTGTCGAGAATGACCGCGGTCTTTCCGGTCTGGCGGTCCCCGATGATGAGTTCACGCTGTCCGCGGCCGATGGGAATCATCGAATCGATAGCTTTGATTCCAGTCTGCAAAGGCTCGCGCACGGGCTGCCTGTCCAACACGCCAGGGGCGATTTTCTCAAGTGGATTGCGCTGTTTGGTGTTAATGGGACCCTTATCATCCACCGCCTCGCCCAGTGGATTCACCACCCGGCCAATCAACGCCTCGCCCACCGGCACGGACATAATGGTATTGGTGCGCTTGACGACGTCGCCCTCTTTCAATTCCGTGGATTCGCCCAGCAGCACCGCGCCCACTTCTTCCTCTTCCAGGTTCAGCGCGATGCCAAAAATATTGTGCGGAAACGACAGCATCTCCCCGGACATCACTTTTTCCAGACCGTGAATGCGAGCAATACCGTCGCCCACGCTGATGATCGCGCCGACCTCATCGACGGTTACGGTATGCTCGTAATTTTCGATCTGCTCGCGCAGTATCTTGCTGATTTCGTCCGCTTTGATGTTGGCCATTCCGCTCCCACTCTCTATTCCGACGCCAAGCGCGCCCGCAATTCGTTCAATCGGCCGCGCAGTGAGCCGTCGTAAACCGTATCGCCAACGCGCACGACCGCACCGCCCAGCAGCCCTGGCTCCAGCGAAAACTTCGCTTCCACACGCTTTCCCGTCATCTTCTCCAGCGTAAATTCCATCTCAGCCTTCTGCGTCTTGCTCAACTCCACCGCCGACGAAACCTGCGCATCGGTGATCCCTTGCCGTTGCCGTATCACGTCTTGAAACGCCGCGATCATTTCCGGCAGAACGTGCGTGCGCTTATGGTCGACGATCACGAACAAGAAATTCCTTACGGTCTTGCTTCCTCCCACGCGGGCCAGCAATTTCTCAATAACACGATGCTTCGCCTCCTTGGTCACCGCCGGGCTGGCCAGGAAATTCCGCAGCTCCCCAGACTCCGCATACAACGCCCCGAAACCGGTCAGTTGCTGCATTACCGGCTCCGCCGCACCTTGCGCCATCGCAATATCGGCCAGCGCGTTAGCGTACTGCAGACTCGCGGACTTCAATTCGGCCTCCCCTCGAGGTTCTTCACAAACGCCGCTACCAGCGACTCCTGCACTTGGGGCGTCATTTCTTTCGCAAGCAGCGATTCCGCGCCGTCCACCGCCAGATTCGCCGCGATCGTCTTCAGCTCTAGTCGAGCAGCTCGCTCGGCAGCTTCCATCTCCGCGTTGGCCGCCAATCCAACTTTTTGAACGTCGCTCTGCGTAATTGCTTTCAATCGCTCCGCTTCCGCAGTCATTTCTTTCTGCGCAGTGGCCCGGAGTTGCGTGACTTCCTGCTCCAGTCGCGCAAGCTTCTCCTCCGCTTCCCGAAGTTGTCGCTCCGCTTCCGCCTTCGCTGCCGTGGCCTTGCTAATCGCGGAGCCGATGGTTTCGGCGTTTTTGCGGAAAAAAGGAGGCGTAAGCTTCAGAAAAACCCAGGCAATCAAGCCCGCGACAATCGCGAAGTTAATCCATTTGAAGATTTCGTTCGCGCGTTCGGTTGCCGCGCTGCCGTTGTCCTCTGCGGCGTGCGCGCTGATCGCCGTGAATAGCGAGGTCGCAACCGCGATGGCAAGAAACTTCCACCACGCACTGCGCGTCATCGAGCTTCTCTCGCCGGGCCGCCCGGCCGCGGTGACGCCTGGAGTACTCGGCGCGCGATCTCCATGGCCAACTGCCCCACGGAAGACTTGAGCTCCCGTAGCGCCTCCGCCAATTCCTTAGCCACTCGCGCCTTACCGGCGGCAACTTCCGCCATGGCTTTGCTGCGGGCCTCTTTCAGCAGCGCCGCGCGTTCGTCGAGCACCCTTTTTCGCGCCGCCTCCTGCTCCCCATACACTTGCGCGCGCGCTTTCTTCAGCGCTTCCTGATATTGCTTTGACTTTTCCGCCGCCGCCGCTTCCGCCTCGGCCGCCGCCTTGCGTGCACCCACCGTGCGTGCATCGCGTTCGGCCATTACCGCCAGCAAAGGCTTGAAAAATAGCGCTCGTAAGATCAGGTAAAAAGCCAAAACAATCAGGACTGTAGGCACAGCCTGAAGGAACAGTTCCCCAAGTTGCTGAACAATCTCTTGCATTTAAGTTGTTACGCCTGAACCCCTTCAAGTCTGGCCGCGCGGGCCAAGGTGGTAGGCAGTCTCGCCGTGTCTCGACCCGCAACAACATTCACGGTGGGCCTGTAGCTGCCTAGTGAAACAGTATTTTATAGCATTCGCCGCGCCGCACAGTCAATGCGGCTCACTGCCTTCCGAAAGGCAGATAATCGCAGGTTTTTCGGGTAACCGGGGACGAACTTGGCCTCTCAGCCGAATATCTCATTGAAGAAAGTGCGGATCGCCAACGCAGAGCGGACATCAGCTGCGGCGTGGTACGCGACACCTGGCAGAGCCGGCCCCGCTTCGTGGGTAAACCCATGCATTGCACCGCCATACACGATCAACTGCCAGTCGGCTTTAGCGTCGTTCATTTCTTGTGCGAACGCATTCACTTGCGTCATGGGGACGTGTGGATCCAAGGCGCCATGGCATACCAGTATTTTCGCTCTAACGGCTCCCGCCTGAGCTGCCCGCGACGTGCTCAGGCTTCCGTGAACACTAACCGCTCCGGCGAAGTCCGCCCCGCTCCTCGCCACTTCCAGAACCACCAACCCTCCGAAGCAGTAGCCAACCGCCGCCGCGCGACCGTCCACTTGCGGGTGCGCGGTCAACACCTCCATGCCCGCATGTGCCCGCCGGCACAGTTTAGCGGTGTCCTCACGCAGTTCCGCAATTCTGGCCATCACGCGTTCGCGGTTGCCGGCCACGCCATTGCCGTACATATCGCATGCAAATGCGACGAACCCCAGTTCCGCCATCCGCCGCGCCCGGTCCTTGGCATGAGCATCGAGCCCGGCGCCGCCATGTACCACGAGGATGCCGGGGCGCTTGTCACCCCGCCTTGTATCCCAAGTAAATTGCCCTGTGAGTGCTGTATCACCGTCGCGGTAAGCGATCGCTTGCGACTCTGTACTCATATTGATCCTCCTCCAACGATGCCGTGTGAGGTGGGGGTCCCCAGAGCGGCCCCTTGAGCCAATGACATGAATCTCCGTTAGTAAATATACCATAGTATTAAATAAAAGTCAAGCGAGCGAGGGAGATGGACGTAACTCGCCTGATAAATATGGGGAGAGCAGATTTGTTGGGTATTCTCTTTACTCGGACGAACTCAAGCGCGCCGCGCGTGCACGAAGTTACGTGCGGTCGGCTCAGCCCGCGTAGCGGGAATTACTGGCGGGTCTGGGAAGGAGCGCTTCCGCTCTTCGCATCCGCTTGATCGTATACGTATCGAATGCTGACCTGCGAATTCGAGCGGCCTCGCGTAAGCCGCAATGTCTCATATAACTGTGTGCTGTCGTAGGAGAGCTCGTACGTCCGGCTCATCTTTTGGCCCTTGGGCGTTTTCTCATCGGTCACCAATCGGTTGCCATCCCAATGCGCCGCAATCTCCTGCGTGGTGCTGTCCTTCGTCTTTTCCAGCTTGCGGCCGTCGGTAAATATCGCCGTCTTGCGCTGCTGATCGTCAAACACATCGATCTCGACGTCTTTCTTGGCCTCCGCAACTGTCAGCGCTCTTGATGGATTCACGACTTCCTGCATTCGTTGGCGGTCTTCATCGCTCTCGTTCCCACTTCCACCTCCGCCTCTGCGTCCGCCGCCGTATGGACCTCCTCCCATTCCCGGAATTCCCATACGCACTCCGCCCCGGCCACCTCCACCTCGCCCGGAGTCCGCGCCTTGCGAATCCTGCATTTTCTTCCGCGGATCATCACTTTCATCGCGATTCAGCTTCCAAGCTCCCAGGATCGACGTCCGCGGCTTCACCGGAGCGCTCTGCTCCTGCGGCCGCGCGTCGGGCGATGAGGGCGGCTGTGGCTGCGCCGCCGGCAACGGCCCCGCCGGCGCCTGGCCTCTAACTTGTATCGGCGAGCCCACGATAAGTCCCAGGCTGACTGCCACCATGCAAAGCCTCAAGGATTTAGTCTTCATTTTTAAATCGACCATCTCTCGCGCAGAGTTCTTGCCCTGCGCAACTCTCGTGATGTATTCCTGTTATCTATCTCGAAAGTTCCCGGCGGGCTGGAACAGGCTGAACACCGCACCGTCCGCGCAGTGATCTCCTGCATGTTTAGAGGTGCTGGCCACGGAAGGGTTGCCCGCGCATTTGTCATCCTCGGCCTCGAAGGACGACTCAGCGCCCGAGTCATAAGATCATAGCCACCCACGAAGCGCCGTAGCTCGTGGCAGCAGCGCAATCGCTGCCAATTCCCGGAACTTCATCGCCCGCTCACGATAACCGTAAGTCCCCGCGGGCAAGATCGCCATGAATGGCACGCCCGCCGCCTGCGCCGCCAACGCGTCGTCGATGTTGTCGCCCACGTACAACGCCGTTCCCGGATCGCGCCCACGCAATATCTTCAGCAGCCCATCCGGATAGGGCTTCTTCCGTGCAACGTCGTCCATCGTCACCACCGTGCGAAAATGCCGCGTCCCCGCCCAGCGCTCAAACGAATACGCAAACTCCCGCCGCGTCCGCCCCGTGAAAAGGTTCAACTCAAATCTTCCCGCCCACCTCTCCACCTGCTTCGGGGTGACCAGCATCTTTTCCCGCCGCACGTTCCCCGGAAGTCCATCGCTATCCCAGTAAAACTTCTGAAATGCGTCCCGCGCTTCCTCGTATGTCGTCGGCCTTCCGAGCGCCGTAGCCCAGTTCGAGACCAAGCTCCAATCGTCGTTGTTCCCTGGTTTGTTTTTCCATTTATAAAGCTCTGCCCACGTAACGCGCTTCCCCGTAAGAGAGCGCGTCGTCTCCAGCGCTGAGCGCCAGAAACTCCCGCGCACGTCCACCAGGACCCCGTCAACATCAAAAATCAATATTTCGGGAATGGGGTCAAGTCGCTTGGGTCGCCGCAAAGTGGATAAGTATCCTCGGTCGCTATTGTAAGCTGCTCGACGCAGCCGGCGGCGAACTTGTCTACTTCTTCGCCGGCGCCGCCGCGATTTGTTCGATCACCAGCGCATGCGACCCGCCGCGGTCATACAATTTGCCTTTTGCCGTCACGCGTCCGCCGGCGAATTCCAGCAGTCGCGCGTTCTGTCCAGTGGCCGGCATAGTTTCCGAGATCGGCCAATAAATCGATCCGTCATCGCCAAGGATCACCAACTGCGAACCCGCCTTCGCGCACTTCAGAGCGCACTCGCGGCTGATTGGCTTCTCCAGGTTCTTCGTAAACGCGCAAGCCGAATCCAGCACATACCCTTCGACGGAAACGCTCCTCTGCTGTCCGTGCAATAAAAGCACGGAGACACAAGGGAAAATCATAGCCGACACCGTTACCATCAGCTTGGCGATTCTTTTCACGTCCCCTCCTGTCACTGCAAATTTGGACTCAGCGTGCCCCTCAGGTGGGTTTTGCCAGTGCGTTCATTTGGCAATATACCCCAAATCGGGCAACGGCCAGCGTCCCTAATGGCGCCAGCCGTTGCAATACTGTTACAAAGAGCAAACATATTCCAGGTGAGACATCTGGGCGCGCCCAGCCCCTGAAATACGCTGCGCGCGCTGGGCCTAGGGCAGATTTAGCAGCCAGGCGCCCAGCCCGTGCGTGGCGGCGTAAAGCTTACGCGAGCCAGGCACAATCGTGAGCCCTGCAACCTCTACACTCGGCATACCCGGAGCAGCCAGAGTCCAGCTTGCAGTGCCGGACGCCAGGCGGAAAACCCCGAAGTCGCTGGAGCCATAAAGATCGCCGGTCGCATCGTCGCGAACGATGCCGGTGATCGGAAGATCGCCCAGGTCGTAACTCCGATCCGTCCACGTTGCCGTGCTCGTGACTGGATTGTAAGACACATCGAAGACATGCCCGGGTGTCGCAGGCGTGGTGGCACTGAAGCCGCTGTAAGAGATCCACGCATGATTTGCGTTCGCCGGATCAATGTAGATGCCGCTGACGAACCGATTCGGGCTATTAGCTGCCAGCGAGTCGATGCGCGCGAAGCTCACCGTGGTCGGATCGTTTGCGTCCGCATTCTTGCTAACGAACACGCGTCCTGTTGCCGTCGCGGCCCATAGCGTGGAGGCATCACTGGCCGTACGGCGCAGCGCCGCTATTCCGTTGCCGCCCTTGCGGTCCGCTCCGAAGCCTGAGCCGATCAACTGCCCTGCCGCGCTCGGGTCCCCGAGCGGCGACCAATCGCCGCAGGGAATGCCCAGCGGGTAGTTGAATTGACCCGTGAACTCATTGCAATTAGCGCGGAACTGGGCAATCGTCTGCGGACCCACACCCTGGGTCTTGGTCCGCCACGCATGTCCTGTACCGGCAAACATAGTCTTGGAGACGGCCGGATCGGAGATGATCGGGATGTAGAACTGTTGCGGTTCGGTGCCGAACAACAAATCGGCCACCCAGTTCCAGTCCGCCATGTCCCCGCTGCTGAAATTCACGTCGATTTCGGCGTCGGCATAGGTGTGAAATCGAAAATGCGAGTTGCCGATGTCAAAGCCGGACTGTCCGCCATCGCCAAAAATCGTCTGTATCCAGTTGTTCGGATTGCTAGTCGATTCCCACGTTCCGTTGTCCTGCGTTCCACCCTGCACATCGTTTACATTGAATGGATTCACCGACAAGCTTTGGAATTGCAATGTTCGCAAGCCCTTATTCATGCTGTCCAGTTGAGTCGGAACCCGCGACAGCAGTTGCTGGCAGCGAGCAAGCGCCACACTAGACAAGCCGCGAGAATTACAATTAGCCGATACATTCGCAAATGATCCACCGGACCGAATCACGCCGCCGTCAGATGACTCCCAGAACTGGAACGGGTTGTTCGGATTGGTAACCAGAAAATGTTGATCTGGGTGTATTCCGTTCGGATGAACCGGGTCGGTCGCATCCATGGTCATATCCGTGAAGGAGACGCCCGCGTCCGCGGACATCACCACGCCGCGGCCATTGGAGATTCCGCCCGTCTCGCCGTACGCATACGATCCACCCAGGTAAACGAGGTCCGGATAACCTGCCGGCGACTTCACGAAATTGTCGTACCAGCACTGCCCTTCGCAGTAATTGAACGAGCCATACCCGGGTTGTGCCGGATCCGAACTGGTCAGTGGCAAAAACGCCGGAGCCGCCCCGCTCGCATCGTCCGCGCGGAAAAGTTGGGAGAACGGTGCTCCTGTATTGCCCTCCGCTACATACATGCGAGTCTTGCCGTTGGGCAGCTTATTTACGGTCAGTTCCGGACGCGTGGTGGTGGAAGCTTTGTTGAGCGACGGCTTGATCTGCACCCAAGTCGTGCCGCCGTCGCTGGAACGCCAAACGCCACGCGCGTAGGAGCCTGCATATACGGTGTTCGAGTCCGATGGATCGAAAAGCACGCGCCGCACACCGCGCGGCGAGCACGGCGTTCCGTTGCCGGCCTCCAGTGTGTTCCCTTGGCACAGAGTTGGATCGGTAGATCCGTTGTGAACAAATGTCCAGGTCGCGCCGCCATCCGTCGATCGGTACAGTCCCCACTTCGCCGCGCCCGGAATAAACGAGACCGCTCCATCGCAACAAACCGAGGCCACTCCCCTAATCGCTCGCGTCGACCCCGCAAAGATCGTATTGGGATCTCCTGGCTTGATGGCAATTGTGCTCACGCCGCGAGCGTTGAATACCGATCCTCCGATGGGGCCGGTCCACGTATCGCCGCCGTCAGTGGACTTATACAGACCGACGCCCGCTTCACAACCGCTGCTGCACGCGTTTGCTTCGCCGGTACCCACCCACAGCGTATTGCCCGTCGGATCATTAGGATCGAGTACGATCGATCCGACTGAGTTGATCTCGAAGGAAGCCGACAGGTACGTCCAGTTTGGTTGACCGTCCAGAGCATTCTTGGTCCGCCAGACACCGCCGCCCGCGGGCGAAGCCCACAATGTGCAATTGCCCTGCTGGCAAACGGGCGAGATCGCCAGCGAGGTCGTTCGGCTCGCTGCGTCGTACTTGTTGGGAACGTATACGCTGCTGGTGCGGAGGGGAGTCAGCGGGTAGATCGCTTCGCTGGGTCCCACCGTTACCCACGTTCCAGGCCGACCTTTTCCGGTAGGAAACTTTCGGGCATTCAGATTCGCGGCGGCGGCGCGCGCAGCGAGCAGACGGTCCAGAGGGATATCGCTATCCGGAAAGGCGCGCTGCTGGAAGGCGTCTTCCGCCGCCCCGGCAGCACCATTGTTGATCTCCCCGCCATTCCCGGGAACCGTGCGCATCAGTTCCCGGATGTGCCGTGCACGCGCTGGCGGCATGCCGTCACTGTCCACCGCTGCAACGTTCTGCTTCTTGGAAGTTTTGGCCTTGTTTGCAGGTTTTTTCGCGACCTTCGTAGCGCCAACGGAATTCGGGTTTTGCGGCGCAGTGCTGCCTTGTTGGGCCATCACACCGGCGACCAAGCACAAGACAGCAGGCAGCAGAACGTATGCTCTCTTCATAAGATTTCACCCCTTCTGATTTTTGTTGGAAGACTGCGAACCTTGCTCACCAGATACTTGACGTGTCCATGGGGACGACCGGACGGTCTTGTCTGGCTTGACTTTTGAGAGCACACTCCAGCCGTCTAAGATGCGGGAGCGGGTCGTCTCAAAATCACAGGCATGGTCTATCGATGCAGTCCAGCGCGGCGAACATATCACTCCACGCGTTCTTGTCAAGCATCAACATACATATTTTTAATATCCACCTAAGATAATGTTTATATAAGTCCTAAACGTCCTAGTCCTATCGCTTGGAAACCAATTGACGTCGTAAATCCAACATTCCCTAAAGCCATAGGTCTATAAGCGCGCAGGCTATCCCCTTCCAGCGATCGACGCTCCTTCCCTTCGCGTAAGGAACCAGATTGGCGCTTGCGGGCTGGCTGGAGGCCAGTTACGCTGCGGACATGAGCCAATTTACTCCAACAGAACGGACCAAGGTGCGCCGCAAAGCCGACCGGGGCAGCTACGACCGGGAAACCATCTATCGAATTCTGGATGAGGCCTTTGTCTGCTCAGTTGCATTCATCGCGGACGGCGTTCCGTTTGTGGTGCCGACGAACTACGTGCGCGTGAGCGACAAACTGTTTCTCCACGGCTCACCGGCCAGCCGCTTGATGAAGACGCTAGCCAGCGGGGCGCCGTTTTGCCTGAACGTAACATTGCTGGATGGCATCGTGTTCGCGCCATCCGCGATTGGACACTCGGTGAATTACCGCTCCGTGGTGGTGATGGGCCGAGCAGAGGTAATCGAAGCGCCCGCAGCGAAGCTGGCGGCCATGCGTGATTTTGTGGAATACGTGATCCGCGGGCGATGGGCGCAGGTACGGCCACCCAGTGACAACGAACTGAAGGCCACCATGGTGCTGGCCGTGCCGCTGGTGGAAGCGTCAGCGAAAATGCGCACCGGCTTCGCCGTCGACGACAACACTCAGGATTACGAGACCTCGGCCTGGACAGGAGTGCTGCCGCTAAAATGGGCGCCACAAACGCCCCTAGATGATCCACGCAGCAAGCACCTAATTCCGGTGCCGGCCAGCATTGTGAACTACGTCAGACCCCAGCAGCCTTCGAAGGAAAATCCTGCGCCACATTGACCATTGGCAACACTAGGAGTTGGCTCTTGCCTGCTTATGATCCGGCGAGCTCATGCGCTTCCGCCAACACGGATGTCGCCGCAGACTTCTTCGGTGGCGTAGTGGTGATAGCGATTACGCTGACCAGCACCAAAGTAGTGCCTACAATCGTTCGCAGTGCAAGCGGTTCGCCCCCCAGAAAGTAACCCACCAACACAGCTACAACCGGATTCACGTAGGCGTAGGTGCCTACTTTCGTCGGTGACTCATGGTGAATCAGCCACACGTAAGCGGTGAACCCGATGATGGAGCCGGCTACGATCAGGTAGAGCAGCGAAAACCAAACTCCGCGCGAGACCTTCGCTGGATGAAAATCATGAAATTCACCGAACGCGGCGCCCGTAAGAGTCAGAAAGACTCCGCCAGCGAGCATTTGCGCTCCGGAGCTCATGACTTTTGAGCCAGGAAGAGGCACCCTGCGAGTTAGCGTCGATGCCACTGACCAGCTGATTGATGCAAAGATCAGTGCCGCCGCGCCGAGCGGGTCGATTGGCGCGCCGCTGACCCGCAGCCAGGGGCTCATCAGCATGGCCACACCGGCAATGCCAATCAGGAGCGCCGTGCTCAAGCGCAGGGTCAGTCGTTGGGTCCTCAGAAAAAGAACTTCTGACAGCGCCATAAAGGCCGGAATTGTGGCCAGCATGACCGCGGCAATGCCGGAAGGCACATGCTGCTCGGCCCAGAACAATGATCCGTAGTCGAGAACGAAGATCACCACCGCAAGTAAGGAGATTGACGTCCATTGGGTTGCGCTGGGAGACCGTTCACCCCGGGCGATCATCCAGCCAAAGAGAACCAAACCCGCAACGAGGAAACGCATGGCCGCGAACAGCAACGGTGGCACTTCGCGGACGCCGACGCGAATGGCAAGAAACGTGGATCCCCACACAAAATAAATAATCGCAAAGGCCAACAGGATCTTCCACGTCGCGGGTCGCCCTGGGATTTCCATAGCAGGTTCTTGCCAGACAAACTGGCATTATACCTCGCGGATCCCGGCGCATTGGGAAGCCAGGGGTTCGCGCGTCACGTGGATGCCAGTCCATAATGGAAGGGTGTTTTTGATTTGGAGGGAGTGTATGCCGGCTAAGAAATTGAGCGATGCGGAAGTGAAAGAGCGATTGACCAAGTTAACGGGATGGAGCCTGGTGAATGGCAAATTGCACCGGGAATTCCAATGCAAGGATTTTGTGGTGGCGTTTGGCAACATGACGCGTGTGGCGCTGGTGGCGGAAGGGATGAACCATCATCCGGAGTGGTTCAATGTGTGGAACAGAGTGGCGATCGATCTGAACACGCACAGCGTCAAGGGGATCAGCGATTACGATTTTACACTCGCCGAAAAGATCGATGAGATTTTTGGCGGTTGAGAACAATGTTCGGATTCGCTCTTCAATTGCAAGAAAAAGGAACGGCGAGTGCGCACGGCCTGTAAGATAACTTCTACCTGATGATTGACGTTCACGGTCGGCGAAACCCGTGGGGTTGGCTGCTCATAGTTTTGCGGTGGGCAACCGCACTGCTTGTTCTGGGCGTGCTGTTGCATTTTCTTCCGCTGGGCCCGCTGCGTGCGGCGATCGCGCGGGTGCCAATATCAAGACTTCTGGCGGCGCTGCTGGGTTATCTGCTGGCGCACTGTGTTGGCGTGGCGAAATGGCGGATGGTGGTGAACGCAGCAGGCGCGGAGTTGGACCTGGCCAGCAGCGCGCAGTGTTATTTTGGCGGATTATTTGGAACGCTGTTTCTGCCTTCGATTGTGGGTGGCGACGTGGTGCGGCTGGCGGTAGGGTTGCAGCGTAGTCCACGACCCGCAGCAGTGTTGGCTGGCAATTTGGTAGATCGTTTCCTGGACGTAACCGCGCAGGCGGGGCTGGTTCTGATGGGAGTGTTACTGGCTCCCAATCTGAACCTGACACTCCATGGATTTAGGGGCAGGCTGGAAAGCGGTCTTCTGGCCGTTGCGTGTGGCCTGATTTTGTTGCTCATCGCCGTGTTTAAGTTGCGCACAAGGATTTTTGGCGGGCGCTCGATGCGATTCCGCAGGCGCCTAGCGAGGTTGCGCCATGCCGTGCGCGCGGTATCCACGCGCCCGCGCGTGTTAATACAAGGCTGGCTGCTAGGTACTTGCATTCAGACCGGATTTCTACTGCTTACTGCACAACTCGCGGTGTACTGCGGGTTGACGCTGCCGCTGCGCGCGTGGCTATTCGCGTGGCCGCTGGCTAAACTGGCCGCCATGCTGCCGCTGACCCAAGGCGGGATTGGCGTTAGGGAAGCAGTGCTCGTGGCGCTGCTTGTACCCCTCGGCGGGCCGGCACCTTTGGTGCTGGCCGCCGGGCTGGTGTGGGAAGGTGTGGTGATCGCCGGCGGACTAGTTGCAGGCGCGGTAGCGTTTACGATCCAAAAACAGGTGGGTCAGGTGCCTGCGCGGTAGCAGGTACGCGTTTTTCAAAACCAAGACTATTGACTCCCGCAAAATCCGGGTTCAACATAAAAGTCCCCTTCTGTAAGTCTGCTGTGCAGAGAGCTGTCCTCTCCAGTCTCATAGATTTGGTCGCTACAAGTGCGGCAAGCCCGGCATCGATGGCGCGCTTGCATTTGCATGCCACGAAGACCGTAAGCGTTCCAGGACAACGTCATGGTCATGTCAGAACATGAAAAAGGGGGCCTCCAAAAATGACGCCAAGACGCCTGCGATTGCTGTTGGCGGAGGGCAGTTCTGGCGAGGCGGCAGCGGCGCTGCATGCGTTGTATGCCGGAAACGACCCGGGCCTGGACCTGACGGTGGTCTCGACGGTGGCTACATTGTTGGCAACCATCAAGGTTGTACAGCCGGAGGTAATCTTGCTGGACTTATCATTGAACCTGCGCGAGCCGATGGATGCGGTGCACCTGGTCCACCGGACGGCACCGGGAGTGCCTTTGGTGGTGTTCGCAGACCCTGCGGAGAAGGAGCAGGCCACACGCAGCCTGACGGAGGGAGCGATCGATTTTGTCCTGAAAGGACAGATTCATGAGCACACGTTGGAACGTGTCTTGCGTACCGCGCTGGAGCGCAACACCCTGACGGGACTAACGGATCTGCTGCGCGACCAGGTGACCGGGCTGTACAGCCGCGACGGTTTCCTGACCGTTGGCGGACGGCGGCATGAGGAAGGGATACGTGCGGGCGGCTCTTTGGTGCTGATCTGCGTGCTTTTCGAGAATTTGCAGGCGCTACGCGATGCCTTTGGCCCGGGAACCGCGGATCATGCGGTAAACGATGTCGCCACACTGTTGAAAGGGTGTTGCCGGCGAAGCGATGTGGTAGGCCGGCTCGGCGAAGCACAATTTGCGATCCTCGGTGTGGATGCGGTGGCGCCAAGCGCACAGGTGATGCGCAACCGGCTGGAGCAACACCTTGCGGTACACAATCAAGCGCGCTCGCCGTGGGGACCCATCGAACTGCGGACTAGCATTGGTTCGTGGACCTCGACTGACCCCCGCACGTTCCCTGAATTCCTCGATGCCATCGAATCGCGCCTGCGTACGAGCGACGACGAACTCATGCGCGAGAAAGTCTCGCAAACCAAAATTTAAGATGGATCTTGCGGGGTCCGTGTACGGGCTTCACTGTTTGCAGAAGGTCGACGGGGAGCAAAGCGATGAAAGCGGAGACGCTAGAAGCCTTGCGAGATGAACATGCCCGGGCGCAAGAAGCCCTGCGGGTGTCGGAAGCGCGCAACCGGGATCTGGTAGAAAACTCGATTTATGGCATTTTCCGCGTGTCCGCCGAAGGCTCGTTCCTGGACGGGAATCCCGCGCTGTTGCGCATTCTGGGCTGCGTGTCTTCGGAAGATCTGCCTTCTCTGAACTTGGCACGCGACGTTTTCCGGTTCCCCGAACAATATGCGCAGCTCATCAGCACCAGCAAGCAAAACGGCCAGGTTCATAGAACGGAAGCCGAATGGCGGCGACGCGACGGCGGGCTGGTTACGGTGCGCTTGAATGTACGGCCGCTCGGCAAAGGTGGGAGCGCCGGGGAACTGGAGGTTGTTGCGGAGGATGTGACAGAACTCCGTGCCATGGAGCGCCAATTGCGCCAGGCGCAAAAATTCGAGGCGGTCGGCCAGTTGGCGGGCGGAATTGCGCATGACTTCAATAACGTGATCGGTGCGATTTTGGGTTGGGCGGAATTGGGACTGGAGCAGAACCGAGACAATTCGCAAGTGGCCGGACGCTTTACGCGCATCCGCGAGCAAGCCGAGCGCGCCGCGATATTGACTCGCGAACTGCTGGCCTTCGCGCGTCGACAGGTTCTGCAACCGCGCCCGGTGGACCTCAATACGGTAGCGGCGGGACTGGTTACTTTTCTCAACAAAGTAATCGGTAAGGATATCGAGTTCAAGTTTTTGAGCGTCGCGCTTGACCTTGTGAAAGCCGACCCCAATCAGATCGAACAGGTATTGATGAATCTGTGTCTGAATGCGCGGGACGCCATGCCGCAAGGCGGACGGCTGGTGATCGAGACGGAAATGGTGGATCTGGACGATTCGTACTGCAGATTTTACCCCTACGTTGTACCGGGGCGTTATGCGGTGGTTTCCGTCTCGGATACCGGTACCGGCATGGATGGAGAAACGCGCGAGCGGATTTTCGAGCCGTTCTTCACGACCAAGGAGCGGGGCAAAGGGACGGGGATGGGCTTGGCGACTGCTTACGGGATTGTCCAGCAGCACAGGGGTTTCATTCATGTGTACAGCGAACCCGGGCACGGCAGCTTGTTTCGGGTGTACCTACCGGTGCTGGAAGGAACGCCGGCAGGGCATGGCTCGGAAAAAACGGCGACTGCCTCGATGGCCGATCTTCGCGGCACGGAAACGATTCTTATTGCCGAAGACCATGAATCTATCCGCGAGATGGCGCGACAAGCTCTCCTTGGCATGGGTTATCGAGTGCTTTCCGCCTGCGATGGCCAGGAGGCGCTGAAATTGTGCGCACAGGAAATGCCCGCGCTGGCCATTTTGGACATAATCATGCCCAATCTCGGCGGTCCCGCGACGGCCAAAAGTCTTTTGCAGAGGTTGCCGGACCTGCCAGTGGTGTTTACCAGTGGCTATACGGCGGATGTCACGGAAGCAGCCACCGCCGACGGCAAAGCGCGGTATTTGCAGAAACCATACAGTCCAAGGACGCTGGGACGGCTAGTGCGCGAAATGTTGAATGGGCGCCACGTGGGGGATCGCAGTTCCAAGACGGAAGGTACCGCGTGACCGGCGTCGGCCGAGAAATCGGTCTCTATGTTTGACCGCTTTCGCGACAAGTCGTCCCAAAATCGGTCGGTAGCATACGCAAGGTTCGATCCACCACCTGGTTCTATGGGCTTTGTTTTCATGCAGATATGACGCCAAGAGCGGTGGTGCTTGGACTGCCACTTGTACCACTTATATGAGCGCCGCACCCTTCACGATCTATGCGGAAGCGACCACTCAGCGGCCTGCCGCGCTGCTGGCCAAGGCGCGCCGTGGCGACGCCGAAGCGTTTGCCGAGATGGTCACTCCGTACATGCCGACACTGTACCGTCGAGCCCGCGGGCTTACCGGAAACACCGCGGACGCGCAGGATGTGAGCCAAGAAGCGGTGCTGAAGGCATGGTCGCGCCTCGAGCAATTTGCGGGGAAGCAAGACGAGTCCGTCGATGACTTTCGCGCGTGGATTTCACGCATTGCCGCGAATACTTCAATCGACCTGCTGCGCCAACGCCGCGACGGGAAGATCGCGTCGCTGGATCAGCGCAAAGGCGAAAGCGACGACACACTGGGCAACGGGATTGCCTCCGAGCAGCAGGATCCCGAAGAACGCTGTGCGCGGCGCGAGATGGGTCGCCTGCTAGCGAAAGCCATTGTGCAATTACCCCCGGACTTGCGGCAGGCTTGCCTGCTACGCGATGTTCTGCACTATTCCACGCAGGAAGTCGCCAGTCGCCTGGGCATCTCGGTGGTGGCTGTGCGGCTTCGGCTCTTTCGTGCGCATCGCCGGCTCCGCGAAAACCTTCAGGAGTCATTGCGACCGACGACGCGCCTGGATCGGATTCGGCTGGGCGTGAGATATCGGCAAGAGCACCCGCAACGCTTCGCCTCTATGGCCACAGGATACGCTAGCGGGGACTAACTAGCTGCCGCTCTTTCCGCTTTGCCGGATACCATTGCGTGGTTGAGAAAAACGACCAGAGAAACTCCCCTCGATCACATTTGACGGACCCGGGGAGAATTGTGTCCAAAGACTAAGAATAGCGTTATTTGGCTGCGCTTTTTGCCGTTGACACGCACGTTTCCCGGTGCTACAAAACCCCAAGACATGCCCTCTGGTGGTAAGTCTCTTACCGCATTGCGGCAACATCACGCGAGTGAGATCAGACCTGCCTGGCAGGGCAGGCCTGTTTTGCCGCTGAGGAAATGTCAGCACCACCCCACCACCCCGGGAGGTGAGAACCGCGTGTTTTCACCTCCTTTTTATTTTCTATCTTGACGCACTAAACTATTCGGGACACACCCGCTAAACCCATGGCATCTAGAACCAGCCAGCATCCACTGCTGTCTTTGCATCAGGTGACGGTGATGCGAGGCGAGCACGCGGCGCTGCAAGATGTGACCCTGCGCGTGGACGTCGCCGAGCACCTCTGCATTCTAGGACCGAATGGTTGCGGCAAATCTACCCTCATCAAGACGATCACCCGGGAGTGTTATCCGCTGGCGAACGAGGGCTCGTCGATCTCCATTTTGGGCCAGGAGCGTTGGAATATTTTTGAATTGCGCTCGTTGCTGGGCATTGTTTCACCCGATTTGCTGGCGGCCTGCACGAGTGATCCTACTGGCCGCGACATGGTGCTCTCCGGTTTTTTCAGCAGCACGAGGATTTTTCCGCACCATGCACCTACTTCCGAGCTGCTGGAAAAGACAGACGCGGCGCTGGCGCGACTGGGCATCGGACACCTCGCCGGTCGCCCCGTTGCGCAGATGTCGTCCGGCGAAGCCAAGCGCACGCTGATCGCCCGCGCGCTGGTGCACCAGCCGCAAACGCTGCTGTTCGACGAACCCAGCAATGCGCTGGACATTGGGGCGCAGATGCAGTTGCGCGATACCATGCGCGATCTGGCCATAAGCGGCGGCCTGGGCATACTTCTGGTCACCCATCACGTTTCGGAAATTATTCCGGAGATTGAACGAGTGGTCTTGTTGCGCGAAGGGCGCATCGTAGCCGACGGCTCCAAACAGGACCTGCTCACATCCGAGAAGCTCTCCGCTCTGTTCAGCGCCAGAGTTCAGATTGAGCGCCGCGACGGTTACTATTCGCTGCATTGAAGGGAGGGACCTGTCGGAAGATTAGGCCACGTAATGATAGAAGTCGGAAATCTACGACTTTTCCCGGCGTTGACTGGCGACTGTTCGCGCCTCTGGGGACCGCGGCGTCCAGTCTTCAGGTGGGAAGGCCACACGCCAGAATGCCGGCCGCGGCGACGAAAATTCCAGACCAATTTCTGCTTTGCCGGCGCGGACCGGGCCAAGAAACGCCACGTGGCACTCTTGCTCTTCCTGGGTGCGCTTGTGTTGCAGTAAGACCTTGCTTCCGCTGGTTAGCCGGGACTTCATAAGCACCAGCGCGCCGTGTGCGTTGATGGCCAGTGTTTCTGTCTCTTCTTCGATGTTCTTGCCCTGCACGTCTTCGCCGCGAATGCGCACGGCTACCTGCATGAGCACCCGCTGACTGCGGCGTCTCGCGACTGGATTCGCAGAGGAGTTGTGGGCCTGAGCCATTCCGATCTCTACTTCCACTATACCGGGACGCAAGGAGTTGTCGAGAGCCGTGCTGGCCGGCGTATCCGAAAGTGTTACCGCCAAAGTGGAAATACGCGTCTAGCTACGTTGTTCGATGGGGACGTACTGGCGCGTGTCGTGGCCGAGGTAAATCTGCCGCGGGCGTGCGATCTTCTGTTCCGGATCGAGCAGCAGCTCTTCCCACTGTGAAATCCAGCCGGAAGTGCGGGGAATGGCAAACAACACGGGGAACATGGTCATCGGGAAACCCATAGACTGGTAAATAAGCCCAGTGTAAAAGTCCACGTTGGGATACAACTTGCGTTTGACGAAGTAATCGTCTTCCAGGGCGATGCGCTCGCACTCCAGGGCAATTTCCAGGAGCGGATTCTTGCCCATCAAATCAAAGACTTCATAGGCCACTTTCTTGATTATGCGCGCGCGAGGATCGTAATTTTTGTAGACGCGATGGCCAAAGCCCATCAGCTTTGTTTCACCGGTCTTTACACGCTTGATGAACTCCGGCACTTTCTGCACCGACCCGATTTCCATGAGCATGCGCAGCACTTCCTCATTGGCGCCGCCATGCAACGGGCCGTATAGCGCCGCAATCGCCGCAGCCGTAGCGGAATATGGGTCGACATGCGAACTGCCCACGTTGCGGATCGTACTGGTCGAACAGTTTTGCTCGTGGTCGGCGTGCAGGATAAACAAGACATCCAGCGCGTGCTCCAGCGTCGGATTTGGACGGTAACGGCTTTCCGTGGTGCGAAACAGCATGTTGAGGAAATTTCCCGGATAGCTTAGCTCGTTGTCCGGATACACGAACGGCATACCCAGCGAGTGCCGGTAAGAAAACGCGGCGATGGTTGGCATCTTGCCGATCAGCCGATAGGTCTGTTTCTTGCGTGATTCCGCGCTGAAAATGTCCTTGGCGTCGTGATAAAAGGTCGAAAGGGCGGCGATCGTCGAAATCATCATGCCCATGGGATGGGCGTCGTAGTGGAAGCCGTCCAGGAATTTCTTGATGCTTTCGTGAATAAACGTGTGGTGCGTGACGTTGTAGGTCCAATCCTTCAATTGCTCCGAGGTGGGCAATTCGCCGTGCAGCAGTAGGTACGCGGTCTCCAGGTAGGTGCTTTTTTCGGCGAGATCCTCGATCGGATACCCGCGATACCGCAAAATTCCAGTATCGCCGTCGATGTACGTGATGCGGCTGATGCACGACGCCGTGTTGTTGAACGCCGGATCGTAGCTCATCATCCCAAATTCCTTGGGATCGACCTTGATTTGCCGCAAATCGCTGGCCCGGATGGTGCCGTGGGTGATGGGCACTTCGTAGCTGCGCCCGGTGCGGTTGTCCGTGATGGTTAGCGTTTCGCGCGAGGCCGGAGTGGCCTCGGGTTTTCTCGTGGTGGTGGCCGTGGGAGCAGAATCCATTACACAAACCTCTGCAAAATTCGACTCTATCACTCTACACCCAAAGGGCGCTGCGCGGAAATGGCACGGATACGGAAGCAAAGCCAGCAAGTCTATGAAACGAAGGGAATAGCCGTCCTGGGAAGGGCTGACGGGACAAACGGACGATCTCCCTCTTGACAATAGTCGTGATAACGAGTATTATCACGCCATGGGCGCGGACTTGAATCGTGCCCGGAAGCCCCCTGAGGCGCGCAACTGAAGCCGGTGGCTTCTCGAAGAGGAGACCATGATCAACGTTCGCAAGAGCAAGGAACGCGGCCATGCCGATCTCGGCTGGCTGAACACTCGTTTCACGTTTTCTTTCGCCGATTACTACGACCCCGAGCACGAGCAATTCCGGACCTTGCGGGTCATGAACGACGATCGCGTGGCCGGTGGCGGCGGTTTTCCCATGCACCCGCACCGCGACATGGAGATCATCACCTACGTGCTGGAGGGTGCGCTGCAGCATCGCGACAGCATGGGCAACGGCTCGGTGATCAAGCCCGGCGACATCCAGTATATGAGCGCGGGCACCGGCGTAACGCACAGTGAATTTAACGCCTCAAAGACCGAACCCGTGCACCTGTATCAGATTTGGATGTTTCCGGAGAAGCAGGGCCTGAAACCTGCCTACGCTCAAAGGAATTTCAGCGAAGCGGACAAGCGCGGGAAGTTAAGGCTAATCGCATCGCCCGACGGGCGCGAAGGTTCGGTGACCATTCGCCAGGAAAATGAGCTGTACGCCACCGTTCTTGGTAAGGGCGAGTCGGTGAAGCATGCGTTGAAGCCCGATCGCCATGCCTATGTGCAAGTAGCGCGTGGCAGCGTCAAGCTGAACGGCCAAGAACTGGCGGAAGGCGATGGCGCCGCCATCTCTGCCGAAAAATCGGTGGAGCTGACCGGTACTAATGACGCCGAAGTTCTGCTGTTTGACCTGGCTTAAGAGCGGACGCGAAGTGTGGCGGGCCGCAAATATTCCGCCGCCCCGCGACCTTAAGCGTTCGGCGCACCGAGCGGCTGAAATACCGCCCTAAATCTGGGTTTGCGGGCGGAGTACAGCGCATACCCTGCGCCCACCAACCCGAATACTAGCGACAACACGCCACTCCCTTTACTTTCGATTTCCCATAGATGCACCACGATCGTATTGAGCAACTTTCCGGTAAACGGAACGTGCTGATGCTTCATCACAACGAGGGTGTAGAAAATAGCGTCGCCAAACAGGACGCTGGCAACCGTCAGGACAGGGATGGCCGCCTGTCCGAAGCGGGTCACCTTTCCGGTGCCCTTTATAACCGCCGCGGCTACGAAGTATCCGATGAGGATTGCGCCGTACAGGAAAATACGGTTGATACCGTAAGCTATCAGGCCCCAAGCCAGACCGCCTGCTGCAGCCGCGCCGAGGCCTAGCACCAGTCCATTCGGATAGTTGGGCGTAATCGCCTCATAGTTTTCGGCAGCTTGATTCAGCTCATGGCGCACCTTTTCCTGACAAGTGGCGCAGATAAACATGGGCATCCCATTCAGCAGGGTGAGCGACTGCGTGGAGGTTGAGCCGCATTTCTCGCAGCGTCCGTCGAACGGTGTGGTGACCGGCTTGATTGCCGTTCGCAGCTCCTCAACGAGCTTGGCCACTTCTTCGGCTTTGGGTTTGGCAAATGCGTAGGTCCATTCCCAACGCACGAAGTTACTCCCGATTGCTCCTAATTTGCCCTTCTTGATCGCGGCGCTTTTCAGCGCGGTTTTCACTTGCTCAGGCTGATCGATCTTCTTGCAGCGCAGCAGGATTACCAGCACAGCCGTTCGACCCTTTTGGCTAAATCCGATGGCCGTTACGTAGTTATCGCGGGTGCCTACGGCGCTGCCTGATTTCTTGCCCCATGGGCCTTGCTGCGGATAGTGCCGCAGGCCCGCCAGATTTGCCACTTGCTGCAAGTATTCGTTCTCTTTCATGGGCTGGGCTCCTCCGACCCGCGCAAACCCACGCCTATGCGATGGGGTTGCCGGTAATCAGCGATGAAAATCCGTACGACTATGCTCGCAAATAGGGGCTTTTAATCGAAATAGGACGAGAGGACAGGTGTGCCGAATGCACACTGTCCCTTAGTCGCAGTTCTAAGGAATGTGTCGATATTTGAGATCCGCGAAGGAACGACCCGCGGGGGCGGATTTTGGAGTGCGGCGGACTTGCCGCCGCTTTTACGGTGTGACGACCAGCAGGCTAGCCGCGGGTGCGCTGGAATTCGCTCATGAAGCCGGTCAGCGCCTGCACGGCGTCGAGGCCGACGGCATTGTAGAGCGAGACACGCATGCCACCAACCGAGCGGTGGCCGGGCGTGCCGACGAGACCCGCCTTTGCGGCTTCCTCCCCGAATTGCTTTTCGAGAGCTTCGTTGCCACCGGCTACGCGGAATACCACATTCATGCGCGAACGCGAGGCTCTCTCCACCGGGCAGGAGTAATAGCCGCCAGCGTCGATGGTGTCGTAGAGCAGCTTGGCTTTAGCTCCGTTGCGCTTTTCGATTGCGGTGATGCCGCCTTCGGCGTCCATCCACTCCATTACCAAGCCGAGGACATAGATCGCAAAGGTCGGCGGTGTGTTGTACAGCGAGCGCTCGTTGATGTGCGTGCGGTATTGCAGCAGGGTCGGCAAGCTTTTATCCGCGCGCTCGGCCAAATCCTTCCGCACGATCACTACTGTGACGCCGCTCGGCCCCAGATTTTTCTGCGCGCCGGCAAAAATCAACCCGAACCTTTTTACGTCCACCGGACGCGAAGCGATGTCCGAAGACATGTCCGCGACCAGTGGCGCTTGGCCGGTTTCGGGCAGCGTGTACCACTCGGTACCCTCAATCGTGTTGTTGGTGCACATATATACGTAGGAAGCGTTCGGCGAAAGCTTTATTTCGTCCTGCCGCGGCACGCGGATGAACTTCTCGGCTTCCGTTGAAGCTGCAACGGTATGCGGCACGCCTTTCTTCAGCTCGGCGAGCGCTTTCGCTGTCCACGTCCCGGTATGCAGTAAATCGACCGGCTTCCCCGGCAAGCACAAATTCATCGGCACCATCGTGAATTGCATGCTCCCGCCGCCCTGCAGGAAAACCACGGCGTACTCGTCAGGAATCGCAAGATGCTTGCGCAAGCCCTGTTCGGCTCGTGCGGCTATCCCCTCGAACTCCGGCGAGCGATGGCTCATCTCCATCACCGACATGCCGCTCCCGCGCCAATCGAGCAACTCTTCGCGTATCCGCTCCAGCACCGGCAAAGGCAGCGCCCCCGGCCCCGCATTAAAATTGTGCACCCGCTTCACGCCTAGCCCCGCAACCGTAGATGTCCCCACGATCTCATTTCCTCTCAGTCAGGCTGTTGAAATTTGGTTCTTCCAGAATAGCAGAACCGCAGCCTACCACTCACTCCCGCTTGAGCATTTTAAATTTAGCCGGATTAAACCCGTGCGGAAAAACCGTCTTGTCGTTGTATTCGGCCCCTTCGAAGTTCGCGCCTTCCAATACTGCTCCTTCCAATATCGCACCTTGAAGCTGCGTTGAGCCACCCACATTATCTCTGGCCAAATTTGCTTTCCGCAGATTGGCATTTGTGAAGTTGGCTTCTTTCAGATCAGCCCCTTGCAGTTGTGCGCCTTCTAGGTTAGCGCCCGTCAAGTTTGCGCAGAAGAAATTTCCCCAATAGAAATCAGCGCCACGCAAATTCGCACTAGTCAGGTTTGCGCCTTCAAAATGGACCCCTTGCAGAACTACACCTTCCAACACAGCTTCACGAAGATCCAGATCCTCGGTATTTAGGTTGAGACTACCGTCATAGATCAGTTCGCCCTTCTTATTCTTGATTTGCGTGACCTTGCCGCCGGGCATCGCTATCCTCCATTTGCGAGCGCGAACTCGACGCGGCGGCGCATGGGGTCGATGCGCTCCGCGCGGACGCGAACGCGATCACCGTGCTGCCAAATGAGCTGCTTCGGCTTCGCGCCGCGGCCGCGACCCGCTCCTCCCTTGCGCTTGTCGCTGCCCGGCATGGCCACTATCGCGTGATCGCGTTCGCGATAAACGCAACGCGCGCCCGTCGCCTCCTCCAATGCATTGATCGGTAGCAAGCCTTCGACAAACACCTCGAACAGCTCCACGAAGCAGCCATACTTCTGCACCGAAATAATCAGCCCGTCGTACTCCTCGCCGAGATGTTCTTCCATGAATTGCGCCGTCTTCCAGTCCATCAACTCGCGCTCCGCCCCATTCGCCCGCCGCTCCGCCTCGGAAGTCTCCGTGGCCATCTCCTCGAGCTGCCCGCGCGAATACACCACCGCCTCTGCGCCGCGCGGCGCCGGCCCCCCACCGGCCGCTGGCCCCGAGCTCTGCGGATGCCCCAGCGCCCACTTCAGCGTACGATGCACAATCAAGTCCGGATATCGCCGGATCGGCGAAGTAAAATGCGTGTACTCATCAAACCCCAGCGCAAAATGTCCCAGCGAATCCGCCGCATACCGCGCCTGCTTCAGCGAACGCAGCATCAAGTATGAAACAATTCGCTCCTCCGGCTTTCCCACGACCTTTCGTATCAATCGCTGATAATGCTGCGGCGTAATACGCAAATCCTCCGCCGCGCCAGGCAACGCCACGCGCATCCCCCGCTCGCGTCCCTTTCCGTAAGAATCCGGCCGCCCCGCTTTCGCTGGCGAAGGCACGCGCCCGTGCCGCACTGCAATCTCCCGCTGCTGCAAATTCTCCACGCCCAGCGAATACCCAAACGCCCGCGCGAGCTCCTCGAACTCCAGCACTTTCCGCACATCCGGCTTTTCGTGCACGCGATGAAGGGTCTCGATTCCGCGCTTCAGCAAATAGCCCGCCACCGCGCGATTGGCCGCCAGCATGAACTCCTCAATCAATCGGTGCGCAATGTTGCGCTCGCTCCGCGTGATGTTGATCATGCGCTGCTGCTCGTCAAATTCAATCACCGGCTCCGGCAAATCGAAATCGATCGAGCCATGCTCATTGCGCCGCGCGTTCAGCAACAACGCCAATTCCTTCATGTCGCGAAAGTGATGCGCTAGTGCCGCATAAAGCGCCGTCGCCTCCCCGTCGCCCTCCAGCACCTTGTTCACATTCGTATACGTCATGCGCTCCGCCGATTTGATAATCCCCGGCGTCATCCGCGCATTCTTCATTCGTCCCGCAGCATCGAACTCCATCAAAGCACTCATGACCAGCCGTTCCTCGCGCGGCTTCAGAGAGCACATGCCATTCGAAAGGGCCTCCGGCAACATCGGCACCGCGCGATCCGGAAAGTACACGGACGTCCCACGCAACCGCGCCTCCGCATCCAATTCCGTCAAAGTGCGCACGTAATGCGCCACATCCGCGATGTGCACCTGCAAGTGCCAGCCCACGCCCGCGCGCCGCTCGACGTACACCGCATCGTCAAAATCCCGCGCCGTTTCACCATCAATCGTCACGATCGGCAAATGCCGAAAATCTTCGCGATTGGCTCGCTCTGCGTCGCTCACCGGCAGCGCGCGCTGCTCCGCCTCCTTCATGACCACGGCAGAAAACACGTGCGGCAAATGATGCTTGCGACTAATAATTTCCGTATCGACGCCCAGCTCGCCCGGCCGCCCCAGAATCTCGATCACTCGCCCGGTCGGCGCCGCGCCGCCCTTCGGATAACGCAGCAACTCAACGTTGACCACCGCGCCGTCCAACTCTTCCATGTGCGGAATCCTGCGACCCTTCAGGCTTCTCTCATCGGCCCCACTGAACCCCAGCTTCTTCGCCAGCCCCGCAGTCAATTCCATGCCCTGAGGAATTTCGATCTCGTGCTGCATCCGCGCGTCATAGGGCAGCACGGTGTTCCCGCGCCCGCCATAGCGAAACAATCCCACGATGGTCGGATGCGCCCGCCCGAGCACCCGCACGATGCGCCCTTCGGTGCGCTGCGATTCTCCCGCGCCGGCCACCCGCTGCATTTTTACCAACACGGTGTCGCCGTGCATTGCGTCTTCGACAGCGTCGCGCGGGATGAACACGTCGCGATCCAGCCAAGCCACCGGCGGATCAGGCACAACGAATCCGTACCCGTCGTGATGCAAAACCAGCCGGCCTTTAATTTCGTTGTGGCTAGAGGCCCCGCGATCGGGCGCTGACACTTTCGGCGGACCAGATGACCCCGGGCTTGCACCCGCCGGCGCCTGCTTCGCCCCTTCTCGCCCCCTGTCTGTTTTTCGGCCGGCCAATTGGTAGCGTCCCCCCGGCAACTCCTCCACAGCCCGCCGCTTCTTCAGCGTATTTAGCATTTTGTGCAAGGCATGGCGGTCCGCCCGACGCATGTGCAGGCCAGCGCCGATATCGTCGATCGAGGCGGGATCCCGCCTAACTTGCAGAAATCTAAGGATGTTATCGGAACTCAAGTGTGATGGGCGGGCCATAGAAAGGGCTGCTGGACGGCGGGAAATCGCAGCGCCGCAAGATTTTACTTATTTTTTCACCAGCGCACGAAACTTTTTTGCCGCCACCGGGGTTTGACAGGCAGGCCAACACACGACCGGCTGGCCGCCCTCCGTCAGGCTAGCCGGCATTTCCCGGAAACGGGAAAACCAAGGGAGGCGGGAAGACCTGGCCCGCCTCCCTCTTTTTTCTCAATTCCTCTGTTCTCCGCGCTCTCTGTGCTCTTCCCTCTGTGTACCCTGTGTTAGGTTTTTTCCTTCTTGCGCTTCTCTGCAAGCTCAACGTCTCAGTGCCCTCTGCTTTAAGTTTTTCTTTCTTCTTATCTTACCGTGCGACGCTACTCAAAAACGGATAGTGGCTACTAGCCCCCATAAAAAACAGCATCGGAAACGACAACCACAGCGATGTGCGTGCGGTGAGAAATGTCCAACGCATCAATCGTTCAGCTTCCGGCGGCATCGGAGTTCCCTGCTCGGCCGCCGCGCGCATCCACGCAATCAACCTCTTTTGCGCACGCCAAATCACGCCCCACGTATTCAGCAGCATCACAAATCCCAGACCGCCGCCCACGCTGATAGCCAGGTGCGAGTTTGATACATGCTCGCCGCCAGTGAGCGCCATGACCATCCAGGACGCCGCAATCACCAATGCGCCAATCCCCATCACGCGCGCCCACACCAAATCGCGAATTCCCTTAGCCGGAAGCTGAAAGAAATAAATCCCCTCGTACGCCACCACCCACACCAGCACCCACCAGCCAAACCAGCGCAGCGCAAGCCCCGGATTGCCCGAATTGCGCGCGTCGATAACCAGCATCGAGAAGAAATAACGCATGCCCACGAAAACGGTTATCAGCGCCGACCACCGGAACCAGCGCATCGCCCGCGACATCAGCACCGGATACACCTTCACGCGCACGCCTGGTTCCAGCGCCCGCATCGAGGGCGTAAACACAAAATTGAAAAAGTACAAAAGCCCAATCCAGATGATCCCGAAGATAAAATGTAGCCAGCGCAACACCATCAACTCATTCACCGCCGCATTCGCCAGAAAGCTGAACTGCGGTTTCCATTCCGGAAAAGTCGCCAACACCCGCAAGTCCATGCGCCCTCCATGCTTGCCCTGCAAAGTACCACAGCCTTTAGCCGATGACGGACCTAACGATCGGCCCCCGCTACAGATAATTGACGTGAATTTTCAATTCCAAACGTCCGCCCTCATATCGAAACGACGCTGCACTGAACTTCGGCGGCCCCATGTGTCCTTTAGCGTCGTTCGACGCTCCCACTCCCTCCCGCGGCATACCGATAAAATTCGTATCCAGCTTGCCGTTAGAGTTTTCGTCGTGTACCACGGAAACCGCGTAGGTCCCGGGAGCCACACCGGTAAAGTCGCAGACCGCCTGCCGGTCCGCGATTTTCGCGGTCAGCCGCGCCACTGCCTTATCCGCTTTCTTGGGGAACGCATCCGCGGAAGCGAACAGCGCACACAGCATCTGTCCCTTGTCGCTGCGTAGCCCGCTAATCTCCACGTGGATTGTGCCTTCCGCAGCATGCGCTGGGGCTTGCCCGAACCCGCTCGCCGCAGCTGCCAGCGCGCCCACTAAACCAATCGTTCTCAATCCTGTAAATCCGCGCATCATGTTTCCTTCAGCCCCAGCTCTTGCCTATCCATCCAGTAGTACGTCTTTATTTGCCCGCTTATTACACAGCCGGCCAGGTCTGCGCACGCTGCCGGCGCGCCGCTGACCCGTGGGCCGCTTGACTCTAGCGGGTGGCGGGACTCGATTCCGAGTTGGCAGCTCCAGGCACGGATTCTCCGCGAAACGGCAACCGGAATTTCTTGGAGATCTCCGGCCAGAATTCGCGCAGAACATCGTAGCCCATGTCTTGCAGGATGCTGTAGCCCAGCCGCTCCGCCGTCGGCGCGACGCCCCGCCGGGCATCCGGATGATACGTGTTGTTTAGGACGATCGCGCTCGTGGTTCCCAGCCACTCCGAAAAATTGAACATTCGTCGGCCATCGTCGCGATGCGCCACCACGGCGTGCTCCATCGCGTGCAGCAAACGCTGCTTGCCACTGCCGCGCGCCAGGCGGTAGTAGCGCGGGTCCTCCGAAAAGATCCACGGATAGGCAAAATCCTTGAAGAACCGGGAGGAAACCCCGCCGCCGAAGTCCGCGCCATAGCGCCTCCCGTACCCCGCCGCACCTTGGCCATAACTGGGATCGTTATTTTGGGCTTGATCCAGTCCGGCGTCGAAACCGGTGCTCAGGAAATTCACCGGGTCCACCGAATCCTGCACGAACAAAATAAATTTATCTTTCAAAGTGAGCGTGCACAATTTCGCCTCCGGCTTGTAGTGCCGGGGATGGACGGTCTTGCGTTCCAAAGGCCGCGCGAACTCGCCCACTACTTTCTTGAGCGGCCCGTCGTAATCTTCCAGCCGCACCATCGGCGCCGGCTGCACGCACGGTGCCGCTACGTTCGGGATGGCTTCTTCCGGAAAAGGCGCGGCTGCCGGCTGCTCAGGGGCTGGCGACGGCGTTTCCTGCGCCCAAGCCACCCCTCCAGATAGTCCTGCTACCGCCACCAGGAATGCCATGGCTGGCAGCGTACGAAAGCGATTGCGGTGTCTCACGATTCAGAACAAAGCCTATCATCCAGCGGACCCGACCACGACAGGTCGCTGCGTCGATTTGCCGAAACTCGAACGTGGCTCAAGCGGCGCGTTTCCCAGATTTGGTGCCCTACTCCAGCAGATGGATGCTTGCCGCCAAATTGGTTTCGGCAACAGACTGGATACAATCTCCCTGTTTGCTCCCATTCAATCCGCTAAATCGCCGCTCGACCCCCCAATCCTGCCATTCGATGCAAAGTCCTTTACTAATCCGTACACCCCGCGCTACCCTCCGCCATGGTCGGGCCAGGTTTCCGTTCTCACCGCGCCAGCGTTGTCCTCCGTATCTCGCTCAGTACTGCGCGTGCAATGCGTATCGCGAAGCCTCGGTGATTTTGGCCCTTTGTTTTCATGGTCTTACGAATTGCTTTTTTCGCAAGTCTTTTATTTTGAGAACTATCTGCGTTGCCCTGGAGTGTCGAGTACGCTCCAAGCTCCCTACGAGCTCAGTGCTCTCCATGTCCTACCTGGTAAATCTTTTTGTTTCTGAGTCTTGCGGACTCTTTTTCGCTCTTTACGCTCTTTTGCGAGCTGCAGTCGTTTGTTTTCAGTCGCTTACGGACTCTTTTGCAAAATACCCGGGGTGGGGGTATCTCGACGCACTTCCCATCAGAAATCAAGAATGTGTGGACTCTTTCTGTTGCCTCGCGCGTCGGCCCCGCACTCTGTGTTAAATTCCTGCCTCCAGCATCGGAGGAAGCGTTGCCATGAAATACCTTTCGTTGATTTTTTTGCTGTTGACCGTGCAGGGTGCGGCAGCTCAGGACTGGGCCAAGGCCAAGCTTGAAAAATCGCCACGCCATCGTGAATGGGTCAGCATCAAACACGATGCCCGCTCGGTCGAAACTTTCGTCGTCTACCCCGAGTCGAAGAGCAAAACTCCCGTCGTTCTGGTCATCCATGAAATCTTTGGCATGACCGATTGGGTGCAGGACCTCGCTGACCAATTGGCCGAAGCCGGTTATATCGCCGTCGCACCCGACCTGCTCTCAGGCATGGCGCCCAATGGTGGCCGCAGTTCTGATTTTCCGCAGGGCAAGGCCAACGAAGCGGTGAGCCATCTCAGTCCCGATCAAGTCACCGCCGATCTAAACGCCGCCGCCGACTACGCCAAGAAGTTGCCGGCGAGTGATGGCAAATTGTTCGTCACCGGCTATTGTTGGGGCGGCGGCCAATCGTTCCGCTTCGCGACAAATCGTGGCGATCTAACCGCCGCATTTGTCTTCTACGGACCCCCGCCAGACAAAGACGCGATGGCGCGCATCAAGGCGCCTGTCTACGGTTTCTATGCAGGAGATGACGCGCGTATCGGCGCCACTCTGCCGGAGACGGTTCAAAACATGAAAGCAGCCGGCAAAACGTTCGAGCCGGTAACCTACGAAGGCGCCGGCCACGGCTTCATGCGCGCCGGCGAAGCCCCCGATGCCAGCGAACCAAACCATAAGGCCCGCACCGAGGCCTGGGCCCGCTGGAAATCGCTACTAGCAAAGTGAACGTAGGGGCGCAGCATGCTGCGCACCAGCTTGCCCAGATGTCAACCATAGAGGATTCTCAGTTGGACTTATGATTTACGCGGGCACATCGGGTTGGGCCTATCCGAGTTGGAAGCCTGACTTCTATCCGCCCAAATTAGCCTCCGCCAAATTCCTGAATCACTACGCCACCCGGCTGAACACCGTAGAAGTGAATTACACCTTCCGCCGTTTCCCGACGGAAAAGTTGCTCCGCGGCTGGATCGAAGCCACCCCCGCGGGATTTCAATTCGCCATCAAGGCCAATCAGAAAATCACGCATGTCGCCAGGCTGCGAGAGGTCGCGGACTTCACTTCCGATTTTGTCCGCTCCCTGCAGCCGCTGGACGAGGAGAAAAAACTTGGTCCGGTGCTGTTCCAACTCCCGCCGTTTTTGAAATGCGATCTTGCGCTGTTAAAAGATTTTCTGGCCACGCTTCCGCGCTCGCTACGAATTGCCTTTGAGTTTAGACACGAGACTTGGTTCAGCGAAGAAGTCTACGCAGCCCTGCGCACGGCCAACGCCGCCCTCTGCAACGCGGAAAGCGAAAAGCTCGAAACGCCCGATGTGCAGACCGCCGATTTCGCGTATCTCCGGTTGCGCAAGCAGAAATATTCGGCAAAGGAACGTGAAGAATTGGAGAAGAGGATTGCGCGGCTAAGCGCGGGCGGCGACGTCTACATCTATTTCAAGCACGAAGACACGCCGGAAGGCGCATTGCACGCAGAAAATGTGCTGTCCGCAGTAAAAGGATGACAGAACGATAAGGAATAAGAAAAATTGGTGCCCGAAAGAGGACTCGAACCTCCACTCCCTTGCGAGAACTAGAACCTGAATCTAGCGCGTCTGCCAGTTCCGCCATTCGGGCACTTTTTGCGATGTGTTGAGCCGGCTCAAGACGAGCCAGCCAGCACTGCGAGGCAAATTAATTTTGCCCGCCAGCGTAGTCTTTGTCAACGCGCGGCGGCTTTGCCGCAACTGACGGTATGATGTTTCGGGAGGCAAACGATGTCTAAGAAGATCCTGATGTTGATTGGCGATTATGTGGAAGATTACGAAGTAATGGTCCCCTTCCAGGCGCTGCTGATGGTCGGGCACACTGTTCACGCGGTCTGCCCCGGCAAGAAAGCGGGCGATTCTGTACGCACCAGCATTCACGACTTTGAGGGCGACCAAACTTACTCGGAAAAACGTGGGCACAACTTTGCTCTCAATGCCACGTTTGACCAAATCAAGGCCGAGGATTATGACGCATTGGTGATTCCCGGAGGACGCGCCGTCGAATATATCCGCCTGAATCCGCGGGTGCTCGAGATAGTGCGCCACTTTGACAAGACCAAGAAGCCGATCGCAGCCATTTGTCACGCGGCGCAACTCTTGGCCGCCGCCAACGTGTTGAAGGGCCGCAAATGCAGCGCCTATCCCGCCTCGGCCCCCGATGTCACCGGCGCGGGAGGCACGTACGCGGACATAGGCTTGGACCAAGCCATTGTTGATGGGAATCTAGTGAGCGCGCCGGCGTGGCCCGCACTCCATGCATGGCTAGCCAAATTCTTAGAAGTTATGGGGACCAAGACGCTAAGCGTGTCGGCTGCCAACTAAGCATTAGCCGCGCGCACCAGCGGAACGTCCACCACGTGCTCGGCCACAAACCAGGCTTGCAGCTCGTTGGTGCGGATCACCTCGCTGACCAACACATCGTTGGTGCCATCGTCGCCGGCTTCCTGTGCTTGCTTGGCCATGGTGCGCGCCTCTTTGAGGATGAGCTCGTGGGCTTCGAGCAAGCGCGAAATTTGCACCGGCGCTTCCTCGCGTCCGCGCGGCGGACGAGGAATCATGGTGGTTTCCGCAACGTCCGCGGCCATGGCCAGGCTGACGCCACCCAGAAGCTGGATGCGCTCGGCGATAGTGTCCACCAACTCGTCTTGCTCGCCGTGATGCTTGTCGAAAAGCAGATGCAGTTGATAGAAGGTGTGGCCGGCGACTTGCCAATGATGCTTTTTGTACATATCGCGCAGCGTCATGGTGTCGGCCAGCAGCTGGTTTAGGTTGCCTACGCTCTCGGCGCGGACATTTTCATCCAGGGCGATGGGCATGGGCGTCAGTTTTCCGTAAGGCTGAATCTCGCGGGCTTTCTGGTGCAGGATTGGACTGGCGCGGTCGGAGCCCGCTTCAAGCTCCTGTTGGCTTTTCGCATTGGTGCGATGATTCTTGGGACTCATAAATTTTCTCCTCAAACAGAAAGCGTGCGCTCTCTGGCGGCGTGATTTCGGCGCACATGGAGTGTGCCCGATGCGTACAGCTTGGATTGCCGGACGCGGGAAAAGGATACCCCCGGAATCGAGCGGAAGCCAAGGCCCGAACCCCAGACGAAGGAGGATCTCGTGCGCCTAGGAGTCTCGGCCAGCGCCACTGGCGCGCGCAATGTTGTCGGCCGTGCGGAACACGGCGACCAGGAACTCAAGGGCGACTCGCACATACACGATCCAGAGGAAATACGCCACGATGGCAAGCAAGAGCGTTAGCAATCCCTGCGACGTGGAAGTCTGAAAGCCGTTGAACACGTACCAGGTGGCCACGATCAACCCTAACAGCAAGTGGATACCGTACAGCAGTTTGGCATATTTTGGGGTGATGAAATACTGAAACGAGAAATCGACCAAGCGCTCGAAGAAACCTTTGCCTTCGTTCAACCGACCAGCTTCCAAAACGTGTGCAGTGTCAGACATAGTTCACCTCCAAAGTATGATTTCGGCCCATAAGTTCGCTTTGTTCAAGTTTCGCACCAAACGCGCGTCTGGCCACGTACTGTTTCGGATGGGCGTTGCCGAATCCGGCACGCTGTGTCCATTGCTGCGACGCGCCGTTCAGATCAGCCGCGCGCTGGGCGTCGCTTTCCGGCGGCCAGGCGTGTCAGGGCTCGCGAATACTCCGCTACGGTCTTCGGGACCGCGCGGTTGTGAACGAATTGGCCGTGGCGCCGGCATTCGATTAGGCCGGCGTCGGCAAGGATTTTCAGGTGGTGGGACACGGTTGCCGGAGTGACGCCACGAAGTGCGACGAGTTCGCCGCAAACCATTTCTTTCCTGGCGGATATGGCCTCAAATATCATGAGGCGAGTGGCGTCCGCCAAGGCCTTTGAAATCTTCTCGAT
>Ga0307478_10000279_pt1 | contig 56550 bp, 54 predicted proteins | sample atmos_gasesECM4C_2_FD_203713 | JGI IMG/M metagenome (GOLD analysis project Ga0307478, IMG submission 203713) | Hardwood forest soil microbial communities from Morgan-Monroe State Forest, Indiana, United States - atmos_gasesECM4C_05 | ecosystem: Environmental > Terrestrial > Soil > Temperate...
GCGGCTCGAATGTAGTGGAATGAGAGGGGAAGCCTGGAAGGAAGATTTCCCTTTCATTCGCGGTTTGCCGATAAACTTTGAAAGTTTGTGCGTATATAGGAGTGAAGGGACATTATGAGAGTTCTTCGAACGACATTTGTGCTGGTAGTGCTGACGCTGTTCCTCATGTTAACGGGCTCACTGATTGGCGGACGAAACGGCATGACCATTGCCCTGGGAATCGCGGTCTGCACCAATGCGTTTGCCTATTTCTTTTCCGATAAGATCGCGCTGGCCTCGAGCGGCGCGCAACCTGTGACGCGAGAGCAGTTACCACGGCTCTATCAAGTAATGGAGCGGCTGGCGGCTAAATCGAATATTCCGGTACCGAAGCTGTACGTTGTACCCGATGAGGCGCCGAACGCCTTTGCCACTGGCAGAAACCCGCGGCACGCGTCGGTGGCGGTGACTCAGGGCTTGCTGGAATTGATGAATGACGAGGAGTTGGAAGGAGTCATCGCGCACGAACTATCGCACGTGCGCAACTACGATATTTTGATCAGCTCCATCGCGGCTACGCTCGCCGGAGCGATTACCTGGATCGCACATTGGGGTATGTGGTTGGGAGGGGGAGACGGCGAAGACCGGGAGCGCAATGTATTCGTCGAGCTTGCTCTTATGATCCTTGCGCCGCTCGCAGCCATGTTGCTGCAATTGGCTCTCTCGCGCCAGCGGGAATATGCGGCAGACGCAACCGGCGCTCGAATGGTTGGTAACCAATATGGGCTGATGAGCGCCCTGCAAAAGCTCGGAGCCTACAATCAGCGAATTCCCACGACGTCGATTTCGCCCTCCACGTCCTCTTTGTGCATCGTGAAGCCGTTGTTTGGCGGAGGGGGCGTCGCTTCTCTCTTTAGCACTCACCCTCCACTCGAAAAGCGAATAGAGGCCTTGCGGGAGATGACCGTGGTTCCGAGACGCTGAGGAAGCAAGGGGCGAAGCCTTCGCCTAAGTGCTGCAATAGCTGAGTAATCTTTTCTCCAAATGCCTCGCCCATTTTCGGTTCCGTAGCTGGCCTGCCTCTTAAACCATTGATATTTAAGCAATTAAAATCCTTGCGCCCGTGCAAGGATTTGGTGAATCAAATGCAATATATGAGAGTGGGCCGGATATCGGCGCGGTGTCACGGGGGAACCGCAGTCATGAGTTGTCGAGACACTATCCATTTGATTTGCTGGTACTTAGAGGGACGACTCTCGCCACCCGTGGCGATGGAGATTAAACGGCATTTGGACTCTTGCTCGGATTGCCACATGGTTTTGGACGCGGCGATGAGCACCTTGGACCGCTATTTTACTCCTGTGAAGGGCCCTGACGAAGAGCCTGCCCCCCAAGCAGCCTGATCGAATTCCTTTAAATATATAGTTAAGAATGACTTAGGGCGAGGTTGGTTGTGTACCACCGATTTCGGCTTATTCACAGGCTTGCTGCTATTTGAACTTGGGATGTTGCCTTCCGTTTCAGCAAAATTTACAGGCAAGCGAGCAATCACGTAATCTTTACTGGTACTAGTACGTATAAACCTAACCTCTTGTGCCCCCCTCCCCGCCGACAAGCCTATGCATCTATTTGAGTTACGGGCTGACACTACAGAAACCGGCGTTTGGCGAAAGGGGTGCACCTCTCTCCTTATGCGGGGGGAAAACCCCAAAGGAGAAGAAGTTTATGAGTGAGTATCAGGAACCCATTAGCCACACCACAACCGGGACGCCGCGCTGGGTAGGGTTGGCGGTCGCCGTGTTGGGCGGAATTTCGCTGCTCGGACTTGGAGTCGGCTGGAGCGCGTTGAACCACGCCAACGGCATTGAGCAAAGCACGCAAGCGTCTGTGAAACAGGCGAACGATGCGCTGGCCCAGCGGCTGGCGAAAGAGGACGAAGTCAATCAGGCGTTGCAAAGCGACTTGAAAGTCGTGACCGATAAGCTAAACCTGACGCAAGGCGAGCTGCTCGCCGCACGTAAACAGAACAAGAATGCTACCGCAGCCGTGGATCACAAGGTCGATGGGCTGGCGTCGTCCGTGAAGGCCGAGCTCGCGACCAAGGCGAACGCGGGAGATGTGGACAGACTGAACGGGGACGTCTCGGGCGTGAAGAGCGACTTGGACGCCCAGAAGAACAATCTTCAAATGGCTCGCAGCGAGATGGGCACGCTGATCGCGCGAAACCATGACGAAATCGACCAGCTTCGCCGGATGGGCCAGCGCGACTATTTTGAGTTCACCGTGACCCGCAAGGGCGGAAACCAGAGAATTGGGACCATCCAAGTCGAGCTGAAAGACACGAACACCAAGAAGAACCAATACACGATCAACGTGCTGGCGGATGACAAGAGCTTCGAAAAGAAGAACCGGTCCGTGAACGAACCCATATTCTTCTACACGGGCGGTACGCGCGCAGCGCTCGAGCTGGTCGTTAATAAGGTTTCGAAGACGTCGGCGTCGGGCTACCTGAGCATTCCCAAGGCGCCGGAGACGGCAGCGGCCAGCAATTCGAGCTCGGGACAATAAAACGGTTCGCGACACAAATACAGTTACGAATATTTGAGAGTAGAGCCGGAGGGAGAGTTCGAAAGAGCTCTCCCTTTTTTTTGGATGAGCATTCCTAACTCTTTTCGCTCTCTAATATGCGGGGGAAGTTTGTAGACTGAGGACGCCAGGTTGTGCCAAGCTATGGGCAACCTGGCCAATCTTTAATCCAGTGGATGATTCTGAGGGGGAAAATCAATGAAACTACGATTTGTATCAGTAATGGCGGCAACGCTTTTTGCAGCGGCGTTCACCATGGCCGCGGACGGCACCTGGACCGGCTATATTTCCGACAGCAAGTGCGGCGTGAAGGGCGCCAATGACAAGGCTGGCGAGTGCACCACGAAATGCGTCAAGGAAGGCGCGAAATACGTGTTCGTCAATGACGCAGACAAGAAAGTCTATGTTGTGGACGCACAGGACAAAGTGGCCGCACACGCTGGACATCACGTTACGGTGAAAGGCACGGTAGACGGCGAGACGCTCAAGCTGGAAAGCATAGATATGGCCCCGGCGAGCGGCAAGTAAGAGCTTCTGATATCGCATTTTTTTCGCGGGCGGAGCTTCGGCTTCGCCCGTTTTGCTTTTTGAAAGAACGCAAGATTCCGCTACGATACAGCCTGACCTATGACAACAACTCTATTGCATGCCGGGCGGATGCTGACTCCGACCGCCGAAATTATTGATGCGGGCATTCTGATCCGCGACGGAGTGATCGAAGAGCTGGGACTCCGCGAAGGAATGCGGCTGCCAGTCAGGGCCGAGGAAATCTCCGCACCAGACAAAACCGCTATTCCCGGCTTCGTGGACGTGCATATTCATGGCGCCGGCGGGCGCGACGTGATGGAAGGCAGCGCGGAAGCTCTCGCGGGAGTGGCCAAGACCGTAGCGCGACACGGGACAACGTCGTTCGTGGCGACGACGGTGACAGCGAGCCCTGATGACACCATTCGAAGCGTCGAGGGAATCGCGCACTACATTTCGCAGCAGCATGAAACGGACGACGCGCGGGCGGAAGTACTGGGGATCCATTTTGAGGGGCCGTTTCTCAGCCCGGCGCGGCGCGGAGTGCATCCGCCGGAATGGCTAAAGCTGCCGTCGGCGGAACTCCTCGACAAATTCTTGCAAGCCGCGGCGGGCAACGCGCAAATATTGACGATTGCACCCGAGTTGCTCGGAGCCATGCCGTGCATCGACGCAGCGCGGAAAGCGGGAATGGTTGTAGCGGTGGGCCACACGGATGCGACGTATGAGCAGACGCGCGCGGCGATTGCACACGGAGTTCGGCATGCCGTGCACGTCTACAACGCGATGCGGCCGTTTTCGCACCGTGACAGCGGCGTGATTGGAGCGGTGCTTACCTCAACGGAGGTGAGCGCCGAACTTATCGCGGATGGCGTGCATGTGGAAGAAACCGCGATGAAAGTGCTGCTGCAGGCAAAAGGGCCCGAGCACATGATCCTGATCAGCGACGGGATTTCGGCGACGGGGATGCCCGATGGAAAATATATGCTCGGACAACTGGAAGTTACCGTGAGCGGCGGGATATGCCGCAACGTGGAAGGAAAGCTGGCCGGGAGTACGCTGACGCTGGACAGGGCGTTGAGAAACATCGTTGAGCTTGGGATTCCCGTGGCGGACGCAGTGCGCATGTTAACTCTGAACCCCGCTGCATTGCTGGGGATTGAATTCAAAAAAGGCGCGCTGCGCGTCGGGGCAGATGCCGATATAGTTTTGCTCGATGAAAGTTTGCGACTGACGAATGTCTGGGTGCGTGGGGCGGCGGTGGAATAGGCTTTGCCAGGCAGGGCACAGCGACCGCGTGCCCCTGCAAAGGAACAGCCGGCTGGAGATTACGGATTTAGCGGGATCTTGAGATCCTCCGCCAATTGTTCGGCGTCAAAGGGGCTGCACGCAAAATAACGTCCGCCGATTTCCAGCGTAGGAATTTTGCGCTTGCCGTCGTTGGCTTTGATCACGATTTCTTCCGCGGACGGGTCTTTTTCGATATCTATTTCACGAAATTCCACTCCGCGTTCTCTCAAGAATGTTTTGGTTCGCCAGCAGTCCGGACACCACTTGGCGGTGTACATCGTCAGGGTTTCCATCAGGTGCTCCAACTCAATTAGATCCCAGACAGGGGACGGCGTCGCAAAAGACCAGGGAAGATGTGTTGCATCCGGCAAGCACTAGCCGGATCAGCGAGTCTCGACGGGAGCGCCCCGATATTTGCGCGCCACCTGGATTCGAATGACGGCGCGCTGGAGCGCGATAAAAGCGCGGTCCCAGTCGATATTCGGATCACCGGCGGCCAATCGTTGTTCTGCTCGAGCCTTCGCGGCTTCCGCGCGGGCCAGGTCAATCTCCGCGGCGCGTTCCGCTGTTTCCGCAAGAACAGTGACGCGGTCGCCTAAAACTTCCGCGAATCCTTGGATGATGGCGAGAACGCCGCTAGGATTCGAGCCCGCTCCGCGATAGGTCAACTCGCCGATGCCAAGCTCGGTCATGAGCGGCGCGTGCCCCGGCAAAATCCCAAGCTCTCCCGCTGCACCGGGCATTACGACTTCGACCACGCTTTCGCGCAAGTATTGCCGCTCTGGCGTGACGACGATCAGCTCGATGGAATCGGGAAGCATCTACGTTTCTATGCGCTCGCTTTCATTTTCTCAGACTTCGCTAGGGCCTCATCAATCGTGCCAACCATGTAGAACGCCTGCTCGGGAATGTCATCGTACTTGCCTTCGACGATTTCCTTGAAGCTGCGAACCGTGTCCGCAATCTTGACGTACTTGCCTTCGAGGCCCGTGAACTGCGCGGCCACGAACATGGGCTGCGAAAGAAAATTTTCGATTTTGCGCGCGCGCGCCACGGTGCGCTTGTCTTCATCGGAAAGTTCTTCGATGCCGAGAATGGCGATAATGTCCTGCAAATCCTTGTAGCGTTGGAGGATCGATTTCACGCCTCGCGCGACAGCGTAGTGCTCCGCGCCGACAATGCGCGGATCGAGAATGCGCGAGTAGCTGGCCAGCGGATCGACGGCAGGATAAATGCCGCGCTCGACGATCTGCCGGCTGAGGTTCGTGGTCGCGTCCAGGTGCGTAAACGTCGCGGCCGGAGCGGGGTCCGTGTAGTCGTCGGCAGGAACGTAAATCGCTTGGACAGAAGTGATGGACCCGGACTTCGTGGAAGTAATGCGCTCCTGCAATTCGCCAATTTCCGTGTTGAGGTTCGGCTGATAACCGACGGCGGAAGGCATGCGGCCGAGGAGCGCCGAAACTTCCGAGCCTGCTTGGACGAAACGGAAAATGTTGTCGATGAAAAGAAGAACGTCAAGATGTTCTTCGTCGCGAAAATATTCCGCGACCGTCAGGCCAGTGAGACCGACGCGAAGACGCGCGCCAGGCGGCTCCGTCATCTGGCCGTAAATCAAAGCAGCGCGGGACTTCTCGGAATTTCCGGGCACCACGACGCCCGCCTCCTGGAATTCCAGCCAAAGATCGTTTCCTTCACGAGTACGCTCTCCGACGCCAGCGAAGACCGACACGCCGCCGTGCTGCATCGCGACGTTGTTGATCAATTCCTGAATGAGAACGGTTTTGCCGACGCCGGCGCCGCCGAACAATCCGATCTTTCCGCCCTTCAAAAAGGGCTGAATCAAATCGATAACTTTAATGCCGGTCTCAAACATTTCAAGAGTGGTGGACTGATCCGATAGCAAGGGAGCGGGCCGATGAATAGGATAGTTGGTCTTGCTAGTCAGCGGCCCAAGCTGATCCACGGGCTTGCCGAGCACGTTCATCACGCGGCCAAGCGTCGGACGCCCCACCGGAACGGTGATGCCCGCTCCCGTGTCAACTGCTTTCATGCCGCGGACCAACCCTTCCGTGGGCTCCATGGCAACGCAGCGCACGCGGCCTTCGCCCAAATGCTGCTGCACTTCGGCGGTGACGTCGATCGGCTCCGGAACGTTGAATCCTTCGCTTGTGATGCGAACGGCGTTGTAAATCGAGGGCAAGTGCCCCGACTCGAATTGGACGTCGAGCACCGGCCCAATGATCTGCACGATGCGTCCGACGGCTGCTTGTTTCTCTGCCATGCCTTCTCCTACGCGGTGGACGAAGCCCCGCTGACAATCTCAATAATCTCTTTGGTGATCGCCGCCTGACGCACCTTGTTCATGTGCAGGGTCAGGGCCTCAATGACGTCCCCGGCGTTTCTCGTCGCCGAATCCATGGCGGTCATGCGCGCCGCGTGCTCGGCCGCGGAAGATTCCAGCATCGCGCGGAGAACCTGCGTTTCGATGTAGCGCGGGAGCAGTTTATCGAGAAGCTGTTCCTTGGGCTGCTCGTAAATGTAGTCGACCTGCGCAGACTCTTTTTCGGCGGCGGATTCTTCTTCGGCGCGCATCGCTTCCACGGGCAAAAGCTTTTCGAGCACGAGGTTGGGCGTCATGACCGTCTTGAATTCGCTGAACACAATGTAAACCGAATCAACTTCTTCCTTGGCGTAGAGATCGGTCACCACGGAAGCGATGTCGCGCGCGGTTCCAAAATTGACGCGAGCGAGGACGTTGACATATTCGGCAGGAAAGTGGAGCCCAGCTTTTCGCAGCGCGTCCCGTCCCTTTTTCCCCACGGGAATGACGGAAAGCTTTTTGCCTCGATTGGAGCGAAAGAACTCATTCGCTTTCCGCAAAATGTTGGAGTTGAAAGCCCCGGCGAGGCCGCGTTCACCGGTCAAAACAATAACGAGAATTTTCTCCTCGGGGCGATGCGCCAGCAGCGGATGCTCAGGCTGATCGATGCGCGACATAATCGACCGCAACACGCGCGCCAGCTCCTTAGCGTAGGGGCGAGCAGCCAACGCCGCTTCCTGCGCGCGCCGCAAACGCGCCGCGGCGACAAACTTCATCGCGCGGGTGATCTGCTGGGTGTTCTTCACCGAGCGAATGCGGCGTCGGAAATCAAGAAGTGTGGGCATGATCGTTTGCTATGCTAGCGGCCTCAGTTCGCGGCGGCCGCGGCTACCGTAGCCGTGAAGCGCTCTTTGAACCCGTCGACGGCGGTTTTGATCTCCGCCCTGATGCCGTCATCAAGAGCCTTCTTCGCGGCAATATTCTTCAGCACCGAGGGATAGTTCGTCTCGGCGAATTGCAAGAACTCGCGTTCGAATCGCCGAACGTCAGCAACGGGCACACTGTCTATAGCGCCGCTCGTTGCGATGTAAAGGCTGAGCACCTGTTTTTCAATGGAAAGCGGCGCGTACTGATCCTGCTTCAGAATTTCGGTCAAGCGCTGCCCGCGGGCCAGCTGCGCCTGGGTGACTTTGTCGAGCTGATCGGAACCGAACTGCGCGAACGCAGCGAGCGCGCGGTACTGCGCCATGTCCAAGCGCAGAGTGCCCGCCACCTGGCGCATAGCCTTGATCTGCGCGTTGCCGCCGACGCGGCTGACGCTGATGCCAACGTTAATAGCGGGACGAATCCCGGCGTTGAAAAGATCCGCTTCGAGATAGATCTGGCCGTCTGTAATCGAAATCACGTTCGTCGGAATGTACGCGGAAACGTCGCCGGCCTGCGTTTCGATCACCGGTAGCGCAGTAAGCGAGCCGCCGCCCAGCTTGTCGTTGAGTTTCGCGGCCCGCTCCAGCAAGCGCGAGTGGAGATAAAACACGTCGCCAGGGAAAGCTTCGCGTCCGGGTGGGCGGCGCAGCAACAAAGAGATTTCACGATAGGCCTGTGCGTGTTTCGAGAGGTCGTCGTAAAAGGCGACAGCGTGACGTTTGTTGTCGCGAAAATATTCGCCCATGGCGCATGCGGCGTAAGGCGCGATGTATTGCAGCGAAGCGGGTTCCGCGGCGCTCGACGCGACGACGATGGTGTAGTCCATGGCGCCCGCGTCGGTCAGCGTCTTCACGACCTGCGCAATCGTCGAGCGCTTCTGCCCGATGCCGCAGTAAATGCAAATAACGTCGCCGCCCTTTTGATTGATGATGGTATCGAGAATGACCGCGGTCTTTCCGGTCTGCCGGTCGCCGATGATCAACTCACGCTGCCCCCGGCCGATCGGAATCATGGCGTCGATAGCCTTGATACCCGTCTGCAGCGGCTCGCGAACAGGCTGCCGATCGAGCACGCCCGGAGCAAGCTTTTCGAGTGGGTTACGCTGCTTTGAAACAATGGGCCCTTTTCCATCGAGTGGTTCACCGAGTGGATTAACCACGCGGCCGACAAGCGCCTCACCCACCGGCACGGACATAATCGTATTCGTCCGCTTAACGACGTCGCCCTCTTTCAATTCAGAAGACTCGCCCAAAAGCACGACGCCGACTTCTTCCTCTTCGAGGTTGAGCGCGATGCCGTAAATATTTTTCGGAAAAGCGAGCATTTCGCCGGCCATCACCTTTTCGAGGCCGTGGACGCGCGCGATGCCGTCACCGACGCTGATGATCGCGCCGACTTCGTCTACCGAAACCGTCTGCTCGTAGTTCTCGATCTGCTCGCGCAGAATCTTGCTGATTTCGTCTGCCTTGATGTTCGCCATGCCTGCTCCTGACCTCTGTTCCGCTATTCCGCCGCGAAGCCCGCGCGCATTTCATTCAAGCTGTTGCGCACCGAACCGTCGTAAATCGTGTCTCCAACTCGCACCACGGCACCGCCCAGCAGCGCCGGGTCCAGCGAATACTTTGCCTGGATTTTCTTGCCAGTGAGCCGTTCAAGCGTTTGCGTGAACCGTTTTTTCTGTGCCGCGCTCAGCTCGACGGCGGAAGAAATCTCCGCTTCGGCTATGCCTTGCCGCTGACGGACAACATCCTCAAAAGCGGCGACGATTTCCGGCAGGTTGTGCGTGCGCTGGTGATCCGCGATGACAAAAAGAAAATTCCGAATGATCTTGCCTGCACCGATGCGCGCCGCAATTTTTTCGATGACGCCATGCTTTGCATCACGGGGCACGCCCGGACTCGTCAGAAAATTCCGCAGCTCGTTCGACTCGGCAAAGGCAGCGGCAAAATCGCCCAATTGCTTGAGCGCTGAGTCTGCCGCGCCCTGAGCGAGCGCGACATCCGCCAGCGCATTCGCATATTGCAGGCTGGCGGACTTCAATTCGGCCTCCCTTCGAGGCTCTTCACGAATGTATCCACGAGCGTTTCTTGCGCCGCGGGCGTTAACTGCTTTGCGAGAATCGCTTCCGCGCCATCAACCGCGAGCGCCGCGGCCAGCGCCTTCAGCTCCAGGCGTGCAGCGCGTTCAGCAGCTTGGATTTCCGCCTGAGCTGCGACGCCAACTTTCTTCGCGTCGCTTTGCGCGAGCGCGCGGATGCGCTCGCCTTCCTCGGCAGCTTCGCGCTGTGCGGCTGCTTGGAGTACGCCAATTTCCTGTTTCAGATTCGCCAGCTTGGTCTCCGCCTCGCGTACTTGCCGTTCCGCTTCTTCTTTGGCAGCAGTGGCCTTGGTGATCGCTGAACTGATCTTGTCGGCATTCCCGCGGAACCACGCGGGCAGTTTCTTGGCAAACAGCCATATCAATACCGCGGCGACGATCGCGAAATTGATCCACTTGAATATTTCGTTCGCGCGTTCTGTCGCCGAACTCCCGCCTTCTTCCGCCGCGCGTGCACTCAATGCGACACAGAAGAAAAGAAGGACCAAATTCGAGAGAACATACAGCCGCCTGTTCTGTCCAATTCGGATCTGCTTCATGGAGTTTTGCCTCATCGGGCCTCTCTTGCCGAACCACCAGGACGCCGCGGCGGTTGCAGAATACGCCGGGCAATTTCGGCAGAAAGCTGCGCAACCGTCGCTTCAATTTCGCGGCGCGCCGCAGCAACCTCGCGGGCGACGCGTTCTTTGGCGGCCGCCACCTGCGCCGCCGCCGCCGTGCGAGCCTCTTTAATTACTGCGGCGCGCTCATCGAGCACCTTCTTGCGCGCAGCTTCCTGCTCGGCATATACCTGCGTACGGGCCTGCTTCAGGGCGTCTTGGTACTGCTTGATCTTCTCAACGGCGGCAGCCTGCGCCAGCTCGGCGGCTTTCTGCGCGCCCACGGTGCGCGCATCGCGCTCGGCCATCACTGCAAGCAGCGGCTTAAAGAAAATCGCCCGCAAGATGAAGTAAAAAAGCAGGATGATCAGGACTGTAGGCACAGCCTGAAGGAACAGTTCTCCCAATTGGCGAACAATTTCGTGCATTAAATTGTGTAGCCTAAAACTCGCTTGGGGGCCACGGACCGGCCACCAGATTGGCAGCCGCGCCGCGCGCCCCTACCCGGGAAGGCGCAATACGGTGGGCCTGACGCTGCCTATTTGAACAGTATTTTATAACATCCGGTGCGGGTTTGCGTCAACGTCACTCAAACGACTCACGCAAACAAGCCTTCGCAACCGGGCTTTCTCGTGAAGGTCCGGAATGGCCGCTCCCGCCACCGCCGGCGGAACAAAAACGCAAGAAACCGTCACCCTCCCGTGCGAATAAAGGTTTAAATAGCATTCAATGTTATCGCATAGATATAATCTATCTTAAGGAATCTTTCTATTGACTTTTACTTACCCTTCTATATAGTCCATCTCCACTTACTGCGAGCCCCAGGCCTTAGCTGCCTTCTCGGCCATCCCAGCGAGCTTGGAGTCAAGGAAAGGACGGGCATCATGAACATGAAAATTGGCGAGGAATGGCGCTGCACCAATCCGGCGTGCCATTGCGAAGTGTTGGTGTGGTCAAACAGCAAAATCGAAGGAAGTAATCCGCTCTGCGTCTGCGGCTCGCCCATGAAAAAGAAATACACGCCGCCGAACTTCGCCTATCTGGAATTTCTGCGCGTCGAAGATCTGGTCTCGGCGCAAGGAGGCTCCCGCAGGGGGTGACTATGCGCGCAGAAACTTTCGTTCGCATCGCCCACCACCACGTCAAACCTCTGGTCATTCGCGGAGGGCTGGCGCGGACCTTCGGCGGCTTAGCCAGTTTTCTTGCGGTGCTCTTCCTGCTCCTGGTTCTCTACCTTCTCGGAGACGGCTTCCAACATTCGCTGGATGCCCAGGCCTCAGGAGTCCTCGCTGCGGCGTTCAGCATTACGCTGGCGGCTATTCTGCTTTACTTCGTCATTAAACCCCGGCATGTTCAGGCGCGCGGAATAGCCGAAAAGTATCGCTCTTCGAGAATCTGCCGGTGATGCAGCTCGTGCCCCGCGGTAATGAACGCCAGCGCCCGCACGCTCACCTCGTTCTTGTTGGCCGTACCCCGGCGTAACCATGCCTCTTTGCCAACTGAGCGAAACAATGCCAAGGTTGCGCTGCGCACGTGCGCGAATTCCTCTACCAGGCTTGCCAGCGGCCGCGCGTTGAATCCGCCGCTGCGCACGTAGTCGTCTTGGTCGAACCCCGGCATCGGAGTCTGGTCGCCTCGTGCAATCCGCAGAGCTCGGTAGGTGAAAATTCTCTCGGAGTCGCTAATGTGGCCGAGCACTTCCTTCACCGTCCACTTGTCCGCTGCGTAGCGAAAATTTCCATCCCGCTCGCTGCGTCCCGCAAAGAGTTGCATCGTCTGCACGCGCTGCGCCTCGAGCGCGCTCGCAACGTCATTTCCAGCAACCAGCGCGATATACTTCTCGTAGTAATCTGCATACTCCCCGGGCTCGGGTCTTGCCAGCTTCATTTCGCTTCTCCCCTGGCGCAGTATACCTTGCCTGCGCGTGGGGCGGAGAACTGCTTCACGTTCTTCCCGCCTCCGAATTCGCGGCCAATGTGGCTCCCCGCTCTTGGAACGCCGCAGCCTAACTTGCAGCTACTCCGTTTTGACTTCATCATAGGGCACGGCTTCTCGCGGCAAGTCGCGCGTTTCCTGTGCCCAACCCGTGACGCCGCCCATTTTCGTCCGAGCAAAAAGGCTGGCCAACGGATGACTGCGGCAGACACCCACAAGATGCGCGTCGCGTTTCAAGGCGAGCCCGGCGCCTTCAGCGAGGAAGCCGCCGTCCAGCTCCTCGGTGAAGGAATCACCACAGTTCCGCGTCTCACCTTTGACGCCGCCTTTCGCGCCATCAGCGAAGGCCTGGCGGACGCTCTCCTGGCCCCCGTCGAAAACACCCTCGCCGGACCGGTCGTCCGCGTTTACGATCTCCTCCTCGAAAGCGCCCTCACCATCACTGCGGAAACCATTCTGCCCATCGAGCACCACCTCATCGGCTGCCCCGGCTCCTCGCTCGATTCCATCCGTTCCGCCGCCTCTCATCCCATGGCGCTAGCGCAATGCGAACGTTTCTTCATCGCCCATCCCGGCCTCAAGCGCGTCCCTTCCGAAGACACTGCCGGCAGCGTCCGAGAAGTCCTCGCCCGCGGTGATAAAACTTCCGCAGCCATCGCCGGCCGCCGCGCTGCCGAACACTACGGCGGCGTCATCCTGGCCGCCGCCATCCAGGACAACGCCGAGAACTTCACCCGCTTTGTCCTCCTCCGTCCAGCAAGCGAAACGCAGCCGCCTCTGCCGGATGCGCGCAAAATGTCCATGGCCATGCGCTTGGCCCACCGTCCTGGCGCCCTGCTCGCCTCTCTCGAGCCTTTCGCAAAACACGGCGTCAACTTGCAGAAAATCGAAAGCCGCCCCATCCACGGTCGCCCCTGGGAATACCAATTTTTCCTCGATGTTGAAGCCGACTCCTCCTCCCAACTCGATTCCGCTCTTGCCGAAGTCCGCCAAGCCACCAGCGACCTCCGCGTCCTCGGTCTCTATGCCGCCGCGCGTACTCCCAGCGTAGCTCACGAAGGTCCGGTGAAAGGGAAAGCTGGAAAGCCAGCCAGGGAATGAGCAGGGCGTCAGTTTCCGGTTATGCGATTTATCGTTCCCAGTTGCAGTCGAACCGCATCATAAGGGTCAGGCGTTCACCCGCGAATCAGAAATCGCAGTTGTTCGAAGGTATAAGGGTTTAGTAGTTTTATTTTGCGCAGTAGCCCCGAATGGGGAGTGATGGTGGCTGGATGAATGATCTCTTACAACACCCTGTTTCGCTTTCGCTCATGGAGAAGTGCCTTGCCGCCGTTGTCGGAATCCTCCTTATTCACGGCGTATTTCGCCTGCTCGAACGAACTCTGCCCCTGCGCTTCGGTCAGGCCGATGCGCGCTATAAGGTTCGCAAGTTCGTTGTCTTTGCAGGATACGTCACCATTCTCCTTTTCCTCGCTATCCTTTTTGAAGATCGCTTGGGTCGGCTCACCGTCACACTCGGTGTCGTCGGCGCGGGCGTTGCAGTCGCCCTGCAGGACGTCGTGGCCAGCATCGCCGGCGCTTTCTCCATTGGTTTTTCAAAACTGTACACCGTGGGAGACCGAGTTCAGATCGGCGACACTCGAGGTGACGTGGTCGACATCGGGCTCCTGCGAACCACCGTGATGGAAACGGGAAGCTGGGTCAGCAAGGACTTATACAACGGCCGGATCGTTCGCATCCCAAACAGCATCGTCTTGAAATCTCCCGTTTTCAACTATTCGCAAGGCTTCCGGTTCATCTGGGACGAGATTAAAGTCCTGTTTACAACCGCCAGCGATTGCCAGCTTGCCAGGGAGATGCTTCTGCGCGCAGCCAAAGAGTCGATTGGCGAGTACTTGATCGAAGCGCAGACCTCCTGGAAAGTGATGAGTGACTATTATCGAGGCGCAAACCCTCCGTTGGAACCTACCGTCACACTCGCCGTAAATTCCGGTTCGTTCGAATTCTCCGTCAGCTACGTGGTTGACTACACCAAACGAACTGCCATGCAAGATAGGTTGTTCTCGAAAATCGTCCAGGAAGTCGCAAATAGCAACGGTCGTCTCGCTTGGGCGCCATCGAGCGTTACGGTCATAAACTTGCCCTCGACTCCGGCCACCGCCGAAGCGCCGCCATCGTCTTCGACCCGCGTCGCGGGCCACACCGCCGGTTCCCATTAGCGCCCTCCGCCTTGCCCCTCGCTCGCGGCGATAAAAGTCGTACCGCCATCGCCGGCTTTCAGGACCACGAAAAAACTTCACCTCCTTATTTTTCCTCCATTTTTCGCTTGACATACGAATTAATTAGTACTACACAACGCTTATACATGAGACCCCGGCACACTACGCTCACCCCGCAGGAACTCGAGATTATGAAGCTCGTCTGGCAGCGCCAGACCGCCACCGTCCGCGATATTTATGAAGCGCTCCTCGAACACCGCAAAATCGCCTATACCACCGTCATGACCATGATGAAAATCCTCGAAAACAAAGGCTATTTGAAAAAGCGCCGCCAGGACCGCGCCTTCGTCTACCGCCCCGCTCACACCAAGAACCAGGTGATTGGCGGCATGCTCCGGGAATTCATTGATCGCGTGTTCAACGGCTCAGCCGAGCCGCTCCTCGTTCATCTCGTCAAATCCCGCCATCTTCGCGAAAAGGATTTGCAAAAAATTGTCCGCATGATCGAGGAAACAAAATGAGTGTTCCCGAAACGATGCAGCGGATGGAAGCGATCCGGAGTTCCCCATGAACATGCCGCTATGGTTTTCGAATCTCACATTTTGGAGCGCACAGGTCGCCTTACTAGTGCTGGCCGCTGCATTTCTTCCGCGCCTTCTCCAACTCCGCCAGCCTCGCGTGCTTCTTGCCTATTGGCGAACGCTCCTTGCCATCAGCCTACTCCTCCCAATCATCCAGCCCTGGCACCGCTTGCCAACTGTCGGCACAATGGCTATTTCGCCGGACATCGCGAACGTCCGCGTCATCCCCGCATCCAGCCCTGCCGTTACGCATTGGCATTTTCCCAGCCTTCAAATTCTCGCCCCGATCGTCGGCGTAGTAATTCTCGCTGGAATGGCCGCGCGACTCGCAATGCTTCTGTTGGGACTTCTGAAACTTCGCCAGTTCCGCCAAGCCTCTTCGCCAATTTCCCTCTTTGCTGAGTCCTCTGCCGTTGTCGAAGAAATGCGCGCCCGTGTAAACACCAGCGCCGAGTTTCGCCTTTCCTTCGATGTAGATTCGCCCGTCACTTTCGGCTTCGCAGCACCGGTAATTCTTTTGCCCGAACGTTTCCCATCGATGCACGCGCGATTCCAAACCGCGATTGCCTGTCACGAACTGCTGCATGTTCGCCGCCACGACTGGGCGTATCATCTGGCCGAGGAAATGATTCGCGCCGCGCTCTGGTTTCATCCCGCCATCGCCTGGCTCATCGCGCGCGTCCGCCTGGCCCGCGAACAAGTCGTTGATCTTGAAGTCGTAAGACTCACCGAAGCTCGCAAACCTTACTTGGAAGCTTTGCTGGAATTCACCGCCGGAAGCAGCCGCTCCGCGGCCATCCCCGCGCCACCCTTTCTCGTCGAGCGCCAACTCGCCGAACGAGTCGCTCTCATGCTAAAGGAGGTTCGTATGTCCCGAACAAGACTGATTGCTTCATTGACGGCCACCGCGTTCTGTATCGCGCTGGCCATAATCCTTGCCGTTTCAACTTTCCCCCTCAAAGCCGCGCCGCGCCCCGCACAAAATCCTCCGCAAGCCGGCGTCACCCAAGGCGTTTCCGGTGGCGCGACCGGAGGCGTCGCACACGGCATCCCGGATGGTGTGGCGGGAGGAGTGTCTGGCGGAGTCGCCGCCGCACCTGCCGGTCATAGTGCCGGCACTGGCGTAAGCGACGGTATCAGCGGCAGCGTCGCCGGCGGAGTTAGCAGCACCGCCTCCCGCGACGTACCCACCGTTGACAACAGCACCATCTGGACCGACACCGTGAAGCGGGGGCCCATGCTCCGCCAAGTCCGGGGACTAGGAACCCTCGTCCGCGCCGAAGACTCTGCGGGCTTGGTTGCTCGCGTCGTTCTTCCCGTGGTCCAGACCGCGGACGTGAAGCCCAATCAAACCGCCACCATCGATACGCGCAAAGGCCTCGTGAAAAGTCACGTCACCGGCATCAACGCATCCTCTTCGAACGAAACCCGCACCGTCTACGTCTCCCTCGATGGCCCCCTGCCCGAAGGCGCCGGTGTCGATCTCCCGATCGACGTCACCATCGACATCGAAAAGCTCGACAACATTCTCTACGTCGGACGCCCAGTGCACGCCACAGCAAATTCCACAATCTCACTCTTCAGACTCGCCAAGGACGGCGCAGAAGCGGAGCGCGTCAGTGTCAAATTCGGCCGCTCCTCCGTCAACTCCATCGAAGTCCTCGACGGCCTCAAAGAAGGCGACAAGGTCATCCTCTCCGACATGTCCGCCTACGACCACGCCGACCGCATCCACCTAAAGTGAGGAACTGAAACGAAGCCGCCAGGCAGTTAAGTTCAAGCGCGATGACCGGCGGTGGGCCCGCTATTGCCGCGAAAGGATCGTTGTCTCAAAGGAGGGAGAAGCGTAGGCTGCGTAAGTCGGCGGTCCAGATTAGACATTGCGACCCTTAACGGTTTCTGTACATCTCCGGCGGAGGGTTTTATGGGAAACGTACTTCAGGATTTGCGGTACGGACTTCGCATGTTAGCCAAATCGCCGGGGTTTACGGCGGTGGCGGTGCTGTCGCTGACGCTGGGCATCGGGGCGAACACGACCATCTTTACGCTGGCTAAGGCGATCTTTCTGAAGTCGATTCCGGTGAAAGAGCCTACGCGATTGATGAGTCTTTTCTCGACCGCCCAGAGCAAGGGCGGCCCTCTCCAGGAATACCTGCCGACGCCTTACCCGAATGCCGTGGATTACCGCGAGAAAAATGACGTGTTTTCCGGCGCGGCCATTGCGGTACCGGCGGGCGTGGATCTGACCATTGGCGGTAAAAAAGTACAAGCGTTTTGCGAAGTTGTGAACGCGAACTTCTTCGACCTGCTTGGCGTGCAGCCGCAGCTGGGCCGAGGATTTTCGGCGGAGGAAGACAAAACACCGCAACCCGTCGTGGTGATCAGTTACGCGCTGTGGAACCGCGAATTCGGCGGCGATCCGAAATTGGTAGGGCGAGCGATTCAAGTCAACGAGCAGGATTTCACCGTGATTGGAATCATGCCGAACTATTTCCATGACGTCGGATCGCTGGGCAGTCCCGATCTTTGGGCTCCCATGCTGATGCACGATCAGGTGCTCGCAGAAGACGAAAAGAAATGGTTCAACGACCGCGGCTTTCGAATGGCGGCCATGGTGGGGCGGTTGAAACCCGATGTGACGGTCGCCCAGGCGCGCGCTTCGATCCACAACCTTGGCCTCGAACTCGAAAAAGAATATCCAAACAACAACGGAGGGCGGAACGAGATGCTGGTGCCAATCGACCAGACCGCGATTCCGCCGCAACTGCGCAGCGTCTACCTTCGGGCGGGTTCGTTGATGTTTGTGATCGTGGGGTTGGTGCTGATTATTGCGTGCGCGAACGTGGCTAATCTGCTGCTGGCGCGGGCCACGCAGAGACACCGGGAGATTGGAGTACGGCTGGCGATGGGCGCGTCGAGAATCCGGCTGGTGCGGCAACTGCTGACGGAGAGCTTGCTGATTGGGCTTCTGGCTGGTGCGCTTGGAATTTTGCTTGCGTATTGGGGCCGGTCGCTGCTGCTTGTGCTTTTACCGCCAGGCTTGCAGCGCCGGCTGGATTTCACGCTGGATGGCCGCGTTCTACTCTACACGCTGGGACTCTCGCTGGTGGCTACGGTGTTGTTCGGACTTGTGCCGTCCCTCGAGGCTTCGAAAGCGGACCGCATCGCGGCCTTAAAAGACCGCACGGGAAATCCAACCGGGAGTGCGCGATGGTACGGTCTACGCGGCGTGCTGGTGATGCTGCAAGTGGCGCTTTCGCTCGTAGCGCTGGCCGGTGCGGGACTTTTCATCCATAGCCTGCGCAACGCCCAGGAGATGGACCCGGGATTCGAGGTCAAACACGAGATGGTGATGTTTGTGAACCTCAGCTCTGAACATTACACGCAGCCGCGGGCGGAGCAGTTCTATAAGGATGTCGTTGCGCGGCTCGCAGGGGTGGCGACTGTGCAAAGCGCGAGCATTTCGGACACGTACCCGTTTTCCGGCGGGCTGGCGCGCACCACGTTTACGGATGGCGTCGATACGAATGACCCTCGTAATGGCAAACTGACCCCGGTGATTGCCGTGGAACCAGGACATTTTTCTACGGCGGGAATCACCATGATGCAAGGCCGGGACTTCAACGAACACGACGATGCGCAGGGAGCAATGGCGGGAATCGTGAACAGGGCGGCGGCAGAGCAAATGTGGCCTGGCGAGAACCCCATTGGAAAACACATACACTTCCTCGGAGAAACTTGGGACATAGCGATCGTGGGCGAAGTGGCCACGGTGAAATACCAGACGATGGGTGAGGCGCCGCAAGCCATTGTTTATGTGCCCCTGAAACAACACTACTCCCCGCAAATCGTGCTGTATGTGCGAACCACAGGGGATCCGGAAAAAGCAATCCCGGGCGTGCGCAGCACGGTGCAAGCGCTTGGTCCGGAGGTTCCCCTGTTGAATGTGCAAACCGTGTCGCAAGTTCTGGTGCAATCGCTGACGGTGCCAAGGATCGGGGCCGAATTGCTGGGCGGTTTCGGCTTGTTGGCGCTGATACTGGCCGCCATTGGAACATACGGCGTGATGTCGTATTCGGTCAGCCAGAGAACGCAGGAGGTCGGAATCCGCATGTCGCTGGGCGCGCAGCCTCGCGACGTACTTCGCCTGATTTTGGCAAACGGGATGGCCATGGTGTGCGCGGGTGTATTGGTTGGGCTTGGAATCTCTACCTTGCTCGCGCGGAGCATGAACAGCCTGCTTTTTGGCATCGGCGCGTTTGACGCGCCAAGCTTTTTGATCACGGCGGCGCTTCTGGTGGGCGTGGCGTTGGCGGCGTGTTACCTCCCGGCGCGGCGGGCCATGCGCGTTGATCCCATTATTGCGTTGCGCTATGAATAGGCCGTGCTTTTTCAGTCTAAGTCCTCTATTCGCAATAGTTACGGACCACATCGGATTTGGACTGTTTTGGTGAAAACAAGTTCTTTAGAATCAACGCTCACAGAACGCTCCGTAACTGTTGATTCTAAACGATTTATGCAAACGCTAAACTCTTTACAATCACCATTTACAAAAAACCGCGGAGGGGGTGGTGGTTATGGTTAACCAGTCCAATAGAATACCCCGCGATCCTAGGCAAATTGGGACATCGCTGGCACGCGTTCAATCGTGCGCCGCCCTGATGCTATAATTCTGTCTCCACCATGGCGAAATCATCTCAAGAAGAGGCGGCCATCGCTCCCGAAGTGTTCGTGAAATACGAGACCGTCATCGGCCTGGAAGTCCACGTCCAGCTTCTGACGAACTCCAAAATCTTCTGCGGCTGCTCGACCCACTTCGGCGATCCGCCCAATACGAATGTCTGTCCCGTATGCCTCGGCCTTCCCGGCACCCTTCCGGTTCTGAACAAACGCGCCGTCGAACTGGCCATGCGGGCCTCGCTCGCCTTGAACTGCACCGTCCACGAGCATTCGCGCTTCGCTCGCAAAAATTATTTCTACCCCGATCTGCCCAAAGGCTATCAAATCTCGCAATACGAATTGCCGCTCGCCACGAACGGCTGGATTGAAATCGATCACGGCGGTACAAAGAAGCGCATCGGCATCACCCGCCTCCATCTCGAAGAAGACGCCGCCAAAAATCTCCACGAAGGTTTCTCCGAATCCGCCACCAAGGCCTACATCGACTACAACCGCTGCGGCACCCCCCTCAGCGAAATTGTTTCCGAGCCGGACATGCGCGCTCCCGAAGAGGCCTACGCCTACCTCACCACTCTTCGACAGATCATGCTCTACACCGGCGTCAGCGACTGCAACATGGAAGAAGGCTCGCTCCGTTGTGACGCCAACGTCAGCGTGCGCCTTCGAGGCGCTAAGGAATTCGGCACCAAAGTCGAAGTAAAAAATCTAAACTCTTTCCGCTATCTCCAAAAAGCCCTCGAATACGAAGTCGAACGCCACATCGGCGTCCTCGAATCCGGTGGCCGCATCGCGCAAGAAACACGCCTCTGGCATCAGAACGAAAACTGCACCGTCTCGATGCGCTCAAAAGAAAAAGCCCACGACTACCGCTATTTCCCCGAGCCCGATTTGCTCCCCGTTCACGTCAGCAACGCGTGGCGCGACGAAGTTCTCCGCTCGCTCCCCGAACTCCCCGAAGCCAAGCGCACCCGCTTCATCGCCGCGCATGGACTGAGCCCCTATGACGCCGGCGTTCTGACAGCCACCCAATGGCTAGCCGATTATTTTGAGTCCGTCGTAAAATCCGACGCTCCCGCAAAGACCGCCTCCAACTGGATTCAGACGGAACTCCTCCGCCGCCTGAACGATTCCGGAAAAGAAATCGAAGCAAGCCCGGTCTCTCCCGCCGCCCTCGCTGAACTGTTGAAACTAGTCGAGTCCGGCAAGATCACCGCTGCAGTCGGCAAAAAAGTCTTCGCGGCCATGTTCGACACTGGTCGTTCGTCCGCCGATATCGTTACCGCCGAAGGCCTTGGTTCCCAAGTCGACGACTCCGCCATCGAAGCCGCCGCCCGCGAAGTCATTGAGAAAAACCCCGACAACGTGGCCCAGTTCAAATCCGGCAAAGAAGGCGTCTTCAAGTTTTTCGTCGGCCAAGTCATGCGCGCCACGCGGGCCCAAGCCAACCCTCAGGCCGTCAACGACATTTTGCGGAAGCTTCTTTCCTGACTCCGTGCCACGTTTTCCAACGGCGGCAGAGATGATTTGGCGGTAGTTTTGCTACGCCGCTGCTTTCCGCGCGGGACGTAGCGCCGGGCTTTAGCCCGGCATCTTTATTTTGCTTTTGACTTTACTCGAGGCGTAGGCTCGATCTAATCGTCACGACGGAGGATTTTCACATGCTCAAAGTAGGCGACAAAGCCCCCGCATTTCGCTTGAAGAACGACGCCGGGAACGACGTCTCACTCTCGGACTTTCTCGGCAAACGCGTCGTGCTCTTTTTCTTTCCCAAAGCCAATACTCCCGGTTGAACGACGGAAGCGTCCGAGTTTCGCGACGCAAAAAAGCAGTTCGACAAGCTTGGCGTGGTCATCCTCGGCATGAGCGGCGACGCCGTCAAGGCGCAAGCCGCCTTCAAAGCCAAGCAAAAGCTCAACTTCGATCTCCTAAGCGACGCTGATCTAAAAACGATCGAAGCCTACGGCTCGCGCCGCATGAAGAAGTTTCTCGGCCGCTCGTTTCTCGGCATCGTGCGAAGCACTTTTCTTATCGGCCCCGACGGCAAGCTCGAGCACATCTGGGACAACGTCAAAGCGAAGGGCCACGCAGCGGAAGTCTTCGCGGAAGTCTCGAAAAAACAGCCGCCGTCTCTTGCGGCGCGGACCTAGAGTCCCCATTTTCTACTCGTGAGCGCAGTCAAGGACTGTAGTGAACCAGTGTTCAGCGGCAAAATCCACGTCAGAGTTGAAAAGTGAACTCATCAGAATTTGCTTGCGCGGGTTCGATAAGAAGATTGTCAATTAAACGAGTTTTACCGATGAACACAGCCAATACCGCGTAACACGGCCGAGCCACTCGCACCACGGGCTCAAACGTATCCGCGTTCACAATCTCTGCATAATCCAAAATCGCAAGCGGCTCGGCCTCAATAATCCGCCGCATGACATTTTGCAGCTGCACCGCATCGCGCACACCGCCCGCCAGCTCGTTTCCCGCCGCCACCAGCGCGCGGTGCAGAACGGTCGCTGCTATGCGTTCTTCGCCGCTCAAATAAGCATTGCGCGAAGAAAGTGCTAATCCGTCTGCTTCCCGTACAATTGGGCAAACAACTATCTCGGAATCCAGATTCAGGTCGCGCGCCATCTCGCTGATGATACGTACCTGCTGCGCGTCCTTCCTTCCGAAGTAAGCGAAGTGCGGCTGCACAATCTCAAACAATTTCAGCACGACGGTGGCCACTCCGCGAAAATGTCCCGGCCGCGATCGCCCTTCCAGCCGTTCGCTGATGCCCTCGACATTCACGTACGTCCGAAATCCATCCGGATATACGTCCGGCGTCTCCGGCGCAAACAGCGCGTCAACGCCCACTGCCGCAAGTTTGTCCGCATCTTTCTCAAGGTCCCGCGGATATTTTTGGTAGTCCTCTTTGGGCCCAAATTGCTTTGGATTTACGAACACCGATGCAATCACCCGCGAGCATTCTTGCCGTGCGCGCTTGACCAGCGCCGTGTGCCCTTCATGGAGCGCGCCCATCGTGGGCACGAGTCCGATCACACGGCCTTCGCCGCGCGCCGCCAGCGCGTATTCCTTCATCCAGGCAATCGTTCGGATTATTTCCACGGAGAGGGTGTGCGTCTCACGGATTTACACTGCCGGAAATCACGCGCTGGCCGCCGTCGCGCGTTCACGATAATAGTGCATCAAGTCCGTCAATATCGGCTGCGCCCCAAGCTGCCGCAGCAACGTCGTGATTTGCCCGCGGTGATACGTCCCATGATTTACCACGTGCTGCATCGATTGCCACAGCGGATTCTTGTAAACGCCAAATTTCAAGGTCTTGTATTCCAGCACCCGGTTCAAATCTTCTTGCGTCAGCTTCCCGACGAATGTCAGCAGCCGCCCTTCCTGTTCGGCCCATTTCGTGCGCAAACTGTCCACATCCGCGCATTCCAAAACATCCGGCAACGATGCAGGCGACCTTCCCTGAAACCGCTCCAGCCAAATCCATTCCGCCCCGCAAATATGCGCCAGTGTGTCGCGCACCGACGCAAAGCTCGATCCCATCGCCTTCGTGAACTGCTCGCTCGTCAAATTCGCAGCGGCTCCGAGCGAGCGATGATTCGCCCACGCATTGTAGTCATAAAGCGCGCGCATCTCTTGCGGCGTCATCTCGGCCTCCACTTGCAAAATTGTCGCGTAGTTGTCATTCCGAGCGAAGCGAGGAATCCGCTTTGCCGTTTTTTACCAATCGCCATCGCTGTTGACTGGCGCCTCTTTCTCCTCTTTCGCCGTTTGCGCCGCGTGATACGACTCCCCATCCGAAGGGAACGTCCCTCCGCGCACATCCTCGCAATACTCCCGCGCCGCCTTCGCCATCATCTGCCCGACGTTCGCATAGCGCCGCGCAAACTTCGGCGTCTGCCCAAACGTCAAGCCGAGCAAGTCGTGAATCACAAGAATCTGCCCGTCGCAGTCCGGCCCTGCGCCAATTCCAATCGTAGGAATCCGCAGTTCGCGCCTAATCTGCGCCGCCAGTTCTCGCGGCACCGCCTCCAGCACCACCGCGAACGCTCCCGCCGCTTCCACTGCGCGCGCATCCCGCAGCAACTGTTCCGCCGCATCCACGGTCTTTCCTTGCACGCGAAACCCGCCCAATGCATTCAGCGATTGCGGTGTCAACCCCACGTGCCCCATTACCGGAATCTCCGCCTCCGTCAGCCGCACAATCAATTCCAGCCGCCGCTCGCCGCCTTCCACTTTCACCGCTTCCGCGCCCGCTTCTTTTACGAACCGCATCGCGTTGCGCACCGACTCCGCGATATCGCTGTGGTAGCTGCCGTAAGGCATGTCCGACACCACCAGAGCACGCCGCGTCCCGCGCCGCACCGCCCGCGTATGATGCAGCATCTCTTCGATCGAAACCGGCAGAGTGCTCTCATAACCCAGCACCACCATTCCGAGCGAATCGCCCACAAGCAGCACATCTACGCCCGCCTCGTCCAAAAGACGCGCTGTCGGATAGTCGTACGCCGTCAAACAAGTAATTCTCGCCGAATTGGAATTGGAACCCGCAGCCAAGGACTTTCGCTGCAGCAAATCGGGCACAGTAATCTTCCCACTGCCCGAGTTAGGAACAACGCTCATGGGTGGCCTCCGGTGCCATTCCCTAACCGCAGGATATAGCCCTGTACCTCACCTTTGCGCAGAATACCAAATTCCCTCGCCCCTGACCACAAAGATCAAGGCTGAGTCGCGAGCCAGTGCAGAGTAGGCGGCGGGCGCAGAGCACCGTTGAGTCTAAACAGAGATTTTACGTTCGTGGTCATCCATCCTTAATGTGCCAATCATCATTCAGCAAAGTGCGCCTGCTACATAAGGCAGCCTTGGCGACGGGCTGGTCGTTCGGGTTACCCGACAAATGACCTGAGAAACATTCCAGCACCGGCGGCAAATCATAGACCTGGAGGTATAGATGTCTTTGTTCAAACATGGCCGTATTCTGGGGGTGTTCGCACTCCTGGCTGCTGTGAGCAGTGGGAGCGTAAGAGCCCAAGATGACCGGGATCATCGGGACGACCGGGATGACCGGGAAATCAAACACGTATTCGTAATCGCGATGGAGAATCACGACTGGACTCAGCCGACGACCGCCCCGGGCGGGATCGAGCAGATTTTTCAAAACCCGAACGCTCCGTTCATTAACAGTCTCGTGAACGGAACGGCCCTAGCTTTCGTCGATGGCCACGTGATGAACATCAGCAACCACGTCTCCTATGCGACGGCCTACCACAACGTCTTAGCAACTTCGAGCGGAAGCAACCCCCATATTCATCCTTCCGAACCCAACTATCTCTGGGCGGAAGCTGGGACCAATTTCGGCATCCTGAATGACGACGATCCCTTTAAGGACATTCCCCCCAACTCCCAGAACACGACCCAGCACTTGAGTGGACTTCTACAAGCGGCGGGAAGAACGTGGAAGTCGTACCAGGAAAACATCGACCTTATGAAGAATGCAAGCGGGCAGCTCATCAACGTGCCCCTACCAGGGGATCAGCGGACCTCGCCCATCGTAAGTTTTTCGGGCCTATTCGCTCCCGGTTACCTGAATGAATTCAACGATTCAAACCAGTTCAACTACGCCGTCAAACACAATCCGATGGCGTTCTTTGCCGACACCAACGGTGGCAACAATACGACTACCTCAAACTCGCTAGCCGGACACTACGCCCCTTTGCAGCAGTTGGCATTCGATCTGGCCGAGGACCGCGTGGCCGACTACAACTGGATTACGCCCAACCAGTACAACGACCAGCACACAGCGCTCACTGGCGGGTTTGCAGGACTTACCGGCGATGCAGCCAATATCAGGCAGGGAGATAATTTCCTGAGCCGGATCGTTCCTGTCATTATGTCGTCCAAGGCGTACAAGGATGGTGGTGTGATTATCCTCTGGTGGGACGAGAGCGAAAGCGACGGCACAAGCGGCGATAACGCGGACGACTTCAACCACACGATCGGCGAGATCATCATCTCCAACCTCGCGCACGAAAACGAGAACGGCCTGCCCTACGCCAGTCCGGTCGACTTCACGCATTCTTCCGACTTGCGAACTATGCAGGAAATCTTTCACGTGAAAGCAACCGGCGGCGGATCACCATTTATTGGCGATGCAGCTAACGCCACCGATTTGTCCGACCTGTTTAAGCCCGGGGTAATCCCGACGAAGCCATAAAATTCGCCGGGTTGCCCCACTACCAGTGGCCTATGTTGTACGGGCGCAGAGATCCTTGTTCTGGCGATCTCTGCGCCTTTACCTTTTGGACCTATAGGCGACATAAACTCTCTGGTCCAGACCTAGAATCCCGGCGGACGCTCTCCCACTACGGCAAACGCCTTCTCCAGCGCCAGACCAGCTTGGCCGACCGTCCCTTCCTCGAATAGCCGCCCGATGAGCGTCACGCCATGCGGGACGCGGCGCGGCGGGGAAAACTTTGGCAGCGGCCGGCTCGGATCCGGTGCCCAGTCCGTGCGCGCCTCAGCCACTTCAATAAATCCAGCCCGCAACGTCAGCGAAGGATGTCCCGTGAAATTTGTGATCGTCAGCATTTCGTCGCGCAGCGAAGGCACTAGCAGCAAATCCACTTGCGAAAAAACGCGCGCCATCTCCTTAGCAACTTTTCTTCTAAGCCGGTCCGTCTGGACAAAATCGACCGCCGAAAGAAACCGCGACTGCCGGAAAATATTCGGCCACGCGTCATACGTTTGCACTTTTAAGTGGTCCACTGCATGATTCAGCGTAATCTCTTCAAACGCCGCTGCGCCTTCTGCAAACAAAATCAGGTTCAGCGAGTCATACGGCCAGTCCGGAATGCTCACTTCCACCGGAACCATGCCCACTTTTTTCACTGTTTCCAGTGCCGCGCGATCCACCTCCGTCGCGGGGTTTTCTTTCATCCACGCGGGAAAGTATCCGACGCGCAATCCTTTGACGCTCGCCGCGGCGTCAAAATCCAGCCGGCTAGACGCACTTGAAACGTCGCCCGCATCCGGTCCGGAAATCGCCTGCAGAACCAACATCGCGTCCTCGACGCTCCGAGTCATCGGCCCGAGCTTGTCGAGCGACCAACACAGCGTCATTGCTCCCGTTCTCGCCACTCGCCCATACGTCGGCCGCAATCCCGTTAATCCGCAGCGCATACTCGGCCCAACGATGCTCCCGCCGGTCTCGCTTCCAATCGCAAATCCGACAAGCCCCGCCGCCGTCGCCGCTCCCGGACCCGCGCTCGAACCCGACGATCCCTCCTCCAGCAGCCACGGATTCATCGTCTGCCCGCCAAACCAAATGTCATTCAGTGCCAGCGCGCCCAAGCTCAGTTTCGCCACGAGCACCGCGCCTGCATCATGCAGCCGCTTGACCACCGCCGCATCCTTCGCCGGCACTCGATCGCGAAACGGCTCGGCTCCCCAGGTCGTCGCAATCCCCGCCGTATCCAGCAAATCTTTCGCTCCCCAAGGAATCCCGTGCAACGGTCCGCGATATTTTCCCGCGGCAATCTCCGCATCGGCCTTCTTCGCCTGCGCCAACGCAAGTTCGCGAGTCAACGTGATCACGCAGCGCAGCTTTCCGTTAAATCTCTCCAACCTCTCCAAGTAAATCTTCGTCAACCGCTCCGAGGTTATTTTCCGCGTCTCGATCCACTGAGAAAGCTTCCACACCGGCGCAAACGCAATGTCCTCATCCCACCCGGGCAAAGTCCCCGCATCGTTCGAACTACGCACAAATCGCTCGCGCTCCGGCCCTCGCTTCTGTCCCGGCAAGATCGGATCCCAGTGTGAGTACGGCGCCACTTCCGCCTCGATCGCCACTTTATGCGGGCCCGCTCGCCGCTCGTAAAGCGCCGCCATGTTTCCGCGCCAGCTTGCAGCCACCATCTCGCGTTCCGCGGAGCTCATCTCCACTTGCACCACCTTCTCCGCCTCGGCAAATGTCCCCGGCGACACTTCCGGTCCGACCGCGGGCCCAGTCCCAAACGCGGGAGGCGTCCCCGCCGGCGGCTCGCCCGGCTTCTGCTGCTGCGCCCCCGCGACTGCCGCTCCAACTAATCCCAGAGAAGTCTCCGCCAAAAATTCCCGCCGCGTTTTCGTCATGGTCCCTCCGCCCGAACGCACTCGCCCACACGCGCAATTCGACTGGGCGCTCCCTCTTACATGCAGCTAAGCTATTCTCGTTTCAATTTGCCGGAACGTGACGCACCGGCGTCGCCTGCGATCCCGGACCGGGTTCTGGCACAGGCTTCGGCATCTCCGAGTCCTTGAACCGTGGCACCATCTCGTCCGCCATCGCCAGCGCGTAAACCGCCGAAGCAATCTCCACCGCGCCTTCTCTCACGTCCTCTTCATAAATCCGCTCGTAGGTATCCAGATTCGTGTGATGCGTGAACGATCCATAATCAAACGGGTCCTGCGCCAAGCCAATCCCCGGCAAACCCGCATTATTAAAGGAAGTGCTGTCCGTTCCGCCCGTCCTCCGGCTGTCGGACGCAGTCGCTCCCATGAATCCCCAATCCGCGAACGGCATCATGGCCTCGCGAACCATGTCCGCCGCACCTGCCGGCCCAAACACGCCCGCGCCGCGCGGCTTTCCCGTCCCGGAATCGATGTTGAAATACGCATCCAACTTCGCGTACTCCGGCTTCGGACTCTCAAAACTCCCAAAGTGTTGCTGCACGTATGCCAGCGAACCGAGCAACCCTTCCTCTTCCCCGCTCCACAGCGCCACACGAATCGTTCGACGCGGCTTCACGCGCAGCGCCGACAAAATCCGAACCGCCTCCAGCATCATCGAAGAACCGATCCCGTTGTCGGTCGCGCCGGTTGCGTCATGCCACGAATCGTAGTGCCCGCCTAGCATCACAAGCTCATCTTTCTTGTCTGTGCCCGGAATTTCGCCGATCGCGTTGAATGCCGTAGTTCCGTCCGGATACTCTTTGTTTTGAATATTGACGTGCAACGTCACTGCCGTCCCATCGCCAATAAACCGCGATATCCGCCCATAGTCCTCATTGCGCATCACTAGCGTCGGGACCGCGCGAGTCCAATCGTAAGTTCCATTCTGCTGCGCGATGATGATTCCGTGCGCCCGCCCCGCATCGTTAATGCGCACCAGCGCCCCGTTATCCACCAAAAACTGATCCACCTGCCGCGAAACTTCTTGCCGGGTCAACTGTCCTTCAGGCAACTTCGGCTGCTCCGGAAAACGGAACGGCCGCGGATTCTTCGCATCGAAGCGCGACTTCCACTCGTCCTCAGGGCGCCGCATCGCCGCGGGGTTCATCTCCTCTGTAACTTCCACATGTTTGCCCACCAGCACGATCGCCCCGCGAACTTTGTCCTTCATCGCATTCAAATAAAGATCTAGCTCCGCCTGCGTCGGTTGCTTCGGCTCCTCTGGTTTTGCTACTGGCCGCATCGGCGGTCGAGCCCATTTCGGTTCGGGCGGAGGCGGCGCGCCTCCAAAAAAATTAAATCCCGCGCCCGCAGGCGGCGCCAATCCCGGCGGCTGCAGCATCACCACCTTCGCCGTCACCACTCCGTTCGTGCTGGGCGTCCAAGCGAGCGGCATGACCATCAGTTGCCCGTGGAAGGGCGTAACCGCTTCCGCTAAAAGCTCCATGTTCTCCCAACCCGGCACGGGCGTTGCCGCGCTCGGCGGCTGAAATGTCCAAGGCTCCAAATGTGCGTTGGCCAGTCCCCAGGACGTCATCGTCGCGACCGCCCAATCGTCCGCCGCCTTCAAATTCGGCGTGCCCGTCACACGCGGCCCATACACGTCCGCGATCTCATGGATGATCCACATAATCTTCGAATTGTTCGTCTCTTCCGCGCGAATCAAGGCGTACATCTCGGAAAGTCCCGGAGCCTGCGCCGTCATGGGCATCGCCGCCAAAAGCAATAAACAAATCACACATGCACACAATTTCGCCACGGTCCCTCCCTCAATGTTTCCGAAGATCAATGTCACTAAATATCGCCAGATATTTTCGGCTTAACTCGCACGGTCGCACGTCAATATACGCTCGCCCGCCCCGTCACGCAATTCTCGCGCCTGCGGTCGTGCGCTTGCTACAGCTAGGACGCCGCCGCTCTCAGCCGTTGCGTGCGTTTGAGGTCTCCCTCAAACGGCGTCTGGCTCTCTAGCAAAATATTAGCTTGAACATATTTTGGCTGCGTGGTCCCATGCCCTCACGGTTCAAAGCGAATAGAATTCCGCAACGCCCGGAGGAGAATCATGAGCACGATAAGAAATCTACCGTTGCCAGCAAGTAATCCAACCCGCCGGCAGATGATCGCAGGCGTGAGCGCCGCTCTCGGCAGCCTCGGTCTAGCCTCGCCCAAAGCCTTCGCGCAAGGCGCCCAGGAGATTTCTCACTCCGAGGATGCCATTCATCAGGAGCCGGTTTTCAAAGCCAGCCGCAAGCGCGTCTATGACGCTCTGACGGACGCCAAGCAGTTCCAGAAAGTCACCCTGCTCAGCGCCGCCGTGCAGTCCGGAATGGCGAAGGGCAACATCCCGGCGGAGATCACCGCCGAACCGGGCGGACCATTCAAATTCTTCAACGGGTTTATAGTCGGGCGAAACCTGGAACTCGTCCCCAATGAACGCATCGTGCAAGCCTGGCGAGTGGCCTACTGGCCTGCGGGTGCCTGGTCTCTCGCCAAGTTCGTACTGGTCGAACAAGGTTCCGATACCAAGCTAGTCTTCGACCACACCGGCTTTCCCAAAGGCGACGCCGACCACCTGCTCGAAGGATGGAACGGCAACTACTGGCAGCCACTAACCAAATTCCTGGCTCTGCCGTAGCGAAATCGCGCCGGTTCCTACGCCTGGGTCTAGACTCCCCGAGGCGCTTGCGCACGCCCCTTCCACAACCCGCCCTTACCCGTCCAATAACGCACTGCGGAGAGCCAGGTCGCATACGTATAAAAGACCGCCGTCAACGGCAGCAAAGGCGCCCACAGCGGCGAAAGCCGGTAAAAGCGCAGTGTGGGCAGAAATGAAAGAGTCATCAAAAGCCAAGCCACAAATCCGAGCGCCCGGGCCGTCGGATCATGCGCAAAAAGTAGAACGACAGGGGCGGCGTAGGTGAGAAACATCCCCGCCAGCGTGCCCGCCAGGATCAACGCCGAATAGCGCAACTGCGTGAACGCAGTGCGCGCGATCAAATCCCGAATCTCCCCAAACGTTCCATAAGCACGTAAACTTGTGCTTTTCCCGGTAAGCCCCATCCACACCTTCCCGCCACTGAGCTTCACCGCCTTCGCCAGCGCACAATCATCGATCACCTCGCTCCGGATCGCCGCCAGCCCTCCGATACGCGCCAGCGCTTCCCGCCTCAACAAGATGCAGCCGCCGGCCGCCCCGGCCGTCCCCAGTTCTTCATCAGCGATCCACTTTGGCGGATATAACATCAGGAAAAAATAGAGAAACGGGGGGATCAGCGCCCGTTCCGGCAATGTCTTAGCCTGCAAAAGCACCATCAACGATGCGAGGTCCAGCCCATCGTGCTCCGCCCGTTCCACGAGCCGCCGCAGGGTGTCCGGCGTATGCGTAATATCCGCGTCCGTAAACCAATAAAATACAGGCACTTCCGCTCCAGCGGCTAGCCCGCCGCTCGACACCCCCTCGTTCAAAGCCCACAACTTCCCAGTCCAACTTTCCGGCAGCGCCGAAGCTCTTACTACCCTTACTCGCTCCCCAGCGCCGCTCTCTCCTGCAGCCTGGCGAGCGATGTCTGCGGTCCCGTCATCGCTATGGTCATCCACTACCGCAACGGAAAGCGGCGCCGGATAATCCTGCTGCACCAGAGCCGTCACAACCCGCCCAATCGTCTCCGCCTCATTCCGTGCCGGCACCACCGCTATCACGCTCGGCCACGCACTCAGAGCCGCGCCATTATCACGGTCCGCATCCAGCTTCTTCACGCGCCAAAACCATCCGCGCCCAAAAAACAAATGCAGCCATATCGCTAACGTAATGATTCCAAGGAAGTTGGCAAAATGCGGATGAAATGGTTGGGTCATCGGAGAGGTCAAGCGCCAAATTGTCGCGGTGCTTAATTCCCAAGGCCTTAACGGCTGCTAGTATTTCTCTAAAGGCTGGATCGTCGCATTCACGAGGAACTGACTGTCCAACTCGGTCATGTCTCCGGCGCCTTTGCCAGCGACGGGGAACAAGCGCGCTGAGAGCGGCTTGTGCCATTTCACCGCTAGGCTGGCCATGTCTCCGATGATGAGCGCGAGTTGCTCCGCGCTGATGTCCCCAGGGAGAGGCACGGTATCAAGACCGGTGCCGCACACGGCGCTATAACTTAGCAGAGCGTCAATCGAAAGCCGGCCTTCGCTCCAGCGCTGCGCCAGCCGCGTATCTTCGAGAATTGGCAGCATAAGCCCCGAATAGCCGGTTTGCTTCACCTTGATGTCGCGCAACGCGGCCGTGATAGTCGCAGCCGCCGTCAGTGTCCCGCTGGAGCCAATGGGTTGCGTCGTCAGATTTTCAATGGCAGCGCCGATGGAGATATCCTTCAGCGGCGCGGGCGACAGATCGATTCCCATGTACGTCCACCCAGTTTCCATGTCCGCGCGTCCCGCTTCCGCCTGTATCGCGAACGCTTCTTTGCTCAGCGCGTCCATCAACCGGCGCCGCGCGGTAGCCAAATCGGGCGCGTCCTTAAAGGCGTCCGCAACGAGATTGGCGGACTCCAGGGCGATAGCAAACTGGTGCCCGAAACCGTTGTGATAAGCCGCAGGGAAAAAAGGAGTTAACGGTTCGACCATGGCGATAGCCGCAAAGCGGAAATTACCCTGGCTGTGCTCGGTGTCTTCCAACTGCTTCATCACCCTCGCTGCGGCCCCCACTGCAGGCCAGCGCACGCCGTCGTCGCCCGCAACTACGAGACTGCCATTCAGCTGTTTGGTGTTTTTCAAAATCTCGGCCAACAAATCGGCCTGGGCTGGGCTATCGCCGGCGTTGGGCATCGCGGGCCCAATCGAAGCCGCAAAGCCTTCTTGGATAGCCAGAGCGTCGTAATTCCGGAAAAACGCCAGGGCTTGTTCCGTGGAAAGGCCCTGAATGTATTCCGGAAACGGCTGTGTGGCGATGCGAATGGTTTCGACAGGAAATCCGCGCGACTCAAGTATTGTGCGCGCGCGCTTGAGCATTTTTACGGCGTCGGTAATCTGGATTTGATATTGCGTCCGGTCCAGATTCACAAACGCCGTAATCGCCCGAATTTTAATTGGAGATTGCCCCGCGGCCTTCTTTTGCGCCTGCCCTAGCACGAACGGGGCAACAGAAAAGGCCAGAACACACGCGATCACTCGGAAAGCGGAACGGCAAGCAAAAAATGCGGATGCAGACATGAAGTTATCTCCAGTGACTTACGCAGACCGGGTCAGCACACGCCTACAGCATACAAGATTCGGCAGGCCACAAGATGGGTTGGCTGGAGCGGGACGGACTTCAGTCTGTCTCCGCTTGAAATTTAGACGAACGCAGAAATTCCAGTAATCTTTTCTCCGATAATCAGCTTGTGAATGTCGTTCGTTCCTTCGTAAGTGAAAACGCTTTCGAGATTGTTCATGTGCCGCATGATGCAGTAATCGTCCACAATGCCATTCGCGCCGAGAATGTCGCGCGCTTTACGCGCCGTTTCGAGAGCAATCGCCACGTTGTTCATCTTCAACATCGAGATGTGCGAGAAATCCACTTTGCCTCTGTCCTTCAACCGCCCGACCTGCAGCGCGAGCAATTGTCCTTTCACAATCTCGGTGATCATCCACGCCAGCTTTTCCTGCACAAGCTGATGCGAAGCGATTGGCTTGTTCGCAAATTGTTTCCTCGTCTTCGCGTACTGCAGGGCGGTATCGTAGCAAGCCATCGCCGCGCCGAGCGCTCCCCAGCCGATGCCGTAGCGCGCCTGATTCAAGCAGCCCAGCGGCCCTTTCAGTCCCACCACGTTTGGCAACAAATTTTCTTCCGGGATTTCGCAATCGGAGAACGCCAACCCTGAGGTCACGGACGCCCGCAACGACCATTTTCCATGCACATCCCAAGCCTTAAACCCCGGCGTGCCTTTTTCCACCAGGAATCCGCGGATTTTTTCGTCCTCGCATTTTGCCCAGACCACCGCGACGTCGGCGATCGAACCGCTGGTGATCCACATCTTCTCGCCATTTAACATGTAGGTCGCGCCTTTTTTGACCGCGCGCGTGAGCATTCCGCCGGGGTTCGAACCGAATTGCGGCTCCGTCAAACCAAAGCAGCCGATGGCGGTGCCTTGCTGAAGCAGCGGCAGCCACTTCTCTTTCTGCTTGTCGCTCCCATACGCATAAATCGGATACATCACCAGCGCGCTCTGCACAGAGACGAAACTGCGCAATCCGGAATCGCCACGCTCCAACTCTTGCGTCACCAGGCCGTAGGCGACGTTGGACATTCCCGCGCAGCCATAGCCTTGCAAATTTGCGCCAAAAAATCCCAGCTCACCAAGCTGTGGGACGAGATGCTTCGGAAAAGTTCCTTCGCGGCTGTGTTTTTCGATGATGGGAATAATTTCGTTGTCGACGAATCGCCGCGCAGTTTGCCTGACGAGTTTTTCTTCGTCGTTCAGTTGCGAATCAAAATCGATGAAATCGACACCGGCAAATCCAGCCATTCATTCCTCTTTCCGAGCACCTTCTCACCGCGGCGATTGCGTGCGTGATTGTAGCAAGGCCGTTCTGGCTCCTCCAATCATACCGGAGTTGGGCGAAGCCGTTCGAGTCGCAAGGCGACGACAAGGGCAGGAGTTGGCGGGGGTTCGAAGGCGGCGTGCACCAATATGGCACACGCCGCTGCGGGAGGCTCAAATCAGGAAATTCGGTGAAAGATCACGCGGACTAACGCATTGAAATTAAACAAGTTGCCCTCGGCAACGCCCTCGAAATTCGGTCCCAGAGGTGCACGCCTTTCCCTGGGGGAAGGAAGAAGTGTCTACAAGCGAAGGGATATCCATTTTGCTTGTGCGCCGAAGCGGGCTGGTCGGCGGCGGAATCTGGGTGATTTTACTCCTCAGCTGCCAGCAAGCATGGCCGCAAGCAACACAAAACCCGCAAACGCAACAAACGTGTGCAGTGCAGCAAGGGCCGCAGACGCAGGAAACGCCTCAAAGCACTTCCACGCCGCAGAAGGATCTCACGAACACGAGCATCGAGGATCTGATGAACATGGAGGTGACGTCTGCCTCAAAGAAAGAACAGAAACTGTCGCAGGTGCCAGCCGCGGTGTTCGTCATCACGCAGGAGGACATCCGCAGTTCAGGCGCCCTGAACATTCCCGATCTGCTCCGCATGGTTCCTGGACTGGACGTGGCGCAGATCAACGCCGATACCTGGGCCATATCGGCGCGAGGCTTTAATTTTCAGTTCGCCGACAAATTGTTGGTGCTTATCGATGGCCGTGCCGTTTATTCGCCGCTCACCGGCGGCGTGAATTGGGATACGCAAGACGTGCCGCTCGAGGACGTTGAACGCATCGAAGTGATTCGCGGCCCTGGCGGAACTGTGTGGGGCGCAAATGCCGTGAACAGCGTGATCAACGTCATTACCAAGAAAGCCGAAGACACGCAGGGCGGGTTGGTGACGGCCGGCGGCGGCACGCACGCGAAAGAATTTGGCAGCTTGCGGTACGGCGGAAAAATCAGGGGGGACACCAGCTACCGAATTTTCGCAAAGTATATCAACTACGGCGATTTGCCAGATTTGAACGGTCAGGACGCGGATGACGGTTGGCATTTGATGCACGCCGGTTTTCGGGCGGACACAACCCTGTCCCAGAGAGATACTCTGACAACGCAAGGAGACATTTATACCGGAGAGGAAGGCGCGACCATCGTGCACACCATCCTCTTTCCTCCCGAAAACATTAATGTGCAGCGGCTCGCCGAGCTATCGGGCGGAAACGTATTGGCCCGATGGGATCACGTGTTTTCAAACCGCAGCGATACGACGTTACAGCTCTATTTCGACAGATACACTCGTGATGGTCCTGAATCAAGCGAAGTCCGGAATACCATTGATTTCGATTTTCAGAACCACATCGTGCTGGGCGCCCGTCAGGATCTTATTTGGGGCGTGGGATACCGCCATACTGGGGATCATACCGTTGGCACAATCGACCAGGCCTTCAATCCGGCCAGCGATGACGGCGACCTGTTGAGTTTGTTCATCCAAGACCAAGTCACCCTGAAGCCCGAGCGTGTGGCCCTGTACCTCGGATCGAAACTCGAAAACAGTTATTTCACTGGTTTTGACTTTCAGCCGAGCGCCCGCGTTGCCTGGACTCCCAGCACGCGCCAGACGTTCTGGGGCGCGATCTCGCGCGCAAGCCGCACTCCTTCCCGGCGGGACATCGGCATAGATGCAGCGCTCGCCGCATTGCCGGGGCCCGCTAAGGAAGCTTTGCTGGGCGATCCGAACTTTAAGTCAGAACAGGTCATCGCCTATGAGGTGGGATATCGGGCACAGCCTACGGACCGTTTTTTGGTTGGCATCACAATGTTCTTTAACAATTATCACAACCTGGAAAGCGAGGAGCTCCTTCCGTCATTCTTCGATACGAACTCCGTCCCACCTGTTCTTATTCTTCCACGGTCGTTCGGTAACAAGTTGTACGGCACGACCGAGGGTGTGGAAGCGTATGCAAAATGGAAAATGACAAATCGTTGGACACTCAGTCCCGGCTATTCGTTCCTCGAGATGCATCTGCATACGCTGACCTCCAGTTCGGATACAACAAGCGTAACCGACGCGCAGGGTTCAAACCCAGGCCATCAGGCGCAGCTGCGCTCGCATGTCGATCTGTCTAGCAGGTTCGCGTGGGATACGAATGCTTATTTTGTCGGACGATTGCCCGCGCAATCGGTGCCTTCTTATACCCGGCTTGATTCCCAGTTGACCTGGCGCCTAGCGGAACGAGTGCAATTCAGTGTCACCGGGCAAAACCTACTGAGGGACCATCACGTGGAATTCAACGATCAATTTCAGAGCGTTAATTCCTCTCAGGTCAAGCGCAGCGCCTACGCCAAGATTACGTGGCAATTCTGATTGCGGAATGAGAGGCATTGAGTATCGCAACCAAAATGCGGTGGCCTCGGCGAAATCCAGCCTCCACGATTCGCTGGGGAACAGTTCGTCGAAGGCCTTCCCGATTGGCGGTTACAACTCTTACGGCGCTGCTTTTCGTGGCCGGTGCACGGTGGGTTTCGGCGCAGGGCAACGCCTCGAGCGAGTATCAGGTGAAAGCGGCTTTTCTTTTTCATTTTGCGCAATTTGTTGACTGGCCCCCGGGGGCCTTCAAAGATGCAGGCACTCCGCTCGCGTATTGCACGGCAGGAGGTGATCCATTCCACGGGGCGCTAGAAGCTAGCTTGAACGGAAAGGTGATCGACGGGCGGCCGGTCCGGGTGTTGCACTTCAAGGAGGCGCAAGAGATTCAAGGCTGTCAGGTTTTGTTTATAGGAATAGCGGATAAGAAGTTCATCTCGGCGACGCTGGCAAACCTGAAAGGAAGGCCAGTGCTGACCGTGGGAGAGTCTGAACATTTTGTGCAGGACGGGGGGATGATCGGCTTCTTTCTGGAGGACAACAAGGTTCGCTTCGAAATCAACCTGAATGCGGCGGAGCACGCCAACTTGAAAATCAGCGCCCGGCTGCTGGCGCTGGCGAAAACCGTAATCGGAGGTCCAAAAGGAACTTGAAATGGCGCTCATCAGAAATTCATCCATTCAGAGGAAGCTGACGTTTATCATCGTGTGCACAAGTCTGGTGGGTCTTAGCCTGGCGTGCCTGAGCTTTGACTTTTACGAAAGAAGCAGCTTCCGCGCGGCGATGACCAGTGAGCTTTCGGTTCTGGCCGATACGCTGGGTGCAAATACCGCGGCGTCTCTGGCTTTTAACGATCAAAAGTCCGCGCAGGATATGCTGAGCGCGCTTCGGGCAGAGCCGCATATTGTCGCCGCATGCCTGTTCGACAGCCACGGAGTGGTCTTCGCAGAATACCGGCGTACCGGGATTGCGGCTGAGTTTGCCATGCCCTCCCGGCGCGAAGACGGGGCGCAATTTCAGAAGGACTCCCTCACTCTTTTCCGGGCTGTTTCGCTTGGAGGCGAGAAAACGGGCGCAATTGCCATCATCTCGGACCTAGGCGCTCTTCAGGCCAAAATCAGGCAGTACACGGAAATATCGGTGGTAGTCATTCTTTTTTCCATCCTGGCAACGTACGTTGTCTCCTCGCGGCTCCTGCGGTTGATCACCGAGCCCATTCTGCATCTGGCACAGGTGGCAGCCAGAGTTACAGCGAAGGAGGACTACGGGCTTCGCGCGCTCCCGCGCGGCGAAGATGAAGTGGGAGCGCTGATTGGTTCCTTCAATCAAATGCTCGAGAGAATTCAGGAGCGTGATGCGGCGCTACAGGGCGCGAAGAGTGAGCTCGAACTTCGGGTCCAGGCCCGGACGCATGAGTTGCAGTTGGAGGTCAATGAACGCATGCGGGCCGAAGAGACACTTTCGGAGGAACGGAAAATATTGCGCGCCTTGATCGACAACGTTCCCGATTTCATGTACGTGAAAGATTTGGAGTGCCGGTTCCTGGTGGCTAACCTTTCGGTGGCTCGGCAGATGGGCGCGAAGAATCCCGCAGAACTGCTGGGGAAGAACGACTTCGATTTTTATCCCCGCGAGATTGCGACCCCCTTCTACGAAGACGAACAGCGAGTGATTCGTTCGGGACAGGCAGAGGTCAATCGGGAAGAAGCGGGTGTGGATCCGCAGGGAAACGTGACCCAGGTCATGACAACGCAGGTGCCATTGCGGGACAAAAACGGACGGGTCACGGGGCTCGTCGGCATCGGCCGCGACATTACCCATCTCAAGAAGGTACAAGAGGAAATGCAGAAGGCACGAGAAGCTGCCGAGGCAGCCAGCCAGGCGAAGAGCGAGTTTCTAGCCAATATGAGCCACGAAATTCGCACGCCGCTGAACGGCGTAATGGGAATGACGGATCTAGCGCTCGATACAGAACTCACTTCAGAGCAGCGCGAATATCTGGAGACCGTGAAGATGTCCGGAGATTCTCTGCTCACGGTGATCAACGACATTCTAGATTTTTCCAAGATTGAAGCGGGGAAAATCGATCTGGAAGCCCTCGATTTCAACCTGCGGGATAGTTTGGAATCCACGCTGAAGACACTGGCGGCGCGCGCAGACGAGAAGGGACTGGAGTTGCTATGTGAGGTGGCGCCAGAGGTGCCGGAGGTCGTACGGGGAGACTCCAGCCGGCTGCGCCAAATCGTGATCAACCTCGTGGGCAACGCCATCAAGTTCACGGACAGCGGGGAGATTGCCGTAAAAGTCCAGGTCGAGGCCAGGGAAGGAACTGATTATGTCTGCTGGTTTACGGTAGCAGACAGCGGGGTTGGAATTCCGGAAGAAAAGCGCGAATTGATTTTCAAACCGTTTACCCAGGCGGACACTTCCACAACACGGAAGTACGGGGGAACCGGGTTAGGGCTGACCATTTCGACGCGCCTCGTGCAAATGATGGGCGGCAAAATTTGGGTGGAGAGCGAAATGGGCCAAGGAAGCCAATTCCATTTTACGATACGGCTGGAAGCGGCTGACGCGAAAGAAATTAAATTGGGAACGATTGCCCCGCCGGAGCTCCTGCGGGATGTGAAAGTCCTGGTGGTGGACGACAACCGCACTAACCGCCGGATTCTGGAAGGGATGCTGGTGCGCTGGCACATGAAGCCGACATCGGTGGATTGCGCCGCGGCAGCGCTGGCGCAGTTATCCGCTGCTCTCGAAGCGGGAGAACCCTATCCGCTGATCTTAACGGACATGCATATGCCGGGAATGGATGGCTTTGCGTTAATCGAGCAGATCCGCCGGAGGCCGGAATTGTCCACGGCCACGATCATGATGCTCACGTCGGCCGGGCACCGCGGGGATGCGGCACGTTGCCAGGAGCTGGGAGTGTCCGCCTACTTGTTGAAGCCCATCCGGCAATCTGAATTGCGCGAGGCCGTTGCGCGCGTGCTCGGAGCTCGAGAGCAAGACGGCGCCATTCCGCTGGTTACACGCTTCTCACTTCATGACGCGCGCGAACCGGATGCGTACTTGCGCGTGCTGTTGGCGGAAGACAATCTCGTTAACCAGCGCTTGGCGGTGCGCTTACTGGAGAAGAGAGGACACCGGGTTGTTGTGGCGGGCACCGGGTTTGAGGCGCTGCAGGCGTTGGAGAAGGAAAGCTTTGACCTTGTGCTGATGGACGTGCAGATGCCGGAGATGGACGGATTCGAGGCAACCGCGGCCATTCGAGAGAAAGAAAAAGGCAGTGGACTCCACCAGGCGGTGGTGGCGTTGACGGCGCACGCCATGAAAGGGGATCGCGAGAAATGCCTGGCCGCCGGGATGGATGGTTATCTCTCGAAACCGATTCGGCCCCAGGAACTCGACCAACTACTCGAGACTTACACGGCGCGCCAGATGGAAGGGCGAAGCGTGACGGAACACGCGATGCCCAAGGGATGAGGCCGGCGAGGCGCCTATTCTTGTCGCGATGATGCAGCGGACGAAGTGTTTGCGCTTCCTGAAGCGGTGAACAGCGCGCTAGCGGCGAAGAAAACAAGTGGCAAGCGCTTTCGCACGTTGCCGAGCGGGAAATTTTCTGCTCCAATCCTGGAGTGCGCCGTTCGAAAAAGATTTCGCTTCCGAAAATCCTCATATTTGATGTGGACGGTGTGTTGGTGGACGTGCGCAGGTCGTACTGGCTCTCCGGACTTGAGACGATGCGTTTTCTTACCGGGAAGCGCGTCAGCTGGGCTGAACTGCACAAATGGAAAAGCAAACCGGGCAACAATGACGATTGGAATATGGTCTCGCATTGGGCCACGGCGCTGGGCCGCCCCACAACGTATGAAGAGGCGCGTGAGGCGTTTCAGCAATTCTATTGGGGCAAAAACGGAAGGCTGGGCAATGTGCGCAAGGAAAAGATAGTGGTCGCGCCGAGGCAGATCGAACGATGGGCGCGGCGGTTTGAGCTGAATCTTTTTACCGGGCGGACGCGGCAGGAATTTTCGCATACGTTTGATCGATGGCCGGCGGCGCGGTTCTTCCGAACTGTCATCACTATGGACGACGTAAAGAGAAAGAAACCTCATCCCGAGGGATTGTTGAAAATTCTGGGGCGACGCGATCCGCCCGCCGCGCTTTATGTGGGCGATAACATTGATGATGCTCTTGCCGCTCACGATGCGCGCGTTCCATTTATGGCCATTCTGCCGCCCGGCACCTTTGAATATCGCAAGCAGGCCGCGCGATTCCGCGAACTCGGGGCGCTGGCGCTTTTGCCGGACATCCAGGCCCTGAACGGTTGGTTACCTTCGGTCTGAAGCTATTTTGTGGGTCCTTCTTTTCGTCCTGAATGGGCGCTGGTCTTAAAGGATGTTGCGGAACTTTCGCACAATGCGCTGGGAATCATCGATACACGCAGGGGGCGATCATGATTGCGCGCGTCTCATCCATTTTTCTAACTATTGGATTTTCGTGTGTTGCCGCGCTCACGATTGCGCGTTCTATTGGCGCGCAAGCGCCGGCCGGGCCGCTGCCTGCAGCGCAGCCGCAAGCCGCTCCGCCTTCGACGGCGAACCCGCAAAGTCAGCAGCGCGCGGAGACGCGAACATCCATCCTTGGCCAATGGAAGCTGAACCGGGACGAGAGCGACGATCCTCGAAAGAAGATGGAGGACGCGCGCACAAGCAGAGGAAGCGGGTCCGGCGGAGGTAGCGGAGTACGGATCGGCGGGTTTCCCGTGGGCGGCCATGGAGGATATGGCGGGAATCGAGGCGGACAGAGTAACGAGGAGCAGCAGCGAACGCAGAGTGTGATCGCGCCTGCGAATTCGCTGACTCTGGCGCAAAAAGATCCGAAGAATCCGGAAGTCGATCTTACTGACGATCTAAACCGCAAGCGGGCGCTTTTCACCGACGGCCGAAAAGTGCAGAAGCCCGATTCCAAGGATGACAGCTATCAGGAGATCGCTGCCCGTTGGGACGGGTCCCGACTCGTCACCGATGAGAAGAGCCCTCACGGCGGAAAGATGAGCCGTACCTTTGAATTGTCTTACGATGGTGCGCAGCTTTACGAAACGATCCGCCTGACGATGGGGCGATCGAATACGCCGCTCGATATACATTACGTCTACGACCCCGTGTCTGCACCAGCAGCGCAGCCCAATCAGTAAGTGTTGGCTCGGCCTGATCAGGCCACTTGATTGTCGATAAACGCCACTCGGAATTCCTCTCATCGCATCCCCTACACTCGGGTCAAGTTGCGGGGGCCGCGAGTGACTGCTAAAATTGCTGGTTTGCCGGGTTGCCGGCGTTTGTGCTGAAGGTTACCTTCTCTTGATGGTTAGGTATCCCGCAGAATTCGTTGGTGAGTTCGTCCAGGCTGATAGTCAGTGCAACCGCAAAGCCGTCCAAAGAATGCGCGACCGTGGAAAAGCCGGTGGAAAAGGCGAATGAAGAGCGTTCGGCTGATTCAGTGCGGTCTCTAGGGAAGGGAGATCACGAGTGGCAAAGTATGATGTGGCGATCATCGGGAGCGGTCCGGGCGGGTATGTGGCGGCGATCCGTGCCGGCGAGCTTGGATTGAAGACCATTGTCGTGGAGAAGGACCCATTTCTCGGGGGGACGTGCTTGCACGTCGGATGTATTCCGACGAAAGTGCTGCTGCATCACGCGGATGTGTACGATCACTTCAAGAATGGCGCCGAACTTGGGTTCGAGGTAAGCGGGCTGAGGATCAATTGGGCGAATATCCTGGCGCGTAAAGACAAAATCGTGAAGAAGCATGCCAAGGGGATCGAATTTCTTTTCAAGAAAAACAAGGTGGAATGGGTGCAGGGCTGGGGGCGCTACGCTGGTCCGGGGCGCGTGAGTGTGGATAATAACGGGAAGAAAAGCGAGATCGAAGCCGCAAACGTTTTGCTGGTGAGTGGGTCCGAGGCGCGTGCGCTGCCGGGGATCGAGCCGGACCACAAGACGATTTTGACGAATCGGTCCATCCTGGAGCTGCCGGACATCCCGAAGACATTGATCGTGGTGGGAGCAGGAGCGGTCGGGGTGGAGTTTGCGTCGATTTACAACACATTTGGAACGCAGGTGACGATTCTGGAAGCGCTGCCGCGCGTTGTGCCGGTGGAAGACGAGGAGATTTCGACGGAGTTGGAAAAGGATTTTAAGAAGAAAGGGATACAGATTTTCACGAGCAGCAAGGTAGATTCCGTAAAGAAAGACGCCAAGGGCGTGACGGTTTCATTTAAAGATAAAGATGGAAAGGCGCAGACCCTGCAGGCGGAGAAATTATTGCTAGCGGTCGGCCGCAAGCCGATGACCGAGGATTGCGGGCTGGAAAAGTCGAAGGCGAAGCTGGAGCGCGGATTTGTGCTCACCGGGCCGCTGATGGAGACGGATGAGAAGGGGCTGTACGCGATCGGGGATATCGTTGCGGGAATGCCCCAACTGGCGCATGCGGCGATGATGGAAGGGATTGTAGCGGTCACGCACATCGCGGGAAAGAAGACGCAGCCGATTTTGAAGACGCGTATTCCCAACGCGACGTATTGCGAGCCGCAGATTGGGTCCATTGGTTTGACGGAGAAGCAGGCGCGCGAGGCGGGTTACGCGGTGAAGACAGGAAAGTTTCCCTTCATTGGAAATAGCAAGGCGACGATTTTGGGGAATCATAACGGGTTCATCAAAGTGGTTTCGGATGAAAAGTACGGCGAGGTACTCGGGATTCATATTATCGGGCCGCTGGCTACGGAGATTTTGGCGGAAGCGGCCGCAACGCTGAACCTCGAGGGCACGATCGACGACATGATGAACATGATTCATGCGCATCCGACGGTTTGGGAAGGTATGGGGGATGCGTTTGCCAGCGTGAAGGGGTTGCAGATTAACGTCTAATGACTTGTGGTTCGTGACTGGTGACTGGTGAAGAGCTGCCGGATTGTTGATCTCGGACTGATGGGGTACAGGGATGCGTACGCGCTGCAGAAGCGTTTGGTGGCGGCGCGGAAGACGGATGCGATTGGGGACGTACTTTTGCTTTGCGAGCATCGACCCGTGATTACGCAGGGGCGGAACGGGAAGCGCGAACACCTGCTGGTTTCTGAGAATGCGCTGCGGCAGCGGAATGTGGAGTTCTACGAGACGAGCCGCGGAGGGGACGTCACTTACCACGGGCCAGGACAACTGGTAGGTTATCCGATTTTGCAGCTGGGGGCGATTCGCAAGGACGTCGTGTGGTATGTGCGGATGCTGGAAGAGGTCATGATTCGGACCTCCGGGGAGTTCGGGATTTGCGCTGTGCGGGAACCTGGGAAGACTGGGATTTGGGTTGGGAACGGAGAAAAGGATTTTACGCAGAGTGCGCAGAGTTCACAGAGGAGAGAGGAGAGCGCGGCGGAGAAGCTGGGGGCGATTGGGGTGCACATCAGCCGGTGGGTGACTTCGCACGGTTTTGCTTATAACGTGGCAACGGATTTGCGGAATTTCGATTTGATTGTGCCTTGCGGGATTGCGGGGCGGAAGGCCACCTCGCTGGAGAAGTTGCTGGAGCGAATGGTGAAGCTGAGCGACGTGACGCCGAAGATTGTGCAGCATTTTGGGGATGTGTTTGGGTTGGAGATGATGGCGGGATCGCGAGAAGAATTGCTGGAAAAGCTGGAACGTGCGGAGCAGTTGGTCGCGGTGCCGGCTTAGGCGGCGAGGCAGCGTTTGTGGTTGTTCTGTTCAGGTGTGGAGCGGTAAGGGAAGGAGCACAGGCAAGAGTGCCTGTGCTACCGGAGCTTGCATGAAGAAGGAATTGACGCGGCAGCAGTATCTGGACCTGTACTACTACATGCGGCTGAACCGCGCTGTGGAAGACACGATGGTGAAGCTCTTCCGGCAAAACAAGATTGTCGGCGGGCTGTACTCGAGTCTGGGGCAGGAAGCGATTTCGGTGGGGACGGCTTACGCCTTGGAGAAAAAGGACTGGCTGGCGCCGATGATCCGGAATATCGGAGCACTACTGGTGAAGGGCGTTCCCCCGCGGGATGTCTTCATGCAGCACATGGCGAAATACGATTCGCCGACCAAGGGCAAGGATGGCACGAGCCACTTCGGCGATTTGGAGAATCTGCACATTGTTTCGCCGATTTCGATGCTGGGCGATTTGATTCCGGTGATGACCGGCGTGGCCATGGCGGGACGGTATCTGGGGCAGAAGATCGTGACCATGACGTGGATCGGCGACGGGGGAAGCTCGACGGGCGTGTTTCACGAAGGGTTGAATTTTGCGGCCACGCAGAAGGCGCCGTTCGTGCTGATTTTGGAAAATAATTTGTGGGCGTACTCGACGCCGGTGAAGCGGCAGGTGCCGCTCGAGAATCTGGCCGACCGCGCTAAGGCGTATGGAATTTCGAGCTACATCGTGGACGGAAACGACGTGGTCGAAGTGTTTACCACGACACGGGAAGCCGTGGCGCGGGCGCGGGCCGGCGAAGGGCCGATTCTCATCGAAGCCAAGAGTTTCAGACGGCTGGGCCACGCGCAACACGACCCTGCCGAGTACGTTCCGAAGGAGATGCGGGCTTATTGGGAAGGACGCGATCCCATCGCTCTCTACGAAAAGTTCCTGATGAGCGAAAAGTTGCTCGACGCAAAAGGCAAAAAGGAAATCGAAGAGAAAATCGACACGTTGCTCGCTGCGGAGCGGGAGTTCGCGGAGAATTCGCCGATGCCGCCGCCGGAGTTTGCCGAGACTGGCGTCTACTGCACGGGCGACGAGTGCCACAAGATCCAGGCGAGGTGGGAGCGGCCGATTGCCGAGGTGACGCCGCCGAAATCGAGCGTCAAAGCGGTTTGGACGGTCGCGGGATTCGGGGCCGGAAAAAGTTCGGGTGGCGCGAACGCGCCGATTCATTTTGGAGATACGAAGAGCACGTTAGAAACTCCGGGAACGGAAGCGACGACGAAATCAAATGGATCCAAGCCCGCGGCAAAATCACCAACGAAAAAATCGGCCAAGGCAGCGGTTACCTCCGGCGCATCGAGAAAGGTAAAGAGGTAGCCATGGCGGAGACCAACGGAACGCAAATCACGTTTCTCGAAGCCATCAAGCAGGCGATGTTTGAAGAGATGGAGAGGGATCCGGCAGTGGTGCTGCTTGGCGAGGACGTCGGCGTGTACGGCGGCGCGTTCAAGACCAGCGAGGGATTGCTGGAACGCTTCGGCTGGGAACGCGTGATCGATACGCCGATCAGCGAGAGCGCCATCATCGGGGCGGCTTGCGGGATGAGCTACGCGGGGCTGCGGCCGATTGCGGAGTTGCAGTTCATCGATTTCATCGTGTGCGCGTTCAACCAGATTACGAATTTCGTGGCCAAAGGGCACTACCTTTGGAACGCGCCGGCGCCAATGGTGATGCGCGGGCCTTCGGGCGGCGGGGTACACGGCGGGCCGTTCCATTCGGCTAATCCGGAGATGTACTTCGTGCATACGCCGGGACTGAAGGTGATTTATCCTTCGACGCCGTATGACGCGAAAGGGCTGTTGAAGGCGGCGGTGCGCGACAACAACCCGGTGCTTTTCTTCGAGCACAAATTTCTTTACCGGAGGATCAAGGGCGAAGTGCCGATCGAAGATTACACCGTGCCGATCGGCAAGGCTATCGTGCGGCGCGAGGGCAAGCACCTGACGATTATTTCTTACGCGGCGATGATGTACACATCGCTCGAAGCGGCGGATGCGCTGGCGAAAGAAGGCATCGAGGCGGAAGTGATCGACTTGCGGACGCTGTTGCCGCTCGATGAAGAGACGATTCTGCAGTCGGTGAGAAAGACGAATAAATGTTTGGTTGTGCACGAGGACACGAGAACTGGCGGAATCGCAGGCGAGATTGCGGCGATTCTTTGCGAGAAGGCGTTTGGCGATCTGGATGGGCCGCTCATGCGCGTGACGGCGCTGGATACGCCGGTGCCGTATTCGCCTCCACTCGAGGAGTATTTTCTGCCGAACGCCAAGAAAGTTTTTGACGCTGCGAAGGAACTTGCACGTTACTAGATCGTCCCCGTAGCGGCACGGCATGCCGTGCCCCTACATCGAAATGGAAGCCGGACAGGAGAACGCAAATGGCCACAGACGTAGTGATGCCGCAGATGGGCGAAAGCATTTTTGAAGGGACGATCACCAAGTGGCTCAAGAAGCCCGGCGACAAGGTCGAGCGGGACGAGCCTTTGTTTGAGATTTCGACGGACAAGGTGGATGCGGAAATTCCGTCGCCCTCGGCCGGCGTGCTGAAGGAGATTAAGGTCAACGAAGGCCAGACTGTGCCGATTCAGACGGTCGTTGCGGTGATCGACGGCGCAGGCTCGGCGGCAGCAGCACCGGCGCCAGCGCCGGCGAAGCCAGCAGCGCCCGCTGCTCCAGTAGCGGCTGCGCCAGCGACACCTCCAGCGGCGAGATCTGTTGCTCCGAGGCCCGCTGCTCCAGCCCCAGCTGCGGCAGCGCCAGCGCAGGCAGCACCTACGCAGCAACGCAGCGGCGGAGAACGTATACACAGCTCGCCGCTCGTGCGCCGCATGGCTGCAGAGCATGGCATCGATCTGACGGCTGTCCCGGGGACGGGAGCAGGCGGGCGGATCAGCAAGCAGGATATCGAGGCGGTTATCGCTGCAGGAGGAGTTCCCGCCGCGGCGCCGCCGAGCGGTCCGGCCGCAGCGCCGGCACGTCCCACGCCCCCGCTTCCACCACCTGCTCCATCCGCGGCTCCGGCGCCTCCGGGTGTTTCCGGCGGGCAAATCCATGTCACCTTCGAATCAGCGGTCCCGCGCGAGAAGATTTATTTCGGCAACTACCAGGTCGAGCCGATGAGCAACATGCGGCAGCGCATCGCGGAGCACATGGTGGCTTCGAAGCGTGTCTCGGCGCACGTTTACTCGGTGGATGAGGTCGACATGACCAAGGTAGCTGCGCTGCGCGCTAAGGCCAAGGAAGAGTTCGAGCAGCGCTACGAGACCAAGCTCACCTTTATGCCGTTCTTCGTGAAAGCCGTGGTGGCGGGATTGCGCGCTTTCCCGACGATGAATGCATCGCTCGACGGCACGAACGTGGTCTTGCACAAGGAGATCAATATCGGCATCGCCGTGGCGCTCGATTGGGGCTTGATCGTGCCAGTGGTGAAGGGCGCGGACGAGAAGAACGTGCTGGGCATCCAGCGCACGTTGAATGACCTGGCTGAGCGGGCACGGACGAAGAAGCTGAAGCCGGAAGAAGTGCAGGAAGGCACCTTTTCGATTACCAATCCGGGCGTTTTCGGCGGGCTTTTCGGACTGCCGGTGATCAGCCAGCCGAACGTGGGCATCCTGGGCCTGGGCATGATTGAGAAGCGTCCCGTGGTTATCAACGACTCGATCGCCATCCGATCGATGTGTTACGTCACGCTGAGCTATGACCACCGGGTGGTCGACGGCGCAGTCGCGCACCAGTTCCTGCACAAGGTGAAGGAGACGCTGGAAAACTGGTCCGAGCCGGTCGTTTAGATAGAAAGGCTCTTCCGGGAAGACTCTTCTGAAGCAGGCGAGGCGATTCTCGCGCCATAATACACAGAGGTAGTCAAATTGCCTCGCGCCTGCCCCATTCCCCATATCCTGGTTTCGGACATGTGTCCGGATTTGGGACGTTTATTCCCGCAAGTGGTCGAAGCTGGAAGGTGTCGCGCTTCCAGTTGCCCTCAATGTATCCAAAGGAAAGGGCTTACATCTGAATCAAGGTGGAAGCCAGCCTGCCGCTACTACCGCGAAACGATTGCTCGAATGGATATGATTCCACCGCGAATCCTTATTGCTGACGACCAGCCCGATGTGTTGAACGCGCTGCGCTTGCTGCTGAAAGGCCAGGGCTACGAAACCGAAGGCGTGGCTTCACCGGCGGAGCTGTTGCGGGCCGTGGCGGCGCGCGAGTTTGATCTGCTGCTGATGGACTTGAATTATGCGCGGGACACCACTTCTGGGCGGGAAGGTTTGGATCTGCTCAGCCAGTTAAAAGAATTCGCGGACGCGCCGGCGATTGTGGTCATGACGGGATGGGCGACGGTGGGGCTGGCCGTCGAGGCCATGCAGTATGGCGTGGCGGATTTTGTCGAGAAGCCCTGGACGAATGCGCGGCTGCTGGAGATTCTGCAAAAGCAGATTGGTTTGGGGCGCGAACGGCGGGACGCCCGCCGGCGCACGGCACAGGAAAACCAGGACCATAAAGTAATCGCCCTGCAATTTCACCAGCAGGAGCGGGAAGTCGCCGAGGCGCGGTCGATCCAACAGGGACTTCTCCCCACGACCATTCCTCAACGGACGGGATACGAGATCGCCGGCGCCTGGCAGCCGGCGCAAAGCGTTGGCGGGGACTACTACGATGTTTTGGAATTTGACGACGCTACGCTTGGGCTTTGCATCGCCGACGTAGCGGGAAAAGGACTGCCCGCGGCACTGCTGATGTCAAACTTGCAGGCTGCCGTGCGAGGGCTGGCTTCGCTTTCACTGGCGCCCGATGGCCTGTGTTCGCGGCTGAATTCGCTGGTTTGCCACAACACCGGCAACGACCGCTTCATTACGTTTTTTTACGCGCAGCTCGACGGCCCCGCGCGGCTTCTGCGTTATTCGAACGCGGGGCACAATGCGCCTATTCTGCTGCATCGCGACGGTTCGCATGAGCGGCTGGAGGCGGGCGGCGGAGTGCTGGGCGTTTTTCCGAGTCAGACATTTTCGGTGGGCACTGCGCGGCTTGCTTCTGGCGACCGCGTCGTTCTTTATACGGACGGCGTGACGGAGGCTTGCAACCATGCAGGCGAGGAGTTTGGCGAAGACCGGCTCCTCCATGTCCTGCAAGAACATCGCGCGTCGGGCGCATCCGTTTTGCAGGAAAAAATCCTCGGCGCGGCCGGGGAATTCAGCGGCGGGCACTGGCATGACGATGCGACGCTGCTCGTTCTGGGCGTTTCCGCGTAGGGGCCGCGTCCGAGCGGCCCGTCTTCGCATTGGAGCCTCCGCGGACGCCTGGCATCGTCGCGAAAATCACTGGATCATTGGCTTTAGTCTTGCCACCCAAACTGCGAAGTGACTTAGGGGAACGGGCTCGACCCCGGCGTCGCGCAGCGTACGGTCCACGAAGCGATTGCGGTCATTCTGCTCCTTTAGATCAATATCGGTGATGGCGGCGAATTCCGTTTTGAGAGAGGCCTTCGCGGCGATGCGCTCCGCCGTGTAGGCAATCCCTTTGGCGTCGCCCGGCGCGCGAGAGACGGAAAGCGTATGTATGAATCCGAGCGTGCCGTTGCGCCGGTAGCTATAGTCCATACGCATGGGATCTCCGGGGAACGTGAATTCGGCGGCACGCACGGATTTCTGGATCCTGTCCCACAGGTGCGCGTGCCGGAAAACCTGCGAGCAGTAGGAACGCATCTGCGCGCGGCTTCCCGGAGCGCCGACGCGACCGGATACGCGGGGGAGCGCGACGTGATCTTTGTAGAGGCGTTCGAGTTCGGCGTCCAGGTCACCGGAAAGAATACCCTTTGGCGGCGCGAGCTGGACAGCGTTCGACAACGTACTGTCCCATTTGGCAATCAGTTCTTGCAACTCGCGGCCGTGACCGTTGGAACCGACGACGGACTCGAAGCGGTCTTCCAGTTCGTCGCGCAAACGGCGCAGCACAAATTCATCGGCTTCGGGATGCAGCCGGCGCACGCGCGTATATTCCTCTTGCTCCTCAATCAGCCTCAGGCGCCGCTTGCCCGAGCGAGAATCGAAAACGAGGACACCGATGTTCACCCATTCGTCGCGCACAAGATTGGGGGTATAGCGCAAGATGCGGTATGAGCAGGACGGTTCCAGCGGTGCGTGGTTGGTAGAGGTTTCAGTCATGGATCACATCCAGTTTGGTCATATCCAGTTGGGGAAGGGCTGGCGATTCGATTTCTTGGCGGCCAGGATAAGCTCCGGGACGCGCGAGCGGCGCCTTAGCAACTGCTCGGAGAGGCGCAGCACCGCGTCGAGGTCGTCCTCGTACCAGGCCGGAGGAATTTGCCGCGTGATCTCGTCGAGAGCGCGCTCGGTCATCTGTTTTTCCAGGCGCTCGAGCCAGGGCGCGAAGGATTCCATCCCGGTCACACCTTCGTACACGCCGTTACGCGCGTAAAGCCCGCGCAGTGGCGCGTCGGGAAAATTCCATTCTCCGGGGTTGAAGCAAAAGCCCTGATCGATCATCATCGTGCTGTACGGCGCTCCAATCTTTTCTGCGGTGGAAGAATCCACTGTCGGATGCCCGCCGCGAGGCGGATCCTGGAAAAAGAGCGTCTGGCGGCCGTTGGTATTGCAGGTCCACTTGTCGAAGACCAGCATACCCGCGAAGTCGTGCAGATTCGCTACCCGGCGCAACTCTGTTCATCGGGCAGAAAGTCGTGCAGCTTCAGCCGCCGCGGGTCACCAGGGTAGCGCGAGCCGAACTGCAGCCCAGGCTGGCACGGAATCCGCTGACGCGGCATCTCCATCGCCGGGTCGGGCGTCAAGCGGACGAGTTCTTCGGACACTTCAACTATGGCCACTGGCGTCGTCGGCAGCCCCAACCGCGCCGCTAATTTAGTTCTTAGCAGTTCATTGACCAGAATTCGCCGATGCTGCGGGTTGTTTTGGAACTTGACGACGTAGTAGTGCCCGTCCCGAGCAGCGCATTAGGTGTGACTGCCGGCCCCCGCGCATCCGGCGTAACTGTTCTAGCGCCCGCAACATCCGGGCCTATGCTAACCACAGTTAAGCATTCCGGCAAGCTGGCTATTCGTGAATATCAGGGGCTCCCGATTCGAGAGGTTAGCGGTGTTTAAACGGGAGCGCGCGGCCCGCTTCGAGTGCCACAGTGAACTTTAATCGTTTTCAAAAAGGAAAGGCCTGGACGATGGTCCAAGCCTCTCCATGGCATCAAAAATTCAGCCCGTCACAACACCTTAGCGGCGCTTCTTCTTTTTGGCTGCTTTCTTCGCCTTCTTCTTTGGCTTTGGTTTGGACTTGGCCTTTTTGGCCTTCGCTTTGGCTTTCTTTTTTGGAGCAGCCTTTTTGGCAGGCTTAGCCGCTGGCTTGGATCCAGCTTTGGCCGCCGGTGCCGCCGCCACAGGCTCTTCTTCGGTGATGAGGATCTCTTCCTCTTCCGCCTCTACAATCTCTTCACCGCCGCCCAGCTCGTCTTCCTCCTCCAGCCGTGACAGCTCGTTGTCGTCTTCGAAGTTGTCCTTCTCGAAATCCATTCCATCCTCCCGAGGGGCAATCCACGAGCCTATGGCGCGTGGGATGCTGCATCAGCTGGAGTTGCCAACTCCCCTCCGCCCGCAGCGCCGTTGTTATCGTACTCCTGCAAAGTTGTCAAGCATTCTGCTGCATGGCAGCTAAAACGAGGTTTTCCTGATCAAGCGAAACGGTTGCCAAGGGGAGTAACCCGCATCCCGTACAACGCCAAGCGCTTCTGCTAACATGTTGTATATAAAAGACTTAATTATGAATCGCCGCGGAAGCTTGGCCGGAAGGGGAAGTCGTTTGGGGAATGCGCGCCTTGGAGCTTGTTTTCGGGCGGCTGTGCACTGGGGAGATCTCCGGCGCGCCACCGACGGTGTAAATGCGCAGCACCATGCCGCGGCTCACGTGGTTGGTTTTCATGTGATTCCACTTGCGCACGTCTTCCGTGGGCACGCTGAAACGATCCGCAATCCCGCCCAGCGTGTCGCCCTTGCGCACGCGATAGCGCACCAGTCGGCTCTTGGACTCCGCCGGAGCCGCCGCGGGAATGATCAATTTCTCTCCAACATCCAGCGCGGCGTGGCGGTCCAGATTGTTTGCGTCGGAAATCGCGGCCGGCGTCACGCGGTATTTTTTCGCGATGGACGATAGCGTCTCGCCAGCTTCAATGCGATGCCGCCGCCAGCTCACCCACTTGTCCGCTGGAATGTCGGCAATCTCCGCGGAAAATTTCTCCGCGCTTCCCACGGGGAGATGCAGCTCGAATGAGGGATCGTCCGGAGTCGCTAGGCGCAGCAGCGCTGGATTCAATCCACGCAGCGTATCGACATCCACGTCAATCGTCTCGGCTACCAGCCGCAGATCGATGGCGCGCCCGGGCTTCACCACATCCGTCGGAACGGGCTGTTCCGGATCGGCTTGGATGCCGTAGTGCGCCGCGTCCTTGGCGATGAGCGTGAGCGCCAGAATGATGGGCACGTAGTTTTTCGTTTCGCGCGGAAGCACGTTGCGCTTGTAGAGCTCCCAGAAATCCGCGTAGCCCGTGCGCTCGATGCCCTTCTGCACATTTCCCGGACCGCAGTTGTACGCCGCCATGGCCAGGTACCAATCGCCGAACTGTCCATACAGGTCGCGCAAATGCTGCGCGGCCGCGCGCGTGGCTTTTTCCGGATCCTGCCGCTCGTCGATCCACCAGGTGTGCCGCAGGCCGTATTCCATTCCGCGATAAGCGACGAACTGCCAGATGCCCCGCGCGCCGGCCCTCGAGAGCGCCAACGGCTGAAACGCGCTTTCGGCCTGCGCCAAATAGATCAAGTCTTGGGGAACGCCCTCTTCATGCAAGACCCGCGCGATCATTTCGCGATAGCGGCCGGAACGCCGCAACCCGGTCTCGACAATGGCCCGGCCCCGAGGGGTCTGAAAAAAGTTGAGGAAGGAGAGCACCTCGTCATTCACGGTGAGCGGTAGGTCGTGCGAAATGTTCTTGGCGGCTTCCTCGGCGCGCGCTTTCAGCCGCGGATCGACGGGAAAGGTCATCTCCGCTACTTCATCGATCGGCGCGGGCACCGCCGGTGCTTCCTGAAAGCCGTCACCCGCTCGGAAGGCTTGCAATTCGTAACCGTAGACCGTATCCACCACGCGATGGAACAGTTCGCTGAGCTTGGGATCGCTGTTCGGGTCGTAGCCGCTGGTGAGCAGCCAGTCAACGGCATCGTCAAAGTCGCGCCGCGCCGCTTCCAGATGACCCGCCTTGTAGTTCTGCTCGCCCGACGCAAATTTGGCTTCTACCCGGGCGATCAAGTATTCCTTCGGATTGGGAACTCGCGGCGCTAGCGCAGCCAGCCACTGGGGCGAAAGCTTTCGTAGAGGAAGCTCCCCCACTTTGGCGGGAACTTGAGCCGCCGCCGCATTGGCCGGGTTGAGCGCCGGAACGTGCGCCTGCACCCCGTGTTTTGCCGCATCCTCGCAGCCGCCGACGGCCAGCGCGAGTGCGGCCAAAATCGTTGCGTACAGCCTAGTCCGGAGCTTCGGGCGCATCTCCTTATGTTAAGTAGCTGTAACAGTCCAGGTCAACGCTTTCCCGCAGGGTGGGGTTGACCTACTCAATACACGGCCGAAACCCGCGCGGCATGCCGGGGCGCGGGGCTCGCCAACATGGGCAACGTCGATGCGGTTGCGCCATCCACCGACATCTTGAAAATCGTGCTCGATCTCAAAGGCAAATCCGAGTACGTCCGGCGCTTTTTCCGTATCACCAACGCCTTGACTCACGGCCACTCCGCATAAATCGTGTCCAGCGGCCCGCCTTTCCAGTATTGGTAAAAAGCCTCGTCACAGGGTTTCATGCACTCGCCAAGTTCTCTCGCCAAGTAGCGGCCCCAATTGGGGCGCCGGCCGTCGGAGTCGCAGAATTCGTACTCGTCGGATAGGCCCCAAGAGCTGAAGACTCGTCCGGATTTCTTCATCAGGTGGGGGGCCGCGGCCAGCGCGGCGATCGCGCGCCCCGCATAGAGCGGCGTCTCGGAGCTGGCGTAGTGCGGGTCTTTTTTGATGGCCTCCTGCCAGTTTGGCTCCGTCACTCCGAAATGCTCGAGCATCGCTTCGGATCGCAGGAATCCTGGCGTCAGCGCCACGGCAGCGACATTTTTCCGCCGCAGCTCGCGCGCCATTCCAAAGGCCATGCGAATTACCGAGGTCTTCACCAGGTCGTAGAAAAGATGGCCGCGATAGGCATACGAGTCTCCGTCACCAATCTCGACGATTAGTCCGGTGGGGCCGGATTCTTTCGCAGTTTCGATCAGCAGCGGCGCGGCATAGTGGTTGGTGATGATGTGCGTGTGCAGGGCGTTCCGCAAGTTCGCGAACCCGTTCTCTAGATTCAATTGCCAAAATGTCTTTCCCAGGTCCTGCGGGATGATCTCCGATATATCGTTCACCACGATGTGCAGCTGGCCTTGCTCCTTGCGAATCCGTCCCACGAGCTTCTCCACCTGCTTTGCGTCCGTGTGGTCGAGAATGACGGCAACGCCCTTGCCCCCGCGCGCCGTCACCATTTCCGCCGTTTCTTGGACTGTTTCCGGCCGCCGCGAATGATCGAACGGCGAAGTCTTGCTGGAAGGGCTTCTCGGCAGGCGGTTCGCTTTGGTGCTGCGCCCCGTGCAGTACACGATCGCGCCGGCTTCGCCGAGCGCCAGCGCGGCGCCACGTCCGACGCCGCGCGTTGCTCCGGCGACCAGGGCGACGCGGCCTTTCAAATGGGGTGGAAGAAAGGCGGGGCTCATGATGCACCTCCGCGGGAGATGCGACGATTGTAAACGTGCATTTACTAATGTCAAGTGGAAAATGAATGGACGTTTAGTTATTCTTGACACCCGATTCCTGGACTTCCTGACTCGCCATGAGCCCTCGTCCTCGCGAAACTTCCGACGAACACATCCTCGCTGCCACCGCCCGCGTCATGCAGCGCCGCAGCCCCACGCAGCTTACTTTGGCCGACGTCGCCAAGGAAGCCGGCGTCGTTCCCGCGACGCTCATCCAGCGCTTCGGCACCAAGCGGGGCCTCCTGCTGGCGCTGTGCCGCACCGCCCCAGATAGTGTTCCGCAACAATTCGCGGCCGCCCGCGCAAAACACAAATCGCCTCTCACGGCGCTCCTCGACTTGTATGCGGAATGCACCGCCTTCGCGCCCACGCCCGAAGCCATGGCCAACGGCCTGGCCTACCTCCAGATTGATCTTACCGACCCGGAATTCCACGCCATCACTCTCGCGCAGTTCCTCGCCATTCGCCAGGAAACTCGAAAACTTCTCGAGGAAGCCGTCGCCGCGAGAGAACTTCGGAAATGCGATACCGCACAACTGGCCCGTTTAATCCAGCACCTCAACGGTGGCGCCATGCTCTCCTGGGCCGTTTATCGCGAAGGCTCGGTTGCTTCTTGGGTTCGCCGCGAACTGGAATCCCTGTTGGAGCCTTATCGCCCGGTGCCCGAAGGCCGCACCCGAACGAGGCGGACTACCCGCCAGATAAGAAAATAGTAAGAAACTTCTTGGCAAGTGGAACCGTTTGTGGTAGTCTGTATTTGCGTTTGTTGCTCTTGTATCGCCTTTGGATGTGTAAAGCGGTCGCAAGGTCAAACTTGCGGCCTTTTTTTGCGTTCGAGGACGGCCGTAACTCTTAAGAGGGGTTCGGATTTCGAGGCACCAAATAGCTCAATTTAGTTATGCTCGGTTGCAACCCAACCGACAGAAAAGAGTACAGCAGTGAGTAAAGAACAAGGAACAGTGAAGTGGTTCAATGCCAGCAAGGGCTTCGGTTTCATCCAGCGCCAGAGCGGTGAGGACGTTTTCGTCCATTTCTCCGCGATCGTGGCTGATGGCTACAAGTCGTTGAACGATGGCCAAGCGGTTGAATTC
>Ga0307478_10000280_pt1 | contig 56502 bp, 46 predicted proteins | sample atmos_gasesECM4C_2_FD_203713 | JGI IMG/M metagenome (GOLD analysis project Ga0307478, IMG submission 203713) | Hardwood forest soil microbial communities from Morgan-Monroe State Forest, Indiana, United States - atmos_gasesECM4C_05 | ecosystem: Environmental > Terrestrial > Soil > Temperate...
CTGCCTGGTTTCAAGAGGCGCATGCAATGGTTCATCGACAACCATGCGGATATCCGCGAGCATATTGAAACAACGCAACGTTCGGCGCGCGGAGTCAGGCGGCTACTATCGTTGGTGAGCCGGCGGCAGTTGAAGCGGGTTTTGGAACGCATGTTGGATGAGTCAGAATTTTTGTCTTCGTATGGTGTGCGCGCGTTGTCGCGATTTCACGCTGACTTCCCGTATGAGGTCGCGGTGAACGGCCACGTGAGCCGGGTCAGCTACGAACCTGCGGAATCCACTACCGGCCTGTTTGGCGGCAATTCCAATTGGCGCGGACCGATTTGGTTCCCCGTGAATTACTTGCTGATTGAGGCTTTACAGAAGTTTCACCACTACTATGGTGAGGACTTCAAGGTGGAGTTTCCTACGCGGTCGGGTAGTGAATGCGATTTGTGGCAAGTGGCCGGAGAAATATCGCGGCGGCTGATCCGGATTTTCCTTCGCGATAAAGACGGGCGGCGCCCGGTGGCCGGAGGAATTGAACTTTTCCATGGCGATCCGCATTGGAGAGATCTGATCTTGTTTTACGAATATTTCCACGGCGACAACGGTGCGGGCATCGGCGCCAGTCATCAGACTGGATGGACAGGTTTGGTGGCGAAATTGATTGAACAAAGCGGTGAGTAACGAGTCCTCAGTACGAATCAAAGCCGTAAAGGCCCGGGATTTGCCCGTACTGCTGCGCATGATGCGAAGTCTCGCCGAGCACCCCCCGGCACTTGATTTTGACGATGGCGAGGTGCGGGCGGCCCTGAGGAAGTTTCTTGCGCATCCGGAATTCGGCCATTCGTGGCTGATTTACTTGCGTGGGCAGGTCGCTGGTTACATTATTCTGACTTTGGGTTACAGCTTCGAATATCGCGGCCGCGATGGGTTTGTCGATGAGCTGTACATCGAGCCGGACTTCCGGCGCATGGGTTTGGGCCGGCGCGCACTGGAGTTTGTTGGAAAACGGGCGCGCAAGTTGGGCGTCAACGCACTGCACCTGGAAGTTGATCCCGGTAACAACGCGGCCCTCGAACTTTATCGGAGCGCAGGGTTCGCCAGCCACGGACGATACTTGATGACGAAGTGGTTGAGGTGAATGGCGATGAAGGTGGCAATTCAGTTTGGGCCTGAGTTGAGCAGAGACATGGCAGCCGCCGAGTCGCGTGAGTGGCTGGTGACCAACGGCATCGGCGGATACGCGTCGGGAACCCTGGCGGGAGGCATGTCACGGCGATATCACGGATTGCTGGTAGCTGCGCTGCAGCCGCCTGTTGGACGCACGCAACTGGTTGCCTGGGTGGACGAAACTGTACGGTTTGGTGGCGAGGAGTTTGCGCTCGCAACTCACCATTGGGCCAGCGGCGCGGTTGAGCCCAAAGGATTTCAATACATCGAAAATTTCCGTCTGGAAGGCACGATACCGGTGTGGACGTACGCCGTGCGTGATGGGCGCTTGGAAAAGCGCGTTTGGATGCAGCACGGGACGAACACAACTTATGTTCAGTACACCATGCTGCAGGGAAGCAGTCCGCTGGAGATGGAGTTGAAAGCATTGGTGAACTATAGAGACTTCCACGCCACCACACACGCTGGAGACTGGCGAATGAGCATCGAAGCGGTCGAGAAAGGCGTGAAGATTGTCGCTTTCGACGGTGCTACGCCGTTTTATCTGAGGAGCGCAGAAGCAGCTTGCGAGGTACATCACGATTGGTATCGCGATTGTTTGCTCCCTGTGGAGAGGAATCGCGGCCTCGATGACAGGGAGGATCAACTATTCGCTGCTTTATTTCGCGCGAAATTGGAAGCCGGCCAGAGTTTCGTCATTGTATTGAGTACGGAAGGAAATGCCTTGCTGGACGGACGGGCAGCAAGAACTCAACGAGTGACCTATGAAACAACTCTGCTGAGTAGCGCGGTTTCCCTGAAGCGAGAAACCCGTGCGGCTTCGCGGGATTGGCCGGGGCAGCTTGTGTTAGCCGCCGATCAGTTCGTCGTGAAGCGAGCTTTGCCGGACCAACCGGATGGGCGTAGCGTGATCGCGGGGTATCATTGGTTTGCTGACTGGGGCCGCGACACAATGATCGCGCTACCGGGCTTGACGTTAGCGACGGGACGCGCTGACGTGGCCAAACAGATTTTGCTGGCGTTTTCGCGGTACGTTGATCGCGGGATGCTGCCTAACAATTTTCCGGATGCAGGAAACAAACCGGAATATAACAGCGTTGACGCAGCGCTCTGGTATTTCGAAGCTGTCCGGCAATACTTTGCTGCCACGGGCGACAAACCTACCTTGCAAAAACTTTTCCCGGTGCTCGCGGGAATCGTCGATGCCCACGTGAACGGCACGCGCCATCAGATCCACGTGGATCCGGCGGATGGTCTGCTATATGCGGGTGAACCGGGAGTGCAGCTTACTTGGATGGATGCCAAAATCGGCGATTGGGTGGTGACTCCTCGCACAGGAAAAGCCGTAGAGATCAATGCACTTTGGGTTAACGCGCTGGAATCAATGGGCGGGTTCGCGAGCGTTCTTAATAAATCAAGCGAGGCCTACGATACGTTGTCGCGGAAGGCGAAGGAGTCCTTTCAAAAGTTTTGGAATTCGCGGCGCGGATGTTGCTACGACGTCATTGATGTACCCGGGATGGGCAACGATGAATCGCTGCGGCCAAACCAAATCTTTGCTGTGGCGTTACCAGTCAGTCCGCTAACCGCGACGCAACAGAAAGCTTTGGTGGATATTTGCGCGGAGCGTTTGCTGACGCCGTTCGGCTTGCGCAGCCTGGCGCCAGGCGAGCCCGAATATCAGGGGCATTATGGTGGCGGGCCGCGCGAGCGCGACGCGGCGTATCACCAAGGTACCGCCTGGGGCTGGCTGCTAGGACCCTTTGCGCTGGCCCACTTTCGCGTTTACGGGAACCGTACAGCGGTGTTGGGGTTATTTGATTCGGTCGATAGCGCGATTCGTTCCTACGGAGTCGGCTCTCTCGCGGAGATTTATCATGGTGACCCGCCGTTCACGCCCGACGGCTGCATCGCGCAAGCTTGGACTGTTGGCGAAGTGCTGCGCGCTTGGGCGGAGCTGAACCGAGTCGCGCAACCTATCGCCAACGACGAAAATTTGACGGCGAGGCAAACCGCCGGACTGCCTTAGCGGTCGCCAGTAGGCTGATAAAGCTCGATCAAGACCTTGCCGCTTGTAGGCGAAGGCACGAGGAAGAAGTTGACCCGCGTATTGTCCGCACCCCCGCGAGGTTGTGGGTAGATTGCCTGTACAGCGAAGTGCTCCTTTAAGATTTGCGTGGCCCGAGCAACATTGGCGCAGCGGAACTCGACCTGTTGTACTCCTTCCCCGAACTTTGCTAAGAACTTCGCAATCGCGCCTGGCCCGGACGGATCGCGGGTGGTCAGTACATCTAAAGAGACATCATTCGCAAAATGCAACTCGAATTCTTCGGCATCCTGGTCAGGCGGCACGGCAGCAAGGCTCGGTAATCCATTTGCGTTACGGATTCGGTCGAACGTCGGGCGCTTGACGGCGATTCCGACCGTGACAGTTGGAGTTGTTCCGCAGAGTGATGTGAACTCTGCATTAGTCCACCAGACATAAATGGCGCGGTCCGCGGGGGCTCGCCCGCGGCGATAGATCTCCGTAGCCGCCGCGGAGCGCATTACGGCGTCGGCTGAGGCCAGGTCGGTTATCGCGGAGGCGAGCGGGCTGGACATGGATACCGCGAGATTGTAGCGTGAGGGCTGTCCTAAACGAAGCGCATCGATATTAAGTAACCAAAGTGGTGTTTTTTTCATCCGAAGTGCTATGCCGAAGCCTGTGATGTTGACGGTGGACGATGATCCGGAAGTTCTGCGCGCGATTGAACGTGACCTGCGCGGCCACTACGCCGAGCGCTACCGCGTTATGCGAGCAAACTCAGGAAGTGCCGCGCTAACCACTCTTCGCGAGCTCAAAGCGCGCAACAATCCCGTGGCGCTTCTCCTAGCCGACCAGCGTATGCCGCAAATGGACGGAGTAGGGTTTCTTACGCAAGCGATGGACATTCATCCGCAGGCCAAGCGCGCACTGCTCACCGCGTACGCTGACACCAACGCCGCGATAGACGCAATCAACGAAGCGCGCGTGCACTACTATCTGATGAAACCCTGGGATCCTCCGGAAGAAAAACTGTTCCCGGCGCTCGATGATTTACTGCACGACTGGGCTGCACAGTTTCGTCCGCCGTATGAAGGTATTCGCGTTTTGGGCACCCGGTGGTCGTCGCGTTCCTACGAACTGCGCGATTTTCTAGGGCGCAATCAAGTGCCGTACCAGTGGATTGACATTGAGATCGCGTCGACGGATCCGGAAGTTCGCCGGCTCATCGAATCTCTGGGTCCGGAAGCGGAAACTCTCCCATTGATTCTTTTCCCGGATGGGGAACGGCTCGCCGAGCCGCCATTTCCAGCGGTAGCCAGCAAGTTGGGCCTGCATACCAAGGCTCAGACCAATTTCTATGACCTGGCGATCATCGGAGGGGGCCCGGCGGGTCTCGCCGCCGCGGTCTATGGCGCTTCCGAAGGACTGCGCACGGTGATTGTGGAACGTGAGGCGCCGGGCGGCCAGGCCGGCCTGAGTTCGCGCATCGAGAATTATCTGGGATTCCCGTCTGGGCTTAGCGGAGGCGATCTCGCGCGCCGGGCGGTGGCCCAGGCTCGACGTTTCGATGTGGAGATTCTTTCGCCGCAGGAAGCGCAAAGCCTTCGCATCGACGGGCCTTATCGCCATATCAAGCTTTCGGACGGCTCGGAAATCTCGTGTCACGCATTGCTCTTGGCCATGGGAGTGCAATGGCGTGCACTGGATGTGCCCGGGATTGAACGGCTGCAGGGCGCGGGCGTCTACTATGGCGGCGGAGCCTCGGAAGCCATTGCTTGCAAGGGCGAGACGGTTTATATCGTGGGCGGAGCAAATTCTGCTGGTCAGGCCGCGATGCACTTCTCGAAATTCGCGCAAAAGGTGATCATGCTGGTGCGCGGCGGCTCGCTGGCGAGCACGATGTCACACTACCTGATCGAGCAGATCGAGAAGACGCCGAACATTGACGTGTGGACGCACACCAGCGTGATTGAAGTCCATGGCGAGACGCGGCTTGCCGAGATTACGATTCAGCGCGCCGTGACCGCGGAAGTCGAAAAGCTGCCAGCAAGCAGCCTGTTCATTTTCATCGGCGCGCAGCCCCGCACGGAATGGCTTGACGGCTTAATCAAGCGGGATGACCGGGGATTTATTCTGTCCGGTCCGGATTTGCTCAAAGATGGCAAGAGACCCGAGGGCTGGACCCTCGATCGCGATCCCGGATTGTTGGAGACAAATCTTCCTGGAATCTTTGTAGTCGGCGACGTGCGGCACGGCTCGGTGAAACGCGTGGCCTCCGGAGTCGGCGAAGGAGCCGTAGTCGTACAATTCATGCATCAATATTTGGCCAAAGTGCAGTGATCCCGTTGCAGCGAGAGTGCAAGCCTAATTCGGAAAGGCGGCGAAGCGCATGACGGAATTGCCGGACAAGGCCCGTGTGGAAGGGTTGATAGTCAGCCTGCGCAAGGTCCCAGCGTTTGCAGATCTCTCTCAAGACGATCTCGAATGGTTTATCGGCCATGCCGAAGAGCAGCGCGCGAAACCAGGCGACGTCGTGACGATGGAAGACACGCCGGCTGAGCTCATGGTGGTCTTGCTGGAGGGCGAAATTCGCGGCCGCCGTGAGGCGGATGGACCCGACAGCCAAACCTATTCGGTGCAAGCCCCCGGCGTCACCGGATACCTGCCGTTTTCGCGAATGAAAAAAATACCCCTCACCACGCGAGCGGTCGCGCCGGTGCACGCTCTCATGCTGCACTCCTCGCATTTTCCCGAAATGTTGCATCGAATGCCGGATCTTGCCCAGCGGCTTGTGGGCGTGCTGACCGACCGTGTGCGGAGTTTCACGCTGGTCAGCCAGGAAAGAGAGAAGCTAGCGGCACTAGGCAAGCTCTCGGCAGGCCTGGCGCACGAATTGAACAATCCGTCGGCCGCGGCGAGGCGATCCGCGGGAGCGCTCCGCGACTGCCTCGCACGATTGCGCGAGATGGGACGTTCTTCGACGATTGGTCCAGATGATTGCGCCTTACTGGCCAAGCGGGAGGAGGAAATTCGCGCCGCCCTCAAGCCGGCACAGTTCAAGGACGAATTTGAGCGCGTCGAGCGCGAAGAAGGCATTCAAAGTTGGCTGGAACAACGCAAAGTTCCGGAAGCATGGAAACTGGCGCCACTTTTGACCGAGGCAAATTTGACCGACGCGCACCTGGAAAGCTTTGCGACGGCGGCAGGGACATCCCTCGGTCCAGAGCTGACCCGCTTTGCCACCCTCCTGGAGATGGAGCGCATCGCCGACGAACTCGAGCACAGTACCGCGCGCATCTCCGACCTCATCAAGGCCATTAAGGAATATTCCTACATGGACCAGGCCCGGCTCCAGGAAGTGGACATCACCAAGAGCCTGGAAACTACCCTGACCATCATGCATCACAAACTCAAGCGTGGAATTGCTGTGACGCGCAACTACGATCCAGACTTGCCCAAGATTATGGCTTATGGCAGCGAACTCAACCAGGTTTGGACTAATTTGATCGACAACGCCGCCGATGCCATGGGCGAAAATGGAAAGTTACGCATCCGCACGGCTCGCGAGAATGACTTCATCGTCGTGGAGATCGCCGACAATGGTCCCGGCATCCCTTCAGAGGTTAAATCGCGCATTTTTGAGCCTTTTTTTACGACTAAGGGCGTGGGCGAGGGCACTGGCTTGGGGCTCGACTTTGTCTATCGCATTGTTACAGGCATGCACGGCCAGGTTTCCGTAGATTCGGTGCCGGGCGACACTCGCTTTGCCGTGCGCATTCCGATTCAAGTTCCGCAATAGGACATTTAGGAGAGGCCATGGCCGAAACTTGCACGCACACAGATCAGATTCGCCACCTGAAACCAAAAACGCACGCCTGCGAGGAATGCGTAAAAATGGGTGATACCTGGGTGCACCTGCGGCTCTGCGAGATTTGCGGGCATGTGGGCTGCTGCGATTCCTCAAAGAACAAACATGCCACCAAGCATTTCCGCGCAACCAAGCACCCCGTCGTAAAGTCGATCGAGCCAGGAGAAGATTGGTTCTGGTGCTACGTCGATGAGGTGATGTTCGAGGAGGATTAAAGCGGCAGGCATCTGCGCCGCCGGTGCTGCTATGCCGTCCTGGGGCCGTTAGTGGTTGGGAAGAGCAAGGAACCCGCAAGCGCAAGCAACAAGATTCCGGCTACAACAAGCAGAGAAATATGTTCGGGAATGTCGACCAATTTGTGGGCCATCATTTTCGCCCCGATAAAAGTCAGGACGAAAGAAAGCCCGACCGTCAGAAAACGCAGCCGCGACAGCACTCCCGCCAACAGGAAATACATGGCTCGCAGACCTAGAATCGCAAAAACGTTGGAGGTGTAGACGATAAAAGGGTCTTGCGTAATGCCAAAAATCGCGGGAATGGAATCGATGGCAAGCGTTATGTCGGTGACTTCTATGACCAGCAGCACCAGAAACAGAGGCGTCGCATAGATTTTCCCGGCATTGCGAACGAAGAAATGCTGGCCCTCGTAGTCGCGTGTAATGCGCAGGTGCTTGCTCGCAAAACGGAAGATAAAGCCTTGCTCGGGGTGAACCGTCTGCTTCTTGATGAACAACATGTGGATTCCGGCGTACAAGATGAACGCGCCGAAAACATACAATAGCCAGGAGAATCGCTGAATCAGCTCGGCGCCCGCCAGAATCATCGCGCCGCGCATCAACAGCGCGCCCAAAATGCCCCATTCCAGCATGCGATGTTGGAAGCGCTGATCGACCGCGAATGTTCGGAAAATAACGAGAAAGAGAAACAGGTTGTCGACACTAAGCGCTTTCTCGATCAGATAGCCAGTAAAGAATTCGAGTCCCGATTGCCTTCCAGTGTAATGCAGGATGCCCAGGCCAAACAGAATCGAGAGCCCCACCCACAGAAAGGTGAAGAATCCGGCTTCGCGCAAACTGACCTTATGCAGGCGTCGATGGAAGACGCCCAAATCGAGAGCGATGGATGCCAGGACAAAAAGGTTGAATCCAATCCAGAGTAGGGGAGTACCCATGTCGGATGCGGGCGCTCGCGTTAGGGAGCGGAAGCTTGCCGGTCGACGCCATTCAGGTTAGTCAGCTCGACGTGCGTCGTCTGCCCCGCGCGGATCACGACGGGCACATCCCACCCAGTACGGGTATCTCCCGCATTGGCATCAAGATTTAGCGTGCTCAGCCAGTATTCCCCGGGTGCGAGACCAGAGACCGCTGCGCGGCCGTCCAGATCCGTATCGGTCCTGGCGGCAAGGTATTTCGTCTGCGCGAATTCCGGCGCGAGCCGCTGCACGCGGCGTTTGTGATCGGCCTGGATTTGCGACCATTGTTGCTGCGGATTCACGCCTACCAATTCAAGTTCGATTCCGCTGACTGTGGACGGATTGCTTTGTATAAATTTCTTCAGCGCTACGTAGTATTCCTGGAGTTGCTTGTTGTAACGCTCCGGATGCGCCGTCTTGTCCGCATCCGCATATTTTGGCTTCGGAATGCCGGAAGTCACCCCGCCACTGTTAGAACGCTGGTAGGCTAAGAGAAATTCGGGTACGTGAAGAATATCATCGGGTGTGACCAAGCGGTCCAGCCCGGGCATGGTCAAATCAAAAACGTCATGCGCCTTCAGCCAATCCTTCAATTCGGGAGAAAGCTTTAGGCCTTCAATGAATTTCTCGCGCGATGGCACGGCATTCTCCGCTTCCACCTCTTTCACGATTTCAACATAGCTCTTGGTCAGAACGTAGAATGTGAACTGGCGCACCGGCTCCGGGCGCGCCGCGGTCGGGCTAATCCGCGCCGCCAATTCGAGCGAGCCGGTAGCACTTTGCGCGGACGCCGCGCTCGCAACGCAAGCAACCGCACACAGGATCGCAAATAACGTCGGAAGAGTTTTCTGCATGAACGCCATCGTAGCAGAATGCTCTCAGCCAATGGGGAAGAAGCGCGGCCGCGTTGCCCTATCTTACTAGCGATGCAAGAACAGCAGGCTGAGAATCGAGGAATCGACAGCCAGCAGCACAAGTCCTGCAACAATCCGGAGCAGCAATGAAGCCGGGATGCGGGGAATCGGGCCAACTGATTCCTTCGGCGGAACGGGAGGGTCAAGTACTCCCACCCCGGAGGATTTGCGCGGCGGAATAGCCGAATGCCCGGACGAGGCTTGCGCCTCCGGCTCCTGCTCCCATTCCGTGAAGTCGTACGGCATTACGGCAACTTTGTTCGCAGTCAAAAAAGGCGAAAAACGGCTTCAATTGTAACCCAGGCTGCAATCCGAGCCCTACAAGCACGCGCAGTGTTACCGTGCCCTGCACCTTTGCGTGTCTCGCTTCGTCCGTATAAACCGGGTACGGGCAAATGACGCAACTGGGCGACAAAACTCCTCGGGCGTATGGCGTCTTGCTTTCGCCATCGCCGCCGCTCGGCCCTTCGCGGTCTCCCATGCCGCCGTCTTTCCCGGCGCCGATACCCCGGTCGCCAGGCCCGCCGGAATTGGTTTTATCGGGCATCCACGGCAGACCCGCGTTGCTTTGCGCCGCGACTACCGAGGGTGCCTGCGCGTCCAGAATCGTCGTCGTCGTCGGGAGAAGATGATTGGCGTTATCTGGAAGCCTCGGCGGCGCGAGTTGCACCGGTGATCGTGGTGGAAAGAATCCCCGGGTGGCGGGCAAAACGGCTTCTGCGCCACCTCCAGCCCTCGCACCGGCCGAAGGCCTGTTAGCAAACTGCTCGGTGTCCGGCGAATAGAGCAAGGGTGCGATTGACACCGAAATCTGGGTCTTTGGTTCTGCTATCTGGGATCCTCTGCCTGATGCGAGGAGCAAAAGCGCTACTATTGCCGCGCTATGGGTCAGGAACGAAAGAGTCTGGGCGCGACGACCGCGGGTTGATCGCTCGAATCTTAGCAGGTGAATGGGCGCGCCATTTGCGGAAGTAGGCGCTAGCCTGCTGGGAGCGAAAAGCTGCCAAAAATTCTCACGAACACGGCCAAACCAGGAATTCGATGAAGCGCGAAAGAAATAGAAACCACGCAGGCGAGTTTGACGCACCGGCGCCTCCGCGCCGCCCAAGAGATTTGTCCCCGACGAAGCTGGCGGCTGTTGGCAGGTGTGAAGTGCGCACTTCCAGATTGGTTGCCCGCCCGACGGTGACAGGGTGAGAATTTGCTGGCGGTTAAGCTAGTACAGGCGGAATGTCACTTCGATGGGGACGATGGTCGGCACAACCTTGCCGTTCGGTCCGACGGCCGGCTTGAACTTCCAGCCCTTGACCGCTTCGATGGCTTTCTCTTCCAAACCCAGGCCGGGGCCTTTTACTACGGAGATGTTGATGGCGCGCCCATCCGGGGTGATGGTCACCTGCAGTACGACAGTGCCTTGATATTTTGCTTTGCGCGCCTCGTCCGAATACTGCGGGATCGGGCAGTACAGGCAAATTGGAATACCGACGCCGTTCACGCCAGCACGAAATGCGCCGCCGCCAGTGCCCCCGCCTTCTCCAGGACCGAGGCCGCCGCCGGTGCCACTGCCGATTCCGGTGCCGTTACCGTGACCGAGCGAATCGGAATACGCAGAAGCCAGAGGGTCGCCGTAAGTCGACATATTCGGGCTCGGCACTTTCAAGTCCGGAGGACCGAGGAGCGCCGGATCCATGGCCAGCTTGGGGTTCAGATTTTGAATCTTCACTTGCGGCGGAGTGAATTGCGTCCACTTGAACTTGGGCAGCTTGCCCTTGTTCACCGGAGTCATGGTGTGATCGTTGGCACCGCCACCGCCACCGGCCTTCGTGGCGCCCGCAGGAAGCTTGGTGACATAAGGCGAAATGTCGATCGGCGTCACATCCAGCTTGCTCTTGGCCTGCGTCGGCGTGGAAAAATGCCAGAACAATGGGACAAAAATAACCAGCGCAAAGATCGTCGCGTGCAAACCCATGGAAATGATTTGCGTCCAGCCGAAGTTTTCATCCTTCGACCAAATGTCTTTCACCTTCACCGGCTTGCTGGTGACATTGAGGGGTGGAAGTTTGGTGGGCGCGAAAGCTTCCTTGATGCGGTAAAAAAAGCCGCCAAAGTTTGCGCCCCAATTCACTGCTAGCCTGCTGTTGAGCGGCCCTTTGGGCACCGGGCCCGAACTGAAAAATTCCTTTAAATTGTCGCTGACGCCGCTGCCAAAACTATTGCGTGTAAATGGCGCGCCGGGACGCTCCACCACTTTTATCGGGCGTTCGGTAAGAAACTGTTTGAGGTTCGACCAAAAATTATCGGCTACCAGATGGGAGGGAGCGCCGAAACGTGGAACCGCACTGGCAGGCACCGGAATCACCTCTTGCGGCGAATTCGCGCCAGCCGGCCTATTCTTGATGCTTGCGGGCAAGAGGCTTATGAAAGATGAATCTGGCACCTGTGTCCCCTGAAATCAGCCGCAAAACGGCATAGGTTTAGACGTAAGAAACCCTCGACTAGGTGTCCCACCGAAAATACGATTCTAGCCGGCCCGGATTGGTTGCACCAGCTTGGGCTGACACCCACTGCCATTCATTGTAACATACGCTATTCACGCTGCTTTCCGATGTTTCCCGCCACACACCTTTAGGGAAATAACGGCATAGAAGGGAATTGCACAAGATCGCCCCATGGCCGAGCCGCTCGAACTAAAGAAAACTCTTAATTTGCCGAAGACCGACTTTCCCATGAAGGCCAACCTGCCACAGAACGAGCCCAAACAGCTCGCCGCCTGGCAGGAAGAGAGGCTGTACGAACGCATTCTCGAGGTCCGCAAGGGCAAGCCGTTGTTTGTCTTGCATGACGGCCCGCCATACCCGACCGGTGAAATTCATCTGGGAACTGGCTTGAACAAGATCCTCAAGGACTTGGTCGTCAAGACGCGGAGCATGGCCGGGCATTACGCGCCGTACGTGCCCGGGTGGGATTGCCACGGATTGCCTATCGAAACTCAGGTCGAAAAGGAATTGGGAGGCAAGGGCAAAGTGCCCCCAGCTGAGTTTCGCAGGCTGTGCCGCGAGTTTGCTACTCGCTACGTCGAACAGCACAAGCGCGACTTCAAACGCCTGGGCATTTTTGGGCGTTGGAACGATCCGTACCTGACGATGAGCTTTGACTATGAAGCCACTATCGCCGGAGCGTTTCTCGATTTCATGGAGAGTGGTTACGTGTACCGCGGGCGCAAGCCGGTCTACTGGTGCATTCATGATTCCACCGCGCTTGCGGAAGCGGAAGTCGAGTATGAAGACCATACCAGCCCTTCGATCTGGGTGAAGTTCGGCGTGGTCGGTGGCGGCTCGGGGGAAGCAGCGAAAATTGGAAGCGATGTCAGCGCCGTGATCTGGACAACCACTCCTTGGACGATCCCGCACAACCGCGCGTTGGCGTTTCACCCCGATTTTGAATATGTAGTGGTCGATACGGGGAGGGGGGCGCTTTTGCTCGCTGCCGACCGCGTTGCCGCTTTGCAAGCCGAAAGTGGTATCAAAGAGGCTCATGTCCGCGCCAAATTCAAAGGTTCCGAATTTTTGGGGATGAAGTTCCAGCATCCTTTTCTGCCGATTCAGGTGCCTGGCATCCTGGCCGATTACGTAACACTCGATCAAGGCAGCGGCATCGTGCACACAGCTCCCGGGCACGGCGCGGACGACTTCTATTCCGGCCAGAAATATGGGTTGGAGACTTACGCCCCGATCGATGATCGCGGGCGTTACCTGGAGGGTTTACCGGAGTACAAAGGCAAGGACGTTTTCACCGCCAATCCGATCATTGTTAAGTTGCTCGCGGAGCGCGACGCGTTGCTTGCCCATCACCAATACAAACACAGCTATCCGCATTGCTGGCGCTGCCACAACCCCGTGATTTTTCGCGCCACGGAGCAGTGGTTCATTCAGATTGACGCTGTGGCGCATGGCCGCACCGGAAGCCTGAGGCAGGAAGCACTCGACGAAATCCGCCACGTGAAGTGGATTCCCGCATGGGGCGAAGACCGCATGTACGACATGATCAAGGAGCGCCCAGACTGGTGCGTGTCGCGGCAGCGCTTTTGGGGCGTGCCCATCATTGTTTTCTATTGCGATGCATGCGGGACGCGCTTGGAGGACTTCAACGCGCTGCGCAACGTGGTCCGTTGGTTTGAAAAGGAAGGAGCCGACGCCTGGTACAAACACAGTCCCGAGGAGCTTTTGCCGGCCGGAACCACCTGCTCCTGCGGCGCAACCAAGTGGCGCAAGGAAAATGACATTCTCGATGTCTGGTTCGATTCCGGCTCTTCGCACCTGGCCGTCTTAAAAGGGCCCGAGTGGCCTGCGGACGTTTACCTCGAGGGGCCCGACCAATACCGAGGCTGGTTCCATAGCTCCCTGCTGGTGGCCACCGGCATAAAGCACAAGGCGCCGTTTCGCAGCGTAGTTACCCACGGCTGGACCCTCGACGAAAAGGGCCAGCCGATGTCGAAATCGCTCGGCAACGCTCTGTATCCTAACGAAATTGTCGAACGTTGGGGCGCCGACTTGCTGCGCCTTTGGGTGGCGTCCGTTGAGTATCAAGCCGACGTGAAAATGAGCGAGCGGGTAATGACCCAGCTCAGCGAAGCCTACCGTAAGATCCGCAACACCTTTCGCTTCGCCCTGAGCAATCTGGCCGATTTCGACCCGTCACGTCACGCTATGCCCAACGATCAACTCGAAGAAATGGATCGCTGGATGCTAGAGCGCACCGCCGAGTTGATCACCAAATGCCGCGAATGGTATGCAGCTTACGATTTCCATCGCGTGTATCATGCCATCCACGATTTCTGCGTCGTCGATCTCAGCGCCTTTTACTTCGACGTCCTCAAGGACCGCCTTTATACCAAGGCCGCCCAGAATAAGTCTCGCCGTTCCGCACAAACTGCCGTGTGGAAGATTTCGAGCTCCTTGGTCCGCCTCTTTGCCCCAGTCCTCGTCTTCACAACCGAGGAAATCTGGAGGTATCTGCCGAAAGCCAAAGGCGACCAGCCCAGCGTGCACATGGCAGAGTTTCCCGATGCCGAAAGCTTGCGTACTGGAATTGCGCCGGGGAAAAGGAACTCATGGGAAAGGCTTCTCGATATCCGCAGTCAGGTCCTGAGCGCGCTCGAAACTGCACGCGACCAAAAATTAATCTCCAGCTCACTCGAAGCCAGAGTCACGCTCGTTCCTAAGACGGATCGGAGTGGAGAAGAACGGACAAAGCAACTTGATTTCCTTCGACCGTATTTGCCTGATCTTCCGGCCCTTTTTATTGTTTCGCAAGTTGAAGCTTTGAATGAGGTTGTCGAATCGCCTGGATCAGTCACTGAAATTGGAGTTACCGGAGATCTAATTGTTGTTGTGCACCGAGCAACCGGCAAGAAATGCGACCGCTGCTGGAACTATTCCACTCACGTAGGAGAGAACTCGCGTTACCCAACGATCTGCGAGCGCTGCAGCGAGGCGTTAACGGAAATCGAAGGTGCAGCCGCACATGCCACAACGTAAGCCAGAAGACCGTTGGAGTGCGGCGGCTTGCCGCCGCTTTAGTGGTCGATCCGCGTCTCGCTGGCTAACCACGAGCAAAGTCGTAAACACCTGCTTCCGAGGCGTCGCGCAATGCGGAGCGCGATCCTGATGATCCCTGCGCGCCTACGCTGGCTCTGGCTTACTCTCGCCGTCGTCCTTCTCGACCGCGCCAGCAAAGCCTGGTTCGAGTCGCGGACCGTCGAGGGCTGGCACCTTGAGCTGATCCACAATTTCATCTACCTCGTACACAGCCGCAATCCCGGCATCGCTTTCGGGGTTTTCGCGGATTCACCTTCCACTGGAATGCGGATTCTTCTGATCGTTGGCTCGGCCGTAGTGATCGGCGCGCTGGCCTGGTTATTTGTAGCGGGTCATAGCGGAGGGTCGCTCACGGCCGCTGGCCTCGCTCTTCTACTCGGCGGTGCTACAGGAAACGTAACCGACCGTATAGTCAACGGTGCAGTGACCGACTTCTTCGAGGTCTGGCTCGGCAGTTATCATTGGCCGGCCTTCAACGTCGCCGACTCCGCCATCACGATCGGGGCTGCCCTCATCATTATCGACGTCCTCTTCTTCCACAAACACCACGCCGCTGAAGTCAGTAATCGTCAAGCTAATTGAAATTAATCGGTCCAGATGCAGACGATTGGTCACTTTTCAGACTCAGTTGAAGGGACGCGAATTCCTTTTGCTACGGAGCGGAATTGTTCCTTTCCGAGCTGTTCGTCCTGTCTTGGTTGTGGCTTTTCGCCTAACGAGATGGGCGCTTGGCGTCGACGGACGATGCCGCAGCCGCAGCGGCCTTTTGTGGCGGCCGGTCCGTGTGAGCTGGCGCGGCGACATGGCCATTGACGCCGGACGATGTTGCGCTCGGGTTACTGGGCAGCGGGATCTCTAGTTTTTTGCGCAGCGCGGTTTCCAGCTTTTCGCGGATGTCCTTGTTTTCCTTCAGGAAGACACGGGCGTTTTCGCGGCCCTGGCCCATGCGCTCGCCGCCAAAGCTGATCCATGTCCCGCTCTTTTCGAGCAAGCCCTTCTCGACGCCGAGGTCGATCAGATCACCCTCGCGCGAAATACCTTCTCCATAGAGAATGTCGAATTCGGCTTCCCGGAAAGGCGCGGCCACTTTGTTCTTCACCACTTTGCCACGCGTGCGCGAACCGATGACGCGATCGCCTTCCTTGATGGCCTGCACGCGGCGAATGTCCAGTCGAATCGAAGCATAAAACTTCAGCGCGCGTCCGCCGGTGGTGGTTTCCGGATTGCCGAACATCACGCCGATTTTCTCGCGAATCTGATTGATAAAGATCAGACAGGTCCTTGATTTTGAGACGATTCCTGTGAGTTTTCGAAGTGCCTGCGACATAAGGCGCGCTTGCAGGCCCATTGAAGGATCGCCCATATCGCCTTCGAGTTCGGACTTCGGTACCAGCGCGGCCACCGAGTCCACGACGATTACATCCACGCTGCCGGAACGGATAAGCGTTTGTGCGATTTCCAGGGCTTGCTCGCCGTTATCCGGCTGCGAGACCAGCAGATTGTCTACGTCCACGCCCAACTTACGGGCATACACAGGATCGAGCGCATGCTCGGCATCAATGAACGCGGCGATGCCTCCGAGCTTTTGCGCTTCGGCGATCACGTGCAGAGTCATCGTGGTCTTACCGCCCGATTCCGGGCCGTAAACTTCCACGACGCGGCCACGCGGGAACCCTCCGACACCTAGGGCGAGGTCAAGCGAAAGACATCCTGTTGGTATCACGCTGACCGGCACCAGCACATCACGGCTGCCCAGGCGCATAATCGAGCCTTTGCCGTAATCTTTTTCAATCTGCGATATCGCCGCTTCCAGCAATTTTGTTTTGTCGTCTGTCATTTCACACCTCGGTGGAGAAAAGTAGGAAATTCATGCTGCACGACCGACCGCTGGTGCTGTGCGCCGGGAAAGACGCATTGCCTCTGCCAGGAACATAACGGAATAAGGAGCTTACCACTTGGTTTATCATTCCGCCATGACGTTTTTCGTGCGGCCAGATAATGCTGACTCTTGAAGCCCGCCGCCAGGTCGCTGTGCTCCGAACCGCTGCCAAACCCATAAAATCCTTGAGGCCTCCTCATCGGATGTCCTCAAGATGACAGGTTTCACGTTTTCGGCAAGCGGTCACGCCAAGCACCTGTTGAAAACGCGAAGGCAAGATAACATTGGGGCGAAGAAAAAGCAAATACTATTTCACCCCAAATACCTTCCCTAGCTCACCGTAGCTGTGAAACCCGCGTCCAGATTTGCGCCCCAGCCAGCCTGCGGCGACGTACTTCCTTAGTAGTGGACAGGCACGATATTTGGGGTCGCCCAGTCCTTCGTGCAAAACGTGCATGATATCGACGCATACATCCAACCCAATGAAGTCGGCTAGCTCCAGCGGCCCCATCGGATGATTCATCCCGGTTTTCATCACTGCGTCGACGGCTTCCGGAGTAGCCACGCCCTCCATCACGCAATACGCCGCCTCATTAATCAGCGGCATCAGCACACGATTCGACACAAACCCTGGCGCATCATTGACCGCCACCGGCTTTTTGCCCAGCCGCTCGGCAAGCTGCATCGTTATCGCAAACGTAGCGTCGCTGGTTTGCAGCGCGCGAATCACTTCCACCAGCACCATCACCGGCACCGGATTCATGAAGTGCATCCCCACAAAGCGTTCCGGCCGCTTGGTCATCGCCGCCAGGGTGGTGATCGCAATCGAGGAAGTGTTGCTGGCTATAATCACATCGTCGCGCACCAAATGGTCGGCTTCGGTCAACACGTGCCGCTTCAATTCGATCTTTTCCGGCACCGCTTCGACGACAAAATCCGCATTCGCCAGGGTTGACATGTCCGTGACCGGCAGCAGCCGCCCCAGCACCGCGCCTTTTTCCGTCTCATCCAGCTTGCCTTTCTTGATTTCCCGATCCAGGTTCCTGGCGATGGAATCCAGCGCCCGGTCCAGAAAGCGCTGCTCCACATCGCGCAGCAATACCTTGTAACCCGCCCGCCCGAAAACGTGCGCGATGCCGTTCCCCATTGTTCCGGCCCCAAGCACGGCCACCGTCTTGATCGAGTCGATCGACAAACAGATCTCCTAGCCTATCCGAGGCGAGAGTTTACAGTCGAAGGCGCAAGAAGGAAAACGATAACGCCGAGGCAGGGACAGCGCCCAGTTTCGGCGAGAAACTGAATACCAGTCTATTCAGGTGGCGTGGCATTGACGATTTCGCGCACGATCTCCCGCGCGCGCACTTCGTTGGCAGCGGAAACAAAGACCCTGGTGAGGTCACCCGCCGTTTCCAGATGAATCGGAATTTCGTTTTCTTGCATCGCGGCAGTCAGGAATTGCGCAATGCGCTCGTCCATACCCGACCAGACTTCTACTGTGGGATGCAGTTCCGTGGTGGAGACCAGTGGCGGCTCCGCGCTCGACAAATCGTCTTGCGCAGGAATTTCCAAATCGGCGGGCGGTTCGTCGAGCAACCCCTCCAGGATATCCTGCGCCGCGTCAAAATCGCTCGACAGCACCGACACCTCGAATCCGAAGCGCGGCTTCAAGTCGATCGGCAGCGGATCAGCCGTCGGTGCTACCTGGTCCTCTCCGAGAGCCTTGTCGCGAAACGGTATTCCGGCCGCTTCGAGCCGTTCCTGCAGCGCGGCGTGCACCGCCGGGTCTTCTCCAGCCCATAACAGAAGAACCGAGCCTTGATCTTCGGGAAGCGGATAAGGGGAAGCCATAAGAATCTCCCTTTCAGGCGCGAAATGTTTTGCGCGAAGGGCATGGGACTATGCCTAAGCAAGGACATGCCGCGGCACCTTCAGTCTACTATGGGTTTGGCCCCAGGTCCCAAAGCCCGCCTCCGGTGCCCCGAACCCATGCGTCTTTTTGCCCCCATCGCCCGTATACAGCTTAGAATGAACGCGATGTCTATTTCCGCGGCCTTAGTCGGGCCGACCACAGCTGCCGCCCTCACCGGGTCGGCTTCCTTGCTGTTTTCGACATTCATGGCCGACGACACCAAGTCCCTCGCGCTGGGGCTGAAACGCCGCGATCCCGACCTGCTCGATGCTCTCATCGAGCAGTATCAATACCGCCTGTTCCGTTATTTGTTGTACATCACCGGAAATCGCCATCACGCCGAGGACTTCTTCCAGGAGACTTGGATTCGCGTCCTGGAGCGCGGCCACCAGTACGATGGCAAATCCAAGTTTGAAGCCTGGCTGTTCTCCATTGCCCGGCACTTGGTCATCGATTGGCAACGCCAAAAGAAGGCGCAAAGCCTCGATGCCCTCACCAACCCCGACGAGAGTGCCCCCATGGAGTTCCCGGGCGACGATCCGTCACCGCTGCACCTCGTCTTAACCAATGAATCCGAGGCCACCGTGCAGGCCTCGCTGGAGAAACTCCCCGCCATTTATCGCGAAGTGCTGCTGCTGCGTTTTCAAGAAGAATTGGGCTTGGTCGAAATCGCAACGGTACTCAACGCGCCCCTCTCCACCGTGAAGTCGCGCCTGTATCGGGGACTCGAAGATTTGCGCTCCTTGCTCGCGGGACAAGCGGCATGAACCAAGAGATGCACGCGCGGGCCGAGCAATTGATTGCGCAAGAGCGCGTCGAAGGCATCTCCCTCGCCGACCAGCATTGGTTGCGCCAGCACCTCGCGGAATGTCCGAGTTGCTCCGCCCGTGCCAGCGCCACCGAGCACGCCCTCCGCTCCCTGCGCGGCCTGAGTGTTCCCCTGCCGAAAACTCTGGCCAGCCGCACGCAATTTCGTGTGCGTATGCGCGCCCAGCAATTGCGCAGCGAACCGCGCTGGCGCATGGTCTGGACCGCCTGCGGAATCTCGTGGGCTTTTGGCGGGGCCACCGCTCCCTACGTCTGGCGCGGGCTGGAATGGGCCGGCCATCGCATGGGCGTGCCAAACATGATTTGGGAGCTTGGCTTTGGACTTTGGTGGGCGTTACCCGCCGCGGTGGTTGCCATCATCTTGCTGATGGCCGACTCCGGGCGCAGCCGCGAAACAGACTGGAGCAGGCAGGAGAATTAAGCGAGCACGTCTCAGAGGAAATCGATGATCGAAGATCCACAAAACCTAAAGAGTTCCTTCAGCGAAAAGATGCGGCTCATCCGTTTTCGCCGCAGGAAGGAAAGATTGCGTTTCTGGCAAGAGTTCAAGCTTGTGCCACGATGGGTGATTTGGACCGTACTGGTGCTTTTCTTCATCGCGCAAGTCATCGGTCAAATGGCTATTCACGTCCAACTCGCCAACCACGAGCAGGTTTTTTCTCCTGAGCTGGACGCGGATCCTGGGGCGGCGGGCGCTGCTCTTTTTGGAATCATCACCGGCGCGTCGCTTGTCGTCGCCATCATGATTTTCATGGTCGCGTACGTCAATCAAGACGCCAAGCGTCGCGGCATGCACTCCGGGCTGTGGACGTTCCTGGTGCTTGTGCTGATGCCCGGCTACCTGGTCCTCGGCTTTATCATTTATCTGCTGATGCGCGAGCCGCTGCCCTACAATTGCCCGCAGTGCGGCACGACCGTCGGCGCACGCTTTAATTTCTGCCCTAACTGCAAGTGCAACCTGCACCCCGCTTGCCCGCAGTGCAAGCACGAAGTCGGCGAAACCGATAAGTTTTGCGCCTATTGCGGATATGACCTGCAGCCGGTGAAACCCGCGGAAGCGAGTGAGACTGCCTAGCACGCCAAAGTGAGCCAAGCGGCCAACGCGGCGAACTTTTCGTCCTGACTCCACGGCGGACCAAGCGACTTACCCAACGCGGCGATGCGTCGCTGCAGCGCGGCGGTCTGGGCACCCAGCGCCTTGGAGGCCACCGCGAAAAGCTCCTTTTCGCGGATGCCTTCTAGTGGCAAATCACACCGACTGCAAGCTGCGCGCAAGCCCTCGCGAAACAGCTCGCCATCTGCAGTGTGAATCAACGCATGAGAGGCCAGGACTTGATCGAGTTTCGGTAGCGCTCGCCCGGAAGCCAATAACAAAGCGCCACGTGCGAGTTTGAACTCACCCGCGGCCAGATCCGCCATGAAGGAACGCAGCGACGCGACCGCCAGCCGCTTGGCATCCGATTGCACGCCGCGAATGAACTTCACCGCGTCCGCACTCGGCATCTTGGCTGCCGTGTGATACGGCTGCCGGAAGGTATACGTATACGTCTTGACCAGCTGAATCTTCCTGCGGTCAACGACAACCGGTGTGTCGATCGGCCCGCACACAATCACCGCCGCCGCCCAACCGGAATGCACCCGAAAACCAATCGCTGCGGTCTGCACCAGACCCTCCGAGCTGCATTGTGAAGACAAAGATTGTGTTTGATAAGAATCGCAAACGAATAGCCGGACACTTCCTGATTCAGGCCGGCGGAGATGCTTCCCGAACCTCGCGTATGATTTCGCGAGCCCTCGCTTCGTCCGGTGGCATCACCCTGAGCTGCATGGTTCCGGGTGACCGTCCTTCGCAGCGCACGCCGATACTGTTTTCCCGCAAGCAATCTTGCAACAACTGTGCCAGCGCAGCGTCTTCCCCGCTCCAGATTTCGACCGAAGCAGCGGCCGACTTCCATGCGTGTTTTGGGGAGGTCTGCTCCATCGGCTCATCCTCGATGGCCAAAGCTGAAGCTTCCATCCCCACAAACGGAGAAGCCTCGCGAATGTCTGTCAGAAGTTCCTTCGCGCGTGAGGCGTCGGAAGCAAACGTCCGCACCGCATATTTCGGCCGCGGCATTCCCAACTCAAAAACCAAATGATCATTCGTGGCTTGCACGTGATGCCGAATCCCAGCTTCTCGCAGAGCATGAATAACTTCGCTGACCGCGGCTGGGTCGCCGCCGCGCCAGACTAATTCGATACGCTCCTTGCGCTGCCGCTCGTCAAGCGGTCGCCCGCGCGATTCTTCAGGAACCAACTCAACGCCGCAAACGGTGCAGCGCGTGTGAGCCTCAGAATATTCGGAGTCGCACAGCGGACAGTACTTCAGTGCAGATTGCCGCCGTGCAGGCCAAGTCCGCGCCGCTTCTGGCTGTTTCAGGTGCTCAACGATTAAAGTAGCCTTGCAAAAGGGACAAACCGCCAAGAAGGCTGAGCATTGCCGAGCGCACGCGTGACACGTTTGCGCCGGATTGTTGATGCGGCCAGCCGATGAAATGGCATTGGCAGCGGCCGAAAGGGCGCGATTGAAGTCTTGTGAAAGAACGTGAACCTGAGATTCCGACCGGGCTAGTCCGCCAAGTCCGGCTGGTCTCTCTTCGACGAAGGCAGGGATTTCCGCATCGCGTAGCGCGCCAGCGACCATCTCGAATTCGTCTTCCTCCTTGCCTTTCCACAGGAGACGCGATGGGTTCGACAAAGCTTCTTCCGAGTCCAATGAACGTACCAAAGGAGCATGGCAGGTGGCACAAATCTCGATATGGTCCCTATATTCTGCGCGGCACAGAACACAGTACTTCACGAACGACCCTCCCGGCGGCGAAATGAAACCTCAGCTTTCGCCGGAGATTTCCTGCGTAAGGTCCGTCCTATTCAGTAGCGTTCCACGGCCAAAGCCACAGCGTTGCCGCCACCAAGGCACAAGGCCGCAATGCCGCGTTTCAGATTGCGGCGTTGTAATTCATAGAGCAGTGTGACCAGTATGCGCGCGCCGCTTGCACCAATCGGATGACCCAGCGCCACCGCGCCGCCGTTCACGTTCACTTTCTCAGGATTGAGCTTGAGCTGCCGCGTCACCGCGATCGCCGCCACCGAAAACGCTTCGTTGAGTTCAACCAGGTCTACGTCCTTGTTGCGGTCCCAGCCGGTCTTTGCCAGCAATTTTTCCACTGCGTCCACCGGCGCCATCATCACCCACTTTGGCTCGATGCCGCTCACCGCTTGCGCCACGATCCGTGCCATCGGTGTTTTGCCGAGCCGCGCCGCATTACGCTCACTCGTTACGATCACCGCGGCGGCTCCATCATTTGTCCCCGGCGCGTTGCCGGCCGTAACTGTGCCGTCCTTCTTAAACGCCGGCTTCAGCTTGGCCAGCGCCTCCATCGAGGTATCCTCGCGCGGCGACTCGTCGTACTTGATCACCACCGGCTCGCCCTTTTTCTGCGGCACCTCAATGGGCAGAATCTGCGCCTCAAAAAAGCAGGATTTCCGCGCGCGCACCGCTTTCTGATGGCTCTCCACCGCAAAGCGGTCCTGCTCTTCGTGGGAAATCCCATATTTCTCGGCCACCAGCTCGCCGGTCATACCCATATGAAAATCTTCGTAAGCGTCCCAAAGTCCGTCGTGAATCATCGAGTCCACGATCTTTCCATCGCCCAGCCGGTAACCCGCGCGCGCCTGCGGCAGCAAATAGGGGCAGTTGGACATCGACTCCATTCCGCCCGCCACTACGACTTCCGACTCGCCCAGTTGCACTGCCTGCGCCGCCAGCGCCACCGCCTTCAACCCCGAACCGCACACCTTGTTGATCGTCATCGCGGCAACGCGCGCGTCGCAGCCGCCCTTCAATGCCGCTTGTCGCGCAGGATTCTGCCCCAGGCCCGCTTGCACCACGTTGCCTAGAATGGCTTCGTCAACTAGTTTGGAATCAAGGCCAGATCGGCGAATCGCCTCAGCGACCGCTCTCGCGCCCAGTTCAACGGCTGAGAAACTGGAAAGTCCGCCCTGAAATTTTCCAATGGGTGTGCGTACCGCGGAGAGAATTACCGGCGTTTCCATACAAGGCCTCCGAATCAGTCCAAGTATATCGGATGCCGAACTCACGCGCTTCGCTGCAAGAAACGCAGGGCCGAAGAGGGCACAACCTCGTGCCCCCTCTGCATTTCTCCGGCGATTCTGTGTCTCTTTACCCTGAGCCTCGAAGGGTGCGTTATCTTTTCTCGTTTTCTTGCTTAACTTGCAGCGCCCGCAGCACTCGCCTGGTTCTCGTCCGCGCTCGCTCCGTACAAACCGGGCACCGCCACATCCAGCAACCGTAAGTACACCCCGAGTTGCGCACGATGATGGATGAGATGGTTCATCACCATCCCGCGAATACACGCTACCCGCGGCATAGTGAAGATCTCATTACCCCCGGCCAGCAGCTTCCAGCCTTTCATCATTTCGTCATCGCTTATCGACGCCAGCGCGGCCCGTGCTTCCGAAGACTCCTTGTCGAACACGGCCAGCAGTTCCTTGCGGTTGTCGGTTTTCGGCGGTTGATACGAAGGGCCATTCACCGGAGCATAGTCCAGTTCCTCGGTATTGATGGTCATCGTGATCCATCCCGGCAGTGTCGCGATGTGTCCGGCGAGCCAACCCAACGTTCCGGACTTGTCATGCGGTTTCCAGTTCCATTTATCTTCAGGAATCCGTTCAAGTGTCTTGCGCGTACCCTGCATTTCCTGGTCGAATTCACCGAGCATCGATTGGCCAATAGTCATGGTTTACCTCTCTGAGGAGTTTGGTCTTGCGGATTCGGAGCGCGGGAATCTTAGGCGAAGAAAAGGCGAAATGTCAAGTGAATTCTTGTTGAATTCCTAAAAAAACCTGTTCCCGTTTGTCGCTGTTGAACTGCGCTGCGCGCCGGCACAGAATAGTCCCATGGCACACCAATTCACAACCTCGTACACCAAGGATGCTCGCGATCTCCTTCGTTATTACAAGCGCCTCGGTGATCGCGCCATCGAACAGTGTCCCGACGCCCATCTCTTCACCACCTTGGACCCCGAATCCAATTCCATCGCCATTATCGTCAAGCACATGGCCGGCAACATGCGCTCCCGCTGGACCGATTTTCTGACCACCGACGGCGAAAAGCCCGACCGCAACCGTGACACCGAATTTGAGGCGCCGCCGCAGACGCGTGCTGATTTGACGGCGCTATGGGAGGCCGGCTGGAAAATTTGCCTGGATGCGCTCGACGCGTTGACCGACGAGGATCTGACGCGCACTATCACCGTTCGTACCGAGCCGCACTCCGTGATGCAGGCCATCAACCGCCAAGTCGGCCACTACGCCCATCACGTCGGCCAAATTGTGTTTCTCGCCAAACACTTGACCGGCGAAAAGTGGCAAACGCTAAGTGTCCCAAAGAGAAAATCCGCCGACTTCAATCGCCGCGTAGCCGCCGGCGAGGCATCCCAGCGCTGAATCGATTCACCAACCTTGGTGCACCAACTCCTTGGGCACGATCTTCGCGATTTCGCTACCGGGAGGTGTCGCGCAGGAGGACGGCATCAGACTCGACATGTCCGCGCTCGATCGCCAGTTTGGTCCCATCCGGTGAAAACCGATATCTCTGGATTCGTTCCGCAGTGAAATGCGTGAGTTGCTGAGCGGCGGAGCTATCGAGTGGTTGCTCCCAAAGATTATCCACGCCCTTTTCTCGTACTACGTATACAACAGCTTTTGCGTCCGGGGCGAAAGCCAAGGGCGCGGAAGCCCGTTGGTCCAGCTCATGATAGTTCGTCTTCTTGTCGTCGACGGAGTAAACCGTAAGGACCAGCCGGTGATCCAACTCCCGCACCTCCCTGCCTACAATCATCTTACTATCCGCAGACACGCTCCAGCCATAAGGCGCATCTTTGATCAAGGTCTCCGGCTGACCGCCTTCGATGGAAACACGCTTGATCGTTTGACCATCTCGGCGGTCAACGTAAAAAACCCATTGCCCCTCCGGCGCGCATTCCGGTTCGCTTTCGTTGGAGCCGAACGTTAGTTGCTTGAGATTCGTTCCGTTGTTGTCCATTCTCCAAAGATTCATGGACACTTTCCCGGAACGCCCGGCCGTGCGAAACACAAAATACTTTCCACTCGCACATGTCGTCACCTGATCCGAAAAATGCTGTGGTGGATCCGAAAGCAAAACCGTTTCTCCCCCCGCCGGATTCACCAAGCGGATATCGGGCGGCTGCGGTACCGCGAGGCGGCCGTCCGCCGCCCAGTCCCATCTCCAAACCTCACGGTTCGAAGCCAACGGGACCCGCTGCACCGCATCCGGCGAACTTGCAGGCGCCACTTCAATTCGATTTTGTCGAGTCAACTGACTCGCAACAATGCTTCGTCCGTCCGCCGAAATGCTCGGATGGAAATAGTCATTGGTGTCCGAGGTCAATTGCCGGAGCTCTCCGCCCGGATACCTAACCAGTGTCAATTGCCCGTGCAAGCTCGTGATCTGGCTTACCGCTGGAATCACCAGGCCGCTTCCATCCGGCAACCACACCGCACCGAAGTAGAGTCGGTCGGCGGAAAGCGCCGTGGTCTGTTGCTTGCCGGTGGCTACATCGACTGCGAGCAGCCCGGAGATCGCGTCCGGCGTAGGCTGGGCCACCGGAATCACGATCGTCTTGCCGTCCGGCGACCATGCCGGCTCATAACCGTTGCTAGCCAAGGGCGTATTACTGAACAGCGCCCGGTCCGGCGTGCCGTCATTGAGCGCAATCAGCAAATCGAAAAAGGGGGTGTCGTGATGCTCGCGCAGATACACGATGCGTCGCCCATCCGGAGAAAATCTGATCGGGCTATCGACATCCTTGGTCAGCAACTGCGGCGCGCCCCCAAGCACCGGAGCGCGATACAACGACGCCAGCGTATGTTCGGACTCGTCGCGGCGCACGCAATAGATATAACTGCCATCCGGAGAAAACGTCAGCCCCGTGTACTGGGTTGCCGCCGGAGGCACCACCTGGGTATTGCTTGCTGTGGGAATGTGGCGCAACCACAGCGACTGCAGGCCGTTTTCGTCACGTACATGTAATAGGTATTTGCCATCGGGAGAAAGCGCCGCCAGCGATACGTGACCGTTATTCGTGAGGTTCTCGATGGAAAAATGCTCGAAGGGCAAATGCTGGCTGCGCTGCAAAAAAGAGTACACGCCAAAGGCGGCGGCGGCGAGCAGGATAAGCACAATTATGGCGGTGAGTCCTATGCCGATCTTGTTTTGCTTTGCCGCCTCGACAATGCCGCTCGACTTCGCTCGAGGCGGTAGGCCTTCCTGGGCTGGTGGAGCAAGCGGAAGCGCGATCCACAGAATGGGGTATAAGAATAATCCCACACCAGCGCCCAGCAGTCCGAATAACCAAAGGACACGCATAGTCGTGTGATCAACGCCGAAATGATCCCCCAGACCGGCGCAAACGCCGCCGATCTTCTTGTCGGTGCGAGAGCGGACCAGGCGTTTTTTGCCGCCGGTTTGCGCGACCGCCGCTTCACTCGACGCGATGACCGGAGCGGTGGCGACCCTGCCGGAAGATGCCACCGAGGCAGTACCTACACGCCCGGAATCCATCTCGCGCTGTAGCCGCTTCAAGTCCGCGCGCAGCTCGGCAGCCACCTGGTAGCGAACATCGCGGTCTTTTTCCAGCAATTTATTTAGAATGCGCTCCAGCTCCGCGGGCGCCGTCGGATTCAGCGAGATAGGCGCTATCGGCGCGTTGTGCAGAATATTGTCGAAGATGACGGCGCTGGTAGAACCGGGGAACGGATGCTTTCCGGTCACCATTTGGTAGATCACCGCGCCCAGCGAAAACAGATCGCTGCGCCCATCCAGCTCTTCGCCGCGCGCCTGTTCCGGCGACATATACGCGATGGTACCGACCGCCGTGCCCGGACTGGTCAGCACGTGCGCCGTGTCGCTGATCGTCTCGCCGGCGAGATTTTCTTCGCCATCGCGTAGCAGCTTGGCGAGGCCGAAATCCAGGATCTTAATAGCGCTACGTTCGGTCACAAAAATGTTGGCCGGCTTGATGTCGCGATGCACGATGTTCTTCTTGTGCGCAGCATCCAGCGCATCGGCGAGCTGTATAGCAATTTCCAAGACGCGAGGAATCGGAAGCTGGCCTTTGGCTAGCAGGTTGTCAAGCGATTGGCCCTCCAGCAGCTCCATGGCGATGAAGGTGCGCCCTTCATGCTCCTCTATGGCGTGAATGGTGCAGATGCCAGGATGATTCAGCGCCGAAGCCGCACGTGCTTCACGAACGAACCGTTGCAGCGAGGAAGCGTCCTTGTCGGTTTCGGTCGGCAGGAATTTTAGAGCCACACGCCGCCCTAGCTTGGTGTCTTCCGCCTCGTAAACCACACCCATGCCGCCGCCGCCGACTTTGCGGACAATTTTGTAGTGCGCGATGAGCTGGCCTTCCATCTTGTTTATGGAACAACAAATGGTAGACGGTGACGCGTATGCGGTCAACGTCGCCCGGAAGGTATTTCTTGGAGTGCGATGGCTAGCCAGCACTTTTTCGCAGCAAGCATTGGCATGCGAGCTGAATGCGGGCTATTCCTTCGGCGCGTAATACCCCTTGCGGGCCAGCACTTTCAGATCGTGATTGGAGGTATCGACTTTGATCTTGCGGAATTTTCCGTCATGCGCTGTGTTGCTAGGGTAGTAGCCAAGAGTATACTGGCTGCGCAGCTCCTCGGAAATCTGGTCGAACGCTTCTGCCAAATGCTTTTCGGAATTGACGACGATGGTGCGGCCGCCGGTCTCGTCGGTAATTTTGCGGGCCACCCCTCCGTTCCCGCCGCCGAAATGCGGGTCGGCCACCAGCAAGATGTGCACGACCGTATCAGTACGCTGCGCCGCTTCGACAGCCTCTTCCAGGCGCACCTTGCTGCCTTCATCCTGCGCGTCGGTTACGATCAGGATCGCTTTACGGCCAGCTTCGGTGTTCAGTTTCTCGTTGCACGCGAGATAGATCGCGTCGTATAGCGCAGTACCCGTAATTTGCCGCGAACCGATAGGACCCGGGTTACTGGCAATGCTTCCGCCCGACGGGGTGTTGATGCGCGCCTTGCGAATGGCCCGGTCAATCTGACCGCGATCATCCGTGAAGTCGGAAAGCAGGTCCACGTCGGAATCGAACGACATCACCAGCGCTTCATCGCCCTTGCGCAGCACTCGTTCCATGAAACGGCTGCCGGCATCTTGAATCGATCCGAGCATGTACTGTTCGCTGCCGGAAGTATCCAGGAGCATGGCCAGGGTAATGGGTAGCGTTACTTCCTTGGAGAAGAATGCGATCTGCTGGGGCTGGCCGTCCTCGGCGACCTTAAAATCATCTTGTTTCAGATCGGTGACGATGTGCTTGGTTTTGTCACGTACGGTGACAAAGAGGTTGACCAGATTGACCTGCGTTCGAATTACCGGGCCCTGCTGAGATGGTTCTTGCGTCCTTGCCGGCGCGCTGGCTCGCACGGCCATTCCCATAGCCACACAGACAACCAGAACCTTCTTAGCAGAACGCATGTATAATTTCCTTGTAGAGTCTACCCGGTCAGAGGTCCCGCCGCTAGGTCGCTCATCCCCGTAGGATGCGGGCAAGCGAGGCACGGGATGCGTCGCTCAGCCCACCTGAGCCACTGGATACTAAAGAATTGGTCTAGAACCATGAACAGTCTACGAAAGATGGCAATTGCCGCTATCGCTTTTCTCCCTGGATTTGCCGTGTATCTTGCGGGACAAACCGCCGGCCAATCCACACCCGCGACAGGCACCCTGCAAAGCGCACCTGCGCAAACTGCGCAGCGTCCGCCTGCCGGTCCACCGCCGAGCGAAGCCCGAGCGAGAATCACCGTGAATTCAAGTTTGGTCATTCTTCCGGTCAGCGTTAAGGACCGGTCCGGCAACCTCGTTCCGGACCTGCGAAAGGACGAGTTCCGCGTCTTCGAAGACAACGTCGAGCAAAAAATCGACGTCTTTACCGCGGAGGCGTTCCCTCTGTCGATGATCATCCTCCTGGACAACGACCTCAAAGACAAGGATGCCCAGCAGGTGCGCAAGAGCCTGGACGCCGTGGTGGGAGGGCTGAGCCTGGACGACGAAGCATTCATCTGCCGTTTCGACCAATTTTTCCATCCGGGTAGCGGGTTTACCGCCGACCATGATCTGCTGCTCACGGAACTCCAGCGCACCAAGATAGATTCCGAGCCATCTACGGCTCCGGCCGGCGGCGCCATCGCCAACGCTCCCTCGATCAACGGACATTCCGCGATTGGAGATTCACCCAACATGGCCTCCGCGACTATGAACATCCGCGGGCAAACGACCAAGGCGCTGGATGACGCGGTGTTCGGGGCCGCGCAGCTTCTTCACGACCGCGATAGAAATCGCCGCAAGGTGATCCTGCTGATTTCCGATGGCGCCAACGGCGGCAAGAAGACGAACAAGATGACCTACGACGGGGTAGTGAAGACCTTACAGCACGACAATATCGAGGTATACAGCGTGGCGGTCGCAAGCGCTTTCCTGGAGCGCAAATTTTCACGCTTGGTCGACTACGCGCACGACTCCGGTGGCGAGGTCTATTTCGCGGCCAAGCGCGAAACGCTGGAGGAGCTTTACTCGCGCATCAGCGACGAGGCGCGCAATCAGTACACCATCGCTTACGTGCCCCGCGGCACGGATCGCTCGGCGGACGTCCACAGCGTGGAGGTGCGCGTGAAGCGCGAAGGGCTTACCATCAAGACGCGCGACCGCTATTACGCCGGCGAAATTCCGGGCGCCACGCCTCAGTAACGCATTTTCCCACCCGTGGCTCGAATAGTGCTTGACTCTCGTCAGGTCCGCTCGTATATCTCAAGCTCCGTATGTAACCGGCGGTAGCGCCGGTCATCCGCATAGTCACAGAAGGAGCTTGCATGAAGAAAAAGGGCAAGAAAGACGACAAGGGCGGCAAAAAAGGTAAGTAAGACATTTTTTGGGTTTCAACCGGGGCGCTGCGGATTTTGCGGCGCCCTTTTTTGAATGGCCGCTACCTTCGTTTGATTGATCTTGCCGAGCTGGGCGCAGCAATCCTGCGCCTCTACCGTCAGCCGGGTGAAAGGGCTTCTTCGTGGGCTGGGCAGATGGGGCGGTAGGCGCAGCTCCGGCAGATGAAGCCTTCCTTGGGACGGAAACTACGAGCGCGGATATCGGCGGCGACCTCTTGCACGACTTCCTGGGCTTCGTCGAGCTGTTTGGCGGTGCGGGTGGTTTCCTGGCGGGAGTTGTCCTGGAGATAGTGAAAGACGAGCCGGGCTGGATTGAGTTCGAAGATTTCCTTTGCGGCGATGGCGTAGATGCTTAATTGCAAGTCTCGCCGTGCTTCGGTTTCTTTTTTGGCCTTGCCGGTTTTGTAGTCGACGATTTCGACCTCTTTGCGACCCAGGGAATTAATCTGGTCGATTCGCCCCTTTAGCACCACATTGTTTTCGACCGGCAATGCGAAGGTCTTTTCAATCTCCAGGATTTCCGTGGTTTCCTGCAGGACGGTTTTATGCAGCGCGCGAAGTTGCTCCAAACCGTCTTTTTTGTATTCGCCTTCCTGGTAGTCGTCTTCGAAGCCGTGGGTGGACCATTCCGTTTCGAACAGGCGCTGCACTTCTTCAAATGGCAGGCGATTGCCTTTCTTGACTTCGGCCATCATCCGGCGAATGGTTCCGTGCATGACGCGGCCGAAGGTCAGGGTCGCCTTGGCCCCTTCCTGCAGCGACCACAAATGCGCGAAGAGATATTTCTGCGGGCATTTGCGGTAGCTGTCCACCGCCGAGGGATTCAGCTCCAGCGGTTCCGCAGGTGGGGGAAGAAAGGTTTCGGCCCAGGCGGCGATGCGAGAAAAAATCTTGGGGTGTTCGACAGGCGGAGCGAACAGCGACGCAGTGGCTACGGAAGGGAAGGCCGGCGGTGTACCGTTCGCGGGAACGGCCGCGGGCTTAGGGGCCAAACGCAACACGTCGCGCCGCTGAATAGTTGGCTCCATTAGGATGTCTTCGAGAAAGGGGGGTACTCGGCCTTTCTTTTCGGCCAGCGCGGTGATGGTCAGGCGATCCTCGGCGCGAGTCAGCGCGACGTAAAAGAGGCGGCGTTCCTCTTGATTGTGAAATTGTTCCTCGGGCGCGCCTTCTTTCATCAGGACGGCAGGGAATTCGAAGACGTGCGGGCGCTCCGGCTGCGGAAACTTATTCTTGTTCACGCGCAGAACGAATACGTGAGAAAACTCGAGGCCTTTGGCGCCGTGCACAGTCATCAGGCGCACCGCATCACCGGGGGCGCCGTCTTCCAGGCACACAGCCCCGCCTGCTTGCTCGAAGTAATCAAGATACTCGATGAACTCCGGCAGCTTGCGGGTGTCGCTCTTGTCTTCCCACTCCTTGATGAATTCGGCGAGGCGCTTGACGTAATCGCGATCCTGCGGGGAAGCGCGCTGATAAATCTCGAGCCAATCGAAAAGATCCGCGACGATGTGGCGGGCGTCGCGCCGCTTCATTGTTTTGCGCTGCGCGGTGGTGAATTCCAGGAGCTCGGTCAAAGCGCTGTGGGATGGATCGAAGGGCAGCGGCGGTTGCGGCGTTTGCAGCACATCGTAGATTCTCGTGCGCTCTTTGCGTGCCCGCTCGGCAAATCGTACCAGGTCAGGCGGCGTCAGCTGCCAAGCCGGCGCGGCCAGAACGCGAGCAGTGGCGATATCGTCGTACGGAGTGGCAATCAGGCGGAGATAGGCGAGCGCATCTTTGACTAGCGGATGCTCCAATATGGAGAGCCGCGAAATCACAAAAGGGATCGCGCGGCGAGCCAGCTCGCGGACGAGCTCGTCGCGATGGCCGTGCGCGCGGTATAGAACCGCGAAATCGCGCCAGCGGCGTCCGGCTTTGTGGATGCGCTCGAGTTCGCCGGCAACCCAGCGGGCTTCGTCCTCGGGCGTGGCCAGCTCGACGATGCGAATTTTCTCGCCTTCCGGTTTGTTGGGGCTCAGCACCTTCTTGGGGAAATCCGCGCTGACTGTGTTCTGCCCGATGACTTGCGTGGCGACGCGCAATATATTCGGAGTGGAGCGGTAGTTTTCCGTAAGGCTGATGCGAAATCGGGTGGAGTCCTGGCCTTCGCGCCAGCCCGCAAAGCGCTGCAAGAAAAGCTTGAAGCTTCCGAAGGAAGCGCCGCGGAAGCGGTAAATGGCTTGATCGTTGTCGCCGACGGCGAAAATGTTCTTCGAATCGTTGACCAACAGCTCCAGGAGGCGGAGCTGCGCGATGTTGGTATCCTGAAATTCGTCCACGAGAATGTATCGAAAGCGATTTTGCAGCGTAGCGCGCAGAGCGGCGTCACGCTCCAGCAGGCCGACGGCTCCGGTAATCAGCGTTCCGAACGAAGAGCATTTCTTTTCGCGCAGCAACTCCTCGCTGGCGCGGTAGGCGCGCGCAATTTCTTGTTCGCGGGCCACAAGTTCCTCGCGCTCCGCGAGCGTATCGGCGTCCAGCTCGGCGCGCTCGGCTTGTAGCTGCCCGGCGAGTTCATCGACGTACCGCTGGTAATCCTCGCAAGAGACCAACTCGTCCTGACAGCGCGAGAAAAACTCCACGAAATCGTTGAGGAATTGCCCGGGCTCGGCCAACCGGCGGTAGCGATCGAGTTGCAAGCGTGAGAGATTGCGCCGCAACAGAATCCAATGGTCGAATTTATCGAGCATGCGCCTTTGCGGGTCGGTATCCTTCAGCAGGGCATCGCAGAAGGCGTGAAATGTTTTCAGAGTGACGTCTTTGGCGCGCTCCCCCACCGTTTTCACTACCCGCGCCTTCATCTCCCCGGCGGCTTTATCTGTAAAGGTCAGGCCCAGGATGCTTTCGCCCGGCAGGTTGGGATCAGACAGCAGCAAGTGGCGGATGCGTTCGGTGATTACGCGCGTTTTCCCGGTGCCCGCGCCGGCGATCACCAGCAGCGGCCCTTCGCGGTGCGTAATGGCCCGCCGTTGAGCGTCATTGAGCTGCAGGCCGGTGTCAGCCAGGGGCTCCAGGTCAAAGAGTGTCGGCATCTTCAAGAGGATTCCTGGGGGAAAAGGGTAGCCGATTGTGAGGCGAAGGGGAAGCGAAACTTGTGTCCGCTTTAATTTGCCGAACCGGAGGGGCTGCCGCCGGACGCTCCGTTGTTAGCTTTCGCGAAATACCCGCGGCGCGCACGCACTTGGTAGCCCTTGTGGTCGGGCACTTCAATGCGGATGCGGTGATACTTGCCGTCCAGTTGATAGTTGGTGGGGATGTACGCGATGGAGTATTGATTGCGCAGTTCGTCGCCGATGTCCTGGAAAGACTGGTCGAGGTCGTCGACGTGATAGGGAAAGAACGCGCGTCCGCCGGTCTCGTCGGCGAGGTCTTGCAGAATCTTATCGCCTTCAGTCAGGTGAGTTTTGCGGTTGGCGGATTTGTCCGGGTCGGTTTGGGAAAGCTGAATCCACTGGGTGCTGGTGCTGATGGTGTAGATGACCACGCTGTAGCGCTGGGCCATCTCAATAGCTTCCGAGCGAGTGTGATTGGAGAGGTTGTCATCGCCGTCGCTGATCAGAATCATCACCCGGCGGACGACATCGGGCTGGTCGCCCGGCGGCCGGGGCGGATGACTCAGCTCATTCTGGCAAGCAGTGTAGATCGCGTCGTAGACGGCGGTGCCGCCACCGGCGCGGGTCTTGACGATTTCATCGCGTAAACGCCCGGCATCGTCAGTAAATGCCTGGAGGACCGATGGCTCGTCATCAAAGGTCATGACAAAGGCTTGGTCCTTATTGTGGCGGAGGACATTGAAAAGAAAGGAGGTGGCGGCGTCCTGCTCGAATTTGAGGCGGTCGCGGATGCTGTTGGAGGTGTCCATGAGCATCCCGATGCGCAAAGGCAGATCGGTTTGACGGCTGAAATAGCGAATCGATTGGGGACTCTTTTCGTCCCAAATCTTGAAATCATTTTCGGCCAGGTCGGGCACTAGTTTGTTGCGGCGATTCAGGACGGTGAAGAGAACGTCCACTAGGTTGACGACCTGGGTGATTTTGCCCTGATCCTGGCGCTGCGGCGCCCGCTCTTGCGGCTGCGCAGGCTGCGGAGCGGCATCTTGAGGCTTGGTGGCAGAGCTATCCGGAGATTGCTGGGTGCGGTCACCCGCCCCAGTGGGCAAACTCGCGGCGAAGAGCAAGCCAGCGATCAACAGCAAGGAAATTATGACCCGACGCATGCGACTTGATTATAGGTAGGGCGCGAGGGCAGCGTCAATTCGCGATGGAGACTCGCCGGCTGCATCCGCAAGCTGGTGCAGGAATTCGCGGAGGTCTTGCGGAAGCGGAGCCTGCAGCTTAGTCCACGTGCCAGTACGTGGTTGCGTGAACCCGAGTTTCGCGGCATGCAAGAAACTGCGGTTCGGGGAAGGGAGGGTGCGCTTGCCGACTTGGAGTTGTGGTGCGGCGCCGTAAAGCGTGTCGCCAACGACTGGATGCCGCAGAGCGGAGAAATGTACGCGAATCTGGTGCGTCCGACCGGTGTGAAGCTGAACCTCGACCAAGGTGGTGCCATCGATGCGAGCCAGCGTGCGCCAATCGGTGCGTGCTTCGCGGGCCTTGCCCAGCACGATGCTGCGGCGTGCGGTCATGCGCGTACGGTTTCTGGGGTCGCGCATTATGGCTAGTTCGATGCGGCCGTTTTCCTCCTTGAGATGGCCCTGCAGGAGTGCGAGGTAGGTCTTCTGGACCTTGCGTTGCCGAAAGGATTCACTCAGTTTTGCGTGAGCCGAATCGTTTTTCGCGACGAGGATGATGCCGGAAGTGCCTTTGTCCAGCCGATGCACGATGCCGGGACGAAGCGCGTCGCCGCCTTGGGAGAGCCCTTGCCCTCGGCCCAGCAGTGCGTTCACCAACGTGCCGCTGGAATTGCCGGCGCCGGCATGCACAGTCATACCGGAAGGCTTATTGACGGCCAGGACATCCTCATCTTCGTAGAGAACATCGAGCGCGATCGATTCCGCTTCGGCGCGCAACGGTGGGCGAGGCCGGACTTCCACGGTGACATGTTCACCGCCTCGCAGGCGATGCGAACCCTTCGCCGGGCGAGCATTGACCAGCACCAAGCCGGCGGCGATAAGCTCCTGCACACGGGTGCGACTGACGCCTTGGAAACGGGAAGCGATGCGTTGATCGAGGCGTTCGCCAGCCTCGGTTTCCGCCACAACGAATTCATCCAGGAAAGGTTCGCTGCTCTGGCTCACGACGGAGATTGTAGCAGCGGTAATGGGGGTGTACGTACCGCAGAGCGGGCGTGCCGGAGTCGGCGCCGCGGTAGAGCCGCTGCGTCCCGCCGCTACAGCATCATTGTGGATACCGCTACAAATTTCCGCGTATGGTCACTCATAGTGTCCGGTGCGAGTATCGCGCTGCGGGTTACTAAGCTCCGCAAAAATCGAAGTAGAAGGGGAAGGCCGAAACCCCCTCGAGAAATCGAGGCGGTAGAGCTGGGACGGTTTTCCTCCTCGATTTCGCTTGCCTGGATCTCCACAAAGAAAGTCAACGTTCAACCGCTCACCGTCCGCCTCTGCCGCCCTCTGGAGCTTAGTAACCGCGATTTTCTGCGACAAATACGGTAGTAGACGCGCGCATAGCAGGACTTGGCACGTGCCGCATGCGATGAAGTTTTTAGCTTTTTTGCGTTGCTTTTAGACTGCCCAACCGACCCGCAAACTCACGCGAAAATTCATCCCGCGGTTGCCGCCTTCCTCTTTGCCCTTCGCGGATTTCCCGCTGTCGGGTCCGAAGAACGTCCCGCCATTCAAGAGCGCTTCCAGGGCGTCGAGCAAATCTCTGGCCGCGTGAGATTTCAGCACGAACCCCCGCGCGCCCGCGTCCTGCACGGTGGACGCTAAATTTTTTGACTCGTGCATAGTGAACACCAGCACCGCAGCGCGTAATTTCAGCTTGGTAATCTCCCGGGTGGCCTCGATGCCGCTCATCTCCGGCATAGTGATATCCATGATGATCACATCGGGATCGAGACTCTTGGTCTTTTCGATGGCGTCTCGGCCATTTACCGCCTCTCCGCAAACTTCCCACTGCGGTCGCGAGCGCAAAATCGTTCGGACGCCTTGGCGCACAACCTCGTGATCGTCCACAATCAAAATCCTAAAACCCATGGAAATTCTCTCCTGAATCTGCCGGACGCAAACTCTCCCTGCCTCGCGCCATTATTTCGACGCGCCACCTACAGCCAACCCAGTGGAGAGCACTTATGAGCCCAGAAAATCCGTTGGCGCCCGAGGAAAACGCCAACTGCACCGCCCACATTTGAAACTTAACCGCCCAATTCGTGCAAGGAAAATCGTATACCGTATTCCCTGTAGTATTGAGGATAAGCGTTCAAGCTTTTCGGGTGCCGCGCCCGTTAGTAGGATGATAAGCCCTTATTATTCGTTGTTTCCGCTTGGTGGGGTTGATCCGACTGGACCCGGGCCGCTGTTTACTCTTTGACGGCGAAGGTCACGAGGTTGCCGCCCAGCCGATCATCGTCATTGTCAGTACGACCAACAGTAATCCGACGCTGATCAGGCTCAACACTTTTCCATGCCCCAATAGGTAGTCGCGCGACTCGGCATCCGCGCACAGCAGAACGAGCACTACTAGAACCACCCCCCACGCCAACAGGACCGGCAATCCCGGATACTTCCCAATCATGGAAAGGAATTGGCCCGGGGGAGCACCCGCCGGAATCCACCAGGGCAAAATCGGCGCAACTCCCGCGGCGAGAGAAAGCGTCAGCAGTTTGCGCGTAAACCACCCGCGAATCTTCGGCCGGGCTTCCTTCCAAACCAAGTAATCCCAGGCCAGCAAAGCCGCCGCAAGGGGCACCCAGCCGTAGAGCGCCGCTTTGTGGTCAAACCACATCCATCCTTGGAAGAACCGCGATTCGCCGGTGAGCTTCAGCCGCGGCAACATCAGCAACACCACCATCGCGTTGCAAGCCACGGCCAGCAACAAAGTCAGCAGGCTCATAAGCTGAAACCAGTGCCGCGTCGCTGACGTATTGCAGCGTGTGCAGACCGATTGCTTGGGCAGGAAGTTCAGGCCACATCGATCACAGAACACTTTTTGTCTCTCCCACGGTGCTGGAAATGGGGTTCTGCCGTCCCGTTAAGAGTACCCATGACGGACGGCAAAAAACTACTGGTCGGAAGTGCAGCGTAACGGCGGGACAGTATCGCACTAGCCACTTTTTTGTGGGGTGGGGAATGACGACGTTTCTCCTGTTTAACTACCTAAGTCTGTTTGTTTCTGCTATTTATAGCGGAAAGGAGATCTAGCGTCAGCGAGCGAGACGGCGGCAATCCGACGCTGCTTCCCGTGCTTCCAACGGTCACCTTGGCGGTCTGAATCTCGTGGTACAGGATTGGCGAAATCTTCCTTCCGCGACCATTTACTTTTCCTGCCGCGTTCGCTACTTTTCTCGTCTCAGCCCCCCTTGTCCGAGGAGCCGACCATGCCATCCAAGCCGCGCGCAAAAAGTCCAGCAGCACCTAAGAAGCGTCCGTCCGAGCTATTCCATCCCATCCGGATCGTCCCTCTCCATCCGGGCAAAGCCAAAGCAGCCGCGCCGCCAGTTGCCGCCAAACTGACTTATCGCAATGGCCCCCTGCTAACCGCGGTGCAAGTCTTCACTGTCTTCTGGGGGGCTCAATGGAACCAAGCTCCGCAAGATGCGTTGCTCACCAAGCTCAATCAATTCTTCGACTTCATCCTCACCAGCCAGCTTCTCGATCAGCTTGGCGAATACAGCGTTCCCAATTTGACCATCGGACACGGCTCGCGCATCGGCAGCGCCACACTCACAACTCCGGCCCCAGGAAAAACGGTCGACGACTCCGCTATTCAGACTTTCTTGCAGCAGCAAATCTCTGCGGGTACGCTGCCCGCCCCGTCGGCAAACACGCTCTATTTCGTGTTCTTGCCGCCGGGAGTTACCGTGACCCAGGGTGGCAGCGCCTCCTGCAAAGTTTTCTGCGGCTATCACGACGCCACCAGCAACAACCTCTTCTATGCTGTTATGCCATATCCGGGTTGCGCCGGATGCCTGGGCGGCGCGGCTACTTTCGACGCTCTCACTTCCACGACGTCCCACGAACTCTGCGAAGCCATCACCGATCCCATTCCCGGCCAAGGCTGGTATGACGACAACAACGGCGAGATCGGCGACATCTGCGCCTGGCAGACCCGCACCCTGGGCGGGTACACCATTCAGTTGGAATGGTCCAACAGCGCTAATCGCTGCATTTGATGGATTGTTTCTGAGGCAGGCCGAGTTCACTTGCCGATTATCTCTCACGGCAGTCCGTGACCTCGATACGCCGTAAAACCGAAACAGGTTAACACTCAGTGTTTGGTAGCGTCTCCATAAACGCATTCTCGCGTCAGGAGGATATCCATGACGAGCAAGTTGCGTTGTCTAACGTTGGGGGCGTTGCTTGCCAGCGCCGCGCCCTCGCTGGCTTTTCTGACCATGCGCGCCGGGCCAGTTTATTCCGGCCTTACGGCGCATGAATGGGGCACCTTCACCTCCGTTGCCGGGCCTGACGGCAGGGCGGTCGAGTGGTGTCCGCTAACTGGCTCGACGGATCTGCCGTCCTTCGTCGAGCACTTTCGCAATGCCGGCTTCAAACGCGGCTTGCGAGGCACGGTGCGCATGGAAACGCCGGTGGTTTATTTCTATGCACCCACCGAAGAAACGGTATCGGTCCGAGTGAATTTCGTCAAAGGTGTGATCACCGAATGGTATCCCGACGCTAGCCGCGTCGAGCCCAACGCCAATCTTTGGGACCTCAGTCTCTACCAGGAGCATGTCGATGGAAGTATCGCGTGGGACGCCGTCACCTTAGCGCCCAATCAAACCGCGGATCTGCCCGACGATCGGCAAGAAAACCATTACTACGCCGCTCGGGAGACAACCTCGACGCCCCTTTGCGTGAAAGCCTCCACAGGCGACCAGCACGAAAAATTTCTCTTCTACCGCGGCGTTTCCACCTTTAGCGTGCCCATCTCGGGCAAACTCGATATGCAGAGCAAGGTGCTCGTGGAAAATCACGGCGCTCGGCCGATCCCCAATACGATTCTCTTCGAGCGGCGTGGTGAAAAAGTCGGATATCGCATCACCGCAGGGCTTCCCGGCGATCCCAGCAACGCCGACATCTTGCCGGCGTCCACTGAAACGACCGCGCAATCCGCACCCTTGGCCCTTGACCCGCCCGAGGTCACCGCCACCATCGATTCCCTGGCCCGCGACCTGGAAGGAATTCTGATCGCCCAGGGTCTCTATCAAAATGAGGCGCAAGCCATGGTGCAAACCTGGCGCGATTCCTGGTTTGAGGAAGGCAGCCGCCTCCTATACATTGTTCCTCGCGAATTTATCGACACCGTCCTCCCGCTGACGATCAAGCCGGCACCGCTCGAGACGACCCGCGTCTTCGTCGGCAGGCTCGAACTCGTAACGCCGGCCACACAAGAGGCCGTGGCAAAAGCCTTCGGCGAAACCGATCAGCCGGCGCTCGACAAGTACGGCCGCTTTCTCGAACCCATCCTGACGACCATGATCCGCAGCGCCCCAAATGCCGTGAAAGCCAAGGAATACCGAGCAGATCTGGACGTCTATTACAAATCGTATTACAACTCGCACTTGCGCTAGGTGTCCGGACCTGACTCCGCTGCGAGACGCATGGGCCGGTCACCCGCAAATTAATCCGCAAAATCCGGTCAGCACCGATTGACTTTGCCGCTCGTAGCGTGACAAATGGAGGACTGGACAGACTTGTGAATCAGCCCGCCCCATGAATATTCTCGACCTGCTGGTCGGCAAGCCCCTCGCCACCACCGAAGAACGCGCCGAGCAAATCGGACCCGCGCGGGGCATTCCAATCTTTGGATTGGATGCCCTGAGTTCGGCCGCCTACGGCCCGGAAGCAGCATTGACGCTGCTCATTCCCCTCGGCCTGCTTGGCTTGCACTACATCATCCCTGTCACCACCGCGATCATCGCCCTGCTGCTGATCGTTTATTTCTCCTATCGCCAAACCATCGCCGCGTATCCGGGTGGCGGCGGCTCCTACACCGTAGCCCGCTATAACCTCGGAGCGCGTCCAAGCCTCCTGGCCGCCGCGGCTTTGCTGACCGATTACATTCTCACCGCCGCCGTGGGCATCTCGGCCGGCGTCGGCGCGCTGATCTCGGCGGTTCCTTCCATGCAGCGGCACACTTTGTCGCTGTGCATCGGCATCCTGGTCGTCGTCACCATCGTGAATCTCCGGGGCGTGCGCGAAGCCGGCGTGATCTTCATGGTGCCGACCTATCTCTTCGTCGGCACGCTCTTCATCGTCATCGGCGGAGGCTTGATTCGCACTCTGTTGAGCGGGGGTCATCCGGTGCCCCTCGCACCGTTGCCTCCACCGCCGGCCGTGAGCGAAGCGGTCAGCTATTGGCTGCTGCTCAAGGTCTTTTCCAGTGGGTGTACCGCGCTCACCGGTGTGGAGGCGGTCAGCAACGGCGTGAAAGCCTTTCGCGATCCGGCCGTCAAGAATGCGCAGCGCACCCTCACAATCATCATCTTTCTGCTCGCGGTGCTTCTAGCGGGGATTTCGTATCTGGTCAACGTCTACTCCATCGTCGCCACCGAACCCGGCAAGCCTGGCTACCAGAGCATCCTCTCAATGTTGACCGCCGCGGTTTTCGGCCAAGGTTTCTTCTATTACTTGACCATGGCGGCGATCCTCCTGGTTCTCTCCCTTTCCGCCAACACCGCTTTCGCGGATTTTCCGCGCCTGTGCCGAGCCATCGCCCAGAACAACTATCTTCCCCATGCCTTCCGTTATCGAGGGCGCCGCCTCGTCTATACCTACGGAATCGTGACCCTCGCGTTCCTGACTGCGATCTTGCTGACTGTGTTTGATGGCGTCACGGACAGGCTGATTCCGCTTTACGCCGTGGGCGCGTTCCTGGCCTTCACCCTCTCGCAAGCAGGCATGGTCGTACATTGGTTCAAGAAGCGCGGCCCGCATTGGCGAAAGAGCGCATTCATAAACGGCCTCGGCGCGGTCGTCACCGGTATAACCGTCTGCGTCGTGCTGGTCGCGAAATTTGTAGAGGGCGCCTGGATCACCTTGTTGTTTATTCCCCTGCTGGTCTTCCTCTTTGGGTCAGTGCGCCGCCACTATCACTACGTGCGAGTGCAAACGCTATGCCAGGAACCCGTCCAACCTGCGAATCAAGCGGCCACGCCCATTGCCGTGGTTCCCTTAGACCGCTGGAGCCGCATCTCCAAGCAAGGCCTGGAGTTCGCCAGTCGAATCACCTCCGAAATCATTGCCGTCCATGTGGAACCCGAGGAGCATTCCGAACTCTTGAAAGCGGCATGGGAGCGTTATGTCGATGGTGCCTTCCGCGAAGCGGGGCGGCCCGTACCCAAGCTGTTGACGCTCCCTTCTCCCTATCGATTCATCATTGTGCCCATTATTCGCTACATTTTGGACTTATCAGAACGGCACCCGCGCCGGCGCATTGTGGTGGTTATTCCCGAACTCGTCGAAGGCGCTTGGTACGAATATTTTCTGCACAACCAGCGCGCCCGCCTCCTGGAGTGGATGCTGCAGGTGCGCGGCAACGAACGCATCTTCACCGTCAGCGCGCCATACTACCTCGGCGACCACCCCGATTCTGGGCACCATTCGACGCGATCCAAGAAGGCGCAAACGTAGTGCTCAACTGACCAAGCCGTTCATTCCTAGTGGGATCAGTCGATTACTGCTTGATCTCGAAGCTCGCGTGCAGCGCCCCTTCCGAATTGCCGCCAACCCAAATGTCGAAACTAGCCGGCTCTTCGACCCATTCTTTCTTCGCGGTGCTCCAGTACGTTAACTCCTGGGTCCCCAGCGACATGTGGATCGTCTTCTTCGCGCGGGGTGCCAGGGTGACCCGTTCAAACCCTTTCAGTTCCCGCACCGGCCGAGACGCGCTGCCGAACCGCTGATGCACATACATTTGAGCTACCTCATCGCCCGGCGATGTTCCCGTGTTCTCCAACTCGAAGCTGACATCGATGGTTTCCCCCGGCTTGATTTGCGCCTGGCTAATCTTCAGATCCGCAAACCCGAACGTCGAATAGCTCAGCCCGTAGCCGAACGGATACAACGGTGTGCTCTCTTCGTCCCAGTAGCGCTTGCCCTGGTTTTCAGGAGCCTGGGTGGTGTTGTGGGCGTAGTTGGTGGGTATCTGGCCCCCATCTCGTGGCCACGCGAAGGGCAGTTTGCCGCCGGGCACCGCGTCGCCAAACAGCAGATTCGCCACTGCGTTGCCGCCTTGTGTGCCGGGATACCACGCCTCAAGAATGGCGGGAATGTGTTGCGCCGCCCACTTGATGTTGAGCGGACGTCCGTTCAGCAGTACCAGCACGATCGGCTTGCGCGTTGCCGCTACCGCTTCCAGTAGCTGCTCCTCCCGTCCGGGAAGATCCAACGATTCGCGCGACGCTGCCTCGCCGCTCATATTCTGCGCCTCTCCCAAGACGAGAATGGTCAGGTCGGACGTGCTCGCCAGGCCAACCGCCTTCGACATTTCGGCCTTAGTCTGTTCCGCCGTCCAAGGGACTACGGGCTTTAGCTTGAAAATGTCATCGAAGAAAGAAGGAAACTTGCGATAAATCTGCGCGCCCGGCGCGTAACTGACCTTCGCCTGCGCGCCGAATTTCTCACGCAGACCACTCAGCACCGTGACAGTTTCCTGGAGATCCTGCTGGAAGGCCCAGGAGCCGAGCGTGTCCAGTTGTGAATCGGCCAGCGGGCCAATCACCGCGACGTTCGTGTACTCGGCCTTCTTGAGCGGCAGAAGGCTGCCTTCATTCCGCAGCAGCACTGCTGCCCGTTCGGCCGCCACACGAGCCGCTGTGCGGTGCTCTGGCGTAGCAAGGATCCGTTGCGAGCGAGCTTCGTCCACATACGGGTGCTCGAACAGGCCGAGCCGAACTTTCATCTCCAGAATGGGCCGGTCCGCCGCTTCGATTTGCTCCACGCTAACCTGGCCGTTCTGCACCGCCGCTGCCAAGTGCCGCGAATAAGCTGTGAAGTCAATGCCCATTTCCATGTTGACGCCAGCTTTGAACGCCAGGAGTGCGGCCTCGGCAGAATCCTTCGCGTAATGGTGGTTCTCCAGGCTCTTCACCGCGTTGGCGTCGCTAACCACGAAGCCACTGAAATTCCATTGCTCGCGAAGCACGTCGTGCAGCAGCCAGCGATTGCCCGTGGCGGGGACATCGTTCAAGTCCATGTACGCGCTCATCGCCGAGCCGACCCCGGCTTTGACCGCGGCATGAAAGGGAGGCAGATAAACGTTGTACAGCTGCGAATCGGAAATATAGGAAGCGTCGTAGTCGCGCCCGCCTTCCGCTGCGCCGTAACCCGCAAAATGCTTCATGCACGCCAGGATGTGGTCGGGCGCGCCGATGTAGTCGCCCTGGAATCCGCGGACCTGCGCGACGGCGATCGCGCTGCCGAGATAGGGATCTTCCCCCGCGCCCTCCACCATGCGTCCCCAGCGCGGGTCTCGCGCAATATCCAACATCGGCGCAAATGCCCACGCGATCCCCACCGAGCGCGCTTCCTTCGCCGCGATGCTTTGTGCCGCGGTCACCGTCGTAGGATCCCAGGAAGCTGCCATGGCAATCGGCACCGGAAAAATAGTGTGAAAGCCGTGAATCACATCGTAGCCAAAGATCAGTGGAATATGGAGGCGGGACTTGTCGACCGCCACGTGCTGAAGGCGGTTGATCTCGGCGGGATCGGTAACGAATAGCAGCGATCCTACCCGCCCACCAGCTATCGCCTCGTTAAGGGTGCGTTGATCGAGCGTCATGTCCTTCGGTTTGTCTTTGCCGAAATCAAAGAGCTGACTCAGTTGCCCGATCTTTTCCTCCAGCGTCATTTGTTTGAGCAACCCATCCACCCGCTCGCGGACCACGCGATCATCCGGAGGAGTCCCCGGCGAGGTCTGGGCGATAGCGACTGGCAGACTCGACGCAACCAATGCGCAGAGGAAAATTCTCTCGGCGAGTGTTCTCGTGCGGGCACGCCGTTTCTGTTTAAGCAAGGAAGCCTCCGTGGACAGGGAATGACGATAGGAAGGAACAGCGGGGATATTACTCGCAAAAGAGGAAAGAGGACATTAGATTGTCCGCCACCGGCTCGCCTTCTTTGTGGGTGGCAACATCTATACTTTCCCATTCACATATCTTATTTCAAGCTAAATTATTCATTCGTATCGCAGCGCCACTAGAGGATCGACCCGCGTCGCACGGCGTGCCGGGATGTAGCATGCCAAGAGCGCGACTAAGATCAGAAGCACAGCAACGGCGGCAAATGTCCGCGGATCCTGCGCCGTCACGCCAAACAGCAAGCTTCTCATCAATGGTGTCAATCCCAGAGCAGCGCCGATTCCGATCGCCACGCCGGCCAGCGTCATCTTTGTGCCCTGACTAAGAACCATTTTCACCACGTCCCCACCCTGCGCTCCAAGCGCCAAGCGAATTCCAATTTCGCGCTTGCGTTGGGACACGGTGTAGGAAATCACTCCATAGATTCCGATCATCCCCAGCAACAGCGCCATTACCCCGGCGATCCCCAGCATCACCAGCGTGAAGGAAGTTCGCGCGACCGATTTGTCATAGACTCCCTGCATCGTCCGTACGGACGCCAGCGGCAAGTTCGAGTTCACCGACCACACGGCTTGCCGGACTTCATTCAGAAAGGTCTCGGTGCCCGCGCGTTCGCTTCGTATCACGAACGTCTCCGTCCGCAGCGTCTGCGCAGTTTTCTCTCCGAACAGGTACTCCATCATTGGCGGCCAATAGACGATTTCAGGCGCCGGGTCCTGCACGCCTCTTTCTCGTACATCCTGTATTACGCCGATCACTTCATGCCATGGCATCGAAGAGAACTCGCGCAGTTGCTTCCCTAGCGCCTCCGACGGTGTACCCCATATTTCCCGCGCCAAATTCTCCGAAATCATCACTACCGGCCGCAGTCCGTACACCTCGCCCCATGTAAATTCCCGGCCCGCGATCAATCGCGTCCCCGCCGTATCCAGAAATCCAGGAGAAATATTTTTGTACAGCCGCAGTGGCGCCATAACGTTGTCGGGGTAAATCTTGTCTTGCGCAAAGATGCAGTCCCACGCCGAATCGAAACCTTCCATCGGCATTTCGCTCCCTAGCCCCGCGGACTTCACACCCGGGATCGCTGCCAGCTTCTTCAGAATTTCTTCCTGAATGCGCAGCACTCTTTCCGGCTCCGCCACCATCACTTCCGGAATGGAGATACGCGTGAGTTGCAAATGCCGCGCATCTGTGAACCCCGGACTCACCGTTCGCAACGCCTCAAACGTTCGGATCATCAATCCCGCGCTCACCAGCAGCACCAGCGCCATTGCCACCTGACCCACCACTAGAACGTTGCGCGCTCGGTGGCGCTCCCGGCTCGCACTCGCTGCCCTGCCCCCGCTACGCAGCGCTAGGGAAGCACGCGGCCCGGCATATTTCAGCGCCGGGATTAGGCCAAGCAGCAAACCGGAAAACACCGCAAGCACCACAGTGAACCCGAGGGTCCGCGCATCCAGCGAAATCTCACTTAGGCGCGGCAGGTTTGCCGGGCCAATGGCCAGCAGTAGACGCACGCCGCTATAAGCGAATGCAGCGCCCACAACTCCGCCCATTAGCCCCAACATCACGCTTTCCACCAGGAGTCCCCGCACCATTCGTCCCCAACCCGCGCCGAGCGCGGCGCGAACCGCCAGCTCCTGCTGTCGCGACTCGATCCTCACCAGAAACAGGTTCGTCACGTTAGCGCATGCAACCAGCATCACCAGCCCGATCGTTCCCATCACCACCCATAAAACTTCGCTGACGTTCCCGACGATTTCTCGCTTTAGCGGACGAATCATCGGCGTAATCTTCCATGTCTCGTAAAAATGCGGATTCGTGCCAGGGCCATTTGTCCAGGAGTCCATCCAGACCGGTAACATGCGAGTCAGATCCGCGTTGGCTTCCGCGATGCTCACACCGGGCTTCAGCCGCGCGAGCCCCTCGTACCCGAATCCCGCAAGGATCAAATTGCGCCGCTCAAAGGCGAGCGGAACCATCACGTCGAAATCCGTATCGACCAACCGGAAACCCTTTGGCATAACGCCGACTATTTCCCGAGGCCGCCCATCCACCTTAATGTTGCGCCCCACGATCGACCGGTCTCCGCCGAACCGTCGCTGCCAGTAGCCATAGCTCAGCATCACGCGCTGCGGACCGCGCGGTACTTGCTCTGCCTCGGAGAGCCATCGCCCAACTGCGGGTGGAACCTCCAATGCCTGAAGTACGCCATCGCTGACTTCCACTGTGCGCACCTGCTCCGGTTCGGCCAGGCCTGTAACGCTCAAGGTTCCCGCATCCCACACTCCCAATGACTGGAACGTGCGGTTGTGCTCGGCGTACGTGAAATACATGGAGGGCGAAAGATGCAGGCCGCTCTCAAAATCCGCCAGTCCTGGTGCGCCAGGGGCGATTTGGTGCAGCGACACTAGCTCTTCGGCATTTGGATAATTCAGCGGCTTCAGCAGCACGCTATTCACAACGCTGAAGACCGCCGCGTTCGCCCCGATTCCTATCGCGATGGTCAGCAACGCCACGGCGGTAAACATCGGGTTGTGGCGGAGCGCGCGCAGACCGTAGCGAACATCTGCGAGGAGATCTTCAACCGAACGCCAGCCCCACATGTTTCGACTATCCTCTTCGGTCAGCATCACATTCCCAAAGGCGCGCCGAGCCGCCGCTTCCGCTTCTTTTCTGGACATACCGCCAGCAACCAACTCCTCAACCTTCTCTTCGATATGCTCCCGAATCTCCTCCGCAAGATCTTCGTAGAGCTGCTTCCGTGAAAACAGTTGTTTCAGCCAACTCACGATTCACCCGGCGCCAAAACCCGCGTAATCCCTTCCAACATCTTTTCAAAGCGCGATACCTCGTGCTCCAAGTGCTTCGCTCCTGTCGCGGTGAGCTTGTAAATCCGAACGCGGCGGTTCGTCGACGATATGCCCCATTCGGCTTTCACCAACTCCTCTTTCAGCAAGCGTTGTAGCGCCGGATAGAGCGACCCCTCTTCAATCTGCAGCAAATCGTTGGACGTTCGCTTGATGTGCTGCGCCAGCGCATACCCGTGCAGCGGCTGCCGCTTCAACGTGCGTAAGATCATCATCTCCAGCGCGCCGGGAAACAAATCTCGTTGCTCGCGAGTTTTCATGAGGTCTCAGCTTTTTTTTCAGTTATTTAAGCCTAAGTTGGGCAAGGCCTAGACTAAAATAGGATAAGCCGCGGTCTGAGTCAAGTAAAAAAAACAATGCAACCGGTCGGTCTCGCACTGACCTTCGTGATCTTGGGCAGTGGGTCTGTTTCCGTTTAGCCCGTCACCCGCTAAGAGGCCAAGGGTAAGATAGTTAGTACGCCCCAGCGCTATGTGATTTGGAATCCGTGACGAATCTTAAGAAAGGGGGAGAAGCTATGCAGAGCACTGGAAAAATAAAGGTCTTGTTCATCTTAGGGTTTGGTCCGATCGTCCGGGACACGGCCGAAAGCCGAAAGCTGTATAGCGAGAGCCTTGGGATTCGCTTCAAAGAAGAGAGTGGCGAATATCTACATACAGAGGCGCTCAAAGGCGTAAAAAGTTTTGCACTCTGGCCGTTGTCTCAGGCCGCCGAGTCATGTTTTGGCAAAGACGCTTGGCCCGACAATATCCCCGCTCCACAAGCCTGGCTTGAGTTTGATGTGGACAACGTCGAGAAGGCAACGGCCAGCCTCGAATCGCGGGGATATCGAATGCTCGTCAAAAACAAGAAAGAGCCGTGGGGCCAAACGGTCAGTCGCTTCATCTCACCGGAAGGATTACTGCTCGGCGTTACCTTCACCCCACAGATGCGAGGGGAGAAAGAGAAATAGTCCAGACATCCGTCACTTAGAATTGAGTGACACACAGAATTTCTGAGTCGTCGGCAATCCGGAAGCGATCCTCGGACTCGACTTGTTCGGTGGTCAGGTTGTCAACCCCCTTTTGTATTTATATCGCGTCCGATTATCGGAAATTAACCCAGCGCCTAAGCTTGGGATCCGTTTAACCGAGCCTATCCCCGTTCAACCCTGAAATTTGACCGTTTAATGCTTCGTACTTTACTGATTGAGGATGCTCATGCTACCGTTCGCCATGCGTTCGACTCCCATCCCCGCGGGCGTCGCAGGAAGCGCGTCAAGCCTTCTTCCCGCAACTCAGCCGCGTGCGCCTCAGCTTTTCAGTGGAACTTCAGTGCCCACACGGGTTGTGCACCGATTTGCCCGTCCTTTGTTTTCATATTGTTACGAATTGCTTTTTCCGCAACTCCTTTGTTTTGATAATCATCTGCGTTGCCCTATAGTATTTTTGACGCTCCCCCGGAACTCAGTGTCCTCTGCGAACTCTGGGGTGAACAGGCCGCTAACTCCTGTATTGACATACTCTTGCGGACTCTGTGGTGTCGCAAAAAGAGTCAACTCCTTTGCAATCAAGCAAATCCAGACTCTTTTCGCAAAATACCCGGGGTGGGGGCACCTCACCAGCAGCCGTCCGCACACCTGCAGGCACTCATCGCCCCGCCGCCGCGCCGCAACGTGGACACGGCCCGCACATCCAACTATCATTGCAGCAACGTTTAGGTTCCAGGTCCATGGATGAAGCCGCCAAACTAGCGCCATTTCCGTTTGTGGGCGAGGCCGACCCCCTTCCCGCCAATCTGTTCGTGTCTTTTCCCGAGCAGGCCAACACCCTCGCGCTGCTCTACGAGATCAGCCGCGAAATCACCTCCATTCTCGACAAGGAAGAACTCCTCCGTCTAGTCGCGCAACGCGTCAAAAAACTCGTCAACTATCACGTTTTCAGCGTGATGCTCTGGGACGAAAAGACCCAACACCTGGAAACTGCCTTCACCATGCGCTACGGCGATTCGATTCCCGCGCGAATCCGCGTTCCGCTGCATCAAGGGCTCACCGGCGCCGCCGCTAGCCAGCGCCGAGTAGTGCGTGTCGCGGACACCCTTGCCGACTCCCGGTTTATCGGTTGTGAGGTTGACACCGGCGTTGCGGTTCGCTCGGAACTTGTCGTTCCGTTGCTGATACAGGATCGTCTGATCGGTGTTCTGGATTTGGAAAGCGCCGAAACGCATGCGTTCACCGGTGAGCACGAGCGTATGCTCACCGCTATTGCCTCCTATGTGGCCATCGCGCTCGAAAACGCCCGGCTCTACGAAGAAGCGCGCAAAACGGAGCGCCGTCTCCACGACGATCTTTCTACCGCACGCGAAATTCAGCGCCAGCTGCTTCCCAGTGGCGCCCGCGAAGTACCGGGGCTGGACTTGGCAGCCGGCTACTGCTCCGCGCGGGAGCTGGGTGGCGATTTCTACGATTTTCTGCCTTACGGCAAAGGCCGGCTCGCGGTCGCGCTAGGCGACGTTTCTGGCAAGGGCACTGCGGCTGCCTTATTTGGTTCTCTCGCGATTGGCACCATGCGCGAGCATGTCGTCGAGCATCCCTGCCCGCCGCCGGAAATGCTGGCCTTGTTGAATCGGCGACTCTACGATGCGCGATTGGACTCGCGCTTCATCGCCATGGCCTTTGCGGTGTTTGACGCCGGTGAACGCCGCCTCACGCTGGCCAATGCAGGCGCTCCGTATCCGATTTTGTTGCGCGATGGCGAAGTGCAGCAGATTTTTGCCGCCGGGGTGCCTCTCGGCCTTTTTCCAGACACTGAGTACGACGAGGTCATTATCGATCTTCGGCCGGGAGACACCGTCTTGTTCGCCTCGGACGGCATTCTTGAATCTGAAAACGCGGAACAGCAAGAGTTCGGCTTGAAGCGGCTGACCGCCCTACTCAAAACCATTTCTCCGCGCCAATCCGCCAGTGAGATCTGCGACATCGTGCTGGATGCCACTGACGAACACAGCGGCGGCGGATTGACTCCCAGCGATGATCGCACGCTGCTGGTGCTGCGCCTCACCGATCACACCTCCAGCGACTTCTCCAAAATGCCCATCATCTACTGATCTTTGCAGGCCTCGGGAAAGGGAAAAGGCTTTGGCGTGGGCAGCGGAAAGAAAAAATCCGCCAACGGCAGAAAGGAATCGCGAGCGGCAGCCGTCCGGAATGAGGTAGTTAGTTGCCGGTGGACAGCAGCTTCAGTTCGGCGCGGCGGGCTTGGGTTTGCGCGGCGAAATAATTTTGTTCGCGCAAGCGGCGGTAGATGCGGCCGGCGACCAGGGCGGCGGTGGGGCCGATGACCTGGCGTGAGCTGCCACGGAGCAGAACGGCGAGCGCAATCTTCGGATGCGCTTCGTCGGCGTAGGTGACGAACCAGCCCACGCGGGAAGTGGGGTCGTTGCAGGTTCCGGTTTTGCCGAGCGGCATTTCGTCTCCACCGCTGTCGAAGCTGCGCTTGCCAGTACCGTAGAGAACGGCGGCGAGCATGCCTTCCCGAATTTCCGGAAGAACGGTGGCAATGTTCAAATCGCGCTTAATACGCGGCGCGAAATTCTGGATTTCATCGGCAGTTCGCGGATATTGCAAATAGTAGAGCGTGCCGCCATTCGCGAAGGCCGCGGCTACGGAAGCCAGCTGCAACGGAGTTATTTGAATTCCTTCGCCAAAACTTGACATGCGGGCGATGCCGCCATGCGCAGGCGGTTGCATCGGAAACGAACCGGGATGTTCTTCGGGGAGGTTGTAGCCAGCGAGTTCGCCCAGGCCCAGCAGGCGGGCGTAACGGGAGACGGTGTCAAAGCCCATGCGGCGGCCGAGTTCCTCGAAAAAGACGTTGTTGGAATGTGCCATCGCTTCGGTCAAATTCATGTACTTGCGGCGGCCGACCTTGAGCATCGTGTCACGAGTAATGACGTTCTCTTCGAGAGCGGCCAGCGCGACGGTAGGCTTGATGGTGGAGCAGGGGATGTAGCCATCACCGAAAGCAATTTTCTGATTTACAACGGTGAGGATGCGGCCAGTGTTGGGATCGACGGCGACAACGGCGCCGTTGTAGCGGCCCAGTCCTTCCACGGCGGCGGCGCGGACGACAGGATCGTCGAAGGTGCTGATATCGGCGAGCGTGGAGTCTGCAAAGGTTGGGACGCCGCGAAAATGTGAAACGCGATGCAACGCGGCTCTGCGCGCAGCCGGCGCGGCAGGCATCGGCGCTGCGATGGTTACAGCAAGGACTGCGGCCAGGAAAACACGTCCCAGTTGCTTCACGTTTGCTCCGGACTCTTTATTGCCCGACTCTGATTCGTTGGTGTGAGGCTGTTTCTATCCCAGGAGGTTTGCCCGGGTCAACCTCATTTCCATTGAATGGTTCCCTCTGCGAAACAAGCGGTTCGAGAGAACCGAGTCGAACAGCTCCGATTAGTAGCACCCGGTCGGCCAAAAGAAAGACCGCTCATTTGACGCAACTTAGCTACTAAAGGTTTTGCTGCACTGTACCTGAAAGAAACACATCCTCTCAGGATGAGACAGATTCTAATCAGATGCGCGAGCGGGAGCAATAGGCAAAGCGCTCCAGTACGGACGTATGTGCTTTATTTTGAATGGCTGACCGGGTGGCCAGAGGAAGGACAGGCGTAGGTGGCTGCCTGTCCGATCGGGCCGGCGCGCCGGGTGTTCGCTGGAGCGGGTCGCAGAATGAAACAGGAATTGTTCCATCGAGGAAGAACTGGGCTCCGCGGCGGAAAGAAATTGCCCAGCGCGACTGGGAATGCTTCGCCGATGGGGCAGTCGGCGTTTCGCGATTTGACGTAGATCTGCATTGACCAGCGGCCGGGTAGCCACACAAGCGAACGGAACGATTTTGGTGGCGGTGTAGAATCTCTGACCATGAAGAACCTCAGGAATGCGAAGGACAAAGAGGAAATCACGCGGCGGATTGCTAGAGTCCGGCCGGACAGTTCGCGGTTGTGGGGGAGAATGTCGGCGCACCAGATGATTTGCCATCTGAGCGACGGATTTCGGCTGTATATGGGGGAGAGAAAGGTTGCGCCGGCAGGCGGGATGTATCCGAGCAAAGTGCTGCGGTGGATTGCGTTGTGGGCGCCGATGCAGTGGCCGCACGGGTTCAAAACTATGCCGGAGCTGGACCAGGAGGGCGGCGGGGGCACTTCACCGGTCGAGTTCGCGCGAGACGTGAGTGAATTGCAGAACTTGCTGGAGCGCTTCGTGAGACAACCGCGGGATTTCAGCTGGCAGACCCATCCACAATTTGGAGAGATGAACGAGCGGGATTGGATGCGGCTGGCGTATTTGCATGCGGACCATCACCTTCGGCAGTTCGGGGCGTAAAAACCGTCGGGCAATTTTTCCTCTTGACAGAGAGCATCGGTAAGCAGTAGCTTACCGTTCGTGCAGACTTACGTACAAGCGGGGATGGAAGCGCTGGGTGATCCGACTCGCTTCGCTATCTTACAAAGCCTGGCGCGACGGGCGCTGGCGGTGAGTGAGTTGGCGGAGACGCTGCCGGTGAGCCGGCCAGCGGTGTCGCAGCACCTTCGAGTGCTGAAAGACGCCGGTTTGGTAAGCGACCGCAAGGCAGGGACGAGGCGCATTTACGAAGCGAACCCGGACGGGATTGCGCTGCTGCGCGAACACCTTGACAAATTGTGGGGACAAGCTTTGACGGCGTTTCAAATGAACGCCGAGAGAAACAAGGAGGCAGGGCATGGCCGAACCCGTGGCAGCAAAAGCAAGCAGCGTTCGAAAAACACTCAACGTTAATGTGCCAATCGAGCAGGCATTCGCGGTGTTCACAGAAAAAATGGGCGCATGGTGGCCAGCGACGCATCACATCGCCAAGCAGCCGTTCCTAGAGATTGAGGTGGAGGGGCGCAGCGGCGGACGTTGGTTCGAACGGGCCGCGGACGGAAGCGAATGTGACTGGGGACGAGTGCTGGCCTGGGAGCCGCCAAATCGGGTGGTGTTTGCCTGGCATTTGCAGGGGGATTTTAAATTTGATCCCAACCCGGAAAAGGCAAGCGAGGTGGAAGTTCGATTTTTCGCGGAGGGCGCCGGCAAGACGCGAGTGGAGTTGGAGCATCGTAATTTCGAGCGGCACGGCGCAGGTTGGGAGCAACTGCGCACGAGTGTGGATTCGCCCGGCGGGTGGACTGCGGTCTTGGAAGGTTTTGTGAAAGCCTCAAACCAGGAGAAATGAGATGGTGAGGATCGAGAGATCGATTAAGACAACATTGTGCGCGCTGGCGTTCCTGGTGGTGGGTGCGGCCATTGCGCAAACTCCGGGAGAAATCCCACAGGGCGCGAACATTCCGAAAAATATGAGGCCCTATTTTCTGTGCTTGCTGGAAAAGGGGGAGAAGTGGACCCCGGTGCAATTTGCCGATCCAGCGATGCAGGAGCATCTGGCGTACATTCGCGAGCAAGTGGAAGCGGGAAAGTATGTAGTGGTGGGGCCGGCGCTGGATGAAGGACGGATAAGGGGGATAGGCATCATTAGTGCAACTTCGCTGGAAGAGGCGCAGAAGATCGTGAACGCCGACAAGATGGTACAAACCGGGCAGCTGGTGGCGGAAATTCACCCGGTGATGCTGGCGGACCTCTCCGCCCTGCACACTGAATATCCAGCGAAGACACAAAAGTAGGGAATTACGAGGGCCGGCGCGAAAAAAATGGCTCCGAGATTCACTCGGAGCCAAATGGTTTTATGCGCAGGGAGCATGGCGTCAAGTTCGAACATGGCGTCACGCAATTTGCAAGAGTTAGAAGCGGATGTACGGGCCGAAGGCGATGCGCAAGTTATTGTGCGCGCCGCTGTTGAAGTAGAGCTCATCGCCGATATCAAAACGGATGCCCAGTGGGCCAAGATGGCCCTCAAGACCGCCGCCAGGATAGAGGACGCCGTCGACGTTTTTACGACGGAGATTGTCGACGCTGCTAAAGAATGTTCCGATAGTGGCCGGCGCGTTGTTGATCCGGAAATTGACGAAGCCGCCCTTGAGAGTCACGAAGGGGTGAACATGCCAGCGTTCGCCTAAATTGACTTTGGGGCCGAATTCGCCGTGTAGGGTGCGCATACCGGTGCGGCGAACGATGACAGCGCCGGTAGTCGAATCCGTGAACGACTCAGTGAAGGCCCGATCAAAATCGTAACTCATCTCGCCTTCCAGCTTGATATTGCGAAAAGCGATGACGCCAACGCGGGCGCCGAGGCCTGCAAAATTACTATCGGTCTGCGCCAACCGGAGGTAATCGGCGAAGACGCCGACCTGCACGTGTTCGGTCTCCTGAGCCGATGCGAGAGGGACGAGCCACCCCGTAAAAAGTAAAAGAAACGCTAAACGCTTCATGGTTCGCGTACTCCTTGCGAAAGGGATTTTAGATTGCAAAACAGAGGGCGGGGCCGCGGGCTGGAGAGGTCTGTGCTGCTGTCGTTTGGATGCCGGTGGAGAAGACGCCAGTTGCGACAAACGGGCGAATTGAGGGGATGTGAAGCGCGAGACTTCCGAGGGTACAAGGCGCGGTGTCCCGTCCATACAGGGTTTGCTGTAGGAAGAGAGCGAAATTCTCAATGAAAATAAGGGTTCTGTTCAGTGCGGCATTGTTTTCTGATAGGGGTGTGCGGATAATATGGGCGCTTAGGGATGTCCTACTCCGGTAAGTCTGCGGGACCCTACAAGCAAGAAGCGGGAGAGCGATGGGAAAGAACCGAAACGGGCACGCGCCAGTGAGCGCGGAGCGGCTGGAAAAAGCGCTCACCGGAATAGCCGGCTTCGATGAAGTGACGAATGGCGGGGTACCAAAAGGGCGGCCGACCATCGTGTGCGGGGGGCCAGGCTGCGGCAAGACAATGTTCGCGGTGGAGTTTCTGGTGCGCGGCGCGACGGAATACAACGAGCCTTGTGTACTGATGACCTTCGAGGAAACCTCGGAGGAAATGGCCAAGAATGTGGCGTCGCTGGGATTCGATTTAAAGGGATTGGCGGCGCGAAAGAAAGTGGTACTCGAGTATGTGCGCATCGAGCCGGCGGAGATATACGAGACGGGGGAGTACGATTTAGAAGGACTGTTTGTTCGACTGCAGCACGCGGTGGACAGGATCGGAGCCAAGCGTGTGGTGCTGGATACGGTGGAAGCGATCTTTTCTGGATTTGGAAACGCCGGGCTGCTACGCGCGGAGATTCGCCGGCTATTCCGGTGGTTGAAGGATCGCGGATTGACTACGGTAGTGACCGCGGAGAAGGGGGAGGGAACCCTGACGCGGTATGGACTGGAAGAGTATGTATCGGACTGCGTGATCTTTTTGGATCACCGGGTTACTGACCAGATCTCGACGCGACGGTTGAGGGTGGTGAAGTATCGGGGGACGTCGCACATAGCGGATGAGGTTCCGTTTCTGATCGACGAGCGCGGCTTCTCTGTGCTGCCGAGCACGTCGATGAAACTGAGTCACGTTGTTTCGAACCAGCGGGTTTCGTCGGGGGTCGCAGACCTAGATGAGATGCTGGAAGGAAAAGGATTCTATCGAGGGTCATCTATCCTGGTGTCGGGGACCGCGGGAACGGGGAAATCGACTTTAGCGGCCCATTTTGCGCAGCAGACGTGCCGCGATGGAGAACGATGCCTGTATGTGGCGCTAGAGGAATCCCCGGCGCAGGCCACGCGAAACATGAAATCGGTCGGAGTCGACTTGGAGAAGTACGTGAGAAAAGGCCTGCTACGCTTCGAGGCCTGGAGGCCGACGCAGAGCGGGCTGGAAATGCATTTGTTGCAGATTCACAAACTGGTGGAACAGCACAAACCGACCGCGGTGGTGATCGACCCAATCACGAACCTCCTGTTGGGGAATAGGAACGAACTACACTCGATGTTGATGAGGTTGATCGACTTCCTTAAAACGAAGCAGATCACCGGTTTCTTTACAGC
>Ga0307478_10000282_pt1 | contig 56055 bp, 48 predicted proteins | sample atmos_gasesECM4C_2_FD_203713 | JGI IMG/M metagenome (GOLD analysis project Ga0307478, IMG submission 203713) | Hardwood forest soil microbial communities from Morgan-Monroe State Forest, Indiana, United States - atmos_gasesECM4C_05 | ecosystem: Environmental > Terrestrial > Soil > Temperate...
GCCGTTGGCGAAGATCGAAGAGTTCAAGAAGCGGATGGGATGGAAGTTTCCTTGGGTGTCGTCGCACGGGAGCGAGTTCAATTTTGATTTTGGAGTTTCCGTGGCGAAAGAAGACATGGAGAAGGAGATCGTCTACAACTACGTCCCGAGCAAGTTTCCAAGCGACGAGCGGCCGGGGCTGAGCGTCTTCTACAAGAACGCGAACGGCGAGGTGTTTCATACGTATTCGATGTATGGGCGCGGGCTGGAAGACTTCATGGGCATGTATGTGATTCTGGACCGTGTGCCGAAAGGACGGGATGAGGCGGGATTGCCGCACGGAATGGCGTGGGTGAGGCATCACGACCGGTATCCGGAGAGCGACGTTGTCGAGGTAAAGGCCGCTAAGAGGTAACGGAATTATTCAGAAGCCGCAATCGGCAGCGCCAAAAAAGCGGCGGTTTTCTTCGGCGAAGGCTGGAGTGAACCACCGCACTTTTTTTGCGCGGGCTTTTTTGGAAAACATTGAATGGAGAAAGCGCGCAGCTCGAAGAAAAACGTCAGGCGCCGATGGAGGAGCGGAGGGCGTTGGCCAGGGACTGGGAGAAGCGCTGGACGTCGGCGTCGTGTTCGGCTTCGACCATGACACGGGCGAGTTGCTCCGTGCCGGAATAGCGGAGGACGACGCGGCCATTTTCGCCGAGGGCGGATTGCGCTTCGGCGAGGGCGCGGGAGACTTCTGGGAGAGATTCGAGCGGAGGCTTGGATTTTACTTTGACGTTGACGATGACTTGCGGGTAGTCCTTGAGGCCCTCGACGAGGGATTCGATTTTGCCGTGCATGGAAACAAGTGAGGCGATTTTCACGGCGGTGAGAAGGCCGTCGCCGGCGGGGCTGTCTTCGAGAAAAATGACGTGGCCGGATTGCTCCCCCCCGATGACGTTGCCGCTGCGAAGCATTTCTTCGAGGACGTAGCGATCGCCGACCGAAGCGCGGGCGAGCGTGATGCCTTCTCGGGCCAGGACACGTTCGAGGCCAAGATTGGACATGGACGTGGCGACGACGCGATCGCCTTTGAGCTTGTTTTGGGATTTGAGATGGCGCGCGACGGCCAGGAGAACGCCATCGCCGTTGACGATTTTTCCTGATTCGCAGACGAAGAGGGCGCGGTCGGCGTCGCCATCGAAGGCCACGCCAAGGCGGGCTCGCTCGCTGACGACGCGCTTTTGCAAGTCATCGAGATGAAGTGAGCCGCAGCCTGCGTTGATGTTGCGGCCATCGGGCGAAACGCCCATGGAGACGACATCGGCGCCGAGAGTGCGAAAGAGCTCGGGGCCGAGTTTGTAGGCGGCGCCATTGGCGCAGTCCAGAACGATGCGGAAGCCGGAGAGATCGGTTCCGGGAAGAGCGCGGCTGCGGAGAAAATCTAGATACTCGGCGTGGAGAGAGGCGTCGGCGACGAGGAGGGGCGGAGTCTTGGGAGGTGGATCGGAGCGATGCTTGAAGATGTCGGCTTCGAGCGTTTCTTCGACGGAGTCGGGGAACTTCATGCCTGCGTGAGAGAAGAGTTTCACGCCGTTGTCGTGATAAGGATTGTGCGAGGCGGAAATAACGACGCCGGCTTGAAAATCATTCTGGCGGACCAGGCAGGCTACGCCGGGAGTGGTGATGACGCCTGCAAAGGCCACGGACGCACCGGCTTGCATGAGGCCCGCGGCAAGTAGAGCGGCAATATGTGGGCCGGATTCGCGGGTGTCCATGCCGATGAGAACGTGGGCGGCGGAATGCTCGCGAAGCAGATAAGCGGCGAGAGAACGGCCGGTGGCGAAAAGAGTGGCGTCATCGAGCGGCGGAGTGCCGGGAACGCCGCGAATGCCATCGGTTCCGAAAAGTTCTTTGGGCATGGGTGGCTAGCGGCCAATTCCTGCAGGGCTGACCATGCAAAAGTTTAGCATAAGGTCGAATGGACACTCGGGAGGGACGTTCGAGGGGTTCGCCTGGGTAAACAGCCACCTGAATAGCGCCTGGGGATCAGGAGTGTTTGCAAAGAGCAATTCGAAATACGAAACGCAGGCGTGCGGCGGGGGCGCCAACTTGCATGAGTATGTTAACGTGTGGGGAACGGAGTGCCTCGTGCCTGAGATAGAAACGCCAACATCCACCGTTCGAATCGCGGGATCGACGTTTAGTTTGCGGGTGCTCGCCGGGGCGATCATTCTGCTGTTCTTCTATTACGCAGCGGGAGTAGTGATCACGGTGCTGCTGTCGATTCTGCTGGCCTATTTCCTCGATCCAGCGGTGGAGTTGTTGGAGAGAATGCACATAGCGCGCACGGTAGGCGCCATGGTGATGGTGCTCGTGTTGATCGCGGTTCTGATTGCGGTCGGCTACGGCTTGGCAACACGAACGGAAGACTTTGCTGCGAACTGGCCGAGGTACGGCGCGGTGTTGAAACAAGCGGCGGGCGCGGTGGAAGGAAAGATCAAGGGAATCGAAGGGAAGGTTTCGGAGATCGCGCCGGAGACAGCCCCGCAACAAGGAGGGGGAGAGCATCCGGAGGCAGCGATTGTGCGCACGCTGTTGTTCCGCGGGATCGGGTCTCTCTACGCGCTGTTTCTGGAGATCACGTTTGTGCCGTTCCTGGTGTTCTTCATGCTGGCGGGCAAACACGAGGTATGGCACGGAACGCTGCAACTGTTTCCGGCCTCGCAACGGACGAGGGTGAAGGAGACGCTGGAGGACCTGCGGGATGTTTTGAGAGATTACCTCGCGGGGATGACGCTGTTGACGTTGATGGTGATTGCGGCGAGCAGCTTGTTCTTCTGGATTCTGGGGCTGGATTTCCCGATTATCACGGGGATTGCATCGGGGTTGCTGAACATGGTGCCGTACATCGGGGCGGTGCTGGCTTGGTTGCCGGCGTTTGTCATCGCGCTGGCAAAATGGAAGACGTTCGGAGAGTTCGCGCTGATCGCCGGGGGATTGACGGGCATCCACGTGCTGGCGCTGAATTTTGTTGCGCCGCAGATTGTTGGGCGGCGTGTGCGGCTCAACGCTGTGGCGATTACGATTGCGCTGCTTTTTTGGGGCTGGGTATGGGGCGGAATGGGTTTGCTGCTGGCGATTCCCATCACGGCGGCGTTGCGCGTGATTTGCGATCACACGGAATCCTGGCGGCCGATCGGGCGGTGGTTGAGCGCGTGAAGCGGTGACTGGCGACTTGTGACTAGCGGGGATGTTGCTTTCTGCGAAGTGCCGCACTTTTTATCCTGCAGAAACCTTCTTTCAGCTACTCTCCCCTTGATAATGAGAAAGACTTTGAGAATCAGGGCTCTTTCGCGAAAAATCACACATCTTGAACGGGAGTCAAACATGAAACGGTTTGGGGTTTATTGGGGTTTTTTGTGCGGAGTGATGTTGCTTTTCTGGCCGTCCACGGCGCGGGCGTGGGGCTGCAAGGGCCACCAGACAGTGGCTTTGATCGCGGAGAAGCATTTGACGCCGGAAGCGAAACAATTCGTGCAGAAGCTGCTGACGGAGAATCCGATCGATCCGAAATTGAACCGCTATTGCGGAGGCGCGAGCCGCGACGCGATGGCGGATGCATCGACGTGGGCAGACGACGTGCGAGGAGAACGAAAGAATGGGCCGTGGCACTACATCGATATACCGCGAGGATCGCAGCACGCGCCGCTGGAGCAATATTGCGGACAGGAAGGTTGCGTGACGCGAGCGATCAGCGAGCAACTGGCAATTTTGAAAGATCCGAAAGCAGATGGCGCGAAGCGCGCGGATGCGCTGCGCTACATCATTCATTTCGTTGGAGATTTGCACCAGCCGCTGCACACCATAACGAACGCCGATGAAGGTGGAAATTGCGTGCCCGTAAAATACTTCCGGCGCAGCCCACATGAGCACAATCATTCGTTTTCGCCTAACTTGCACAGCCTGTGGGATACGGCGATTCCGGAACGTGACGCGGAAGGCGCTGACCCGGCAGAGTATGCCGAGACGCTCGACGCTTCGTACGCGACAGAGATCGAGGGATGGCAGAAGGCAGGGATTAAAGTCGATGACTGGGCCTGGGAAGGCTTCGATTTTGCGGAGAGCACGGTGTATGGGAACTTGACGCCGAAGATTGCTATCGAGCCGAATGTCCCTGTGCACAGCTGTTCGGACGACAACAACATCGGCGAACGATTGCTTCATCAGAACATCATGGCGGGCGAAGCGTACCAGGAAAAGGCCGGGCCAGTGGTTGAAAAACGCATCGCTGAGGGCGGGGTCCGGTTGGCGATGATTCTCAACGATGCGGCGAAGGCAAATCCGTCGGCAAATTAGAAGAAGATTTCATCGAAGGGACAGCGGTGGGATTGCCTACCGGTTCCATGCACTCGGGAGGTGTGCAATTCGATACACCGGTGTGCTGACGGGCTACACTCTCAAGGCTGAGTGATAAACTTAGGTTTGCATTAGACGTTAAGATTTTTTGTTTGCTGAAATACTCGCAGGTTCCTCCTCTCGCCTGCGGGAAACCTAGCCCCACAACTTGAACGCCTTCCCCGTTCGGAAAGCACACAAGGATTTCATGGTGCCCAGCCCGCAGTCGGAGCAGGTGCTTGCGGCCATTCTGGAGTCGGCCGAGGATGCCATCCTCGGGATAGCGCTCGACGGTTCGATTGAGATGTGGAGCCGGGGGGCGGAACGTCTGTACGGATACACGGGGGCCGAAGCTGCGGCCCTTTCGTTGGCGTCGCTGCTGCCGACTTGCGAGGTTCCCGGGTTACAGGCGGTTCTGGAGGCAGCGCGTCAGGGGAAAACGGTCGATTGCGAGGCTATCGAGCGGCTGCACAAGAGTGGCTCGAAGCTCCGGGTAACCGTGACGCGAACCATACTGCGGGATGAGCAGGGAACGATCACCGGCATCCTTGAGAGCGGGCGGGCGATGCAGCAGAAAACGGAAGACACGGCATCGGAAATACAGCTGCGGCTTCTCGTGGAGCAGATGCCGGTGCTTCTCTGGACGACGGATAAGGAATTGCGCATCACGTCGAATTGGGGTTCTGGTTTGCGACACTCCGAAATACACGCGGGAGACCTGGTGGGGCGGACGGTTACCGAATACCTCAAGTGCCCGGGGACGAACCCGGCGCCGATGACGCACCACTACACGGCGTTGCGGGGAGAGCCGGCACGCTTTGAATACAAGCGGCAAGACCTGGTACTGGACATCCATGTGGAGCCATTGCGGGGCCCGGGAGGGGAAATTATAGGATGCATCGGGGTCGGGCTTGACATCACGGAGCGAAAGAGAACGGAAGAACAAATCCGCTACCAGGCAACGCACGACGCGCTTACGGGACTGGCCAACTACCGGGAATTCATGGACACGCTCGAGCGCGAGCTGCGCCGCACCGAGCGCAGCCACCATTCCTTTACTGTGCTGCTTCTGGACTTGGACGACTTGAAACGGATCAATGACCGGCTGGGGCACCTGGCGGGAAACAGGGCGCTGCAGCGTCTGGCGGAGGTCATGAAAGAACAATGCCGCTTGACAGACCTGGCTGCGCGACATGGCGGGGACGAATTTGGAGTGGTGCTGATTGATTCGGATCAGCGCATGGCGGACCAAGTAGCGGAGCGCATCGAGGCTGGCATGCGGAATGACCCGGGAGAGCCAGCCCTTAGCGTGAGCATTGGCGTAGCTGTGTATCCCGGCGATGGACGAACGGCGCAGGAGTTGATCGAGACCGCGGACCAGCGACTCTATGCGAAGAAGAGAAAAGCGCAGAGCCGCAATGTAACGGTCGGGTAACCTAGAGTGGAATTCTCGAAATTGGAGTTGCCGACCACCGGCAAGATCGAGGACTTGGCGGCCGGGACCAGGACGGCACAACATATGGGAAGAGACGTTGCATGCCGCATATTGGAAATACGTGGTGAGGAGGCGGATCGAAGGGGGAAAACGAAGCTCATTTGCGCTGAAGGGGAGCAATTTTTTCCCACGGCCAGAGAAGGGCCGGACCAACGAAGCGGCGTGGCGCGCGGATAAGGAGTTGCTCGAGCGAGAGCACCGGGCGTTGCGCGTGGTAATCGAAAAAGTTCTGGACACACCGCGGGGAGCAAAGCTTCTTCGACATATATATATGGGGTGGCTTTGCACGATGTGTATCACGCGGGGCAAATACGGCTGCTCCGCCGATTGATGGTTTGATGATGCGAAGCATAAGCCGGGATTGGATTAGAGATTTTGGTGGCGAAGTGCGCGAATGATTCTGGCGGGATCGGCGGAATCCTGAAACAGGCGGATGGCGGCGATGCCGGATGCGCCGGCTGAGAGGCATGCGGGGGCGTTTTCCAGAGTGATTCCGCCGATGGCCAGGACCGGAATCGTTACGGAAGTACAGACTTCTGCGAGACGTTCGATACCTTGGGGCGCGCCAAATGCGGCCTTCGAGGGCGTGGCGAAGATGGGGCCGAAGAAGATGTAATCGGCTCCAGCGAAGGCTGCTGATTTGGCTGCTTCCAGCGAATGGCACGAAACTCCGACGAGAAAACCTTGAGAGCCCGACTGCGCGGCCGGAGAGGCCAGCAGCAGATGTTTCGCCTGATCCGCAGGCAGAGAGTTCTCACCTAAATGGACGCCGCCGGCTTGCTCGGCGATAGCCACATCGAGACGGTCATTCACGAGAATGCGCGTGGGAGGCCGGGTGTGGCTCGCTTGCCTTGAAACACGGCGCAAGGCTTCGCGGGTGAGCGAGGCAATTTGTTTCCCCGATAAATCTTTCTCGCGAAGCTGAATCCAATCGACGCCAGCGGAGGCTACCAGTTCGACCTTATCCAGAAGCGGCTCGAGCAAATCTTTGCCGCGTGCGACCTGCAAGCCAAGGCGGCCGGAGACGTAGCAGAAGAGGGGCTTTTTCTCCGGATGCGGCTTGGAATCGATCGGAAAATTATTTGGGAGGGACACTGGCAGGACCAGAGCGCGAACCGATAAAGCTGAGAGCCAGCAGGATGTCTAACACGCCGATACCGCTGACGGCCCCGCGGAAGGAGGGATGAAGCACGACGTGAATGAGCGCGGGAAAATGGATGAGAAAAAAGTTGTGTTCCCAGAAGGCAGACCAGGGCAGATAGAGAAGCAGAGCTCCCATTTCGAAGCAAACGACCACCAGCAGTGCGCGGAAGACACGGTTCATGGTTAAGAGGGAATCGCCAGCATTAATGGGTGCCGGGTATCAGCGAATAGGCTTCTGGAGAGCGGCGATACGATCAGCGACGTCGCGATAATCGATGTTCATCGCATAGACCTGAGAAAAACTCTTCAGCGCTGCTTCCGGCTCACCCGCGGATTCCTGGGCAACTCCTAAATCATACCGCAACGCGAGAATGCTTTCCGGTTCGATGCCGGGAGTGAGCAGGGCGCGCTCGTACCAGATGGCGGCGATGCCCGGCTGGCCCTTTTCCATGAAGGCGAGGCCCAGAAGAGTGCAGCACTGCATGACGTAGCGGAAGGGTTTGCCGCGCTCGGTGGCTTTGGCGACTTTTTGGAATTCGCTGATGGCTTCGTCGAGCAAGCCCATTTCCCGGAAGGCAGTGCCGAGATTGTAGTGAGTCTCGAGGTCCTCGTCCTCGACTCCCATTTCGCCGAGCTCGGCGCGAAAATCGTCGAAGACTTCCTTGAGGGGGCTGTGTTCCGCTGGCCCAGTCGGCTTTTCTTCCGGTTTAGGTCTGGCCGCTTGAGGCGCAGGTTCTGAGTGGGAAGGCGTGAGGGCATCGAGGCCAAGATCGTCGATCTCTTTTGCGAGGTCGGCGAGAAACTGGTCGGAGGCGAAACCGCTTGCGGGAGGGGCGGCGGTTGAATTCTGGCCAGCGTGAATAGCATCCGGTGCGGGCTTTGGAACGACGATGGGTGTCTCCGGAGGCTTCTGGTCGTACGCGGGAACGAGCGACTCCGGCTCCAAGACCAACTCAAAATCCTGCTCAAGCTCGAATTCGGGTTCAGCGGGGGCAGGAGGGGCTGGCTGTTTGGGAGCGACCGGCTTTGCTGGGACTGCGGGGGAGTGAGTTTTCTGGACCGCTGGAGATGCGGTTTTCGGTTCGTGAACGGGAGGAAGCTCTGCGGAAATGTCGGCGAAGGAATTTGGCTGTTTCTCGAGTACTGGAGGAGTTTCGGCGGGTAGTTCGAATCCCTCGACCTCGTGAGATCCGGAAGGTCCAGGGGCGACTGGCTCTTCCGTGATCGAGAATTCGTCGGCGGCGACTGGCTCCGCGGCAACCTCTGGATGGGCAGGAGGAGCGGCGGGCCTTGCCAGCGGCGGCTTTACGGCAGGCTCGGCCGGATGAGAATCTTCCAGCATCGACGCCCATTCATCGGAAAGGTCGACCTCCTCATGAACGGAGGCGGCCTTTGAAGAGGCGCTGGTTTCGACCGGCTCGGCAACCACCGGTTTTTCAGGCTTGGGGGCCGGTTGTTCTACGATTGGCGGGGGCTCGGCGGTGACTTCCATCATCGGGATTTCCGGGATGGTTGCCGCTGGAGGCGCCTGGTGAACTGCGTTGCTGGCTGCCAATTCCGCATCGGTAAGACCGGCAGCGCGCTGGAATCTACGCCGGAGTTCGCCGAAGCGCTCGGCGCCGCGCAGGTCCGCATGGTCGATATGGATTTGCTCGAGTTGGGCGGCAAGCTCGGCGGTGCGGCGGTCGTCGCCCGCGCCGAGGACGAAGTCGAGAAGCTTTTCAAGGGTAGGAGTGTGGCGAGGCGCGCGACGCAAAATGGCTTCGAGGAGGCCAATGGCTTTTTGTGTGAGGCCGTAGCTGGCGAAAAGGTCCACATCAGTGAGGGACTGGGCGATGAACTTTTGGGTCTCTTCGTCAAGGGGAGGCTCGGAGGGGGCGGCGACGGCAGCGAGCTTGTCGCCGGCGACGGGGGTAAAGGCCGTCTCCACTTCTGGACGCAGCTTTGGCGCAGGAGGCTTGGGAATATCTGTCTGCAGATCCTCTGTGGGAGCGAGGGGAGGGGCGGGGATTGGCTCGGAAGGAAGCAAGCCCATTTTGCGGAGGACGCCGTCCAGTTTGCGTTTGGCGGAGTCGCTATCGGGCTGACGGTCGACGAGCTGCTCAAAGATGGTTTTGGCGCGCTCGAGCTGATTGTCCGCGGCAAGCGCGTCACCCAGCTGGGCGAGGGCATCGGGAAGACGGAACGAATCGCTGGTGCGGCCATAGAAGTCGACGAGCCATTCGAGCGGCTCGATGCGGCCAGGCATGCGTGAGGCCAGCTCGTTTTGCAGGCGGCCGATGACTTCATGCTCACCGGCGTCGATCATGGGGACGCGAATCTGCCCGACGATAGCCATGGCGCGGTCGCTCTGAGCTGACTCGAGAAGGGCTTCGACGATTTTTTGCGCTGGACCAAAATTCTTGCTGTCGGCTCCCACAACCCGAAGCGCGAGAGCCGTGGCCTTCTCCCAGTTTGCACTTTTGAGATAAAAGTCGAGGAGCAGCTCGGTTTGTTCGCCACCCTTATCAAGGTCGGAGGCACGCTCCAGGAGTTCCGCTGCCTGCGTGAGATTGCCCTGGGAGGAAAAGGAACGGGCCTTTACGATCGTGGCGGCCAGGCAATTTGCATCGATCTTTAGAGCCTTGTCGGCAAGTTTATCGGATTCGGCCTGGTCTCCGCGGGCAAGGGCGCGCTGGGCGGCGGACACGTACGTGTCGACAGCCTCGCGTGACTGGCCCATGGCTTGATAAAGATCCGCCAGGCGAATCTGAATGCGAAGATTGTCTGGTTCCGCGAGGAGAAGTTTTTTCAGAAGGCCGACGGCTTCGGGCTGGCGGTTGTTCTTGAGATGGATTTCAGCAAGTTGTAGAAAGAGCGGGCGAGCCTCGCTCATAACGCCTTGCTGGACGTAGAGGTCGGCGAGCTTTTCCAGAGGACGAATCTCTTCCGGGGCAAGCTTGGCGATGCGTTTGTAGACGGCGATGGCCTTGGTGAGAAAACCGTCGCCGACAAAAATCTGGGCGAGGCGCTCGAAGTAATCGATGGCCTGAAAAGTTTCACCCTGGCGGATGTAGAGCTCGCCGATGGTCATGAGGGTGACCTGATCGCGCGGCTCAAACTTGAGAATTTGCTGGTATTCGGCGATGGCCTGAGGGACTTTGCCCTGATTGAGCAGCTTCTGCGCGGATTCGACGTATTTGCTCTTGCTGTAGGCCATTCGTGTTCCCAGACAATATGCATCCCGGCGCCTGCCGGAGGACATCTCCTCCGCCCAAATGATTGGGAGGGCAGACACAAGTCGTGCTTGCTAACGCTAGCAGGCAGGGAAAAGGCAAGTCAACGAACCCAGAAATGGCTGTGAGCAGCCAGTTATCCCCGTTAGGACTAGGAAACTAGTTGGCGAAGACGAGGCGAAGCGGGGTAATGGCGTTTTTCGGGCTTTAGAGCGGGCGAAAGAAGGGCCGCGGATGCTATCCAGGGGGGACGACGAGGAACGCGTCGGTATGATTTGCCAAGCGAGCGACGCGACAGCGAAGAACAAAAAAGTTCATTATTTTTCGGAGACCCGGTAGATCGCGGAGCCGTGGGGCGGGAGAGCGATCTCGACAAATTCCTTGGAAGCAAGGTCTTCGTCCTCCCAGAGGTCGCGGAGGTTGTAGCTGTCACGCTTGAGGCCCAAATCCTTGGCAGACCTTGGGAATGTCCGCCGGAGATTTTATATGACGGATTAGAGAAGGGGCAGCGGTGTTTGCGTGGCTCCGGCGGCCCAGCAATTGGCGTCGCGGACAGGCGCGAAGGAATAGCGATGAAGCGGAGAGGGGCCATGCTGGCGCAGGGCTTCGAGGTGATCGGGAGTGGCGTAGCCCTTATGGCGCGCGAGGCCGTATTGCGGGTACACGACGTCCCACTTTTCCATGCAAGCGTCGCGATGCGTTTTGGCGAGGATGGAAGCGGCGGCAATGGAAACGCTGCGCGCGTCGCCTTTGATGAGAGATTTCTGCTCGATGAGAACATCTAGTTGCATGGCGTCGATGAGCAAATAATCCGGTTGGATAGAGAGTTGTTGCAGAGCGGCGGTCATGGCTTGGCGACTGGCTTGATAGATGTTCCAGGCGTCGATGCGCTGGGCATCGATTTCCGCGACGGCCCAGGCGAGGGCGTGCTGCCGGATGCGCGGAGCAAGCTCAGCGCGGCGCTCGGCAGTAAGCTTTTTCGAATCGTCGAGCCCGACAATGCGGCGCTTGGGATTCAGAATGACCGCGGCGGCGACGACGGGGCCGAAGAGCGCGCCGCGTCCGGCTTCATCGAGACCGGCGATGCGCATCCAACCGAGTTGTCGCGCCGCTCGCTCGAAACGGGAGGAGCAGAGGCGGCTCATTGCGCCGAGATTTTAGCACGGCGCGCGGACTGCGGTCGCTCACTCGTAATGCAACCTAGATGCTGTATCCGAATAGCCCCAGAACCCGCGGTATGAAGATTTCCTGGCAAGCCTTGTTGACCGGAGCACGCCGGGAGACCTACCATGACCGGGCAAATTCAGCAGCGATAACGTCTTAGGAGATATTCATGCATCCATGCACGCTATCTAACTGGCTTCGATCGGGTTTTTGCCTCTTGAGTTTGGCAGCCATTTTTGTGCTGGCCCCATACTGCAGGGCACAAGGGCTAGTCAGCAGCGCTCTCTCTGGCTTCCGCTTTGTCGGAGACGCCGTTTTCGCGCCGGACGGCCATCGCATCGCTTACACCGTGATTTCGTTCGATCGCCCGGGGCGGCCTGCTCCACAGCTTTGGATCATGGAACTTGCCACGCAAAAACCCATTCGCATCGGGGGCGAAAAGGACGTGGCAGGCAATCCGCGCTGGTCGCCCGATGGAAAGTGGCTGGCGTTTCAGGGAAGAGTTGGGGAGAAACACGGCTTGCTCTTAGCGCGACCGGACGGCTCCGAGATCACGGCCCTGGTCGAGAAAATGGACGGCACCAACAGTCCCTTGCCGGGAGAAGGACAGGATGTTACGTGGTCGCCCGACGGCAAACAGATCGCGTTCATTTCTTCCACGCCGGACGAAAGGGCCGCCGAAGCCAGCGGCGATCCCATGGTCATTACGCGTTACTTATACAAGCCCGACGCCGGGGAAGGCATGACCCGCTTCAACGACAACCAGCGGTTGCATATTTTTGCCGTGGACGTAGCCACCAAGCAGATCCGCCAACTGACGCAGGGAATTTATGACGAACATTCCATTGACTGGTCGCCCGACGAGAAGGAGATTTTGTTCGCATCGAATCGCGAGCCAAACCAGGACGAGTTTTTCAACTACGACATTTTCGCGCTGAATGTCGCGGACGGCAGCATCCGCCGCCTGACCGCCACGGAATACAACGAGTATGAACCGCTCTGGTCGCCCGACGGCAAGCACATCGTCTATCGCGGCACCAAGCGTGGGTTGACCGATCGCGAGACGACGATGGAGGACACGCACGTCTGGATGATGAACGCCGATGGCAGCAATCGCCGCGAAATCGGAGCGGTAATTGACAACCGGCAAGGCGCGCCGAAGTGGGCGCCGGACGGCAGCGCGGTGTATTTCACGGTGCAGAGCGGGGGAGCAATCATCTCGTGCGGCTACCGGTTTCAGGCGGCGCTCCGGAATATGTGGTGAAAGATACCGGCGGCGTTGGCGGCTTTTCCGTCGGCAAGGATGGCACGCTGGCCTACACCTTTACGTCCCCGCGCGATATGGCGCAGCTTTACGTCAAATCCGGCAGCGCTGCGGCGCGCAAGCTCACGGACTTGAACGCGGAAGCGCTCGCAGGAAAACAAGTCGCCGAGGTCGAGTCTTTCACTTTCGTCAGCAACGACAACAAATTTGAAGTCGAAGCGTTTCTCACCAAGCCTTTGGGGATGACCGCGACCTCGAAACATCCACTCATCGTAAATATTCATGGAGGGCCCCACGGGCAGAACGGGCCTGGGTTTAATTTTAGGAACCAGGTCTATGCAGCACACGGCTGGGCGACCCTCAACGTGAATTTTCGCGGCTCAACGGGCTATGGGCAGAAATTCGCCGACGCGGTCTTCGGCGATCAGAACGGCAACGAAGGCCAGGATGTTTTGTACGGCGTGAACGCAGCGGTGCGGCGCTACTTGTGGATCGATCGCGAGCGCATGGGTATTGAAGGCGTGAGCTATGGCGGCCAGCTCACAGACTGGCTGATTACCCAAACCAATGAATTCAAAGCCGCGATCCCCACCGCTGGCATCGCAAACCTGATCAGCTACAATTACATGACCTACTACAACCAGTACGAAGAGATGGAGTTCGGCCAATTCTTGCATCAGGGCAATCTGATGGATGTGGCGTGGGAACGCTCGGCGCTGAAGCACGTGGCCGCTGCGCACACGCCGACAATGCTTATTCACGGCGAAAATGACAACGATGTGCCCATCGCCGAGGCGGAGCAGTTTTTTGTGGCGCTAAAAGACGTGGGAACCGAGGCAGTTTTCGTGCGCTACCCGCGCGAAGGCCACGGCATTCGGGAAACAAAGCATGTGATTGACTGGACCGACCGGTCTATCGCGTGGTACGAGAAGCACTTTCCAAAGGCGGGTGCGGAGGGCGTTACCAACGTGCAGCCTTAGTTCGCAATTGCGGGGGGAGAGAAATCGCCGAGCCTCCTGGCTAGGGCCGCAAAGCAACGATTGAAAACAGAAAGAGTCCCGGTAAAACCGGGACTCTTTCGGGGAAATGATCGGATTGCGGGGTTGCGTTTACGCCTTGGTTTCGGCACCGGCCGTTGCAACCGCGGCCACTTCTTCGCGGGCAGCACGCTTGATGCGAGCGGCCTTTCCTCGCAAGTCGCGCAGGTAGTAGAGACGGGCGCGGCGGACTTTGCCCTTGCCGACTACTTCAATCGAGCTGATCGAAGGTGAATGCAGCGGGAAAATGCGCTCGATGCCGACGCCGAAGCTTACGCGGCGCACGGTAAACGTGGCACCCGAAGCGCGGCCCTTCTTGGAGATCACGACCCCTTCGAACGCCTGCAGGCGTTCTTTTTCCTTCTCGCCCTCGCCTTCCTTGAGGCGGACGTTGACGCGCACCGTATCGCCGGGGCGAAATTCGGGGAGGTCTTTGCGCAGTTGCGCTTCATGGAGTTTAGCTATAACCAGGTTCATGTTCGTATTCCCTGCAGACCCACTCAGGCGGGGCCAGCTCTTCAAAGGTAAACGCCAATTATAGCCAAATATTCACAATTTACCTAGCGGATTCAAAGCGAGGAAAGCGAGGTAGTGGGTCCGTTTGAAATCCACCCCTATTGCATCTCCGCGTAGCTGTGGCACTATGGCAGCATGGCAAAGAAGAAAAAGATCAAACGAGCCAAACAGCCCAAGAAGGCGAAGCCAGAAGACACGAACCAAGTGGCATACAGAATTGTAAAACAGTCTACGAGTTAGGATTCATTTTCTTTTGTAGCGGCAGCTACGGGTGGCTCGCTTGGGGCTGAACCTAGCTTTACCCTTGCGATCATCCGCTGTACTTCTGAATTAGCATGAATGGAAATGACCGAGATGGTTGGATGTTCATTGGCAAATACTCGGAATATTTCATCCGCGAAAGCCTGCCCGATTGACGGAACTCCAGTGAAATCAAAAAGGATGGTCTTAAACAGTTCGAGTCTAGAAACTACTCTCTTGGCTTGGGAACGCGAGATGAGCTTGTCGTTTCCGTACTGTGCGAGGTTCACAGGTACAACGGTCTTATTGAATCCATAATCTTCATCAGAACTTGAATATTGATCGAAGACTTTTTTGGGCGTCCTCGCCGTATGATTACTAAGTTCCATGAATACGGTGGTACCAGCATTACCCCATTCCATAACCCAATCTGAATCGTCTCCTCCTAGCCTGTGGCCGTAGTAGACTTTATCCGCTCCAATTGAGAAACGATCAAACATTCGAGATGAGAAAAACACGCCCTCTCCTGTATGGCGGCTTGGGTCGGTTGTGAGTTTCCCTTTGGCCAATTCAAGAATCGCATACCGCTGATCGGGCAAATTGAAAGCTTCCTGAATCTTTTTGAAGATTCCAATTCCATTGTCCGCAATCATCATTTCGGTCGTTACCGCTGTCTTGGATACCTTAACCAAAATCATGGTCCCCGCTGAGTGGTCTTTGGCATTGTTGAGCATCTCAGTGAAACCATAGTGCCAGATGTCCATTACATTTTCCGGTAAAGGCTGCAAAACAGCAGAAACGTCTTGGTCCCACACTACATGCTCTTCAAGCTCTGACGAGATCGTGTAAACCTTGCGCCATTCAACTAGGGCTGCGAGTTTATAAGCCCGCTTTCTAGTCTCCCCGGTTTCGGTCAAAGACTTCTCGAAAATAAGCCGCCTCAAGTGCTTGTTCACTGCCTGACGAGTGATTTTGAAGTGTTCAGACGCTAACCTTGCAATGTCGCTTGGGTGCTTTTCAACATGATCTAGGAGAAACCTGCGAATATCCTCGCCGCGCGCTCGTACTCTCATGCTTCACATTGTAAACCTTAGCGTGAAACATTGTCAATTTTTTCCTTGACATTGACAACCTTAGTGCTTAAAATTAGCAACTATAGGGATGGGATTGACAACCTTATGGAATGGATTTGAAAATATGAATCGCCTAACACCAGCCAAACAAGCCCAAGTCGTCGCGGCCCTCGTAGAAGGCAATTCCGTACGCGCCACCGTCCGCATGACTGGTGCTTCTAAGAACGCAATACAGCGCCTCCTAACAGCTATCGGGCCTGCTTGCGAGGCATACCAGAATCGAGCACTCCGCAACCTGCCCTGCCCAAAGCGAAGGCATACGGCTTGGCGAGCTAACTAGCGCCACGAACGACCACACCAAGCGGCCGGGGATGCAAGCCCATCGGGGCGGAATGCTTCAGATTCATTTCTTACAAGTAAGCGTGTCGCCGATCGCCCAGTCTGCCGCTCCTTTTTTGACTTCCCAGTTAAGCGCAAACTGCGACGGGTTGTCGCGCTTATAGACGAAACGCTGGACGGTCGCCGCGTCCGTCTTCGAGCTTTCGCCGATCCAGATTAGTTTGTCTCCCACCCACCCGGAAGATGTGAACCGGCGAACTCCGCCGAAATTGTCATAGAGGAAGGCCACAAATTGCTTTTCAGCCGGATCAAAACCCCACAACTCGAAGGCGTGAAAGCGGTTAGGCGGAAGATCGTCGTGGCGCGCCAACAGCCACGCGCCTTCCAGCTCCGGGGAGAAAACAATTTGAGACTCGATAGTTTTGCCATTAGAAGGGAATACGCCTCGACAAGCCCACTTGCCTTCAAATATCGCAAAAGCCTCTACCTCCGGTTTCAACTTGACGCCTGTCGGCGCCGCTCCGTCGGCTGGCTGTTGCGCGGACAGCTCCAGCCGCCCGATTGGTGCGCTCAATAACACTAGCAGCAGGAGAATCGGCAGTGCTCTTCGACCGGACGCCAGCATGAGATTCATGTGTTTTTCACCCAACGCGGACTGGACGCTTCCCGAGGACCACAATTCTGCTTCTCACAATCCATTAGTTTGACGCATGAGACCGCTTAGGGTTATGAATTGTCCGGGATAGATTCCCAGGGGACCAGAACCCGGAGGAGAATCAGCGCTTCTTAGGAGTTCGAAAAAATGAGCGTTGAAAAGAAGACCCAAGCGAATGTAAAGCAAGCTGTGCCGTTTTTCCATGTCTCGAACATGGAAGAATCGCTGCGTTTTTACGTTCACGGTCTCGGCTTTGCCATGACCAAGAAATGGATTGACGAAGGCAAGCTCCGCTGGTGCTGGTTGGAAATGGGTGACGCGGCTCTGATGCTGCAGGAGTTTCGGAGGGAAGGACACGACTCCTGGAAGCCGAGCGGCAAGGTGGGGGAAGGCGTATCGGTCTGTTTCCAGTGCGAAGATGCGATGGCGATCTATCACGAAGCGACAGCGCGTGGAATAACGGCGAGGAAAACTCCGTTCGTCGGAAACGGTTTGTGGGTCGTGCCTTTTTCGGATCCGGACGGCTACCGGATCGATTTTGAAAGCCCTACGGATGTTCCTGAGGAGACGGAGTACGCACCACAAAACAAATGAGGAACCAGTCCGCCTACTTACGCCTGTGCGGAAGCTGAGACATTGCGGCGAATGACGCTTTCCGCAAAACGCTCCATTTCCTCGAGCTGCGGGCTGAATTGCAGCAGGACCAGGTCGACGCCGACGGCTTCGAATTGCGCGAGCCTCTCGGAAACTTGCTCCGGCGTGCCCACCAGCCCCGAGCGCAGGCCCCGATTCGAAACGGAGTAGTCTTCGAGAGAAACACGCTGTTCGAGTTGCGTTCCCGCAAGCCACTGTTGGTAATTGGCATACCCAGCCGCGGATTGCTGTACGTCGGTGATACGCTTCAGCTCGTCCTGCGCTTCCCGCTCCGTTTCGCGGACGATGGCATAGCTCGCAACGCCGAACTTCATCGGCGGCAGATTGTGCCGCGCGCGGCGCGCGCGCAAATCCGCGATTTTTTCGCCGACGCGCTCCGGTGGGTCGCCGTGCATCAGGTACGCGTCGCACTTCTCCGCAATGAGATCCTTCGCCGCAGGCGATTCGCCGCCCGCATAGATCGTCGGGTTCGGCTTTGAAACGGGCTTGGGCTCAAGGACGTTGTCCTCGACGCGGTAATACTTTCCCGCATACGAGAAGTGATCTTTCGCCCACACGCCGTGCAGCACGTCGAGCCATTCGTTGGTGCGCGCGTAGCGGTCGTCATGCTGCTCAAACCCGACGCCATACTTTTTCGCTTCATCCGACCACCACGACGACACCACGTTAAGCGTAAGCCGCCCGCCGCTTATGTGATCAATATTCGCGGCCTGCTTAGCGAGCAGCGCGGGGAGATGGAACGTCGGCCTCACGGCGACCATTAACTCAATCCGCTCGGTAACAGCGGCTAGCGCAGCAGCGGTGGACCACGCATCTAGCGACGGAGCTTCCACGCCTTTGATGTCGTTCAAATTCAGTTCCGCGATCAGCGTGAGGTCAAAGCCGATTTTTTCGCTACGCTGCGCCAGCTTTTTTACATACGGCCAGCTCGCTTCCATGTTTTCGTTCGGGACGTTGCGCAGCCAGCCGCCAAATACGGGGAGCCAGTAGCCGTATCTCATCGGATGCTCCCGGTGGAGATGAGCGGTTCGCCCCGGCTGGCCTCATGATTCCGCGCTTCGCTGATCAAATAGTCCGCCAACCGCGCATACGGATTGAAGCCGATCATGCGCTCCGGGTCGGAAACGAAATTCGAAAGCGCGTTGATGTCGTAATAGAGTTGCCGTCCGGTGCGATCATCAATGACGTACTCGATGCCGCCGACTTCAATGCCGGCAACCTCCATGATGCGCTCGACGTCGTCAATGACTTGCCGCGGCGGCTCGTAAGCTTCCACCGTAAGCCCCGACTTCGGAGCGTCCACCGGGCAAGCCAGCCGTGTGAGTTCCTCGCCCTTCGTGTTTTTGCAAATGTCCGCCGGGCAAAGATCGAAAGTGTCGCCGGTTATGTGAATCTGAATCGCGTAGAGATATTCACCGCCGAGTACCTCCACGCGCGTGATCACGCCGTCGCGTGCCGTGAAGAATTCCTGCACCAGCGCGACGTTGTCGATTCCAAACGACAAGCTATTTTCTTCGACAGCCCCGCGCAATTCGCCGGGCGAATTGAACTTCTTTATCCCCGCTCCGCTGCCTCCGATATTAGGCTTGATAATCAGCGGATATCCAATCGCTTCGGCCGCGCTCAGGGCTTGCGAGGGATGGTTGATCACTCGCGCTCTGGGATATTGCAAACCCAGCGCTTCAAGCACGCTGCACTGCAAGGCCTTGGAAATTTCGTGAGTGAACGCGCGTGAGCCGTTCACAACGCGGACGCCCTTTTCTTCCAAGTGAGAAAGATAGTTGAGCGTGTAAAAGATCCCGTGCCCGATGCCTCGCTGCCATGCGGAAGGGCTCATGCGATTGAAGAGCAGCGAATATTCGCGCTCCTTGGCTGCGACGTCGTACTGATGATTCCGCGCGTCCACCTTCACCCAGTTCACGCCCCGCGCGTCGAGCTGTTCGAATAGAGGCTTGAACCAATGCTGCTGTTCGTAATAAATGGCGATGGGTTTCCCCGCGCCGTATTCCTTGCCGTTTCCGCTTGCCGCATGGCTCATGGCACCGTGCTCCTCATTCACTTAACAATGAAAAAGGGCCGCTTATTCCGAGCGGCCCTGGATTCCTTTGAGGTTTAGTCTTGCGCTAGACCGAAGGACTTCCCATGCCGCTTGCAGCGGTACACATACAAGCGCAGCATGGACACGCGCAGGCCTGCTCGCAGGCGCAAACGCCCCGCGTGGCGCACGAATGACCGGTCTGGATCACTGCTTTCACCGAATACTCAGTATACCGCGAGCCTTTTTCAGCGCAACAATAAATCCGGGCGGTTACGCTGGGTCTTCTCCAGCGCCGCGGCGCGCCGCCAATTCGCGACTTCCGCGTGGTTGCCACCAATCAAAACCTCCGGCACCTTCCAGCCGCGAAAATCGGCTGGCCTAGTGTAATGCGGAAAATCCAAAACTGCGCGGCTCTCCGTAGATGATTTAACGCTTGTAAGAGCGGGACTTGCCCCGCCCTCTCCTCGCAAATCCAAACGCCGCGCCGCGCTGAACGACTCATTCTGCGAAGATGCTTCATTTCCCAGCGTGCCCGGTATAAGCCGCGTCACCGCATCGATCACCAAATTCGCAGGAAGCTCGCCTCCACTCAGCACATAGTCTCCGACGGAAATTTCTTCCGTGGCCAGATGTTCGGCGACCCGTTCGTCAACTCCTTCATACCGCCCGCACAAGAAAACGATGCGATCCAGCTCCGCATACCGTCGCGCGGTTTCCTGCCGAAAAAGGTTCCCCGCGGCCGACATCAAAACGATGGCCGTCTTCGGAGCAAGCAAAGCCGGCTGCTCGGCGCTTCCCAAGCTATGCCCAAGCAATGATTCGACCGCCTCAAAAAGCGGCTCCGGCTTAAGCACCATCCCCTCGCCCCCTCCAAACGGCCGGTCATCGACGCTGCGGTGCCGATCTTTGGTGAACACGCGCAGGTCCTGCACGTGGACCTCGACAAGGCCCGTCTCCCGAGCTCGCCGCAGGATTCCGTGATCCAGCGGGCCAGCAAAAAATTCCGGAAAAATCGTAATCAAATCGAAGCGCATCGCCTGTGCCAGTCTAACGTACCCGCGGCCTTTGCGGACATCGCCAGTCGGCAAAAAGGCTGCTCACGAGCTCAGGTCTTTCCATTTAAATCGCGGAGGCCATCAGGAAGCACGACGTCGATTCGCCGCGCAGCCGTATTGATGCTCGTGCAAATATCTTCGGCTAGCGGAATTAGAAGCTCTCCACCAGAAGTATCGACGACAAGAAGCGGCGTTCCGGCCACTCCCTCGCCGGCAATTTGTACCTCTTTAACTACACCCAGCAAACCAGCAGCAGTTGCCAACGAAAAGGGCGAAGAAGTAACGACCGGTGGATCTCCAAAATTTTCGAAGACCAAACATCCGACGAGATCATCAACGAAATACTGGCCTGGACCGAGAGTCATTCGCTTTTCAATGGGAAGCAATACGTCAAGCCCGCGGAACTTCTCGGCCTCGGAGATCGAATTGCATCCTTCGAAATGAAAGACGGCCTGGCCCTTGTGGTTCTGGCTGAGCCAGCAAGCCTTAAGCGCGGCAAGACGCGGCTCAGCCGCCGCGGCACCGCCGCTCGCGCCAAGAAAAACCTCCGTCAATCGTGTCAATCGCTCGGGAAAATCCGTGAGGAGTTCAGCAGCCACTTCGCCCTTATTGCCGCGGGGACGCAGAATCCGCGCGACAATCACCCAACGCTGGGTTCCGGCGCTCAATCTTCCAGTATCTCGAGCGTGTAGCGCTTCTTTACCTTCATACCTGCGGCGCCGAGAAGCGTGCGCACCGCTTTGGCCGTGCGCCCTTGCCGCCCAATCACCTTGCCAAGGTCTTCGGGATGCACCCGTAGCTCAAGAACGGTTACCTGCGAGCCGTCGACAGGGCGAACTTGAACTTCTTCGGGATGGTCAACCAGTGCTTTGGCGATGGCTTCGACCAGCTCTTTCATCCTTCACCTCCACGTGTTCGATCTACTTCTGGTACGTGGAAAACGTGCCCCGGTCTGGCCGGAGCCGCGCAAGAGACGGTGAATTCGCTGGGATTACGCGATCTTCTGCTGGTCGATAAAGCTACGAACGGTGTCGCTGGGCTGTGCACCGACTCCGAGCCAATGCTTGATGCGTTCGGCGTTGAGCTTAATCTCCGCGGGCTTTTTCAGCGGATCGTAGGTTCCCACCAATTCCACAACACGTCCGTCCCGTGGCTTGCTGCTCTCAATTACCACCACGCGATAGAACGGTTTCTTCTTCTTGCCAATCCTGGACAAACGAATAGTGAGCACTAACTGATGCCTCCAACAGATATATTAGCCTGTCGGGGCTGTTTGCGGCAATCGAAGAGTAGTGGGTAACTGTTTGTTATGTGGTACCCGCCTGGCATCAGCCATGCTCTGCAATAATTTCCCACACCATACCCGAGGGTCCGCCCAGGCGGAGCGCCATACCGCTGGGCCTGAACTTAGCAATCGCAATGTACCGACGACAGCGCGATAATGCCCGGAGCGCAAAGGGGAACAGCCATGAGCAATAAGAATGATCTGTCACGCCGCAAATTTTTGGCCAACGTCGCTACCGGCGGCGCTGCGATTGCCATCGTCCCACGGCATGTCTTGGGACGCGGGTTTACTCCCCCGAGCGACATGCTCAACATCGCCGGTGTCGGCATTGGCGGCATGGGCCGCACCAATCTGATCAATCTGGCCAGCCAAAACATCGTGGCCCTCTGCGACGTCGACTGGGGCTACGCCGCCAAATCATTTGACAAATTCGACACTGAAATACCAAATCTGCAAAAACGCTTGGACGAACCCACGCCGCAACCCATACCAGGCCAACCCCCAGTCGAGTTCGATCGCGTCAAAGCTAAAATCCGCCTCGAGGGGATGATTCGCCTGAAAAACGAGCACTGGCCGAAAGCCAAGCGCTATCAGGATTATCGCGAGATGCTTGAAAAGCAGAAGGACATCGACGCCGTCCTTGTTGCCACATCCGACCACATGCACGCGCCCATCGCCCTGGCCGCGATGGCTCTAGGTAAACACGTCTACGTTCAAAAGCCGCTCACCTGGTCGATTGATGAAGCCCGGCAGCTGTCGCGTCGGGCCAAGGAAACCAAAGTCGCCACGCAGATGGGCAATCAGGGCCATTCTTTCAACGACGCGCGCACCACCGTCGAATACATCCAAGCCGGCGCGATCGGCGAAGTCCGCGAAGTCCACATTTGGACCAATCGCCCCCTCGGCTTCTGGCCGCAAGGCGTGCCGCGTCCCGAGGCTCTCAAACAACCTGCCGACACTCTTCGCTGGAACGGACAGGGCGTCAACGCCCGCCTTGCCGCAGCGTTGGCCGGCGACTTCCCGGTTCCAGACAAGCTCTCGTGGGATCTTTTTCTCGGCGTCGGCCCACATGTGGACTATCACCCTATCTACCACCCCTTTAACTGGCGTGGCTGGTCAGACTGGGGCGTGGGCGCGATCGGCGACATGGGTGCCCATTTGATCGACCACTCCATGTGGGCGCTCAACCTCGGTCTGCCTTTGAGCGTTGAAACGGTTTCGACTCCGTTCAATGGCGTGTCCTACCCGCATGCCACGCAGACTTTCTACGAATTTCCCGCACGAGGCTCCATGCCGCCCGTCAAGTTGACCTGGTACGACGGCGGCTTGATGCCTAACAAGCCAGAAGAGCTCGGCGACGAAGATCTGAACAAAGGTGGCGGCGCCCTGCTCATCGGCAGCAAAGGCAAGCTGCTCCACGATACCTACGGGCTGAAGCCTCGCCTGCTGCCCAAGTCACTCCAAGATTCTTACGGCAAGCCGCCGCAAAAACTGCCACGCATCGAAAACGAAGACCACGAAATGAACTGGGTCAACGCCGCCAAAGGCAAAACCGAAACCTCCTGCCCGTTCGAATACGCTGCGCGCCTCACCGAAGTCATGCTCCTCGGCGTCGTGGCTCTTCGCGCCGGAAAAAAGATCAACTACGACGGTGCCAACATGCGCGTTACGAACGTCGCCCAGGCCAACGACTTCCTCCGCCGAGAATACCGCCAAGGCTGGGCGTGATAAAAACAATCTAAAGCCTCTGGACGGGGGCTGTCTTCAAAAAGAAGGTGTTGAAAAGCTCCTAGGGATGTCCTATGCTTTCCCTAGGGAATCCCTATGCCAACACTATACGTCGAAAACGTGCCACGCGACCTCTACGAAGCCTTGCGCAAGCGGGCCAAAAGCCAGCGCCGCTCCATCGCCGCAGAAGTCCTAGCTCTTCTGGAGCAGAATATTCCCACTGAAAAAGAGCTGAAGCGTCGTCGCGAGTTTGTTCAGAAACTGAAACGTCTGCGCTCGTCTATTCCACCCATCTCCGGTGACTTCCCCACATCGGACGAGATGATTCGCGAGGACCGGTTGCGATGATCAATCTGGTGGTCGACGCGAGTGTCGCCATCAAGTGGCTTCCTCCGTTTCAGCAGGAACCTCTTGTTTCCGAAGCACAGATACTGCTGAATCGCTGGGAGCAGGGGACGATCGATTTGATCGCGCCCGATCTCATCTGGATAGAAATCGCAAATGTTCATTGGAGGGCGGTGCGGCACAATAAGTGCTCTAGCGGAGCCGCTCAGGCGTCACTCGCCATCATGCACGAACAAGAGGTTCCAACCGTGCCGTCAGAGCCTTTAATCGACCTTGCCTTGCGAATTGCCTTGCTACACGGCCGAACTGCTTACGACAGTCTGTATGTTGCGTTGGCCGTCACTCTAAAATCAGAATTGATAACTGCCGATGAAAAGTTAGCTAACGCTCTGACGGGCTTTTTCCCCATTACTTGGTTGGGTGCGATCTGAGAGCTTGGTTGTGGACCGAGGGATGCTCAACCCAAGCGATTGAGCCCGTTAAATGCTGCGGTCTTATAGCATTCGGCGAGAGTCGGATAATTGAAGACCGTATTGATGAAATACGTGATCTTGCCCCTCAGCTTGAAGACCGCTTGCCCAATATGCAGCAGTTCGGCCGCGTCTTCGCCAAAAATATGCACGCCGAGCAGTTCGAGCGTCTCTCGATGAAATAGCAGCTTCAAGCGGCCATCGGTGTGGCCTGAGATTTGCCCGCGCGCAATCTCGCGGTAATATGCCACGCCAACTTCATACGGAACGTCGGCCTCCGTGAGTTGCTCTTCCGTCTTCCCAATAAAAGAAATCTGCGGAATCGTATATATTCCATACGGATAACTGGCGGGATCCGTCTGCACCTGCAGTCCGAACGCACGCGCCGCCGCGATCCGTCCCTGCTCCATCGAAACTGACGCCAAGCTCGGAAAACCAATCACGTCGCCCACCGCGAAGATGTGCGCTTGTGTCGTGCGGTAATCCGCGTCCACCTTTATACGTCCTCGGTCGTCGCATTCGATGCCAGCAGTCGGCAGGTCGAGCTGGACCACATTCCCTTGCCGGCCAATCGCGTACAGCAAAGCATCGCCGTTGATGCGTTTCTTGCTCACAAGATTCGCCGCCACTTTTCCTTCAGCGGTTTCCTCCACGCTTTCGACTTCCTCATTGAGCCGCAGCGTCGCCCGGTGGTCGCGCATGTGGTAAGTCAGCGCCTCCACCATTTCCGTATCCGCAAATTCCAGCAGCCGCGGCCGTTTTTCCACGATAATCACGCGCACGCCCAGCGTCGCAAACATGCATGCGTACTCAACCCCAATCACACCGCCGCCCACCACAATCAATGTCCTCGGAATCTGCGGCATCGTCAGGATTTGGTCGCTGTTGATGATATTCCGCCCGTTGATGGGCACTTTCGAATTAATCGCCGGCTTCGTCCCTGTGGCTATCACAAAAAACTGCCCTTCCATTTCAACATAACCGTTGCCGTTCTCTACGCGAAGGTGATGCGGGTCGATGAATTTGCCGAAGCCATGGATCACGTCTACACCGTTGCGCTTCAGCTGGTCCTGCGTGACCGCCACTTCATTTTCGATTACGCGCTGCACGCGGAAGTTCAAGTCCGCCATCGTCACGTTTTCTTTGACGTTGTAATTCGATCCGTAAAAACTCTTCGAATAGAATCCGGAGAGATGCAGCACCGCTTCGCGCATCGTCTTGCTGGGAATGGTTCCGGTATTGATGCACACGCCGCCGATCGCGGCTTGTTTCTCGACCACCGCGACGCGCTTCCCGGCCTTTGCCCCTTGGATCGCGGCGCGCTGGCCGCCCGGTCCGGAGCCAATCACAATCAGGTCATACGGTTGCATTCGATGAGTCCAGCGAACTTTCCTCTTCAGGAGCGCCAACAGGCGGGGCAATCATTGTGCTGGGAGTATAAACGACCTGGCCTCGAAGCGCGGGAATGTGCTGAGGGCCGCCATTGCCGCTGGCCAGACGCATGAAATGTTCTTGCGCGGAAAATCCGTGTCCGTTGCGAACTGCCCGCGGCCGCGAATAGCAGCCGTCCGAGCCCAGAATGCGCGCCTTCCGTGTGTCGGCGAGATAAGAGGAGAGAATCTCGTTGCAAACGCGCTCGCAATGCTGCGGGTCCTTCAACGGAAATAGCACTTCCACTCGTTCATATAGATTTCTCGGCATCCAGTCAGCGCTCCCCAAATAGATTTCCGGTTTCGCTCCATTTTCAAAATAAAAAATGCGGCTGTGCTCCAGGAACCGTCCGACGATGCTCCGCACGCGAATGCGGCTGCTCACGCCGCGAAGTCCTGGCATCAGCCCGCATTGGCCGCGCACAATCAGCTCGATCTCCACGCCTGCCTGCGAGGCGCGGTAAAGCGCTCGAATGATAGGCGGATCGATAACCGCGTTGACCTTGGCGATAATCCGCGCGGGCCGTCCCCGCCGCGCGTGGCGCGCCTCCCGGTCAATCAGCGCGATGCACGACTTGGCCATATCTCGCGGAGCCAGCAGCAGCGGCTTGTAATTCGGCTGCTCGGCATACGCCGTCAGAAAATTGAAAACGTCATGAACAGCGGAAGTGATCGCCTCGTCGTTCGTAAGCAGGCTCAGATCGCTGTAGTACCGCGCCGTCGAAGGATTGTAATTCCCCGTGCCCAGATGCGCGTACCGCCGAATCTTGCCATCCGGATCTTGCCGCACAATCAGCATAAGTTTCGCGTGCGTCTTCAGCCCCACAAGTCCGTGAAAAACCTGCACCCCCGCATCCTCGAAGCTCCGCGCCCAGCGGATATTGGTCGCTTCGTCGAAGCTGGCCTTCAATTCCACAACCACGGTCACTTCTTTTTTTCCGGCCGCGTCCAGCAGGGCCCGCGCAATCGGCGAGTCCGAATTCGTCCGGTAGAGCGTCTGCTTGATGGACAGAACGCGCGGATCGTGCGCCGCGGTTTGCAGAAAATTCACCACCGTGTCGTAGCAATCGTAAGGATGATGCAGCAAAAAACCCTGGCGGCGAATCGCTTCGAACATCGAATCAGCATCGTGCCCCACGCGCACCAGGCGTGGCGCGAACGGCGGGTATTTCAAATCCGGCCGCGGCGTCTCCTCATAGAGATGAAAGAGCCGCTGCAAATTTACTGGTCCATGCGCCCGAAAAAGCAGTGTTTCGTCCAATTCGAATGTCGAGACCAGCCGGTTGATAATGTCCGGATGCGCATCGGCCGCGATTTCCAGACGCACCGCATCTCCCTTGCGCCGCTGCGACACCTGCGAATCGACAGCATCCAGCAAACTTCGCGTTTCTTCCTCTTCCAGATAAAGATTGCTGTTTCGCGTGACGCGGAAAGGCGCGGATGCCAGAATCTCGTACCCGCGATACAGCTTCGCCGCGTGCGCGGAAACGATTTCCTGGAGCGCCACATAGTGAATGCTGCCGTCAGGCGCGGGCAAACGCATCAGACGCGGCAACGCGCGCGGTACGGTAAGCACTCCGAAATATGGCTTCCCGTTTCCACTTCGTCGCCGCCGCAAAAGGAACGCAATGCACAACGCTTTGTTCAGGACGTGCGGAAACGGATGCGCAGGGTCTACCGTCACCGGCGTCAACATCGGCGACACGCGCCGCTCGTAAAACGTCTTCGCCGCCTGCGCCGCTTTTCCTTCCAGCTCGCTTGCCGGCAAGACGCGGATGCCCGCCTTCGCCAGCGCGGGAAGTAACTCATCGTTCCAGCATTTGTACTGATCGCGCACCATCACGTGCATGGCCGCAGATACTTTCTCCAGCTCTTGCGCCGCGGTCAACCCGTCAGGACCAATCTCGTGTGATCCGTGTTCAATCCGCTGCAGAAAACTGGCTACCCGCACCTCGACAAATTCATCGAGATTATTCGCTGTGATGGCAAGAAATTTCACCCGTTCCAGCAGCGGGTTCCCAATGTCCCGCGCCTCCTCCAGCACGCGCCGGTTGAACTCCAGCCATTCCAGGTGCCGGTTGAGATAGAAGCGCGGATCGTCAAGCGCAGTGCGTATCATAGATTTTCTCAGGGGACCAAGAGAGATAGCGCAGCCGTGTTACGGGCAGATGAACGCGCCGAAGGAATGTTATTCTGCCTGGCATCCATAGGAGGCCCAATGAGGCTGGTGCTCATCCTTTTCCCCGTCGCACTTCTTTCTCTTGGTATCGAATCCATGGCGCAGACCCCAGCCTCACTTATGGAGAAGGCAACCGGCGCCATCTTTTCTCCAGCCGCGCAAGAGAACTCGCCTGGTTTGGCGGTGCTCGTGCGTAAAAATGGACGCACACTTTTCGAAAAAGGATACGGAGTCCGCGATTTGCGCACCAACGTAAAAATCGACCCGAACACTAATTTCCGGCTTGCCTCTTTCACCAAACAGTTTACAGCGATGGCAATCATGCTGCTCGTCCATGACGGAAAACTCCGTTATGATGAAACTCTTACCGAGATATTTCCGGATTTTTCCGCCTACGGCAAAAACGTCACCATCCGAAATCTTCTCAATCACACAGGCGGCTTGCCAGACTACGAAGACTTGATGGAAGCCGAAGAAAAAATCAGGGGCCCGCTCTGGTCGCCTGAACACCAAATCCAGGACGAAGAAGTTCTCAGTCTGTTGAAAAAGGAAACCAAAGGGAAATTCGCCCCCGGCACAAGCTGGTCGTACAGCAATTCCGGCTACGTCGTCCTTGGCCTCATCGTCGCCACAGCGTCAGGACAACCTTACGGCGATTTTCTCCACGCACGCATCTTTGATCCGCTGCACATGGATCACACCATCGTCTATCAAAAGGGAAAGAATGAAGTCGTGAACCGCGCTTTCGGCCACTCAAAAGAAGGCGATGCGCTGAAGGAAACCGACCAAAGCTCCACGTCCGCCACGCTCGGCGACGGCGGCATCTATTCCAATCTTGAAGATCTAGCCAGGTGGGACGACGCTCTACGAAATCACACTCTGCTCAGCGCTGACGAAATGGCCCCAGCGCTCGTCCCCACAAAATTAGCGAATGGCAAACCCACTTTTTGGCCCGTCGCCACCAACGGCGACAACCTGCATCCCGGCAAGCCCGTCTCTTACGGCTTCGGTTGGTTTCTGGATTCCTACTGGGGAATTCCGCGCATGTGGCACACCGGAAGCACGATGGGTTTCCGCACCATGATCGAGCGCTTCACCGCCAACCATCTGACGATCATCATCCTCTGCAATCGCACCGATCTCGACACGGAAGCGCTCGCCGTGAAAACTGCCGATCTCTATTTGAATTTGAAGCCGAAAGAATAAACCCGCGTGTCAGGAGAGTCCCGCGAGTTTCCCCAATCCTTTCATCTTCGCCCGCGCCGCCATCGCGCCATACTGCTTCATCATCGTGCGCATCTGGAGGTACTGCTTCAAAACCTGATTCACGTCCTGCACCGTCGTCCCGCTGCCCTTCGCAATCCTCTTCCGCCGCTTTCCGTCAATAATGTTGTGGTCCTGCCGCTCCTGGTTCGTCATCGAGTTGATGATCGCCTCGACCTGCTTCAGCTTCCCCTCATCCACCTTCGCGTCCTTCGGCAAATTCTGCAGAGGCCCCATCTTCGGCAGCATGTCCACGAGCTGCTCGAGCGGCCCCATTTTGCGAATCTGTTTCAACTGGTCGCGAAAATCTTCCAGCGTGAATCCCTCTTTGCGCAGTTTGCGTTCGAGTTCAGCCGCAGCCTTCTTATCAACCGTCTGCTCCGCCCGCTCGATCAGCGACATGATGTCGCCCATCCCCAGCACGCGCGAAACAATCCGCTCCGGATAAAATCCCTCCAGCGCGTCGTATTTTTCGCCCAATCCCACAAACTTCACCGGCGCTCCGGTCACTTTCCCAATCGAAAGCGCCGCCCCGCCGCGCGCATCGCCGTCCAGCTTCGTCAGAATCACGCCAGTGAGTCCCAGCCGCTTGTGGAACTCGCCCGCCGACCGCACCGCGTCCTGCCCAATCATCGCGTCCGCAATAAACAGAATTTCGCTAGGAGACAGCTCCTTCTTCAACATGCTCAATTCGCTCATCAAGTCGTCATCGATATGCAAACGCCCGGCCGTGTCCACCAGGATCACGTCGCTCGCTGAGAGTTTCGCTTCCCGGATCGCGCCCTTCACAATCTCCAGCGGCTTGTCCGTCCCCGCCCCAGGCCAGAGCGCCGTGCCTACAGCCTTAGCCACTTGCGCCAACTGCTCGCGCGCCGCAGGCCGGTAAACGTCGGTCGAAACGACAAGCGGCCTGTGCCCATGCTGCACCAGCCATTTCGCCAATTTGCCCGTAGTCGTCGTCTTACCAGACCCCTGCAATCCCACAATCATCCACACCGAAGGCGGCCGCGAAGCAAACAACGGCTTGGCATGTTTCCCCAGCATCGCCGACAACTCGTCGCGCACCACCTTGACCACTTGTTGGTCCGGCGAAAGCTGCAGCATCACCTCGCTACCCAGCGCCTGCTTGCGAATATTCGCCAAAAGCTCGTCGGCCACGCCAACATTGACGTCGCCTTCCAGCAACGCCTCGCGAATCTCCCCCAGCGCCACGTCCAGGTGCTCGTCCGTGAGCTTCCCCTGCCCGCGCAGATTCTTAAATGTCCGTTGCAGCTTCTCTGTCAGGTTTTCAAACATGGTCTATCTCAAGTCCCAATCGGAATTCTCGCCCTTCCAGCATACCGCGCAAACCACACGCATGCACTGTCGCATTCCATTCCTTTACTTCCTCTACCTCATTCACGTCCTTTACCTCATTTCTTCAGTAGTGCCACTGCTTCGTATCCTCTCCCCCAGCGTTCTTCTCCACATGTTCCGCCATCCACTTGACCAAATTCGCCGTTGGCGTCGGCTGCCACCCATGCCCCTTCATCGGCCTTCCATACTGAAAATCGCAATCGCACGCCGGATTCGTCAGCTTTTTCATTTCTTCTTCCAACTTGTATACCGCCAAGTTCAAATAAAAATTGTCCATGTCTCCAACATACACATGAATCTTCCCACGCAATTTCGCCCCAAGGGTCGCCCAGTTCGTCCGAATGTTGTTGCTCAAGTCGTACCCATGGTCGCGCATGTAAAGCGCCACGTTATGATCGATCTTCCCCGTCTTCTTATCCCACAAAGGCTTTGGATACCCGTCGTCCCCAATCGGCCCATAGGCCGCGTCCCAAATCTCGATCTGCTCTCCAGAGCGGTTATGGCTCCCCAAAACATCTTCCATCTGACTGAACTGTTGAATCGTAATCTCGTCTTGCCCCTCTGAAGTACGCATGACAAAGCGAGGCACCTGTACCCACGTGTGCCCCGGTTCAAAGAACGCGTTGTCATCTTCATACGCATTCACCGTCCCATATCGCCGAAAATCAATTGAGTCCGGATAAAGCGTCCAAGTCCCTCCAAAAAAATCCGGATAAAACACCTGCACGCCGAGCGACTCCCATCCTCCCGTCGATCCACCCGTCAAAACGCGCGCGTACGGCTTCGCAATCATCCGAAAATGCGCTTCCAAATAAGGAATCATCTCCTTAACCAGCGCATCCCCATACGGCCCGTTGTTCACCGAGTTCACCGCATACGAATCGTCGTAATACGGCGTCGGATGCTGAAATGTCACTGCGATCACGCGCGGAAAACTGTCGCCCATCCACATCTGCGAAAACTCAGGCCCCGTCTCACGGTTAAGATCCGCCATCCTCGCGCGCGTCTCCGCAGGAATCGCCGGGCTCTCTGTCGTGAATCCCAGCGGGTTCCGCAAACTGAAATGGCTATGCTCATAAATCACCGGATAATGCGCGTTCGGATGTTCCTCATATCCTTTCGGCAAAAGCACAATCGCCCCGATGAACATCGGGTGTCCCCAAAATTTCGTCAGCATCTCGCTCTGAATCTTGATGTGCTTCACCCACGGCGTGTCCGCAGGCACTTCCACAGGAGGAATCACCTTCGTCAAACTCAACTTAATGTCGTAACCCGCCGCCGGATCCAAATGCACCTTCTGCACTTCGCTGTACAGATTCCCCGGCGATCGATTGAAGTGCTGTCCCTCCCACTGATCCATGTGCAACCAAACTGTATGCCCATCCGCGCGATGAAACTCCGTATAAATGTTCACCAGCGCCTGCACGTAGTAATCCCCCGCAGGAATCTCGCGCAAACTCCGCACCGGTGAACCCGGCGTGCTCGCGTCTATCACCGCGCTCTGCTCCGGCGTTAGCGCGTTCACATCCACACCAAAAAACGGCCCCGAGTCGCCCCAGTTCCCAGCCTGCAGCCGCGGCTCCGGCTTATCTTTCGTGCTGACCACCACAAACACGCGCCCCGTGATCGCCCCCGTATGCGCCGACGCAGGAAAAGACACCTCGAATTTTCCGCCAACCGCTTGCGGCAAAGGCGCTGCGTTGGCGCGAGCCGCCAGCAAAAACACCGCCGCGCACGCCATCCCACTCATTCTCATTCGCATGTTCATTTTCATTTCGCTCCCCCGCTAGCGCCGAGAGCGTACTACATAGCGCTTTCCGCATCCAAAATCTTCTACTTTTGGACGGGACGCGCGTCTTCCGCAACGGTGGCTCCCCATTCCTCAGGGCTCAAATCCCGCGCGTGCCGCGAGAACAGCCAGTGATGCCCATCGAGATCCTCGGCTGCATACTGGAATTCCCCATAAACCGTCTCGTGTGGCTCCTCCAGAATTCTGGCGCCAGCCGCTTTCGCTCTCTGAAAGTGTCCCTCCACATCCTCAACGAACACGGTCAGACTCTGCGTTCCGTAGCCAAGTTTCGCCGGGCTCGCGCAACCTGCCCCCGCCTGCTTGAGCATGATCCAGGCGTTGCCGAGATGCACCTGCGCCCCGTTCAGCGGTTCGCCATAGCGGTAGTGCTCTCGGAATCCGAATGTCTTGCTCAACCACACAATGGCGCTAGCCAGGTCTTGATAAGTCACATGCGGCAGCACTGTATCCGGCGGTACGGACCGATTCTCGATCATTTCGTTTCCTCCCTGATTACCCGTTTCGGCAAGCTCTGCTGCCAAGCATCCGCCCTCACGGCGCGGCAAGAAGTGTAGCGGCAATGCCGAACGTTCCATCCACCACTTCGACGAAATTTCTCTCTTCGCGAAGAATGAACCGTTTTGCTTGCGATGTCGCGAAGTTTTCGCGCCCTTCCGGATCCGCCTTCAGCCGCGTTCGATAGGCCTCATACGAAGCCAGGCTGTCGAAGGCGATCAACCCCCATGCCATATCATTCGTTCCTTCGTACGGCAGAAAATAGCCTACAAGGTGTCCTCCACATCGCGGAATAATCCGGCCCCAATTTTCGGCGTACTTCTTGAACGCATCTCGCTGGTATGGATCGATTTGGTAGCGTATGACGCACATGATCGTCATGGGTGTCCCCTTCGCGCCTGATTTGGCCCTTGCATCGCCGGCAACACTCAGCGCCGCGACCGTCGCCACCATTCCTCCGATGACTTCGCGCCGGCTGATGTGCTTGCTCGCAGGCTGAGTTGCGTGCCCCGTCGCAGATTTCGTTGGCCGCATGCGTAGGAGTATGCTGGTTGTCTTACAGGAACACTTCGTCTACCATCAAAGTATGGATGTCACTCTGAATGCCGAAGACCACGCCGATACTGCCGTCTCCAAAATTGCCGCTGCCATCGGCGAACCCGCGCGCGCACGCATGCTCTACTCCCTGGTGGACGGCCGCGCGCGAACGAGCACCGAGCTTGCGATGCTCGCTGACGTAACTCCTTCCACCGCCAGCGTCCACCTCCACCGCCTCCAGACGCAGCGCTTGGTAAAAGTGTTCGCCCAGGGAAAACATCGCTACTACAGTTTGGAAGGCGCCAACGTGGCTGCCGCTCTTGAAGCCTTGAGCGTCCTCGCCGGCGGCTCCCGCGACGCATTTGTGCCGAACACGCCAAACCGCCTGCGCGCCGCGCGGACTTGCTACGATCACATCGCAGGCAGCCTGGGCGTCGCTCTGCATGACCGCTTCAAGATATTAGGCTGGCTGTCGGCCAGCGCAGGCCACGATAATGCCTACGACCTCACCCCACGCGGCGCTAAATCCCTGGAAGCTCTTGGAATTGACATCGAAGCAACTCGCACGCTACGCCGTCGCTTCGCCTACGCTTGTGTGGACTGGAGTGAGCGGAGGCCGCATGTCGGCGGCGCGGTCGGCGCGGCCTTGCTGAACGTCGCCCTGAAACGAAACTGGCTGATCCAGGATCTCGACAGCCGCGCTCTGACCGTCACCAAATTTGGCCGTCGCGAATTCCTGACCCGCTTCGGCCTCCACGATTGAACCGTTGAGGCCCGCCAGCGCCCAATTTCACGGCCTAATCCCCAAGCACTCCGGAGCCTGCAAATCTCGCCGCTCACTTCGCCACGACAACTCGCTTTTTACACATCAATCGATGTTGAGATAAATCACTTCGACCGCGATTGAATCCGCTGACGAAGGTCCTCCGCCCGTTCCGCCGCTTCCTTCACCAGAAATCCCATCTTTGGGTGCGAAGCCTCGAGGTCGGCCGCCAATCCGTAACTACGCAGAGTCTCCGAAGTCGTCGGCCCGATCGAAGCCTTCACCACGCGCTCTAAGCCCGCTTTCAGCCCGCTTTTCTTCTCCTCTCCTTCCGCCATCTGGAACAGATGCTGAACCTGCACGCTGGTCGTAAACAGCGCCACGTCGATCCTCCGCGCGATCACTTCCTCCACCACCGCTCGCAACGGAGCCGTATCCTCCGGCAAATCCCATTGGTACACCGGCACGGGCGTTACGAGCGCGCCTCTCTCGCGCAAACCATCTAGCAGTTCCGGATTGGAAACCCCATATTCTTGAACGGCCACGTATTTGCCGCGCAAATTCAGTTTGTTCTCGTCAACCGCCCCCAGCACTTCGCGCCACGTATTCGGCTCCGGCGCGGCAAACGCCACCGGCACTTTCCACTCGCGCAACACAGCCACCGGCTTCGGCCCTCGTGCCACGACAGAAACTTTTCTCAACGCCTCGAAAAACTTCTCCGTAGGGTGCGCACCCTCCACCACTTTCGAAAGCGCGCGTGCTCCCACACCGGTCAGAAACACCACGACATCGAATCTCCCCTCGAATAGCGCGTCAGCAAATTTCAACGCATCCACATTCGAAGAGAGCGGCACCTCACGCATCGCCGCCGCGTGAACCGGCTTGCCTCCATACGTCTCAATCAACCGGCTCATTTCATGCCCCCGCCGGCTCTCCAGCGTCAGCACCGTCAATCCCTGAAAATTTGTGCCAGCCATTTCCAGCTCTCCGCTAGCCAACTATACCTCGGACGCCGCACAATTCGCAGCGTTGCACGCTGCCGCACCTGGCAAGCGGCCGGGTGCTTCCTCAAGCGTCATCAAGATGGGTTATGGAATTTGGCTGGGCAACAAACGCGAATTATTTTCAACCTGCGCCGAGCGAAGGCGCACACGGAACGGAACTCCGCCATGAGGCCAATCCCACCGTTGCTGCGGCCGTGAAAAACGGATCAGCTGAACTCCTTTGCTCCCCATATTCATTTTCAAGCCGGTACGACCGGATGACGTTTGCCATCACGTCCGGAAACGTTTCATCACATGGCACGGTTGCCAAAATCTCCTTGCCCGCAACCGCATAAGGGCCGGTCCGCCCGCCTGCGTAGACCGCTACCGCATCCACAATCTTTCCGTCAATTTTTGTCTTGAACCCCCGCAAACCGATGTCCGCCGCTTCATGGTTCCCACAACCAGCTGGACACCCAGACCAATGAATCGTCAGCGGATTCCCTCCCGTACCCATCTTTTCATGGAGAGCCTGCGAAAGCGCGACGGCGCGGCTCTTCGTTTCGATGAGCGCCAGATTACAATAATCGGTCCCCACGCAAGCAACGAGTCCGCGCACAAAGGGAGACGGCCGAGGTGAAAATTCTTTAAGCAGGGGTTCACCGTAAAGCTTCGTCACGCGATCTGCAGGCACGTTGGGAATTATAGCGTTCTGTCCGGTTGTCAGCCGAATCTCGCCTCTGCCGTACATGCCCGCCAGACGCGCCAACTCCTCCAGCTGCTCAGCCTTAACCCTCCCGGTCGGAACGCACAGCCCCACAGCCAGCAACCCGGCCTGTTTTTGCGCGCTCCGTCCGATGTGGTCAGCATGATTCGAACCCCGCATATCTCTTCCCTGAAAGGCCAGCTCGTGCCCCAAACGCGCCGTAAGCTCCGCTCGCAACTTCCGTGTTCCCCATTTTTCGATCAGAAAAGCGAACCGGCATTTCGACCGAGCCTCCCGTGGACTATGGTCGCGGTGAATCTTGATCAGTTCCAACACAACCCGCGTCGCCTGGAAAATTTCCACAAATACATTCAGCGGCGAAGCGACGGTAAATCCTCCCGACCCCATCTTTCCACCGACGAGCACATTAAACCCCGCTCGCCCGCCTTTCTTCGCGGGGATCAGCGCGATATCCTGCGACTCGTTATGCGTGCAGTTGTCCATACAACCAGTCACAGTTATGTTGAACTTGCGCGGCAAGTTCGTGAACTCCGGATTGCCCCTGCTTCCGACGATGATGCGGTCCAACTCCTGCACCACAGGAGACGCGTCAAACAATTCATTCGGCGTCAAACCGGCCAGCGCGCACCCATTGATGTTTCGAACGTTATCAATGCCCGTCTGCAGCGACCCCAGGTTCACGCCCTGAAGCTTTTCCCAAATCACCGGAATGCTATCGAGCGTGAATCCGCGCAACTCGATTTGCTGCCGCGTCGTAATGTCCAGCACGCTGTTGCCGATCCGCCTCGAAAGCTCGGCTATCGTGCGCAGTTGCTCGCGGCTCACAAAACCGTTGGGCATCCGAATGCGCATCATGAACTTGCCCGGGGTCGGCCTGCGGTAAAAAACGCCGACCCACTTCAACAATTCTTTTTCGGCAGGCGTTAGGACCTCCGCGCCTCTCTCGATGATCTGCGGCAAGTGCTCAAGAATGCGCAGCCCGTCGCCGTCCATCAAGGCCTTGTAACCTTCGACGGCGTTCGCGGCGCGGACGCTCTCGCTGGAACCTGCGCCTGCAGTCGCGACGGAATCGTTCTCAGAATTTTGCATCATGACCGGCCTTCCGAATCTTCCAGCCAGCGCCACTCAGGACGCTTCGCACGGCAAATGCGGTCTGCTCCGTTTCGGATTCCACGGCAACCATTCTCATCAGTCGGCCTCGGCCACTTGTCCCGCCGCCACTTGCGCAGTCTCTGCCGTCCCCAGGGAAATCTCCATCGTCGCGGTCTTCTTCGGCATGTTTGTTATGTACAACGCCAGCCCCGTGAGAAAAGCGCCGGAAACGAAGTTGCCTAACGTAACTGGAATCTGGTTCCAAACCCACCACTGCCCAAACGAAACAGGCGCGCCAAACAACTTCCCCGTCGGAATCAAAAACATGTTCACGATCGAATGCTCATATCCATGCGCAAAAAACGTCATGATCGGCAGCCACATCGCCACTACTTTCCCGACCGTCGACCGGGAGGCCATCGCCAAAACGGCTCCCAACGTGACCATCCAGTTGCACAAAACTCCTTTGATAAACGCCGTTTCCCACCCACGCAGCCCCAGGGCCAGATACCCTAGCGTTTTCTTCTGCGCCGCTGCTTTCACCAAGTCGCCTATGGCCCCGCTTCCCGTAGCCCCGCAGTTCGTCACCGCAAGGTAGAACAGCACTCCGTAAAACAAACTTCCCCCTAGGTTTCCCAGATAAACCCAACCCAGATTCCGCGCCATTTTGCCCAAAGAGACTTTCCCCGCGGCCCAACCCATCGGCAGGAGCGCAAAATTCCCCGTCGCCAGCTCAAGTCCCAGCAACACCAGAATTACAAATCCCACCGGAAATAGGATCGCTCCCACAATCGGCGCCACATTCTGCGAGAGCACAATGAATACGAGCGAAGTGGCATAAGCCAGCAGTCCACCCGCAAGAAAACTTCGAATCAGCAGATCGCGAACGGAAAGGGAAGCCTTCCTGGATGCCGCCTGTGCCGCATCCTTCAAAAGCTCCATGGGCTGAACGTAGTCCAAAACCCACCTTCGCCGGCTACGTCGCGGGGCGATATCCCCACGCCGACATTTCTGACCTCATCCTCTGCCGCAGTGTGGTTCACTGCAAACGCAACGTTTTTATTATCAGCATCGGAAAATGTGAGTCCTAGGAGGGCGAGTGCTGCAGGCGTAAGTCCCTGATGGCTGATAGCCGAACCCATGCGCGCCAATTGACGGGTCTTATGGGATCTGGATGTTCAAATTGGTTCCCGCGGTCCGTGCCCGAACGAAAGTGGCTTCAGCTCAGCAAAAGGCAGAAGCACTCGCTCGGCGGGCGTCTCACAGAACGAAATAAATAGGGTAGAAGACTCGGTACCGATTACGGTCTTGTATTTGTATCTGGTTTGGCAGACGCCGCGCCAACTACTTCCGTGGATGCCGAGTCCCCTTGGCGAGTGAGAAACAGCACGAACGGCGTGACCTCGAACGGTATTTTCTCGTAGTCAGCCACCGCGCTCACCGGTTTGGACTTGAGCATCTGCAGGCGACCAGTCCACGGATCGATCTTGACGCGACCGCCTAACGGCAGCGCCGCAATGCCGTTCCCCGTAGGCTTTTCCGAAGGCGCACTTGCCGAAGACTCGGAGGCGATGGCCAAATTTGTGGGCACACGGTCTCCCAAGTGTGGGCTGATCAGGTTGGGAATATCCTTGGACCGGTCCTTCAGCGCCTGCAGGAACAGCCGTGCAGTCCCGCTCTGGTCCTTGTACGGCGATTTGCTCAGCAGCTCGGCCCCCTTCTGGTTCGCTGCCTGCTCTTCCTCATGCGTGCGGCCAAAACCAAAGTGGCTGAAGGCTTCCTTCTCGTCAAACCGCAAGTGATTGTAGAACCCGAATTGCGTGTCCATGTGGTGCCCCAGCAAAACGTGACCGAGCTCGTGCGCGACGATTGCCGCGAGGCTTGCCTCGTCGGGGAGCACATCAATCAGTCCGCGGCTCAGCACGATAGTGTGCCCGATCGTGAACGACTCCAGCGTCGAAGTCATTATCACGCGGCAGCGCACCTCCGGTTGGATGTCGAGGTCATTCGTGACCTCCAGATTGTTGACCACCGTCTCCAGCACCTTATCCACGTCACCGCGCGGCGCCATTAACCCCAGCCGCTCCATGCTGTCCATCACGTTGTCTTCGGCCTGCCGCGTCCAGGAACGCTCGGCCAGCAGAGGCGAGTAGTCGTCCGCTTTGTCCGCCTGATCCTTCACCGGCGTTTCCACTAGCACCTTGGTCAGCTCTTGCTCTTCCCCAGCGCCGCCGGGGGCGTAGCCCCAAAGCCGCGTCTGCGCCTTGAATGGTTTGAACGCCATGCTCTTCGTCTGTGCGTCCTGAAAATCGCCTTGCTGGCTGTAGATGAGCGCCGGAAGCCATTGTTTCTTTCCGGCATTCACCCGCCAGCTGTCGAAACTGAAGTAGTAGCTGGTTAAGGACGCGGGGCCGTAGCTCCCGTTGAAACGCACGATGGAAAAATCCTGATCCTCAACCCAAATCCGCCCAACGAACCGTCCTTTGCCGGTCTTCGGCAGTGGCGTCAGGTCAAAGACCAGGCAACGCACCTCGCCCAGGAATTCACGCCGCACGTAGGTGAATTTGTAGTTCCCTTGGTTGAACCCGTCGCTGTCAATGAAGACCATCTGCAAAAATCCCGCAGGCACATACTGCTTCCCGAAAGCGAAGAGACTCCCCATGGACCCGAAAAAGTTCTTGTTCTTACTTTGCGTGTCGTTCAGAGACACGACCTCAACGCCACGCGTAAAATCGGCCCGCCCGAGCAAATACTTGTCGCCGTCCGGCACTGCTCCCCGATGCTTATCTGCGCGGAAGTTTTGGATATACGTCTCCACCAATGGTGAGAATTGGCGGATCAATCGCATTTCCTCCTGCTCGCGGGTAACAATTTTGTCCACAACCTGGCTCTCTGTCGGCAGTTGGGCTGTGTGTGGTTGGGCTGCGGCTTGTTGCGCTACTGGTTCTTGCGCCGCCGGTTCTTGGGCCACCGGCTGTTGCGCGGCTGGCGGTTGTTGGGCAACCGGTTCTTGAGCCGCGGGTTGTTGCCCTGCTGGCGGTTGTTGCGCCGCCGGTTGCTGAGCGGCTTTGACCAGCGGCATCGCACCCAGCGCCGCCACAACCAATACGTTTAGTAGGAAACGCATAATGTTCTTCCGAGAATCTGTAGGTTTCAGTTGGAGCCCCGCCTGCCACGCTACCCCCCGCAATCTGGCCTGTCATCTGTACCGACGAGCAGTTTTGGGACAGCCGTCTTTCCCCTTTGGCGTCACGCCACCGCCTTAATTCCGGTGGCAAAAGGGCAGATATCCCTAAATTATTAAGGGAGCAAAGACGAAGGGTGAATCGCTCGGATATTGCTAAAGCGCTCGAAATCAACCGAATTAAACGTAAGGACGCGCTGGACCGCATAGACACTCATGATGGCGACCAGGCCGGCATCATGGACTTTGACCCCTCGCACCTTGTGAGCCGCTACGATCTGCTTCCGATCGCCGGAATCTCCGGCGGCAACGTAAGTGAATTTTCAATTACTTCTCTACTTCGTCACCCCATGGAACAAATGCCCCGCTCGCACGTCTTCACAGGTGCGGAGGTGATATCCATGCGTAAATTCATGATGGGGCTCGGAGTAGTCATGCTGATGACGGCGGTCTTGACCATGCGGCCGCTGCGAAGCCGCGCCGACGACAGCATTCACGGCGATTGGTCGGCAAAATTCATATCCGGCGGCGACACCGCGTGCATCGATCTCGAGGTCGAGCGCTCCAGCTGGGGTCACCACAATACGTGGGGCAACACGCACAAAATCAGCGACTTCGTCGGCCTCGACGCCACTCTCGCCATCGCCAAAGACGCCGCCGTCCACTTCGAGCTGCGCCGCGACGCCGGAATCATGAGTTTTGACGGCCGCTTCCACGACGGCGAAGGCAAAGGCAAGTTCAGCTTTGCACCCAGCTCCGAATACGTCCAGGGAATGAAATCGCTTGGCTATTCAGACCTCTCGCAGGAGCAAGTCTTCGCCTTCGCGATTCACGACGTCTCCCGCCAGTTCGTCAAGGACATGAGCGACGCCGGCTACCCCCACCTCAGCACCGACGAACTGATGGCTTTCCGCATTCACGGAGTGAGCCCCGAATTCGCCCGCGCCATGATCGAGCTTCTCCCTGAAAAGCCCTCGCCCGATAATCTGGTCGCCATGCGCATTCATGGCGTAAGCCCGGAGTTCACAAAGGAAATCAACGCCCTGCTCGGCAAAAGATTCTCCGTCGACGACCTCGTCACCTTCCGCATCCACGGCGTCTCTCCCGATTTCGTCCGCGAAGTGCGCGAGTCCGTTTCCAAAGATGTTTCCGCCGATGATCTCGTAACCATGCGCATCCACGGCGCCAGCCCCGAATTCGTCAAGTCCATGACCACCCTGATGGGCCGGAAACTTCCCGTCGAGCAGCTCGTCGCTTTCCGCATTCACGGCGTGAGCCCAGAATTCACCGAGGACATTCAAAAGCTCGTCGAGAAGAATATTTCGTCAGACGACCTGGTAGCGTTCCGCATCCACGGCGTGAGCCCAGAATTTGTGCGCAGCATGAAAGACGCTGGCTACCCGAAAATTTCGCCCGATCAGCTGGTCGCCATGCGCATTCACGGCGTCGACGCCGAATTCGTAAAGGAAGTTCGCGCCCATGGCTACAAGGATCCGTCGATCGACGACCTCATCGAGCTGCGCATCCACGGCCTGCGCCATCGCGAGTCGCTCTAATGGGCTTCGCCGTTGAGGAATGGCTTTGTAGTTGGTGGTTTTTTGTAGTCTGCTGATTTCGAGTTGAAGTTGTTCCTTTTGAAGCGCAGCGTCCCACGCTGCGCTTCACCTTCTGTGCCGCGATTTTAGTTTGTGAACGATCAGAAGGTGAAGCGCACGCCGACCTGGGCGGCAAAGGGAATCCCGACGGTCGTGCCCGGGCCAAAGAAGTCGCCTAGCGCGCCAGCTGGAACGAGTAGCTGCTTGCCGCTGGTAACGGGCACGCTCTGCGTGCAAGACGGATTGAGGCAAAGGGCCGTGACGTTCGCAGGATCGTTGACTGGAAGAATCGAGACGTTGGTCACGTAGTTCGCGCCAGGATTGTTGCGGTTGAAGAGGTTGAAGAACTCGATGAACGGCGTCGCCGTATACCGCTCGCGGAAATGAATCGCACGGCTGACGCGTAAATCCGTTTGGATGTAAGGCGTGCCGCGGAATTGATCCAGCGAAGTCTTCACGCCATCGACAACGGCCCGATCGGTTCCACTGGCGTTGGTAAGTGTGATGGGGCGCCCGCTTTCCGCCTGCGAAAGAAAACTTAGCTCGAAACCCGCGGGCGCGCGAAAAGTTCCAATGAGCACCCCACGGTGCGTCACGTCTTCGCCGGACGGGCCATAATCGCCGGGCGCGAACGCGTCGAATGGATTACACACTCCGTTAACATAATCAAAGAGTTCCGCAAGCACGCAGCCCCAGGTTTTCGCGCTCGACAGCGTGTAATTCGCGACGAGGCTCAACCGCTTTGCAACGTTTCCCTGCAAGTGCACCTTGAGCGCTTTGTAGCTGGAGCGATTGTCGCTTCGAAACACCGCCACGCTTCCAAACGTGGTGTTCGGGAAATCGTAGTGCCGGTAGCCGTGCATTCCGGTCTCCAGAGTGAAGTCCGTGCTCAGCGTCCAGTTCGAATTAAACGCATGCTCCACGCCTCCCGTAGCGTGGATCGCGTACGGCGTCTTGTAATTCGGATCAATGACGGATGGCGCCGCAATACCACCGCCGTTTGATACGTTCGAATCATTCACGGCTTGAAACGCAGTGACCCAGCCGTTCTGCGCGAGGTCGTTGTAGTACATGCCAAAGCCAGCGCGAATCACGGTGTTCCCGGATTTTCCCGGCGAATACGCGACCCCCAGCCGTGGCGCAAACGCTTTGCGGTAATCATGCGGCGCGGCGGCGATGAAGGGCGCTTGTGTGGGGTCGAGCGCGAGCAAAAAAGGATTTTGCGCTTGGCTGCGGCCAGAGGATTCGAATAGTCCAAACGTTGTGTCGTAACGCAAGCCGTAGTTGATGAATAGATTCCGCGTGATGTGCCAGGAATCCTCGGCGTAGAGGCCGAGACGCTGCACGTTTTGCGAAAAGCTGCCGTCGCCGGCGGGAGTGACAGTGCATGATGTGCCGGGAGTGACGTTTGGCGAGGGCGTGGCCGAGCACGCCGTGAGGTCGGTAGTGAATTGCTGCGGGTTGGCGGAGTAATCGGTGGGATCGAGAACGAAAGAGACTAGCGTTTCGGCATTTGCGGTGAGCGCGCCGCTCAATACTGGCTCGTGGATGAAATTGATTCCGAAACGCAGGTCGTGCATGCCGGCCGCGTGGTCGATGTCGTAACGCAACTGATATTTTTCCTGATTGCGCAGCACCGGGAACGCGGTGATCGCGGTAACGAATTGATTGTCTCCGAACGTTTCCAAGCCGGAAGTGGTCGCGGTAGTGGAACTGAACGGAAAGGCGAGCGCGAAGCCGAGATTGGAATTGCGCGCTTGCGTGAGGTGCAGAAAGCTGGCGCCAAAAACGAACGTGCCGGCCCAGGTGGGACTGTAGAAGTATTGATTGCTTAGAGCGAAATTCAGATAGTTGTTGTGCGCCGTAGCTCCCGTGGAAGGAAGCGTAGCTTGTTGAATCAGCGCGTTATGAGTGGTGTAGCTATCGGCCGAGGAGCGGAAAAACCAGCGGGAGCCAGCCGCCTGCTGCCAGTCGAAACGCACGTTACCCAGAAAATCGCGAAAGGGCACGGGAACGGAACTGGGCACGGTGATGGATGGAACGGTCGTGCCGTTCACGTCAATGAGTCCTTGTGACGCGAGTTGGGAAAGCGCCTGGAATTGTGTTTGGCTGGCGTTGCTGTAGGCGATGCTGGCATTTTCGCGAACATATTCGAACGAGGAAAAAATCCAGAGTTTCTCTTTCACAATGGATCCGCCGAGCGTACCTACATAATTTTGGCGGGAAAATGGCTGTTTGGGATTGGGCGCGGGATTGTCGATTGGAAAGCGGGCATTGAGAGCGGCGGCGCGGTCGTAGAAAGCGTCATCGGAGTGCCACTGATTAGTGCCCGACTTGGTCGCGATGACGACGGAACCAGCGGTGGTGCGTCCCGTGTCCGCGTCTTCCTGTGCGGTTCGAATGGCGAATTCTTGAATGGCTTCGGGAGAAAAGTTCTGCAGGAAGCCGCCGATCCAGTCGTCGGAATTGTCCACGCCATCGACGGAAACTTCGTTGTTTAAGCCGGAGCTGCCTCCGGTGGAAACCGCGGTGATGCGAGCTTTGGTGGGATCCGAAGGCTCGACGGGCTCGGTTCCCGGCGCCAGATACGCGATATTGGCGAAGCTGCGAGCGGCGAGAGGAAGGGTATCGAGATCCTGCGAGGAGACTATCGCCTGGTGCACCGCGCTGGTTGAATCGATGGGCTGGGTGGTGATCGAAACTGGGCCAAGTTCGTCAAGAATTACGGTCTGCTCCAAGGGTTGCAACTTCAATTTGACAGTCACGTCTCGAACGGTACTGACAGCCACCTTTACATCGGAACGAGCCTCGGCAAAGCCCTTGGCATTCACGACGACGTGGTACGTTCCGGGCGGAATGTCTTCGATGCGAAATTCTCCGCGTTCGTCGGAAGTCGCTTCGCGCTGGAGGGAAGAATCTGCGGCATGAACGACGATTTTTGCCGAGGGAATGACGGCGCCGGTGGCGTCTTCTATGACGCCGCGCAGAGTGCCGCGGGGATTCTGCGCGAGCAATTCGGGGGGCAGGAAGACCAATGCCAAAAACAGGAAGGGTAAGAACGCGAAGTTCGGTAGAAGTTGCAGATACTTTGGCTGGGACCGGGTTTTCATGCGCGGCGATAGGCTACTGGAGGGACGGGACTACTACCACAGGTCGTAGAGCAACTTAATGGAGAAGAAGCTCGAGGACTTTGTGAACGGCGGAGAGAGTTGAAGGGGTTAGGAGAATAGCGGCAAGGCAAGCGGCAAACAAAAAAGCGGCAATTCGGAACTGAGCCTGCGGTTTCCTAGCGAGGTCGGTGGGGGCAGGAAGTATCGGGGCGGGTTGGAGCAGGCGATCGACGCGGGCAGAGAGATCGCGGTCGCGGGCCAGGAGCGAGGTGAAGAGATAAGGCAAGCGGGGAGCGGCGCCCATGCGGGCGACGTGCACCAGCGCCGCAGCGAGAGAAACGGCACGGCTGGAATCTCCCGAAGCAGCTTGATCATCGGCGGCCCATTCGGCGAATTTTGACCAAGTGCGTTCCAGTGCTCCAAGCGGGCGGACAAACGGAAAGATGTCCGGTGCCAGGAGAAGGAGAAGACGCTTTGCGTTGTCGCGTGAAGTGCGGTGGGCATGCTCGTGGCGCAACGCGGCATGGAGTTCTTCAAAGGAGAGCGCGCGGAGGACGCCGCGGGAGATGACGAGGCGCGGACGAAATAGGCCGGACATGGCGAGAAGAGGAGCTTCGGTTTCGACTAGCACCACTGGAGAGGGTTCTCCGGGCAAGTACGATTCCTGACCCGACAAGCGGCACAGGCGATTATGGCGCATGGAAGCAAAGAGAGAGGGCGCGGTTCGCATAATCGAGACGGACCAAGTTGCAGCCCCGAGAAGAGCCAAGACGACGCAGACGATGCCGACGCGCTCTGAAGTGGCTGCGGGTTCCAGCCAGAAATAACTGGGGACACAGAGACCTAAAACACCGAGGGTGGCCAGAGCAAATGGAAGCATGCGCAGAGCAATTAGAAAACGGGCGGCTGTGCTGGCCGCGGTCGATTCCGCGAATCGGAGCGCGGATTTGGACGCGATGCGGATCAGCAAACAAGCGGCAAAGTTCAAGACGAAGAATGAGGCGAAGCAAAGACACAAAAGCCGCAACGTGTAGGGGAGGATCATGGTTGCCCCTGGCGAAGGATTCCTTTGCGGCGGCTGCGAATTTTCTTTTCGAGATCGTCGAGGAGAGTGGTGTCGTGTTCGCCGACGGCCTCGAGTAAACAAGAGAGCAAGAGTTCGCGGGAGGGGTGCGGGCCGGACAAGAAGCCGGCTACCAGATTGCCCGCTCGTCTACGTTCCCATTCCTGGCGGGAAAACAGCGGCGAATAGACGAAGGCACGATCGGATTTGTGGCGGTCAAGAAGACCTTTCTTGAAGAGGCGATCGAGCGTGGTCATTACAGTGGTGTACGCGAGCGGACGGCTCAGTTGGCCAACAACGTCGCGAACGCTGCTTTCACCGCGGGACCAGAGAATTTCCATTAATTCGAATTCGAGGCTGCCGAGAGCCAATGACTGGCTCGGATTGGCACCACGGGAGATGCGATTTTTCAGGAAACGAATCACGATAACCCGCATGTTACCACGCTTTAGGGAGTGTCGAAGAGGCCAGCGTCAGTGGCGCAGATTTCTGAGATTCGGGCCGGTTCAAATGTTCTGATCCACGAACGGGTAAGCACCTTACTCTTCGCGCAGGGCTTTCAGGGGATCGATTTTGACTGACCTGCGCGCGGGCAGGTAACAAGCGAGCATGGTTACCGCGGCGAGGAGCAGGGGTGCGCCGACGAGCAGGCGCAAATCGCCGGTGCCGACGCTGAACGCTCGAACGAAAATGTCCGTCAGGGCGGAAAGAATTCTTGCCATGGCGATCGCCCCGAAGAATCCCAGTACCGTTCCGGAGAGGACCAGCGCGGCGCCTTCGCGCAGCACCAATCGCAGGACTTGCGCCCGACTTGCGCCCAGGGCTGTGCGGATGGCGATCTCCTTGCGCCTTTGCACGACGGAGTAGGCGGTGATCCCGGCCAGGCCGATGGCGGCCAAGATCAGGCCAAAGACGCCTATGCCGCCATAGGTTTGGACGGCGAAGCGCGTGGAGGCCCGGCTGCGATCCAGGAATTCGCTGAGGGTTTGCACGTGGAAGAGGTTGAGATTGGGATCGATGAGAGCGATCTCGTTGCGAATGCTTTCGAGCGCATCCGTTCCCGCAAGCGGTCCCGCATCTGACCGCATCATTATGGTGATGCCATCGGCGGGCGTGCGCACAAAATCACGCGGAGTCAGCGGCAGATAGGATATGGCCCGGCGGATACCCATTCCGTTCTGCAAATCATGGACGACGCCGACGACTTCGTAGGATTGTTGGTCGTCTCGAAGACGCTTTCCAAGGGCATTGCCATTTCCGAAAAATCCGTGCGCGGCGGTCTCGTTCAATATGACGGGCAGCACCGTGGGCCGAGCGGGCGTACCCGATCCGGCGGCTTCGATCCGTTGATCGCGATCGAGAAATTCCCGGCCTGCCAGCATCGGCTCGCTTAGCATAGCGAAATAGCCCGGGCCCACCGTTTCCTCGATCGCAGACAGCTGGACACGCGGAGATTGCTCCGCATCTTCCGCAGTCAACTGCCTGGCTTCGTAATCATCCATGGCGGAAAAGGGCGGCTGAGCCGCAAAGGCGATGCTGCGCGAAGCAGCGGCGGACTTGAGCAGCGCGGGAAGTTTTTCGAAGAGAGCTTGCGCTTTCTCCGGCGAGAAGCCATCGCGCACCGGATCGATGGACAAGAGAACCATTGCGTGGGCATCGAATTTGGTCTGGACGCTGCTTTCTTTTCCGATTCCGATGACCAGGAAGCCGGTGAGAAGGAGCAGCATGAGCGAGGCAGCAACCTGGGCCACCATCACCAAATTGCGGAGACCGAAACGCCGGTAACCGGGCAACCGAAGCGCCAAGCCTTCTTTGAGTGCCGGAGTTAGATCGGCTTTCGTCGCCTGAAGCGCGGGAGCAAGACTGAATCCGACACCGCACAGGAGCGCGAGGCTGAATGCGAAAAGGGCCGCGCCCCAATCCAGACCGAGATCGGTTTCGAAGGGAACACCCGTGGGCGGTCTAAACTGCGAGTTCAGCACCATTAGAACGTACGCGATCGCCAATCCTGCGGCGCCGCCGAGGAGAGAGAGCAAAATGCCTTCGGCCATCATTTGCCGGATGAGCCGAAAACGGCCGGCGCCGATCGCCAGACGAATCGCCAATTCCTTCCGGCGATTGGCGCCGCGCGCGATGAGCATGTTTGCCAGGTTGGTGCACGCGAGAGTCATCACCAAGCCGGTCAGCAAGAGAAAAAAGCCGAGCAATACGGGCCGCAATTGCCGAGGAAGAGGAACACGCGTGCCAGCCGGAAGCAAGGTGACGCGCCTGCCTTTGTCCGTGCGCGGCGGCAAGGAAGGATCCTGATCATCGAGGCGGCGCGTGATGGCGTCGAGAGCGGTTTCCGCGGAATCGATCGTAACGCCTGGCGCGAGGCACATCAGGGCCAGAAATTCTTTGGCGTTGCGTTGATGCAGGACGTCATTGGCGAGCTCTGGAGCGAGCGTGGCAGGCGCGGTGGTCGGAACGAAAAGCTCAGCGGGATTTATAGAAAAGGCGCCATTGAATTCCTTGGGCGTGATGCCCACGATGGTCGCGATTTGGCCATTGAGGCGAAGAATTTGGCCCAAGGCATCCGGAGAGGAGTTGAGATGATTGCGCCAGAAACGGTCGGTGATGACAACGACGGGCGCGCCGCCAGCCTTATCAAGTTCGGTGCCGAGGACTCTTCCGAGCTGAGGTTGCACGCCGAGCACCGAAAAATAATCGGGCGATACAAGTTGGCCGAAGATGCGTTGCGGCTTCGCATTCCCAGCACCCTGAAAGGTTACATTGAAGGGGACGCCGATTTGAAATGCGGCGACACCGGCGAACAGGTTCTTTTGTTCGCGAAATTGCTCGACGTAGTAATACGACACGGGCTTCTCTGCCATCACCAACTTTTTGGCGTTAGCGGCCGCAGGCAGATCACGGAACAGCATCGCCCATTTCGAGCTGTATACGTTTGTGGTGAGCCCAATACTGAGTCCCATCGAAATGATGCCGACGAGCGCGAAGCCGGGCGACTTGACCAGCGCGCGCATTGCATAACGCATATCGCCACGCATCTCGCTCAGGTATTCGAGCGGTAGGCGAATGGCGATGTCTGCGATTAGCCGTATCAGCCCTAGGGCTCCGTGCCTCTTGGCAATGTCTTTTATGGAGTCCTCTGCGACTTGCATGACCTCCGTGCCATAAGCCAATTTAAATTCGTGGGGAAACGCTTGCGCTAGCAGCCGGTAGATGCGCCATGCGAAATTCATTCCGTCACCAGGGATTGGGCTTGCTTCACGCGAATGGTGCGAACCAGTTCCTGCAGGCGCTCGCATTCGGCGTCGAGGACACCCTTGCCGAGTGCCGTCAGTCGATAGTAGCGGCGGCGCGCGTCGTCCAATTCCGGCGCGGGTCGTTCGTCGGATGCCTCGATCAGCTCGGCCTCGATGAGCCGCTTGATCGATCCATATAATGTCGCCGGCCACAAGCGCACTTTTCCAGTAGTGCGATTCAGGACTTCCTGCATGATTCCGTAGCCGTGCTGCTCTCCGCCTGCAAGGGACAGCATGATTTGAAACCAGTTGGTTTTGAGAGGAATGAACGACTTAGGATCAATCTCAGTCATGACGATATCTATATCATGGCATATCTATATGTGTCAATAGTGTTGGTCGTCTTGCTCTCATGGGGCAGCGGAATGAGTAGATGTGTTCGTTCAGGCCGACATACCCGGCACAGTCTGCCAAGAAGGTAGGTCCGCTCGTGACGCCTGCGATACGAGAAAATCAGCAGAGACGAATACGAGCTGGAATTGATGTCTCGGGATCGAGGCCACGAAGGACTACGCCTGGCAATCGAGCGATCAATCCCGAGACAGAGTGGCTGTTTGAAAAAGGTCGGCCAACACCCGCTATTGGGGAGTGGGACGCGTGCGAACGTCGAAAAGTTACATCGGAAGTATTTCAACGTCGCGATTCGCTCATCTTCTACTTCAGGTGGGAGTCGAACCAAGCCAGGGTCCGTTCGACTACGTCGCGGCGATGCTTGGGATTGGCGAACATGTGGCCTTCGTGTTCGTAGACGACGAATTGCGTTTCCACGCCTAGCGTTTTGAGGGCGTGCCAGAATTCGTAGGATTGCGGAGCAGGGACTTCGCCGTCGCTGTCGCCGACGAGGATCAGTGTGGGCGTTTTGGCGTGCTTGATGAAATTGATGGGAGAGCTTTTGGCGTAGACATCGGGATCGTCGTAGACGGATTTGCCGAAGAACGGGATCATCCACTGGTCGATTAGATTTTCGCCGTAGTAGCTTTGCCAATTGGAGAGGCCCGCGCCGGCCATGGCGGCTTTGAAGCGGTTGGTTTGCGTGACGGCCCACATGGTCATGTAGCCGCCGTAGCTCCAGCCGCAGATGCCGAGGCGATTGGGGTCGATGGGCGCGACCTTGAGGGCTTCGTCGACGCCGGCCATGATGTCTTTGAAATCGCCGTAGCCGAAATCTTTTACGTTGGCGCGGGTGAAGGCTTCGCCTTGGCCGAAGCTACCGCGCGGATTGGGTTGCAGGAGAAAATATCCGGCGCCGGCTAGAGGCGAATAGTAATCGGAGGCGCTTGGCCATTCGGAGAGGACGGCGGCGCCGGGACCGCCGTGAACGCGGACAACCAGCGGATATTTTTTGTTCGGATCGAAATCGCGGGGGTAGAGGAGCCAGCCCTGGACTTCGAAGCCGCCGTTTTTCCAATGAAGGCTTTTGGCTTCGCCCCAGGCGGGTTTGATGGACTTGTTGCGATGCGTGATTTGCGTCCAGTTGGCGGTAGGGCCAGCCCAGATTTCGGGCGGGGCACTGAACGAGCTGCGAATGACGGCGGAATTTTTTGTGTCGCGTGAAAGAGAAAGATTAATTCCCCAGGCGCCTGTGGTGATTTGGCCTGCCTCGCGAAATAGTTCGGTCTTTGTACCGTCGGCAGGATTGACGGTAGCGATGGCGGAATCTCCTTCGAGATATTCGGCGAAAATAATTTTGGCGTCGGGAGTCCAGGCAAGCCAGCTTGCGGAGGCTTTCATTTCGGGCGTGATATTTGTGGCTTCGCCGCCGGTTGCGGCGATGGCGAAGATGTCACCGCCGACGCTGGGCTCGTCGCTCATGAGGCCGCCAATGAAGGCGATACGCTGGCCGTCCGGAGACCACGCAGGATTGGCGATTTGCAGCGGCGGTTTGTAGATGGATTTCATGAGGCCGGTGGCGGCGTCGAGCGTATAGAGTTCGGCGATGTACCAGTTGTTGTCGCCATTGCCGAGGGCGGCGGTGACGGCGAAGCGGAGGCCGTCGGGCGACCAGTCGTATTCGTAGATGTAGGTGTCGGCGGGCGAGATTTGATCGAGCTTGCCGGTGGCGATGTCGACGAGAGCGAGGCGTTGCTCGAAGAAAGAGTCTTTGATTTCGCCGGTTTCGGGAGTTTCGGCAACGAGCGGGCCCGCGGCGCGCGTGGCGTTTTCGGTGAAGAGGAGGGCAATGGTCTTGCCGTTGGGTGACCAGCCGGGAGTGGAGAGGAAGCCTTTTACTTGCGTGAGTTTTCGCGCGGAGCCGGCGGGGCCTGCGGCGTCCATCACATAGAGCTGAAGCTGGCCGACTTTTGCGGCATCGGATAGAAAAGCTATTTTTTTGCTGTCGGGTGACCAAGCGACGCTGCCTTCGGCGCGGATGGCGTCGGCTACCGCTGCGCTGATGCGCTTGGGCGGATTTTTGCTTTCGAGATCCGCGACGTAAATCACCGTGTCGCCGGTGGAGACGCCCCGCTTTGTGATGATGTCTTCGACCCAGGCGACTTTTTTCCCGTCGGGAGAGATGGCGGTTTGTTCGAAGCGGCGCGTGGCGGAAAGCGTGTTGAGGATGTCTTGCGCAGGACCGGAGGCGTTGGGTTTTGCCACCGCTGCCAGACGCGCTTCGGCGGATTGCTTGGTGCCGCTGGTTTGTTGCGCTGAGCGTTCTTGGGCGAGGGCTGAACGGGCCACGCAAAAAAGAAAGAATGAAGATGCGCCGATGGCGAGCCGTGCTCGAAGACGAGTCATGTTTGCTTCCTCATTGAGCTCAGATTTTATCCGCGAGTACCTTAATGCGCTTGCGGATTAGCCGCAAGCGGTGGTTGTGAACATTAGAGAAGATGCTAATGGATGTGGGCGCGGGCGAAGACGGAATTGGAAATTTGGCGGTTAGCGGAGTCGGTGAGGACTAATTCGCCGGACTTGATCGCTGGCGCGTAGTCTCGGAGCAGTTCCTGCAAGAAGGAGTGAAGTTGCGCGGCTTCGTTTGCGATTTGGCCGCGGGTCAGGACGGTTGTGTAGGTGTTCAGCAGGACGAAGAGAGGAGAAGGAGAGAGGAGCTTGCGGCATTGGCGCAGCAATGCGGGCAGCGACTCTTCGACCTTCCAGAGTTCACCTTTGGGGCCGCGTCCGAAACGAGGCGGGTCGAGGATGAGGCCGTCATAGGTGCGGCCGCGGCGGACTTCGCGCGCGACGAAGGATGATGCGTCGTCGACGAGCCAGCGGATAGGCCGGTCCGCGAGTTGCGATTGCGACTGATTTTCACGAGCCCGCTTGATGGCTTTGCGGGAGGCATCAACGTGAGTGACGTGTGCTCCGGCAGCAGCAGCGGCGAGAGTTGCGACACCGGTATAGCCGAAGAGGCATAAAACGTTCGGTGGAGTAGCTGCGGATTCGATGAGCGAGGCGAGCCAATCCCAGTGACTCGCTTGATCGGGAAAGACGCCGACGTGGCCGGAAGGTGTGGGCTCGACCCAGAAAGAAAGATTCTTGCGACGCATGGACCAGCGCGGCGGAACGGATTGCGCGAATTTCCATTCGCCATTCTTTGAGCGAGGCAGCTGAATAAAATGAGCGTGGGCCGCGCTCCAGGATTTTCCCGGCAGAGATGTCGGCCAGTCGGCTTGCGGTTCGGGGCGCACGAGGGTGACGGAACCGAAGCGCTCGAGTTTGCGGCCTGCGCCGGTATCGAGAAGTTCGTAGTCGGTCCAGACGGGTGAAAGTGTTTCGAGTTTTGGAAGCGAGTGCGGTTTCACGGGTCGCTCTGTTGGCGCGTCGATTATGCGTCAAAGAAGCTGATCGAGCGAATTGCGACGAATGCGCCGGCTTTCTTGACGGGGTAGCTTATAAGGCGGGGAAAAGTGATACACCTCGTTTTGCGCTCGCTCAAAAGGTGACGCCGGTGAAATGGAAGTTAGTTTGTTTTCATCGTGCCGATCCAGATTTGCATGGAAATAGTTTTGAAATGCACGAAGCTTGCAATGGATCTCCATTTACGTGGGGAAATCACTGAAACTAAGCGAGTTGCAGATGCGAAGCGCATACATCATAAACTGATTCTGAATTAACGATTTCTGCAAATCGAGTGCGCTCCCGTATGAATGCGAAATCCTCAGACCAAGCAAACAGCAATTCATGCTTTCTTGACGCGACTGCTATCAAACTCAATACGACCAGATTTCTTTAACAGATTCCGCGCATCCACTTTGGAGAGAATCCCCTCTTTGACCGCCACCACTATTTTGTGTAGTTCCACAGTGGAGAGCAATCCGATGGAGTTCTCATCCGCGGATTGAACAATGTGCTCCAACTCACCTGTATAGGCCTTTGGGCGTCGAGCGGGAGGATTTTTGATGTCGTAGTTAAGAACGAGAAGTCCACTGACGGTGGCAGCCTTCGGCAACACCAGGTCAGATTGCCTTTTGTATAGGGTCGCCATCCTTCCCAGAATAGCGTTGAATTCCTGGACCTTCGGATTCGTGTGAACAGTCCCAGTTACTTCCGTAATCCCCAGAAAGTCTCCATCTATTATCCAAAAATCTTCTTTTTTGATCGCACTCTTGGTCTTAGCATCTATGTCTTCGACCACAAATTCGAGGAATTGAAGCGCCTGCCTCACGACACTTGATAACCTCTGGGCAACATCGATCTTGCTTTCTTCGGTTGCGACGAGCAAGCGTCTAATGTAAGCATTTTCCTCTGTCAGTTCGGCGCGTTGTTCTCGCAGTTTCTCAACAATTGCCAAGGTGTCGGAGATTGTTCGCTCTATTTCCGAGTCTTTTTCCCTCTCCTCCGGTAATAGAAATTCGTCAGACTCCAGCCATGCAATGTTGAACTTATCCGGAAAAAGGGATGGCGTGGTTTTTTCCAAGCACTTCAATATTTGGATGACGGCCTGAGCTAGATTCTTAAGCTCCGGAAGCAAGATATAATACGGATGTCCATCGCTACCGTATGTAGTTCCGTAAGCGCTGATGGTCTCACCGTTGCGGCTCAGAAGAGCTGCAACCTGATGAAAAGGATAAGGGTCGCTCTGTGAGAAGAAAAAACCAACTCGCTCTATCTGCGGTTTGAGCCCTGCGATCAGTTCATGTACCGCGTCAATTTGGAACGCGTTGTGTTTGCCCTCAACGAAAACCGAAACGTTTTGTTCCGCTTTCTTCAATTGTACAAATGTCACCCCACCATGCAGCAGATGTTGAAGTCCAGTTGACGCTCCTATAAAAGAGATTCGGACTTTCGGATTTCTACCGAGGGTACTCAGCGCATCGTAGGAGCCGGTTTCTTCAAATAAATTCTTGGGGTTCGTAAACTCCTTAACAACCTCGCTTGTGAAGGTCGAATTGTAAAATAGAATGTCGTACTCGTAGAGTGGATGTGGAGAGAAAAATGGGATATCGCGTTCACCGACATATTTTCCTAGTAGACCGCGCTCAACCCTATAGCCCGCGTTTTCGATAGCGTTCCCATCCTTGGCGGAGAAGTTCAATAGGATTATTCGAGTCATTGATTTAGAGTAAAGGTACGCTATCAAGCTCGTATTGGGAAATCAATTATATGGATTCACTCAGATGATCGCCATTGATCTCCGCATATAACGTATGTCCGAACGCGACGAACTCGCTCAAGAGATTGAATCGGCTCTGAAGAGCGGCAACGGGCCGAGAATTGCTCGCTTTGCCCTTGCGTGTTTAGGTGGTGCTATCCCATTGGCAGGCGGTGCACTTGGCGGCGCTGCTGGCGCATGGTCAGAGGCAGAACAGTCTCACTACAACAGGATTTTTGCTAGTTGGTTGAAACTTCAAGAAGATGAGATTAAGGAAATCGCGTTGACGATGGCGGAGATTCTTTCGCGGCTGAATCTGAATGATGAAAACATCCGCCAGAGAATAGAGAGTCCAGAGTATTTGAGTCTAGTTAAGAAGTGTTTTCGAGATTGGTCTGCGGCTGAGAGCGAACAGAAAAGGGGCTTCGTCAGGAATTTATTGCTGAATGCTGCCGCGCACAGGCTCTGTACGGACGACGTAGTACGGATGTTCATAAAGTGGATTGACATGTACTCGGAGGCACACTTTTCGGTGATCCGATGCGTATATAAGAATCCCGGCTACACGCGTAGGCAAATCTGGATGGAAATTCACGGCGCGTTGGTTCGCGAAGACTCCGCAGAGGCGGATTTATTCAAATTATTGATCCACGATTTAAGCACTGGGCATGTGATCCGCCAGCATCGGCAGAAAGACTACTATGGGAATTTTATTAGAGAACCGCCTAAACCTCGAAATCAGGGTGTAGGTTCCGCTCTGACCTCAGCTTTTGAGGATGAAAAAAAGTATGAATTGACGGAGCTGGGGATACAGTTCGTGCGGTACACGATGGAAGGCGCGATGCCGTCCATTGGACCAACACCATAGAGGCAGAGGGAGTTCAATGCTATCGGCTACTGAACCCTTGTTCGTACCTGAACAGCTGTATCACCGCCGGCGTGATATTCACGCACGCTTCGGCGGTCAAGAGCAGGGAGGGATGATCACTCCCGCGAACCACAAGCTCGTCTTTTTGGTCACTGGGAACTCCGGTCGACAACACGGCTATGAAGATCATTGGGCTGAGGACGGATCAACGTTCTTCTATTTCGGAGAAGGTCAAACTGGTGACATGAAATTCACGAAAGGCAATTTGGCTCTCCGTGATCACGTCACGAATGGCGAAGACGTACATCTTTTTGAAGAGATTCCAACCAATCCGGGTTACCTGCGATATAGAGGGCAGATGGTTTGCTGCGGCTCTACCTGGGTCGATGCTCCTGACACACAGAAAGCCATGAGGAAGGCAATTCTCTTCGAACTCGCGCCTCTCGAAGCGTTCTCCAGCACAGCCGAAGAAGACCTATCGGAAACCACGGTTCAGGAATTAATGAAAGAGTCTCTCGATGAACTCCGCCATAAAGCTCTCGCGGACTCAGCAGATCACAGAACCCCAGTTGAGCGCCGGGCGCTTGTCCGGATGCGGAGTCGTGCTGTTCGCTTGTACGTTTTACAACGAGCAAATGGGAAATGCGAGGGATGCGGCGCCGCGGCTCCGTTTACAACTGCGGGCTC
>Ga0307478_10000283_pt1 | contig 55740 bp, 53 predicted proteins | sample atmos_gasesECM4C_2_FD_203713 | JGI IMG/M metagenome (GOLD analysis project Ga0307478, IMG submission 203713) | Hardwood forest soil microbial communities from Morgan-Monroe State Forest, Indiana, United States - atmos_gasesECM4C_05 | ecosystem: Environmental > Terrestrial > Soil > Temperate...
GGACTACGATTTGGGATATTTCGATCTGGAGACGCGAGTCCTCGAACCGCTCGAAAACCCGTTCGGCCCAAAAGTGTTACCTATGTCTTAGGTACATTCTGTCACCCATGTCTCCGGGCTGGACCGGGAAACTCTGGAGGCCCCGGGCGGAGTCGAACCGCCGACCTGCGGTTTAGGAAACCGTCGCTCTATCCATCTGAGCTACGGGGCCTACCTCTGGCACTTCACCGCATTTTAAAACAACAGCGGCCCCTGACGGCGAGGCAAACTGGAGTGCCACACCCTTTCGCCCACCCCGGTTGCCCGCAATAGACACGTCTGGCTACCGCTTTGGCAACTTGCCAAGGGTTGAGTTTGTCACTCGGGCCACGGTGCGGAATACGGTGGTTTCAAAAGCAGCGGCATCCCAACTCGTGGGATAGTCCAGGTAACGAACGATGTCGATATCGGATACGTTCAACCCGTCGTCTTTGAGAGACTGCAGCTTATAGCCGACCCGGACCCACCCCAACTCATGCCGCTCCCGTTCCTCTTCGGGCGACATCGTGCGTTTGGGGAGGTCGGTGGAATAAGCAACGCCACCACCGGTAATCTCAAGAATGTTTAACTGGAGCAGGTACTCGCAAGCCCTGTCCTTCGCCAAATCCTCAGCGTCCTGCGGATTCCCATCAAGCGCCACTAGGCGAACCTGCTTCCGGTGCTGCTTGACCAGGGAATCGCGCAATCGCGGAAGGAAGTCGGCAATCCGCACATAGTTTGAATCCATGCTCAGACCGACAACCATCTCCTTGGATTGCTGCATGTTTGAGGTCTGCGCAGCGGCGACAACCGCCAGTCCGATCACCGCGCTCCAAACAGCCGATACTCGAAAACCGAACATGGAAACATCCTCCTTTGAGGAATTGAGGCCGCCCAGTAGTCAGATTTTCTTCCGGTTTCATGCTCGTCAAACCAATCTTTTTCCGATAGTTCCGCGAATTCTACTCTGATTACCCTCCCAATCCGATGCGGCTCTGGCTTTTCGGGTGGTCTGTCCGGAGGCCAGTTTCTAAGCCTCCTCGCCCAAATTGGTCCCGCCGTGCACTGTACGCCAGTAACTTTCACCGGCTGGACGTGCTCGGGGAAACTATTGTTCACCTGGGCTTGCAACCGGCCCGGTACCGATTACGCCAAGGTTGCCATGGAGGGGATTCACAATGAAGTCCAGAGTCATGCTGGGAGTTGTGTTGCTGGTTTCGGTCGCCTACGCGAAGGAGCCAAAGCCGCGTCAGACCGGCAAATTGGTGCAAATGGAATCGGTTGCGTGCGGAGTGGATGAAAACAGCGGTAAGAGCTTCGCTGGAGAATTGATCGGCACCGACTCCGCGCACAAGAAAACACACGAACTGCTCTGTCAGGAATACATCTTGCAATCCGAGCGAGTAATCTTCCGCATCCGTCCGCGCGACGAGAAGCACCCGGTGCTGCTGCCGGTCGGTGAGCAGGCACAGTTCCGTCTGGAAAAAGACAAGATGGTCCTGCGCGTCGAAGATCTCGATAACAAAGATCGGGAGTATGTGGTCGTTTCGATGACGCCACGCGACGACGCGAGCCCCGAAAAAGCCTCGCTGAAGTAACCCCTTCAGCAGCTTCAAAAAGGCGCGCTCCGGCTTACCGGCCTCCCCCCAACGCGTTCCGCTGCTCTCAGCGCGTCGTCCCCGGTTCCACGCATCAGTAGCCCCGCGGGAGCGTCTCCCCAAGTTTTGCAAATCGAAGTTTTTCCGGGCGCGACCCGTTCGTGGTATTCTTCCCTGCCCGAAGACGAAACTTCGGGTGCCCGAACGGGCGCTTCCCCAAGAAGCCGCCAGGATGCAACCAGTCGTTGCTTCGACATGGCGGCTTTAAGCCTTTTTAGAACGCACCAATTCTCCGGAAACCGCTCGCAGCTGTTAACAGCCCAGTTCGGATGACGCTGCAGAGATCCCTGGTCAGAGTGGCTTTTCTTCGCGTCCTTCGCGGCAGTTCCTGCGTCCTTGCGGTTACAAGCTTCCCCGGCACTCTCCCGCGGACTCGGCGGTAAACTCCTACCACTGCAACTTCACGAACTGCGACACCGGCGGTTGCAGGATGGCGAACTGCGGCAACTCTCCCCGGACCATCGCCACTTCGTCACAATTATTCTGCCGTGGGCAACGGTGGCAATCCTTGTACAACTTGTCGGGAATTTCCTCGCGGGTCGCAACTGTGAACCCCATCCGCGCAAAGAATTCCGGGATCCGTGTGAACAGGCACACACACGTCACTTCCTGCCGCGATGCCTGCTCCAGCAGCGCCTCGATCAACTGACGGCCCGCACCATTCCCTTTCGCTTCCGGAACCACGGCAATCGAGCGCACTTCTGCCAGGTGCGGCCCGTAAAGGTGCAACGCGCCGCAGCCCAGAATGCATCCGGCATTTTCGACCACGACAAAATCGCGGATGTTCTCGCAGATCTCCGGCAGCGTCCGCGGCAGCAGCGTGCCATCGCCGGAATAACCCGCGATCAAATCGTGAATCTGCGCTGCATCACGTAGCAGGGCTTCACGCGTGTGCATGGATGTCACCTCGCAATTGAGCGATCTTCTGCTCCGCTCGCTGAATGGAGCGCTTCACCTGAGCCGGAGCCGTTCCACCTTCCACGTTGTGGATGGACAGAACCGACTCGAGCTCCAGAGACTTATAGATGTCGTTTTGAAAAGCGGCGTGGATTGCCTGCAATTCGCCAAGGCTCAGTTCCTGCAGTTCGCATCCACGTTCCACACACAGCCTGACCGCCTTGCCTACAGCCTCGTGTGACAGCCGCGATGGGACACCACGTTCTACCAGATACGTCGCGGCCGCCCATGCGTTCATAAATCCGAAATGCGCCGCCTGCTGCAGCCGGCCAAAATCGAAAGCGACATCCTTAATCCAGCCGGTGACGAGCGGCAGCGTCGACAACACGGTCTGTGCCGCTTCAAAGAGCGGCTCCTGCGTCTCCTGCATATCCTTGTCATACGCAAGGGTGAGCCCCTTCATCGTCACAAGCAGACTGGTGGCCGCTCCGATCACCCGCCCCGCCTTTCCCCGAACCAGTTCCAGCAGGTCGGCATTCTTTTTCTGCGGCATCGCACTACTGCCGGTGGAGTACGCCTCGGGCAATGAAACAAAGCCGTACTCCTGGGTGGAGAACAAAATCATCTCTTCGGCCCACCGGCTCAGGTGCGTCGCCAGCACCGAGAGCGCCTGCACGAATTCAAGTACGAAATCCCGGTCGCTGGTGGCGTCGATACTGTTCGCGGTCGGCGCATCAAAACCTAGATCGGCTGCGATCGCGGCACGATCAATCGCAATGGTGGCACCCGCTACCGCTCCGGAACCAAGCGGGCACACGTTCAGCTGCCGGCGGCAATTCGCCAGCCGATCACAATCGCGAAAAAACATCTCGACATAGCTGAGGAGCCAGTGCGCTACCAGTACCGGCTCTGCCCGTTGCGTATGCGTGTAGGCGGGCATCGCTGCTGTACCGGCCTTCTCGGCGCGCGAAACGAACTCTGCCAGCCAGTCCGCCAGCAGCAGCTGCAGCTGATCAATCGTCGCTCGCACATAAAGACGGAGGTCGGTAGCAATCTGTTCATTGCGGCTGCGCCCGCTGTGCAGCTTGTAACCGGTTTCCCCGATCAGCGCGGCCAATTGCTTCTCGACGAAGTGATGTACGTCCTCCGCATCGGGATCGTCCAGAAATGCGGGATCCGCCTGAGCCTTTTCTCCGATCTGTTCCAGCCCGCGAACGATCTCCGCCAGCTCCTCGGACGACACGATTCCCGCGCTCTCGAGCGCATGCGCATGCGCTCGGCTCGCCTCCAGTTCGTACGGCAGCAGGCAACGATCGAATGGAAACGAACGCTGCCACTGTTCAAACGCCGGATCGAGCGGCCGCCGGAACCGGCCCGACCACATCTTCACTTCGTCACCTCTTGCCGCAGTTGCGCCCTTGACCGCGACGGCAACCCCAGAATCCGGATGAATCCCGCCGCGTCTTTCTGGTCGTAACTTTCCCCCATCGTGAACGACGACAAATCGGTCCGATACAGCGAGTACTCGGACTTACGACCCGCAATCGAAATATTTCCCTTGTACAGCGAGAGCGCGACGCTGCCCGTTACGTTCTTTTGCGTGCTCTCGACAAAAGCATCGAGCGCCTCGCGGAGGGGCGTGTACCACAGCCCGAAATACACCAACTCCGCGTACTTCAACCCGACGTGCTGCTTGTAGTGCATCAGGTCACGATCGAGACAGAGCGCTTCCAGTTCGCGATGCGCGGTTAATAGCAGGGTTCCGCCAGGCGTCTCGTAGCAACCCCGCGACTTGATTCCGACGAAGCGGTTCTCAACCAGGTCGATGCGCCCGATAGCATTCCGCCCCCCGATCTCGTTCAGCAACTCCACCAGCGAGACCGGATCCATTTTCAATCCGTTGACCGAAACCGGCACGCCGTGGTCAAAACCAATTTCGACCTTTTCCTCCCGGTCGGGTGCCTCCTGCGGCGATTTCGTCGTCTGCCAGGTTGAAGCGAAGGGTGTATTGCCGGCATCTTCTAGTTCTCCGCCTTCATGGCTGATGTGCCACAAATTCCGATCCCGGCTATGAATCTTTTGCCGGCTCGCTTCCACCGAAATGCCGCGCTTCTCCGCATAGTCGAGACAATCTTCGCGGGATTTCAAATTCCATTCGCGCCACGGAGCGATCACCTTTAACTCCGGAGCCAGCGCCTGATAGGTCAATTCAAAGCGGACCTGGTCATTTCCCTTGCCCGTGCACCCATGCGCCACCGCGGTCGCACCTTCGCGTTGCGCCACCTCGACCTGGTGCTTGGCAAGGACCGGACGCGCCAGCGAAGTTCCTAGCAGATACTTGTCTTCGTACACGGCTCCCGCCTTCAGGGCCGGAAACACGTAGCCGGTCAAAAACTCCTCGCGCAGATCTTCGACGACGACTTTGCCGGCGCCGGTGTCATAGGCCTTCTTCACCACCGCCTCGATATCGTCCCCCTGACCGACATCGCCAACCATCGCGATGACGTCATAGTCGTAGTTTTCCTTCAGCCACGGGATGATGATCGAGGTGTCGAGTCCTCCCGAATAAGCAAGAACAATCTTGTTAGGCATGAGCACCCCTGACCGGGAACCGGCTCGCGCCGCCCCAGAGCAACAACATGAGAATGGCTTTTTGCACGTGCAGGCGCCCTTCCGCTTGATCGAAGATCACCGACTGTGGCGAATCCATGATCGAGTCCGTGACCTCCTGCCCGCGATGCGCCGGCAGACAATGCATGAAGACCGCGTGCGACGCGGCTCGCGCCATTAGTTTCTCATTGACCTGGTAGGGCTGGAAAATCGGAACGCGTGCCTGCGATTCGTGCTCCTGTCCCATGCTCGCCCACGCGTCCGTGTAAACCGCGTCGGCTCCCGCCACGGCCCGCTGGGGATCCGACAGCAACTCGAGCGTCGCCCCCGTCTCCTTCGCAATCTCTTCCGCCGCCTGCACGATTTCCCCGTTTAGCTCATAGCCCTTGGGCGTTGCAACCCGTACGCGCGAACCCAGCAGCGCCCCGGTCAGGAGCAGGGAGTGCGCGACGTTGTTGCCGTCACCTACATAGGCCAGCGTGACGTTCTTCAAATTGCCGAACCGTTCCTGCAGCACCGAATAATCGGCCAGCGCCTGGCACGGATGCTCCAGATCGCTTAACGCGTTGATCACCGGAATCGAGGCATGCGCTGCCATCTCTTCCACCGTCGAATGGGCAAACGTCCGTAGCACCATCACATCGACCCAGCGCTCCACGTTGTGCGCGATGTCATGTAGGCTCTCGCGCGCATCGATGCGACCACCCGTCTGATCCATGAAGAACGCGGTTCCACCCAGGCTCGCCATCCCTGCCTCAAACGTCAGCCGCGTGCGCAGCGATGGCTTCTCAAAAAACATCACCAACTGCTTCCCTTCCAGTGTGCGCCGGAAATCCGAAGGCCGCGCCTTCACCACGGCAGCCAGGTCCAACACCGACCGCACCTCAGTCGGACTCAAGTCCCGCGTCGACACCAAGTCCCGCATCGCCGGCTTGCTGATGCCCGGCACCGGAGCAACCGGTGTTCTTTCGACTACCTGTCCCCTCATTCTTCGTTAGCTCCTTCTCGTCTCAGCTGAAAAATTTCAGAACGGTTTCGATGACCTCAGCCCGAAAACAGATGCCAAACTTTCGCGATCACGCGAAATAATTTCCCGCATCACGCCACTCTTACTTCTGTTCCAAGCTGCAACTTCGCAAAATAAAATTGTGGCAGGACGTCGGCCTCCGAGGCTGGAAGAATCCGCACCCTTCCCACACCTTTGTTGAGCGCATGCCGGCAAGCCTCAAGCTTGGGCAGCATTCCGCCCTGCACCACCGAACTCTCGACCAGCGTGGCGATCTGGCTCAAGTCAAGCCACGGAATCACCGCACCATCGGCGCCCTTCACGCCCGCCACATCGGTCAGAAAGATCAGCGCGCTCGCGTGACATCCCACCGCGCACGCCGCCGCCATCTGATCCGCGTTTACGTTGTAGTACTCGCCCAGCGCTCCGACCGCAATACTGGAAATGACCGGGATGCCGCCCTGGCTCCAGATCGCCTCAATCCAACGCGTCTCCACGGCGCAAATCTCGCCAACGTAGCCGAGGTCGGCCCCGTTGCTTTCTTTCTTGCGGGCCCGCACCGTGCCGCCATCCCCGCCGCACAACCCGATGGCCGGCTTGCCCGCGGCTCCAATTGCCGCCACCAGTTTCTTGTTCACCATCCCGGCCAGCACCATCAACGCCATATCGCGCGTCTCCGCGTCGGTTACGCGCAATCCGTTGATGAACTCGCTCTTCTTTCCCAGCCGCTGCATCGTCCGCGTCAGCTCGGTGCCTCCGCCGTGAATCACCGCTACCTGGTGTCCGTCCCCTGCCAGCTCGACAATCGCGTGCGCGCACTTGCGCAGCACCGTCGCATCATCCAGCGCCGCTCCGCCAATCTTCACCACGACTTTCACTGCAACCCCTCCGCTTCGTTCCAGCCATACATCAGGTTCATGTTCTGCACGGCCTGTCCGGCCGCGCCCTTGAGAAGATTGTCGAGACAAGAAACAATCACCAGCCGCCGCCCGTCATCCGCGAGGCAGAAGCCGATGTCGCAATAGTTCGAGTGCAGCGAATACTGAATCTCCGGGAGCTTTCCCGCCGAAAACACCCGCACCCAGCGTCGTCCTGCATAAAACTCCCGATAGCACTGCTCCACTTCGCTCGCCGCCATCGGTCGCGACAGATGCACGTAAATCGTCGACAGAATCCCCCGCGGAATCGGCAGCAGGTGCGGTGTGAAAATCAACTCTTCCGCTGCCAGCCCCAACTGCTCCAGCATCTCGCCCAGGTGCCGATGCTTGAACACCCCATACGCTGACAAGTTGTCGGCCACGGAAACGAAATGCGTCCGCGCCGTCGCTTCCTTCCCTGCCCCCGAAACTCCTGATTTCGAATCGGAAATCACGCCCCGGCTCCGATCCACCAGCTTCGCCTGAACCAGCGGCGCCAGCGCCAGGATCACCGACGTCGCATAACATCCCGGATTCGCCACCAGCGCAGCATCTGCGATCGCGTGGCTGTGCATTTCCGGCAGCCCGTAAACCGCGCGCTCCATCGTCCCCTGTGCAGCTTGCCCATCGACGTCCTCGAACCCGTACACCGCCCGATGCTCCTTCTCCCGTAGCCGCCACGCGCCGCTCAGATCGATAACCCGGACCCCTGCCCCCAATACCTCCGGTACCAGGCTGCGTGACAACTCATGCGGCGTGGCCAGAAACAACAAATCCACACCCGCTTGCTTGAGCTTCTCCATCGAGAACGGCTTCAGCGGATATCCTCCGTTCCCGCTCAACGCCGGAAACGCTTCCGCCAGATCGCCACCACCGCTTCCCGATTCACGCTTCAAGAGCAGCGGCTTCTGCAATTTTTCATGCTGCAGAAGAAGGCGCGTCAACTCGAAACCGGAGTAGCCGGTTGCACCGAGCACAGCGGTTTTCAGCTTGGTCCCCACTTACGCCAGCATCCCTTCAATCCGGCGTGCTAGCTGTTGCGCGGTCCTATTGTCTTGAGAAATCACCAGGATGGTGTCGTCGCCCCCGAGGGTCCCGACCACCTCCGGCCAGTCTTCTGCATCCATCGCCGCGGCCACCGGCTGCGCGCTGCCAACGCTGGTTTTGAGCACAAGCAGGTTCTGCGCCAGCCGCACTTCCACCACGAACTCCCGCACCAGGCGCGACACCGACGGCAATACCGGTTCGGCCACGGCCGCCCCGTTTGCCGGCATGTAGCCGTCGTACGTCTTTACCAAGCCCAACTCCCGGATATCCCGCGAGAGTGTCGCTTGCCCCACGTCGAACCCCCGCTTCGCCAGAAATCCCTGCAACTCTTCCTGACTTTCGATGGGGCCTTTGTGAAGAAGCTCCAGAATCGTTTTTTGCCGTGCCGCCTTGCTCATAATGAATATTTATTCAGCCTAATGAATAATCATGCAGGCAAAAGTCCTTCCCTGTCAACCAGATATTTCGTAACCAACCTGATTCTGAAAGGGTCTGGAAACCCGGCGAAAATACCTAATCGTCTATGGCTTCGTTCCGCGATCGCGGGCCATAACGTTTCCTGATTGCCTCCATAAATAGTTTCGATTTCCGCGTCGCCCCGGCGAGCAGTTAGATTTGGGCGTGCATTCGATCCTTTCCTTCGGAGCCAGGCACTGATGCGAAATTGGCGGGTCCTCGGGTTCCTGTTCGCCCTCTTTCTCGTGAGTCCGACCCTGCTGGCGCAGAGCGCCCCGGCCCCCGCCGGTTCTGACAATGCCCGGCTGGCGAAGCTCGAGCAGGCTGCCTCCGAGGCCAAGAGTTCCGCCGACAACGCCTGGATGCTCACCAGTTCGGCCCTTGTCCTGATGATGACCGGCCCTGGCCTCGCCCTCTTTTACGGAGGCCTCGTCCGCAAGAAAAATGTTCTCGCCACCATGGTGCAGAGCTTCGCCATGATGGCGGTCATCACGATGGTTTGGGCGATCGTCAGCTACAGTCTCGCCTTCGGATCGGGGAGCAGTTTCATCGGCGGATTCCACAATCTTTTCCTCCGCGGCGTCGGCGCCAATCCCGATCCTGACTACGCCGCCACCATTCCGCTCCAGACCTTCATGGTCTATCAGTTGATGTTCGCCATCATCACCCCCGCGCTCATTACCGGGGCCTTCGCCGAACGTATGAAGTTCAGCGCCATGCTCTTCTTCATGGTGTTGTGGTCGCTGATCGTCTATAGCCCCATGGCGCACATGGTGTGGGGTAAGGGCGGATTGCTGAACGCCTCGCTAGGCGGCCGCTTCCCCTGTCTCGATTTCGCCGGCGGCACCGTCGTCCATGTCACCTCGGGTGTGTCGGCGCTCGTATGCGCTCTCTATCTCGGCAAACGCGTGGGCTATCCGAAACAGGCCATGACCCCGCACAGTGTCGTGCTCAGCTTCGTCGGCGCGTGTCTGCTCTGGGTCGGATGGTTCGGATTCAACGCGGGCAGCGCTCTCGCTGCGGGAAGCCTCGCAACCAGCGCCTTTGTCGCGACCCATTTTGGCGCCGCCGCCGCCGTGATCGGCTGGAGTGGTGCCGAGTGGATCCGCAACGGCAAACCTAGCGCTCTGGGAGCCATCTCCGGGGCGGTTGCCGGTCTGGTAGCCATCACGCCCGCTGCCGGCTTCGTCGGCCCCATGCCCGCTATCGTGATTGGCCTGATCGCTGGAGCCTTCTGCTTCTTCATGGTCGCCACTGTCAAAGCGCGCTTCGGCTACGACGACAGTCTCGATGCCTTCGGCGTCCACGGTGCCGGTGGGACTCTCGGTGCGCTGCTGACCGGGGTCTTTGCCGTCTCCGCCGTCAATCCCATCTTCAAAGACGCCCAGGGAAATCCCCTGCCCTCAGGACTCATCGATGGCAACGCCCATCAGTTGCTGAATCAGGCCGTCGGCGTCATCATCGCGTGGGTGCTCGCCATCGTGGGAACGCTCATCATCCTCAAGATCGTTGATGTCACCATCGGCCTGCGCGTCACCGAGGACGAGGAAGTCCAGGGCCTCGACCTGACCCAACATGGCGAGGAAGGCTACTCCTGGGAGGTCACCGCATGATGGGTTGCTTCGCCATCGATTTCGCGCACTGCCAACGGAGTCTCGCACAACGCCCATGATCAAAATCGAAGCCATCATCCAAACCTCCAAGCTGGAAGCGGTCAAAGACGCCCTTCACGAAATCGGCGTGGAAGGCATGACCGTCCTCGAGGTGCGCGGCCACGGCCGGCAGAAAGGCCACACCGAGTTCTATCGCGGCCGCGAGTACACCGTCGATCTCATCCCCAAGATGAAGCTCGAAACCGTCCTGCCCGACGCAATCGTCGAGAAGGCCGTGCAGGCCATCGTCACCGCCGCCCGTACCGGCAAAATCGGCGACGGCAAGATTTTTCTCTCGAAAGTGGATGAAGCCATCCGCATTCGCAACGACGAGCGCGGCGAAGGCGCGCTCTAGAATTGAATGGAGAACAGCCGCGGAACCGCGTCCCCCAATCCGCACCATGCCCGGCAGGCAGCCAGAATTCCTGGGATGGAGTATGACGACAGCCTCACTGAGCAGCGAGTTGCGGGATCTGTACACGGAAGAATCGGCCCGAATCCAGCAGCAATTTGCCGCCACCGGCGACGGGCGTGCCGCCCTCCAGCAACGTACCCGGCTGGTGGAGTCTATCGTCCAAAAACTCTGGCTGCAAATCATCTCTCCTGAGGAGCACGGCCCTTCCGGCTTCGCGCTGGTCGCGCTCGGCGGATTCGGCCGCGGCTGGCTGTTTCCGCACTCCGACGTCGATATTCTGTTTCTTCACGCCAACGGCGAAGCCGAGCCGACCTACAAGGATTCCATCCGGCGCTTTTCGCAGGAACTCTGGGACCTGCGCATGAAGGTCAGCCCCACAACCCGCACCCTGACCGAGTGCGACCGTTTCGATCCCACGAACGTCGAGTTCACCGTCTCCCTGCTCGATTGTCGATACCTGCTCGGCGACCGCGAGCTCTTCAACCGCCTTCACGATAAGATCATCCCGAAGCTGGTAATGCGCGAAGCGCAGTCCCTCGTCCAAAGCCTGGCCGAGGTCACCCGGTCGCGCCACGCCAAGTACGGCAACACCGTCTTTCACCTCGAACCCAACGTGAAGGATGGACCGGGAGGCCTGCGGGACTACAACGTTGCCTGTTGGCTCGCTCTGATTTCCGCCATGGACAAGTTGCGCGATTGGCCCGAGTCGCGGACGCTCTTTCCGCTCTCCACGCGCAAGCAACTCGATTCGGCCCTCGAATTCCTGATGTCCGTGCGCTGCTTTCTCCACCTGCGCCAGGGCCGCGATGACAATCTCCTGCTCTGGGAGGCGCAGGACGAAGCTGCCGCGCGCCTTATCGGAACACCGGATACAGAACCAACCAATGCCGCCGGATGGATGCGCACGTATTTCGGCCAGGCTCGCACGGTGTACCGCGTGTGCGAGCAATTGCTTGAGGAAATTCCCGCGGCCTGGTCGTCGCTGTATCGCCAGTTCCAGCACTGGCGCTCGCGCCTCTCCAACGCCGATTTTTCCGTCGTCGATGGCCTGATCTACTTACAACAACCGAACGCCCTGCACGATCCCGAGATGCTCCTGCGCACGTTTCATTTCATGGCTACACACGGCCTGCGCCTGAGCACCACCACCGAATACCGCATTGAGCAGGTGCTCCCGTCCCTCGCCGCTACTCCGCCGCGAGGCGCCGAACTCTGGCTCTACCTCGGCGAGATCCTTACCCAGCCCTATGCTGCCGACGCCCTGCGCGCCATGCACGCGCTCAAGCTGCTGACGCTGTTGCTGCCCGAGCTGAAAACGATCGACGCGCTCGTCGTGCGCGACTTCTATCACCGCTTTACCGTCGATGAGCACTCCTTTGTCGCCATCGAGAGCCTCCACCGCCTCCGACAGTCCGAGGCCGAGTGGGATCGGCGTTACGCGGAACTCTTCAGCGAACTCGAACGCCCCGAACTGCTGTACCTTGCACTCCTGCTGCATGACGTCGGCAAAGGAACGCCCAACGTCAATCACGTTGATGCCAGCCTGCAGGCTGCCGAACGCTGCATGGACCGGCTGGATCTCGATCCCTCTGAGCGCGAAACCATTCTGTTCCTCATCGGCAACCACCTGGAAATCTCCGCCACATTGCGGCGCGACATTTTCGATCCGGAAACGGTTCGCGTGTTCGCCGAGAAGATGGAAACTCCCGAGCGCCTCAAGATGCTTACGCTCCTCACGTACGCGGATATCAAGGCGGTCAATCCCGACGCGCTGACGCCGTGGAAAGCCGAGAACGTCTTCCAGCTTTACATCGGGGCTTTTAACTATCTCAACCACAGCGTCGACGAGCGCCTGCGCGCCGATACCGAAGACGATCACCTCGCGCAGATCCGTGCCCTGGTACCGACCGCCGGCCGCAAACTCAAGAACTTTCTCGAAGGCCTGCCCAAGCGCTACCTGGCTGCTTATTCGGCTACCGACGTGCTGGCTCACGTCGAGATGGCGGGCCGCATTGGTAAGGACTCCGTGCAATTGCAGCTCGAGCGCGGACGTCATTGGTTCGAATTGACGCTCGTCACCAACGACCGACCGTTCCTGTTCGCCTCGGTGGCGGGCATCCTCGCCGCCTGGGGCATGAACATCGTGAAGGCCAACGCTTTCTCGAACCAGGCCGGCACCGTGGTCGATACTTTTTACTTCACCGATCGCTTTCGGACGCTCGAACTCAACCTGCAAGAATGGGAGCGATTCAAACGGAGCATCATCGGCGTGCTGCTGGGCGAGACCGATCTTGATCGTATGCTTCGCGAACGACTGCGCGCCGAAAAGCCTGGCGGCGCCAAAGTAAAAGTGGACACCAAAGTCGATTTCGATGACACCTGTTCCACTCGCAGCACGCTGGTTCAGGTCATCGCACAGGATCGCCTCGGCCTATTGCACAGCGTCGGGTCCTGCCTGGCCCAACAGAAGTGCAATATCGAAATCGCGCTCATCGATACCGAGGGACAGATGGCTATCGACGTCTTCTATCTGACCTCGAACGGAGAGAAGCTCCGTCCAGATCATGAACAGCGCGTTCGAACGTCCCTCCTCGAAGCTCTACAGATTGAGTAAAAGCCCCGGGGGCGGGAAGATATTGAGCGACGATTCGGCGTTCAATAAGGTTTTGAGTTGTTTGCTTAGAAGAATACCGGACTGCCTGAACGCCGAGTGTTGAATGCTGCCTCAGAAAGCGATTAGCGAACCTTCCGCCCTGCCGCGCTCGAACTGCCTCGCGCGGCACTCTGCCGCTGCCGCCATGCGGCTCCGCTGAAACACCACAGGCCCACACCGGTCCCCGCGGCGAAGGTGGCCCCCAGAATCAGGTACGCGAGCAATTTGTACGGAGTCAGCCGCACATTGGCGAGGTCCCATCGGGTGAAAGTCCAGACAAACTGGCCATACAGCCACACCGCCATGAGGACCAGAAACAGTAGAATCGACACGGCCATCACGCCGATTCCCATGCTGTAGAAGAGCACGATACTCCAGTGGTCGATCCCTGAAGTAGATGGCTGCGATGTGGGCGCCTTACCGGGTGCAATACGGGCAGCCGAGCCGGTCACAGAGGTACCGCGAGCGATCGGCGTCCGGGTTCCACTCGAGACGGGCACACTAGTAGCGTAGAACGCCCGGCGCATTTCAGACAGGCTTCGGAAGGACATGTCCGTCCGGCGCTCGCCAAATGCAGGACGCCAAAGCTCGATGGATAAGTGGGAGGACCTAGTCCGCGCTCTCGGTCGCCGGTAAGGCGTGGCGCTCCCGCGCCTGGAGCCGCAAAAACGCCATGTAGATCACGACTCCGAGATTCACCAGAAAAATCGCCGCTCGCACCCAATCCGGCCGCCGCGCTAGTTCAAAGATTTCGAAGGGCAAATAGATCGCGCCCGAAACCAAGGCCAGCCATTCGGCCCAGGCTCGCTCCCGCCACAGCCCGTACGCTTCCAGAAAGCGCAGGCAGGAATAGGCCAGCGCGCCAATGGCAACCGCCCAAACCTTGGTATCGGTCACCTGGTCGGCAAGGTTCAAAAACACCTGGGCATAGTGGGTCTCGGGGCTGATGTGCAGCCGCTCCAGAAAGTCTTCGGCGACATCCCAGGCATCGCGATGCACCAGCCGCAGAACGCCGAAGCCCGCCAGTAGAACAACGAGCCCTTTCAGAAACTCCACCGACGCAACCGCGCGCAACGCCTTGAGCTGGCGGGAGTGCATCTGTTGCGAATGAGTCAAGGAATGCAGAGCGGCCCCCGAAGTCCTACCAGAAATCATACCCGCCTGGGCGCAAAACAGGAAGAATGGCGCAGGTCAATGCATCAAGCTGCAACGCACGAATCTTCTGCCGCCAGCCAACTTCCGCGGCCGAGCTGTCTCAACACAACGGCAGTCGGCGCCTGCCACCCGCTTGACACGTACGCCACTTTGGCGTACTGTGTACGCTGTTATGGCGTACAAGGCGCTGACCGTTGAAGAACTCCTGGGCCTGATGAAAAAGATCCAGGGCGAGAAGACTAACACGCAGTTTGCTGCCGAGATCGGCATTTCTAAACAGTACCTGAGCGACATCTACAAGGGCCGCAAAGTACCGAGCGATACCGTCTCGACCGCAATGGGCTATACCCCGCGCGTGGAAACCTTTTATGTCCGGTCAGAGACCGCCGCCGATCAGGAGGCACCTCGTGCAGTCCCCCCAGCAAAACCCAAAGCAGCGCGTGCTCGTAAACGTAATTCTTGACAAGTCCGGCTCTATGGCGAGCAAGCTTACCGACGTCGTCGAAGGCTTCAATGCCTATCTTGACGGCCTCGCCAAGGAGGATAAGGTCGACTACCTGTTCTCGCTGACGCTATTCGACACGCAAGTGGCCTATCGCGACGTTGCCGTGCCCCTTTCCAACATCCGGAAACTCGACACGAAAACCTATGTTCCCGGCGGCAACACAGCGCTCAACGACGCCATTGGCATCACTGTCCGTAAAGTCGACGCCGACCGTCCGCAGGTAGATAAAGTTGTCACCGTGATCATGACCGACGGTGAAGAAAATTCTTCGCGCGAGTGGACCCACGACGCAGTGAAGGCTCTAATTAGTCAGAAGGAAGGCGAGGGCACCTGGACGTTCGTGTTCCTGGGCGCCGCGCCCGACGCCTGGGACCAGGGCCGCGGCTACGGCATCCCCGTACCGAACGTCGTCCAATACGATCCTAATCGTTATCAAGACGCTTTCCATTGCGCGGCTCTTGGTACCAACGCAGTCGCTGCCAGCTCGCGACGGCGGTCCGACAACCTCCTTTCCTCGCTGTCAAAAGCTGTCCTCGAGAAAGCCGGCCTTCGTCAGGCGCCCGACAAAAGCTAACGAGTCTTATGGACCGGGCCTGCGAAAGGTCGCATGCCCATTGGTTTTCGCAAAGTACATCGTCACCAGTGGCATCGTGCAACTTGGCCGGAGGGCTTCGGGCCCTCCGGATTCCTTCTATCGAACTCACGCATCGGCGCAGCGCGGTTAAGCGCCCGGCCTCAGCAACAACTGCTCCGCTGCCGACATGATCCTCACCCGCACCAGCAACGTGCTCACCAGCGACGTCAGCCCCGACGACGCGAAGATCATCGCCAGCAGCACAAACTGATAAATCGCCGCATATACCGGCCGCGCCCCCGAAATCAGCATTCCAGCCATCAATCCCGGAATCCAGACGATCCCCAACGATCGTAACGAATCAATCGCTGGAATCAGGCTCGCCACAAACGACGCTTGCGCATAAGGCGCGACGCTCGTCTTCCCATCCGCCCCGAGCGCGAGAGCCGTCTCGATCTCTCCCACGTGCGCCAGCACATCCGCGCGCAACCGGTTCAGCGCCAGGCCGTTTGTGTTCATGGCATTTGCGATCAGCATGCTCCCTACCGGAACCAATGCCGTGATCGGCGTGTCGATGACCCCCAGCAATGTCATCACCGCGATGGTCGATCCGGCGCCGCACGCAATCGCCCACGTCGAAACCTGGAATGCTCCAGGGATCCCCTTGGCGCGCTTAGCGGAAGTCGCGCCCGCCGCAACAATCATGGACACGAGCAGAAAGACGCTGGTCCAGCTCGGCCCCCGCATCAGCAGCAGCAGAATCGACCCGACCGCCACGATCTGCACCAGCCCCCGCGCCATCGCGATCACTAGGTCCTTCTCCAGGTGGATTCCTCGCCGCCCTGCCGCCACCACTACCGCCAATGCCGCCAGCGCGGCCACGGCTGCCTGCGCCAACCCCAAGTGCAGTTGCCCATGAAACAGACTCTTAAGCACGCAACACCTCCGCCGCCGCTCCAGTTCTCACAACCTGTCCCTGTTCCAGAATCAGCGCCCTCTCGGCCAATCGTGCCGCTTGCCCAACGTCGTGCGTTACCAGCACACAGGGAATTCCCTGCTCGCTTCCAATCCGCCGGGTGACACCTTCTACCTCGCGCTTCGCCTCCTCATCCAGCGCCGAGGTCGGTTCGTCCAGCAAAAGCACCTCCGGCGAATTCGCCAGCGTTCGGGCGAATGACACCCGCTGCGCCTCCCCGCCTGAAAGATTCGCAACATCACGCCCGGCAAACCCGGCAAGGAGCACCCCTGCCAGCAATTCCTCCATACGGGCATCGCTCAATTTCTCACCGCGCTGCCGTGGACCGAACCGCAGGTTCTCAGCGACCGTTCCAGGGAACAAAAACGGCCGCTGCGTCACCATCCCCACGCGCCGCCGCAGCTCCCGCGGCGCAATCTGGCGATAGTCGATCCCATCGAGATAGACGGTTCCGCTGGTCGGCTCATCGAGCCGGTTCAGCAGTCGTAGGAGCGACGACTTCCCCGACCCGCTCGGCCCCACGATCGCCAGCGTCTCCCCTTTGCGCAGATCGAAGTTAGCATCCGCCACCAGCACCTTGTCAGGCACACTCCGCCCCAGGTGTTCCGCCCGCAAAACCACTCCGTCGCTCGCCGCCGTTAGAGCCATCCTGATCTGTAGCGCCGGCATCTTGCCGGCTTTCCCGAGAACCTGCCCGCTTGTCGAAAGGGACGTCTCGCCCTCCGCGCGACGCGCCACCTCCTCAAGGCCGACGGGACACCGCTGCTACCCCGGCTTTCTCGGCACCCCCGCGGTGCCCGAGGTTCGCGTCCGTTCTTTTGACGCGAACCTGCGTTTCCCCCCTGCCTCCGCTCCCCCCGACGCCCACGTGCAAGAATCCCCTCCTGCCCCGTTCTTCCGACATTGCACCCGTGGACCGGGAATCCGACACTGCTTCACAATTCTCGGCTTCGGTTCCCAGTTCTCAGTGGAGATTTGGCGGTTCGAAGCCTTTAACTGGCAACCGAAAACTGCGTTCCTAGTGTCTGATCATATTAAGTTTTCGTATTCCCACGACTGCCGAATTCTGTGACGACGCGGGGAGGGGCCGATGTGTCGCCCAAGACTTCTGATTGCTCTAGCTGTCTTGCCCTGGTTCGCTCTCGCCTTGCATGCGCAGACCCCTGCTCCCTCACTCTCGCAGGAGCCGCCGCAAACCGCTCGTCAGGCCCTGCTTGAGATGGTGCTGGCTAAAACGCCCGACGCATTCCAGAAGCACCTGCCGTCTCCGGCGCAGTCGTTGCTGAAGAAGGATCCTACTCTGCTTCCCCTGCGCGACCTGGCCGAAGCCTCGAACGAACTCCGCCAACCCGGCCGCAAGCTCGAAACCTTCGATACCGGTCCAATGCTCCTGCGCTCGCAAGACCCGAGAAATGAAACCACCATCGAAGTCTCCGTTGAAAGCGAAAGCGACGGCGGCGATGAAGACGAGTTGCAACTCGCTTTGCACCTTTACCGTGCAGGCAGGCCGCTGCCACTACCCTTTCTACCCACAATCATTTGCAGAATGAAAATCGAGGACAAAGTCTGGCGGCTCGACGAGATCGCAGCCAACCTTCGCATGCCCCTTGGCGATTCTGATTTTCTCGATACTCTGGCGAACCGTATTGGCTCCTACGCAATCGAGGCGCGTGAATCCGCCGCGCTACGCCAGTTGCGAGTCGTCTTGACAGCTGAAGTCTCGTACGCGGTGACCTATCCCGATGTCGGATTTACCTGCGCTCTCTCAGATCTGGCAGGAGCCGACGCCGGCCAGCCCGGTCCCCGCGCGGCCATGCTGATCGATAAAGAACTCGCCTCCGGAAACGCGGACGGGTATGTTTTTGTTCTTGAAGATTGCACGGGAAGTCCGGTAAAGCATTTCCGGGTGGTTGCCGTTCCTGAAAACCCGGCAAGCGTGGAGCGTGCTTTCTGCGCCGACGAGTCGGGCTCAATCAACTTCGCGCCCGACGGCCGGGCCTCCAGTTGTCTCGGCTCCGGCGAAGCGTTGCCTTAGCCGCCGACCTGCGCCCGTACACTGGCGCGAAGTTCTTCGACGATCTCGAATGCGGCCCGCCGCGCTTCTCCGCCCTTGGTCACGTCGAACGAGATCGCGCCAACACGCGCGTGTCCTCCGCCGCCGTATCGCTCGCACACCTTGGCGAGATTCACGGTCGGCTCACTCGGCGCCCAGGGATTCGACCCCACAGACACCTTCACCCGGAAGCTGCTCTTACTTAAACCAACACTGTAAATACTCTCTGGATATAAATAATAAGGAATGAACTTGTTGTACCCTTCCAACTCGTGGTCGGTGACGTCGAAGGAGATCGTCGCGTCCTTGCACTCGGTTCGTTCGCGCAGAATTCCAATCGATAACTCATGCCGCTTCAAAAGCGGTGGAAGCAGTGGCGCCACAAACGGCGCCTCCAGAATTTCGCCGAGGGACTTGGTCGCGAGCAGAGGGATGAGCTGAGGGACAAAGTTCGAGTCCGGTGCCGACTCGATCACCATGGTCAGCTTCATCGCCGGGGCCTTCATCTCAACCGCGGTCTTCGCGTCCTCATAAAGGGCGCCGTCGATCATGTCGGTCCAGTGCACCAAATCGGCGACCGGCTTGGCGTTAAATCCAAAGCGCTGCTCGGCGATCATCGCGATAAAGCTCGTACACGACTTGAAGTCCGGATCGTAAAACTTTCGGTTCCCCTGGTCCTGTTCAAAGTGCGCCGCGTCCTCAGGGCTGAGGAAAGCGCTCTCATGATGGTCGAACCACCAGGTAATCTTCGGAGAGCTGGAATACTTGAAATCGACGATCGCGTTCTCGTCGCCGTCAAACTGATTCTCGTCGAACAGTGCGCCGGCCCGATGCAGGAGTCCGGTGAACTCAAACTGCACGTCGTTGCGGATCCGCTCCCGGTAAAACCGTGAAAACAGCGCCGCCGAGGAAGCCCCGTCGAAGCATTTGTCGTGATAAAACACCCGAACTCTCAAGCTAGACCTTCCCGAGTTCCCCTGAAACGAAAAGCGTATAGGATTACGTTCCCCCTCGATTCTGTCAAGCGCTCAATGGCACCCCCGTATGCTACCGTTCGAAACCTGGCCAATAACGCTTAGGCATCGGTGCCGTCTAATTTTCCTTTGGAGGCTTCATGTCGAAATCGCGCAGGCGATTCATCAAGACTACTTCCCTTGGGCTCCTTGGCGCAGCCGCCGTTCTCCGCACTCAAGCTCAAACCGGAAGCAATCTGCCACCGGGCGCCCCGCCGGCTTTCGGTACCGGTCCGGAGGTCGGTCCTGAGGTTTCCCCTGCAACTTTCGCGGAAGCCGAGAAGCTGGTGCAGTTCCCATTGACTGACACCGAGCGTGCCATGGCCGTCGAAAGCTGGCGCCGGACCATGGCGTCGCTCTACGAGCGCCGCACCGGTCCGCGAAAAGTCGCGCTCGAACCGACGCTCGCGCCCGCTTCGCTCTGGGACCCATCCATCCCCGGCGTGGCCCTGCCTTCGCAGAAGGATCGCTTCGTCCGCAGCCAGCCCGATTCCACGCCTCTACCGGCGAGCGGCGAGGATATTGCGTTCTCCTCGGTCACTCAGCTTTCGCACTGGATTGAACAACGCAAGCTCACCTCAGAACGACTCACGAACATTTACCTCACCCGCCTCGAGCGCTTCAACCCAACTTTGCGTTGCGTGATCACACTGACGCGCGATCTTGCCCTCAAACAAGCGCGTCAGGCCGACGCCGAAATCGCTGCCGGCCATTATCGCGGACCGCTGCATGGCATCCCCTGGGGTAGCAAAGACCTTCTCGACACCGCCGGCATCCCCACCACCTATGGCGCCGAGCCGTTTCGCGATCGCGTGCCCAAAGAAGACGCCGTGGTCGTGCAACGCCTGCATGCGGCGGGCGCGGTTCTGGTCGCCAAGCTCAGTCTTGGCGCGCTTGCGCTCAACGACATCTGGTTCGGCGGCCAAACCATGAACCCTTGGTTGCTTGAAGAAGGTTCTTCCGGCTCGAGTGCAGGCCCGGGTGCGGCCACTGCTGCCGGTCTCGTAGGCTTTTCGATCGGCAGCGAAACCGGAGGCAGCATCATCGGTCCCAGCATGCGCTGCGGCGTCACCGGATTGCGCCCCACCTTCGGGCGCGTGCCGCGCACTGGGGCGATGACCCTGTGCTGGTCGCTCGACAAACTCGGCCCCATGACCCGTCACGTCGAAGATGCCATGCTCGTACTGCGCGTGCTGTCCGGCCCCGATCCCGGCGATCTGGCCAGTGTTCCGAGCCACCTCGACTTCAACCCCACCGCACCCATTCAAGGCCTGCGCGTCGGATACTTTCCGAAGTGGCTGAACCAGAATCCTGCCACCGCCGTCGATCGCGCGGCGGTCGACGAGGTGAAGAAACTCGGCATGGTCCCCGTCGAACTCAATCTTCCCGACTGGCCGTACGATGCGCTCAACCTGATTCTTTTTGCCGAAGGCGCCGCTGCTTTCGAAGAATTAACTCTCAATGGCGGCATGAACGAACTAAAGGCCCAAGTCCCCGATGCCTGGCCCAACATCTTTCGCGAAGCGCGTTTTCTGTCGGCGGTTGACTACGTCCAAGCCGACCGCTTCCGCCGGAAGATCGCGCAGGAAATGGAGCACATCTTCGCGCAGGCGGATCTTTTGCTGGTGCCCTCTTTGCGCGACGAGATCCTTACCATCACCAATTTCACCGGACATCCATCTCTGACTCTACGCGCCGGATTCATCGAGGTCAGCAAGGCCCGCAGCGATTGGGCGCCCGATCCCAAGCATCCCCTGCCCACATTCTCCCCGGCGCGCCGCGTTCCCCACGGCGTGACCCTGATCGGGCGCCTCTTCGACGAAGGCATCCTCGGCACCGTCGGCATCGCGCTCGAACGCAGCTTCGGTGTCGTCGACGAACGCCCGCCTGGCTTCTAGCCGTTGGGGCGGACATTCCTCTTCCGCCCTTAGGCCTTTCATTCCATCCGGATGGATAGGGCTTGACAAAATATCACATTAGATTTATTCCAAATATATTACGCATGGACACCGAAGCGATCAAACAGTCCTTGGAGGGCTGCGGGTTGCGCTGTACGCCGCAGCGTTACGCCGTGATGGCCTTCCTGATGGAGTGCCACCGCCATCCCACGGCCGCGGAGATCTTCGAAGCCGTGAATCGGATGGATCCCCGGTCATCGCGAGCCACGACTTATAACAACCTGCGGGACTTGGTGAAGGCGGGCTTAGTCCGTGAAGTGGCGGTCGAGGGCCGCGCCGCGCGATTCGATGCGAAAGGCATGCGGCATCACCACTTCATCTGCGACCGCTGCGGCAATGTGGAGGACATCAAGTGGTACAACGTGCCCAGACCGGCTGCGAGTTCTCTCGGGAAACGCGTGGTTCGCGAATGCGAACTGATTTTTCGCGGGCTCTGCCCCAAGTGCGCTCCACGGCACGCTGCACGTTAAGTGTGGTGGGCGTGGGATATCCAGGAATGGCACGACAGTGAGCGCTACTGTGTGGGCGCGAATGCAAGGAGCCGGGAATGTGCACGCGACCTTCGCGGAGAGCGGCACGCTCTCCGGACGGCCGGCGGGACGCCGGCGGTACAGTTCGTCACAGCTTTTTTGGACTGATTCGAGGAAGATAAACGTCGCTTTAAACCAGGAACTCATCACCGCGGCAGGAAATCCCGTCCGCAATCATCAGGAGAAGAATATGGCAACCGAAGCCAAGTGCCCATTCACGAGCGCAACCCCCGCACATACGAACCGTGACTGGTGGCCGAACCAGTTGAGCCTTCAAGTCCTCCACCAGCACTCCAACCTGTCTGATCCCATGGGTGAGGAGTTCGACTATGCCAAGGAATTTAAAAGTCTCGACCTCAACGCCGTGGTCAAGGACCTTCATGCCTTGATGACCGACTCGCAGGACTGGTGGCCGGCCGACTTTGGCCACTACGGAGGCCTCTTCATCCGCATGGCGTGGCACAGCGCTGGCACGTACCGCATCGGCGATGGCCGCGGCGGCGCTGGAGCCGGTCAACAGCGTTTCGCGCCGCTCAACAGCTGGCCCGACAACGTGAACCTCGACAAGGCGCGCCGTCTGCTGTGGCCGATCAAGCAGAAGTACGGCCGGAAGATCTCCTGGGCCGACCTGATGATTCTCGCCGGCAACGTTGCCCTCGAGTCGATGGGCTTCAAGACGTTCGGCTTCGGCGGCGGTCGCGCCGATGTGTGGGAGCCTGAAGAGGACGTCTTCTGGGGTTCCGAAGGCAAATGGCTGGCCGATGAGCGCTACAGCGGCGACCGCGATCTCGCGAATCCGCTCGCTGCCGTGCAAATGGGCCTGATCTATGTGAATCCTGAAGGCCCGAACGGGAATCCTGATCCCGTTGCAGCAGCGAAGGACATCCGCGAAACGTTCCGCCGCATGGCCATGAACGACGAGGAAACCGTGGCGCTTATTGCTGGCGGCCACACCTTCGGCAAGACCCACGGCGCTGGCGATGCGGCTAATGTGGGCGCAGAACCCGAAGCCGCCACAATCGAAGAGCAGGGCCTCGGCTGGAAGAGTAAGTTTAAGACGGGGAAAGCTGGGGACGCGATCGGCAGCGGCCTGGAAGTGATCTGGACTACAACGCCGACGAAGTGGAGCAACAACTACTTCGAGAACTTATTCAAGTACGAATGGGAACTCACCAAGAGCCCGGCCGGTGCGCATCAGTGGAGACCGAAGAATGGCGCAGGTGCCGGTACAATACCGGATGCGTTCGATCCCTCAAACCGTCATGCGCCCTCCATGCTGACCACGGATCTTTCGCTCAGGTTCGACCCCGCTTACGAAAAGATTTCCCGCCGCTTCTACGAGCATCCGGATCAGTTTGCCGATGCCTTTGCGCGAGCGTGGTTCAAGCTAACGCACCGTGATATGGGCCCGATCGTACGTTATCTCGGCCCGCTCGTTCCCAAGGAGCATCTACCTTGGCAGGACCCGATCCCCGCGGTCGATCACCCGCTGGTCTCGGACCATGACATTGCTGCCTTGAAGGCGAAGGTCCTCGCATCCGGCCTGACCGTTGCCCAACTGGTCTCAACTGCCTGGGCATCCGCATCCACGTTCCGTGGCTCTGACAAGCGCGGTGGAGCGAACGGCGCGCGCATTCGCCTCGCGCCGCAAAAGGACTGGGCCGTCAACCAGCCCCCTCAATTAGCGAAGGTGCTGCAGACGCTCGAAGCCATCCAGAAGGAATTCAACAGCGCGCAGACCAACGGCAGCAGGCGGAAGAAGATTTCGCTGGCGGACCTGGTCGTTCTCGGCGGCTGTGCTGCGATCGAGAAAGCTGCGAAGGCCGCAGGGCACGACGTGAAAGTCCCCTTCACCCCAGGCCGCATGGATGCATCGCAAGAGCAAACCGACGTCGAGTCGTTCGAGCCACTCGAACCAAAGGCTGATGGCTTCCGCAACTATCTCAACGGCAAGCAGCAGCACATGTCGCCGGAAGAGATGCTGGTAGATCGGGCGCAGCTGCTGAGGCTGACTGCTCCAGAGATGACGGTCCTGGTCGGTGGCCTGCGGGTGCTGGGCGCCAATGTTGGGAACTCCAAATACGGCGTCTTCACCAAGCGGCCGGAGACACTGACGAACGACTTCTTCGTCAACCTGCTCGACATGGGCACGCAATGGCAGCCGTCGAACGAATCCAACGGCTCCGGAACCGTTTACGACGGACGCGACCGCAAGTCCAACGAACTCAAATGGACTGGCACCCGTGTCGACCTGATCTTCGGTTCGCACTCCCAGCTGCGAGCCCTCGCCGAGGTCTATGCGTGCGCCGACTCCAAGGAGAAGTTCGTGAAAGACTTCGTCGCGGCGTGGAACAAAGTGATGAACCACGATCGCTTTGACGTCGCGGCCTGATCGCCAGGCGGGAGGCTTTCGAGGACCCAAGTCCCAAAGCTTCAGCGAAGTACAAAGGCCACGGATCCGGACTAACAGGTTCCGTGGCCTTCGCGTTTCTGGGTGATTAATTGTCTGAAACCCTAGCAATCCCGGGAGCGCGCCGACAGGTTTTTACGTCGCGGTGGTCGTACCTGTTGCGGTCAAGAGAATCACCACTAGGGACCCGAAATTACACAAAGCGGACCGTTCCTCCGTGCCCTTTGTGCCCTCTGTGGTGAAAATAGTGACGAGTCTCGTCTGACGCTGTAATGTAAGAAACAACATGCCCTGAGCCGTCAGTCACTAGCCATCAGCTACCTTGCCGCTTGTTGCTCTGCCAGCGGGCCCAGAAACGGCAATACAAACCGTTCCCCTTGCAGCGCTTTCACCGACAACAGCAGCCAGGTGAAGAACAAGCCAATCGAGATCAAGGTTCCGACCAGCAGCCAGCCAAAGAGCCATCCGAACAAAGACGCCAGCAGTCCGAGCAGCGCCAGCACCACAACCAGCACCCAGAAGAACACGCTTTGAAACGCATGGAAGCGTACAAACTTCCGCTGCTGATACTGTTTCGTGAACAGCAGGACAATCGCCGGAATAAACGTGAAATACGCCAGCGCACCGATGATGCGGTCCTCCCACTCCACCGACGGAACCGGCACCGCGGACGCAGCCGGCTGAGCTCCCTGTGATCCCTCCTCGGGCGCAAAAAAGTTCCCTTCCCGCACCGGACGGCCACACGCCGGGCAGAACTCCGAAATGTCGGGCATCGAGGCGCCGCAATATCCGCAGGAAATTGGCATCAGCTCTAAGGTCAGTCCTTGCAAAGACTATCAGGAAAGCGCCGCTCCAAGAAACGTCCCTCAGTTCGCTTTGCAGAGCAGCTAGCCAGAATATTCACAATTGGCGAGATGAGTTCTTCCTGCTGAGGCTACGTGCCCTTGAGGCCTCTATACCACGCGCTCCGTGCTCTTCTTCCGGCACTCCTCGCAGACTCCATAGATCTGAAAGGTGTGGCGGGTCGTGCGGTAGTGGTATCGCCGGCCGATGTCCTCCTCGAGTTTCTTCACCTCATTCGAGAAGAACTCCACCGAACTGCCGCAGTCGGTGCACACCATATGATGGTGGCTGCGTCGGTTGTACTGATGCTCGTAGCGGGCGATCCCGTCGTGGAAGGCGACCTCGCTGGCCAGTCCACATTCGGCAAGAAGTTTCAGCGTGCGGTACACCGTGGTATATCCAATCTTCGGATCCTTCTTCTGCACCAGTCGATGCAGTTCGTCGGTGGAAAGGTGTTCGCGTGTGTCCAGAAACGTTCGCAGGATCGTGTCCCGCTGTGCCGTCTGCTTCAACCCCACTTTTTTCAAGTGCTGATGCAGAATGCCCTGCGCTTCGCGTACCATCTCGGGCGAAATCGACGGCTGGTCATCAATGCGTTTTTGCAGCATGGTTGGAGTCGTGTCGCGGCTATGCGAAGCCGGCGAGGTTTTCAGCCGGCTCAATCCCTGGATTTCCGGTTCAGACTGCCTCAGGATACCATCGCACCATCTTGAAAATGAAATTCAAAATGGCTGGCGGCTCGCAGCTCGTGGCTGATGGCTCGTGGCTTGTCGCTAGCCCTCAGCAAACATCCGGAAACTCACTTGCGATTTCGAAAGAAGTACCGCCACCACGCCTAACCCCTAAGCCATCAGCCACCAGCTACATGCCACCAGCCGGAAGCCAGCCAGAGACTGGCGACCCGCGACTAGAGACTGCTAAGCTAGCGCGAGCATGAGCTTCGTACGGTTCGTCAGCATCGTTTCCCTGCTCTGGTTTTTTGGCGGGGCGCTCTGGCTTCTGATCGCACCAGTCGGGTTCGTCCGCTTTGCGTCGCTTGGGACCCGGCCCAACCTAAATCCCAGCCAATCGAAGAAAGCTCGCATGCTTGGCTGCGTGGGGCTGGTGATCGGTGGAATGATCGTGCTGGAATTCGTTTACGGCTTCATTCGTTAGACCGGGACGTTGTTCCGCCGTTCCGCGTTTGTCGTACTATTCTCTCAACCCCTAAAATCGAACGATCCATGGCCACCTGGACCCCAACCACCGATTCGCCGGCTCTGCCCCGAACGCGTCGCCGCATTCTTCCGCGAATTGCTCTGGCTCTCCTCCTGCTGGTACTTGGCGCCTTGGCCTATCTCTATTTCGCGGCGCGTTCCGCGCTTCCCCAACTTGACGGAACCATCACCCTGCCTGGCCTATCGGCTCCGGTCACCGTGATCCGCGACGGGCATGGCGTCCCCACCATCGAGGCCCAGACGCTCGCCGATCTCTTTTATGCCCAGGGCTACGTCACCGCACAGGACCGCCTCTGGCAAATGGACGTCATGCGCCGCTTCGCCGCCGGTGAAATGTCGGAAATCCGGGGCCCCGCATTGCTCGAACACGATCGTGAACAGCGCATCCTCGGACTGCGCCAGATCGCACGCAAGTCCGCGCAATCGCTCTCGCCGCGCGATCTCGCTTATCTCGACGCCTACTCGCGCGGCGTCACAACATTTCTGGCCACGCACCTCAACCGGCTGCCCATCGAGTTCCGCCTCATCGGCTATCAGCCTAAGCCCTGGACGGTCGAAGACTGCCTTCTTCTCGGGGCGCGCCTGGTGCAGGACCTGAACCACGGCACGTACAGGAGCGCACTCATTCGCGAGAAGATTCTCGCCAAGCTTGGCCCCGAGCCGACCGATGACCTCTTCGTCAATAGTTCATGGCGCGATCGCCCGCCTTCGTCCAACAGCCGTCGTATCGAAGACCATATCCGCCCGAAATCGAAATCGGATGGCGACGATGACGACGACGATGAAATGGACGGCCCCGACAGCAACGTCGCCGCCATTCATCCCGCCTCATCCATTTCGCCGCGTCCCGACCTCATCCCCGGTTCCAATAACTGGGTCGTATCGGGCGAGCACACGGTGAGTGGAAAGCCGCTGCTCTCGAACGACATGCACCTGAACCACCAGATGCCCAACCTCTGGTATGAAGCGCATCTGCATTCTGGCGACTACGACGTCGTCGGCGTCACGCTTCCCGGTCTGCCTTTCGTGATCGTCGGACACAATCGCCGTATCACCTGGGGATTCACCAATGTCGGCCCAACCGTCGAGGATCTCTACATCGAAACCTTCAATGACCAGGGCGCCTACCAAACGCCTTCGGGCTGGCAGCAGCCTGAACACCGCCTCGAAGTCATCCATGTGAAGGGTCAGCCCGACGTCACCGTCGACGTCGCCTCTACTCGCCACGGGCCGATCATCACCGACCTCATCCCCGGTGAAACCCGCAAGATCGCCTTACGCTGGACCGCTTACGATTCCGTTCGCGATCCATTCTTCGATATCAACACAGCGCAGAACTGGAATGAATTCCTCGCCGCGCTCTCGACCTGGGATTCCCCCGGCCAAAACACCGTTTATGCCGACGTCGACGGCCATATCGGCTATCACGCCACCGGACACATTCCTATTCGTGCTGCGGGCGATGGCAGCCTTCCCGTCAGCGGTGCCGACAACCAACATGAGTGGACCGGCTACATCCCATTCGACAAGCTGCCGAATGTCTATGATCCTGCGACCGGAATTCTGGCAACTGCCAATTCCCGCATCACGCCCGACAAGTATCCCTACAGCATCAGTACCGAGTGGGATCCGCCGTGGCGCACCGACCGCATTTACCAGGTGCTCGAGTCGGGACGAAAGTTTTCCGCCGCCGACATGCTTTCCTTGCAGACCGATGTGTACTCGGCCTTCGACCGCTTCTGCGCCGAGCGCTTCGTCTACTCGCTCGACCACGTCAAGAATCTCTCCAAGCGCGCGCAGCAGGCCCGCGACCTGATGCGCGACTGGGATGGCCGACTCACCATCGACTCAGCTGCCGCGACCATCGAGAACCGCTCGCAGTATGAACTTCGCCGCCTCCTGCTTGAACCGAAGCTCGGCGCTGCCCCAAAGCAACCCCCAGAAAGTAATCCCGCCGACCACAAACCCGTGGCCGCCGTATTCAGTTGGAAAAGTTATCGCTGGTTCAGTTCTTCAATCTGGCTAGAGAACATTCTCGCCAAGCAACCCAAGCGCTGGCTGCCGGAGAACTACGAAAGTTACGACACTCTTCTCGCCGCGGCGGTCGAAGCCGCAGTAAACAATCCGCACGCGCCGCCGGATCTCAGCAAGTGGCGCTGGGGCGCATTCGCTCCTCTTGACATCGAGCATCCGGTTCTCAGTCGTCTACCCATCATCGGCCGCTGGACCGGTCCCGGCCGCCATGATCAGTCCGGCGACGGTGTGACCGTCAAACAAGTCAACGGCCTCCTCGGCCCCTCCGAGCGCTATACCGCCGACCTTGCCAACTTCGACCAGTCCACTCTGAACACCGTAACCGGACAGGCCGGCAATTTCCTCAGCCCCTATTACATGGACCAGTGGAAAGCCTGGTACGAAGGCACAACGTTTCCCCTGCCTTTTTCGAAGCAGGCAGTGGAGAAGGCCAAGGCGCATGAGTTGGAGTTGGTCCCAGGAAAGTAGGTGGTTTCAGCTCTCGGGTCTTGGGTCTTGGGTGTTGGGCTTTGACGCCCACCGTCCTGAATCTCACGTTCTATGGTTCTTTCGTTTCCTCCACCCCTATTGACCACAATATCGTGACAGTCTCCGGCTGAACCTCTATTTTCCGGCCTGAGTGGCCGAGGCTTTGGCGTCGCGGAAGGCTTTCAGATTGCTTTTGTCGATGAGGGCGGTGCCGGTGTCGACGAAAGCCGGGACGGGGGCGAAGCTGTCCTTGGACCAATCGACATCGAGGCGTGGAACCTTGTTGTGGTAGAGGTCGTCGAGGACATGGAGGCCAACGAGGCTCATGGTGTAGGGCTTCTGCGCGATGGTAGCGGCGATGACGCCCTTGTCGATCCAGTCAAGAGTGTCCGAATCGGTGTCAAAGGCCATGACGACTTTATTGTGGACGCTGCGATTGTTGAGGACGGTGGCGACTTCGCGGCCAGCCTGGGCCTCGAGGCAAACGAAGGCGTTGACCTTGTCGCCTTCCTTGCCGAGGATTTCGTCGGTGGAGTCGAAGGCAACGCGGGGATCGCCGGCGATGTTGACGACGCGCACGATGTGAATGTCGGGAAAACGAGCCAGGGCTTCGCGATATCCGCGGAGGCGCTCGTTGAGATTGGTTTGTTCGGGCATGGTGAAGACGACGACGTTGCCCTTGTCTTTCATTTCTTCGGCGAGGCGCTTCCCGCCTAACAGTCCGGCCTGGTAGTTATTGGTTCCAATAAAGAAGAGGCGTTTGCTGACCGGGGCGTCGGCATCGATGGTGAGGACTGGGATGCCGGCGGCGATGGCCTTGTCGATGTCGTACGTCAGGACAGCGGGGTCGGTGACGCTGACGAGGATGCCGGAAGGCTTTTGCCGCACGGCATCTTGAAAGGCTTGAAGTTCGGCCTTCGGGTCGAAAGTGTCGGGGCCGACCATCTTGGCCTGGACTTTGAGCTGCCCGGCGGCCTGCATGAATCCCGACTTGGCTTCCTGCCAATAGGGGAGCTGCACATTGGCGGAGACCAGGAAGAATTTTTCGTCGCTGTCATGGCGTCCGCAGCCGAAGGTGGGGATTAGAAAAATGGAAAGGGTTAAGAACACGCGCGTGAGGTGGCTTCGCGACATAGGAAACCTCCTGAGGGTGGCGCTGCTTTCGGGCCAGAGTATACGCCGGAGAGAAGCCATTCGACCACAAAGGATGCGATGCCCCACGAAGGAAGGCGACCCGAAAATCCTTCACAAGAATTGCAAAATCGAACGAGCTCTATTTCACGGTCAAGTTGGAGAAATAGGCGTCGGTCGTAGTGTGGGCCCAGAGCGCGATCTGGCCGTGGGATTCACCGAGTTTGAGGTCGTTGACGACCAGAGCAGGTTGGGCCGATCCGTTGACGTAGAGCCGGGCGGTGGTGCCGGAAACCACGACCTTCATTTTGGTCCAGGCGCCGGGATCAAGATCGACGTAGGACTCGTAGACGCCGGGATTTTCCTTGCGAAGGCGATGCCAGGGATAGTCGGGGGCGGAAACGTACTGCGTCGAGTGGTTGCGGCGGAGCTGGTCCTCGCAGCGGGCGTTGGTGGGGCGGAGGTAGAAGTATTCGCCCTTGCCGTCCTTGTCTTGAACGCGGAAGGCGAGGCCGATGAATCCGCGGGAGTCGGCGGGAGTGCCGGGGCGCGGGCTGCCGGCGACTTCGAGTTCGATGGTGCCGTCTTTGAAGTCGGGGCCTGTGACGATGGCGAGTATATCGCCGTCGGTGTTCGCGGTGTCAGGAGTCGGGGCGAGGTGCACGGCATGGCGGCCGCGGTACGTCGTCGACTCCGCAGTGCCACCGATGGTGGTGAGGTTCTTCGTGGTGTCGAGGGAAAAGTGGGTGGAGTCTTTCGCGTCGCGGGCAAAGGCGGTGAGGGAGAGGAGAAGGGCAAGCGAAGCGGAGAGGCGCATGGGCGGGACCTCCGGGAGTACGAAGGAGAGACTGAGAAGAGCGGGTTTCGTTAGCGAACTAGTGGGGCGTTGCAGTCCTTCGCTGGGGGACGGGTTCTAGGCTTTGCTCAGGGCAGGCTTTCTACTGCGTTCGGCTGACGCCTCACTTCGCTCGGGATGACAACGAATAAAATCTTCGCCCAAGCGGAGCTTGAGCAGGGCGCCCGACGGTTGTGATGTTTGCCCGATCAGCCGATCACCTGATCGCTCAACGAGCTACCGGAAGGCGACGTCCATGTTGAGGTTCTTGGCGGCGAAGGCCCAAGTGTCGGCGGCTTCTTCGATCAACTTGGAAATTGGTTTTCCGGCGCCGTGTCCGGCCTTGGTTTCGATGCGGATCAGGATGGGCGCGGAGCCGGCCTGATCGGCTTGCATGGTGGCAGCGAATTTGAAGCTGTGGCCGGGGACGACGCGGTCGTCGTGATCGGCGGTGGTGATGAAGGTCGCCGGATATTTGGTGCCGGGCTTGAGGTTGTGCAGCGGCGAGTAGGCGTAGAGGGCTTTGAATTGGTTGGGGTCGTCGGAGGAGCCGTAGTCGGAGGTCCAGGCCCAGCCGATGGTGAATTTGTGGAAGCGGAGCATGTCCATGACGCCGACGGCGGGGAGCGCGGCCCCAAAGAGGTCGGGACGCTGCGTGACGCAAGCGCCGACGAGCAGGCCTCCGTTACTGCCGCCACGGATGGCGAGTTTGCTGGGTGATGTGTACTTGTTGGCAATGAGCCACTCGCCCGCACCGATGAAGTCGTCGAAGACGTTCTGCTTGTGAAGCAGTGTCCCCGCTTCGTGCCACTCTTCGCCATACTCGCCGCCTCCGCGGAGATTGGGCTGGGCGTAGACTCCGCCCATCTCGAGCCAGACGGCGTTGCCCACGGAGAAGGCGGGGGTGAGCGAGATGTTGAAGCCGCCGTAGGCGTAGAGCAGGACGGGGTTCTGTCCGTCGAGCTTCAAGCCTTTTTTCGCGGTGATGAACATGGGGACGCGCGTGCCGTCCTTGCTGGTGAAGAAGACCTGCTTTGTCTCGTACTTGCTGGAGTCGAAGTCGACCTTGGGCTGGCGGAAGACGGCGGATTTAGCCGAGGCGAGATCATAACGGTAGATGGTGGTGGGGATGGTGAAGCTGGTGAAGGCGTAGAAGGTGTCCTTGTACTCGCGTTTACCGCCGAAGCCCTCGGCGGTTCCGATGCCGGGAAGGTCGACGTTGTGGAGAAACTTGCCGTCGAGGTCGTAGATGCGGACGTCGGTCTGCGCGTCTTTGAGGTAGCTGACAACGAAGGTGTTATTGATGATGTTGGCGTGTTCAAGTTTGTCGGCGGATTGCGGGACGATCGTCTTCCAGCTGGCGCGTTCAGGGTGGCGCGTGTCGATGGCGATGAGGCGGCCACGTGGGGCCTCGAGGTCAGTCTTGATCCAGAAGACTGGGCCGTCGTTGTCGAGGAACTGGTACTGCGCGTCGAAGTCGTCGAGCAGTTTGATGACTTGTGAGTTGGGGTCGGCGAGGTCTTTGTAGTAGAGGCGGTTTTTGGGCGAGGTTCCTTGCCAGACGGTGATGATGAGGTAGTGGCCGTCGTCGGTCACGTCGCCGCTGAAACCCATTTCTTTGTTGTCCGGACGGTCGTAGATGAGCTTGTCTTCGGATTGTGGCGTGCCAAGGCGATGATGGTAGAGCTTGTGGAAGTAGTTGGCATCGCGCAGGGGCGCGCCGGCTTTAGGCTCGTCGTAGCGGCTGTAGAAAAAACCTTTGCCATCCTTAGTCCAGGACGCTCCCGAGAATTTCACCCACTTGAGGTCGTCGGAGAGATCCTTGCCGGTGTCGACATCGCGAACGCGCCACTCCATCCAGTCGGAGCCGGAAGCGGAGGTGCCGTAGGCCAGGAGCTTGCCATCGTCGGAGATGGCGTGGCCGGTGAGCGCGACGGTGCCATCGCCGGAGAGACTGTTGGGGTCGAGCAGTAAATGAGGCTCCGCAGTAAGCGAGTCGGCAACGAGAAGGACGTTCTGGTTCTGCAGGCCGTTGTTGTGCTGGTAGAAGTAGCGACTGCCTTGCTGTTCAGGGACGCCGTAGCGCTCGTAGTTCCAGAGTGTTTTGAGGCGGTCGTGGATGGCCTGGCGGTACGGGATCTGGTCGAGGTAGCCAAACGTGAGTTTGTTCTCAGCGTCGATCCACTCGCGGGTGTCGGTGGAATCGGTATCTTCGAGCCACCGGTACGGGTCGGCAACCTTGGTGCCATGATAGTCGTCGGTTTGGTCGACGGTTTTGGCGTGCGGATAGGTTAGGGTGGGCGTGGGAGCACCGTTGGCCGCGAGCAAGGTCATGGCGAAAGCGAGCGTAGCGAGAGCGAAAATGAGCATCAGAATTCCCGGACGAGCGAAATGCATGAACGTCCTCGTGGGCTGAGATGGATGGGACCTGGAGAAAAGTATAGCTGGTAGAGCAGGTGTTAGGTGTCAGGGACTATAACCCATCTCATAAATGGTTTGGGAAGGGCACGCCTTCATCACTGCGGAAAAAAGACTGTAGCGCCGGCGTCCCGCCGGCTGGTCGCGAGGCCCGGGGTCCCCAGCAAGCGTTCTTGGCTCGCTGGGTGGGAGGGCGTCTCGCCCTCGCCCTCCGCTGCGTTCGGCGGACGCCTCACTTCGCGCAGGATGACAGGGCGGGGGAAGACGGAGGAGGTAATTGGACCGGAAGCCGTCTTGGGACAGGTACCACGGTAATGTACTTGCTACCACGGACGGGCCATACCACGGACCGGTCGGGAGAAATAGGATGGCGTGCATGGGTGCGCTGATGATCGCGAATGCGTTTTCCGAAGAGTTGATCCATCGCCTGGCCGAGCGCTATGAGGAAGACCCTACGGAGTTCGTGCGCTTGCCGCAGCCGACAGTGGCTTCATCGGAGGCGCGGCAGGCGGTTTCTGAACTGCGTAACGAAGGGTATGTCGAGGAGGAGGTTCGGGGAGTGATCCGGCTGACTCCGCGGGGGTACATGGAGTATAAGCGCAAGTCGACACTGGGCGTGAAGGCTTGGGCGTAGGCGGGGCACCCGGCTTGTAGCTTGTAGCCGGCAGGCTTGGGATTTCTGTTTTAGTAGTTTCTGTTTCGATCCGTTTCCCTTCTCTCAATCTTGTTTTTTCAGGGGACCTGGCGAGTTCAGGTCCCTTTTTTAATCGCCGTTCCTCACATTTTTCCAATTTCAAGACCGCCGCCGTCAGCCCACAGAGGGGGGCGGCATGGGAAACCGGCGCCAAGACCGCGCGGTGTCGTACAATTCCTGTTCACCCAAATCAGCCCTTTCGAGGGCGACCAACCTAAGACATGAAGGAGTCCGCATGCACAGAATTATTGGGCTTGGCCTTATTACGTGTTCTCTCTCGTTTTTCGGGTGGTCCCAGACCAAGGCAACGACTGCTACTCCGCCGCACCGTGCTGGCGCGCCGGCCGCTGCTGCCGAGGACGCTCCCGACCCGATCGCGATTATCGATACGTCGGCGGGCAAGATGACCTGCACGCTGTTTCCGAAGAAGGCCCCGATCGCTGTCGATAACTTCATCGGACTGGCCACCGGCACCAAGGACTGGACCGATCCCGCCACTCATGCCAAGAAGCATAAGGTTCCCCTCTACGATGGGACGATTTTTCACCGCGTGATTCCGGAGTTCATGATCCAGGGTGGCGATCCCACGGGCACAGGGCGAGGCGACCCTGGCTACCGATTCAAGAACGAAACATCCCCCGATCTGGGATTCGATCGCCCCGGACGGCTGGCATACGCAAATGCCGGTCCTGACACTAATGGCTCGCAGTTCTTCATCACCGAAGTTCCCTACCCTAGCTTGAACGGCGGCTATACGATTTTCGGGCAGTGTGACGATGCTTCGGTGGAGCTAGTCAAGCAGATCGCCCGCATGCCCAGCGATCCGCGCAATAATCTCCCCTTCCACCCGGTGAAGATCAACCATATTTCGATTGTGAAAGCGGGCTCCGGCGCGCCCGCTCCAAAGGCTTCCAGCTCGGCGGCAAAGAAGCCGGCGACCGCTCCGAAAGCCACGGCGCCTTCAAATTAGGGGAATGGCGCTCCCAAAACTCAGCAGAATTCATTATTGGAAAGGACTGTCATGACTCGCCCACCCGGAACGTATGCAACGTTACAGACCAGCGAAGGCAATATCGTTTGTCGCCTATTTGAAAAGGAGGCTCCCAAAACCGTCACCAACTTCATCGATCTTGCCGAAGGTAAGCGGGAGTGGATGCATCCACTCAGCGGAAAGAAAAGTAAGGATCGTCTCTATGACGGCACCATCTTCCACCGCGTGATTCCCGAATTCATGATCCAGGGCGGTGATCCGGCGGGCAACGGCATGGGCGGTCCCGGCTACCAGTTCGAGGACGAAACCCGCAACTCGCCGCACAAGTTCGACAAGAAGGGGAAGCTCGCCATGGCGAATGCGGGACCGAATACCAACGGCTCGCAATTCTTCATCACCGTAGCTCCGACCACCTGGTTGACGGGAAAGCACACCATTTTCGGCGAAGTGGTCGAGGGGCAGGACGTGGTCGATAAGATATCGAACCTGGCCCGCGGTAAGCAGGACCGTCCGGTGAAAGATGTGGTTCTCCAGTCGGTCACGATCGAGCGAGTCTAGCGATTCTGCTGAAAAGGCCGCGCGTTGCATACGCAACACGCGGCCTATCGTTTTTTTGGATTGCGAGCATCCAGATTTCCCGGGATACATCCGGAGCAAAATGCCCTTATGCTTTCCTTATGAAAGGCATCTCCACGAGCTGGGGGCATGGTATGAACCGCTGGATCCTATCCACCACGTTACTGGTAGTGTCGCTTTCTTTATTCGGTTCGGCGCAGGGTGTGAATCAAGCGCCTACGGCCAAGGCAAAGAAAGTAACCATCTCAGGCCGAGTCAGCGACGACGGCAAGGCGATTATCGCCGAAGGACGCGCCTGGGCGGTCAGCAATGTCGAGAGGCTGCGTGACTATTTGGGCAAGACGGTCACGGTGAAAGCCTTGAAAAATCCGATCTCGAATGAGATTGAGGTCGTGTCCACGAAACTCGCGACAGTTCCAACGACGGCGTCTGCGAGGCTGGGCGACTCGGCATTTCGAAGATAGCCAGGAATAGTCGTTCGATTCGTACAAAACGCGGCAGGAAGTTTGTCAGTGAAAAGAAGTCTCGCTCCTCGGAGCGAGACTTTTCTGCTTATAACCTTCCTGAAAGTAGCTTACACGCCGATCACGGCTACAAGTTCCTTCACGGCCGACGCGCTGCGATCCAGTTCCGCCTTCTCGTGCGGAGTGAGCTTGATTTCGATGATCTGCTCGATGCCTTTAGCGCCGAGCTTCACCGGAACTCCGACGAAATGACCTTTGATCCCATATTCGCCTTCCAGGTAAGCGGCGCAAGGCAGGATCTTTTTCTTGTCCTTCAGGATCGCTTCCACCATCTCCGCGACAGCCGCGGAAGGCGCATAGTACGCAGACCCAGTCTTCAGATATTTCACGATTTCCGCGCCGCCATCACGGGTGCGTTGGATTAACTTTTCGAGCGTCGTCGCATCGAAAAGTTCGGTGATCGGGATACCCGCCACGGTGGAATAACGGGCAAGGGGAACCATCGTATCGCCGTGTCCGCCCAGAACGAAAGCGGTCACGTTTTCGACGCTGACCTTGAGTTCCTCGGCGATGAAGGTGCGAAAGCGGGCCGAATCGAGCACGCCGGCCATTCCGATCACGCGCTCGCGCGGGAAGCCGCTCATTTTGTAGGCGGCCTGCGCCATCGCATCGAGGGGATTGGAAACAATGATCAGGATGCAGTCCGGCGAGTACTTCACCGCCTCGCCGACACAGGCCTTCATGATGTTGTGATTGGTGTGCAACAGGTCATCGCGGCTCATCCCCGGCTTGCGGGGGATCCCGGCCGTAATGACGACGATGTCGGAATGGGCAGTGTCTTTGTAGTCCTGCGTGCCCATGATGTGCGAGTCACGCTTTTCAATGGGCATCGCCTCCAGAAGATCGAGGCCCTTGCCCTGGGGAACGCCTTCGATGATGTCGATGAGCACGACATCGGCGAGTTCCTTAGAGGCGATCCAGTGGGCGGCGGTGGCCCCTACGTTTCCCGAGCCAACAATTGTCACTTTTTTTCGCATGAATGAGTTCCTCTTGGATGAGCTGTCAGCCGTCAGCTATCAGCTTTCTGCTGCCTTTGAAACCTGCCCCAGAGCTGTGGGGCTAAATGCCAATTGCTAAGTGCTAAATGACAACTGCTAAGTGCCACCGGCCAAGTGCTAGACCAACACTTCCGCTCCCATGTTCTCGATGATGTAGCTGCCGAACTCGCTGGTCTTTACTTTCGTTGCCCCCTCCATCAAGCGCTCGAAATCATACGTGACTTTCTTCTGTTCGATGGTGCGCTCAATGCCGCGCTCGATCATGTCGGCAGCCTCGTTCCAACCCAGGAAGCGAAACATCATCACGCCGGAAAGAATGACGGAGCCAGGATTAATGACGTCCTTATCCGCATACTTGGGAGCCGTACCATGAGTCGCTTCGAAGATCGCATAGCCGTCGCCGATATTGGCCCCGGGAGCGATGCCGAGCCCGCCGACCTGAGCAGCGCAGGCATCGGAAATGTAGTCGCCGTTGAGATTCGGCGTCGCCAGGACGGAGTATTCATCGGCGCGAGTGACGACCTGCTGGAAGATCGAGTCCGCGATGCGGTCGTTGATCATAATCTTCTTCTTCCATGCGCCGTGTCCGTGGGTTGCATAAATTGAATCGAGAACCTCTTTCACTTCCTTGTAAACCGATTTGCGGAAATCGTCGGTGGCGAATTCGAGTCCCGGCTCGATCAGATTGGTATTTTCTTCCACCGACAAGTTCGCATGCCTGTCCTTGTTGTCGAGGATCCAGCTTTCGCGTTCGGTGACAACGTGATCGCGAAATTCTTCGGTGGCCAGTTCGTAGCCCCACTTGCGGAAGGCGCCCTCGGTAAACTTCTGGATATTTCCTTTGTGGACCAGGGTCACGGTCTTGAGGCCATTGTCCAAGGCGTGCTGAATCGCCATGCGGACGAGGCGCTTGGTTCCAGTGACCGAAATCGGCTTGATGCCCACACCAGAGTCGAGGCGGACTTGCTTTTTGCCGCCTTTGAGCATGTCCTTGTTCAGGAACTCGATCAATTTTGCGGCTTCGGCGGTTCCCTGCTCCCATTCGATTCCGGCGTAAACGTCTTCGGTATTCTCGCGGAAGATGATGACGTCCATCCGCTCGGGATGCTTCACCGGCGACGGCACGCCGTTGTAGTACCGCACCGGGCGAACGCAGGCGTACAAGTCGAGAATCTGGCGCAGCGCCACGTTCAGCGAGCGAATGCCTCCGCCGACGGGAGTGGTCAGGGGCCCTTTGATGGCCACGCGGAATTCTCGGATGGCGTCAACCGTGTCGTCGGGGAGCCAGTTGTCGAACTTGGCTTTGGCCTTCTCTCCGGCGAATACCTCATACCAGGCGACGCGCCGTTTGCCTTTGTAGGCCTTCTCCACCGCGGCGTCGAACACTCGTACCGAGGCCTTCCAGATGTCACGCCCGGTGCCGTCCCCTTCGATGAAGGGGATGGTCGGATTGTCAGGGATCTGGTACTTCCCATCCCGGTAGTTGATCCGTGCGCCGTTCGACGGCACCGCGACACCATTAAAGGACTGCGCCATGCTTGCTCCTTGCCTTGGATGAAAACCCTTCATTATAGAGAATGGGTGCCATTTCTAGAAAGGTTTGACTAGAGCGGGAGGCAGGGCATGCCTTCAGGGGACAGCGACCGGGGGCTTGTCGGCCTAGATCGCGATGCTAGAATCGCCGCCATCTTGGGGTGATCGAGCACTGGATTATCGAATCACCTACGCTGAGGATTCCATGAAGAGAGTTTTTCTGTTTCTCCTGGTTCTACTGGTTTCGCCCAGGCTCCTGGCGCAGGACACATCGCCGAAGCCCGAAACCGGCGAGCGGCACGAGTTTGTCATCAGCAACTTCAAGACCGAGAGCGGCGTCGTGCTGCCGCAGGCGCGCGTGGTGTACGGAACGTACGGGCATTTGAACGCCGCGAAGGACAACGTGATCCTGCTGCCTTCGCACTACATGGCCGATTTTCATGGCTACGAGTGGCTGATCGGGCCGAATCGCGCCCTGGATACGTCGCAATCGTTCCTGGTGGCAACGGAGCTGTTTGGCAACGGCCATTCTTCATCGCCGAGCAACACCCCTGAGCCTTACCACGGCCCGCGGTTTCCGGTCACGACGATCCGCGACAACGTGGAGGCCGTGCATCGACTGCTCACCGAGGAGCTCCACATTACGCACCTGCGGGCCATTATTGGCTTCTCCATGGGGGCGCAACAGGCGTTCCAGTGGGCGGTCAGCTATCCCAAGTTTGCCGATCGCATCGTGGCGACGTCGGGTACGGCAAAAACCTACCCGCACGGCTTCGTGCGGCTGGAGGGCGAGATTGCGGCCCTGACCTGCGATGCCGCGTTCAACAACGGGGATTACACCTCGCCGCCGACGAAAGGCATCGAGGCCTTCGCAATGGTCTGGACTGGGTGGCTGTTCTCCCAGGAATGGTGGCGCAAGGAGCTTTGGCGGGAAGGCGCCAAGCCGGGCACAACCTTCGATATCGGTGGTGAAGGAGTTCCGGACGAACTTCATCCCCGGTGCCGACGCCAATGACCTCATCCTGCAGATGCGAACCTGGGAGAATCACGACGTCGGGGCTACACCAGGATTTGACGGTGACGTTGCGAAGGCACTGGGGTCGATCCAGGTTCCCTTCCTTTACATGCCATCTGAGACCGACCTCTACTTCCCTGTGGGTGACGCACGCTACGAAGCCGGCTTCATGAAGACGGTGACCCTGACCCCGATCCCGTCGCTTTGGGGACACACAGCCGGGGCCGGGAGCAATCCGGCGGACGAGAAATTCTTGAACACGACGATTGATGAGTTTCTGAAGGGAGGCCAGCGGTAGCGTCGGTTAGGAGGTTGCTTACGAGCCTTGACACGCCTTTTGGCGACCGTCAGAATCAAATCGACGCGGGTGTGGTGGTGAATGAGGTCGCTGAACATGAGAGAAAACACGTTTTTCCTTGGCCTTCCATTGATTCTCGTGCTTGCCGTAGGAGCGCCTTGTTTCGCACGCAGCGGCTCCGACTACACGCAATTCGGCCACGACATTCGCATCGGGCCAGAACAGAACGTCGGCGAAGTGACCTGCTTTAATTGCTCTGTGTACGTACGTGGAAATGTTGGCGGCGACATTACAACCTTTCACGGCAGTGTTGTGCTGGAGGATAACGCGGCTGTAGGTGGAGAAGTGACGGCATTCCTGGGTGACCTTCGCGCCGACAGCGGGACGAAAATCGGGGGCGATGTGACGGTCTTCAGCGGCACGGTGCATCGCCAGCAAGGCGCGGAGATCGGGGGAGAGGTTACCACCATGGACGGAGCGTTCTGGTTCTTCCTGATATTTATCGTGCCCATCCTGTTTCTGATCGGGATTGTGGCCCTCATTGTATGGTTGGTCCAACGCAACCGGCGCCCCGCCAACGCGCTGCCCAGAGCAGCCTAGCTGCACTCGTGGCATAGCCGGGTTTTCGGAAGCGATCAGGCTGCCTAGTTTCGGTCGCGCTCCTCACTGTGCTTCGCGATGTCCAAAATATTTCCGCACGCCAATCACGTTGTATCTGCCCCAAGGGCCGTTCGTACCCAAATCTGCCGGTCCTAAGTAGCGATCGCGGGCTCCGAAACGCTGAAACAGGAAATGCTGGGTGACGCGCATTTCGAAACCGTGGCCGATTTCGATGCCTGCGCCCCATGAGCGCTCCCATCCGATGGCGTCAGGAGACCACGTATACAGTGTGTGCGGGATGTTCTTGCCGAACAGAAATGTCGGGGCGCCGAAGAACAGAAGTCGACGGAGCTGGGTTCGCGCAAAGGGACGCACCTCGACATAGCCGGAGAGCATGTAACGCGCAAATGCGTTGCAGGGGGCATCCTTGCCGCCGAAGTTCCCGGCATTGGCGGCGCACAAGTTGGGATCGGGCTCGTTGTGTGGGGGCGCGACGTCAAATTGGCTGTAGCCCCAGATGAAGTTTTTGGGGAAAAAGAGCTTGCCTCCGCCGATGGCGGGCGAGGGCGACTGCTGGGCATAGGCTATGGTCACTAGGATTAGAACGCAAAGCAGCGAGCGAAAATATCTCATCAAGGCTCCTGTGGCGGTGTGCGAACTTCCTCGAGGATGGCGACTGGCAGGTTGGATCTGCGCTCAAGAGGAAACGCTCTCATGCACCAAGTGAAAAGCGCGCTATTTTAGCGTGAAATCTGCTCAGATACTCAAGCATTCGCGCCAGTTTCGGAAGCTCACTCCTCTGTCGGAGGACGTGTTTCCACCGAGTGCAGGCAGTTTCTTACGATCTTGGACCGCGAATACACGATGAAGCAATAAAGCCCGGGACCGAGCATGGGAATGAGCATCACGCAAAACCAAACGATCTGTTTCAGCGGGTGCGACTCGTCAAACCGGAACAGAAAATACTCCATCCCGACGAAGGAGGTGCCGGCGCCGTCACAGACAAGTTTGATCCGGCGCGCATCTAAGATCCCAGTCGCTAGCTTCTAGATGTCGTAATACAGCAAAAACTCATACGGGTGCGGCCGCAGACGCACCGCCTTGCACTCTTTTTCCCGTTTGTACTCGATATAGGTGCGCAGCAGTTCTTCGGTAAAGACGTCGCCTTTTAGAAGAAAGGCGGAGTCCCGCTCCAGCGCGTCCAGCGCCTCTTCGAGCGAGGTTGGCATCGAAGGGACTTTGGCTAACTCGTCCGGGCTGAGGTCAAACACGTCCTTGTCGAGCGGAGGGCCCGGATCCATCTTGTTCTCGACGCCGTCGACACCGGCCATCATCATGGCGGCAAATGCAAGATAGGGATTGCAACTAGGATCAGGCGGGCGGAATTCCACTCGCCTCGCCGCGGGAGAAGCCGAATACATCGGAATTCGACAGGCGGCCGAGCGGTTCCGGCGCGAATAGGCGAGGTTCACCGGCGCTTCAAATCCTGGCACGAGCCGCTTGTAGGAATTGGTGGTGGGAGCGATCAGTGCCGCAAGAGCGGGCCCGTGCTTGATGAGTCCGCCGATGTACGACAGCGCGATCTGCGAGAGGCCCGCATATCCGTCCCCGGCGAAAAGCGGCTTGCCATCTTTCCACAGCGATTGGTGAGTGTGCATGCCGTTGCCGTTGTCGCCGAAAATCGGCTTGGGCATGAAAGTCACCGTTTTCCCGTACTGGTTGGCGACATTTCTTACGATGTATTTGAACAGCTGCATGCTGTCGGAGGATTTGACCAGCGAATTGAAGCGCAGATCGATTTCGGTCTGCCCCGCGGTCGCCACTTCGTGGTGGTGGCACTCGACCGTCAATCCGGCATTCTGCATGGCCACTGTCATCTCGCTGCGGAGATCCTGGTAGTGATCGGTCGGCGGTACGGGAAAATATCCTTCCTTGAAGCGTGGGCGATAGCCCAGGTTCTGCTCGGCGCGACCTGAATTCCACCGGCCCTCTTCGGCATCGATGAAGTAAAAACCGTGCTGCTCACGCTGATCGAAGCGCACGTTGTCGAAGATAAAGAATTCCGCCTCGGCACCGAAAAACGCGGTATCGGCTACGCCCGAGGAATTCAGGTAGAGCTCCGCTTTGCGCGCGATGTATCGCGAATCGCGGTCGTAGCGTTGCTTGGTAACGGGGTCGATCACGTCGGCCACCATGACGAGGGTCGAAACTTCCGTGAAAGGATCGAGCAGATAAGAGGCCGGGTCGGGGATGAGCAGCATGTCGCTTTCGTGGATAGCGGCCCAGCCGCGGATCGACGAGCCATCCATGCCGAAGCCTTCTTCGAAAGCCGCTTCGGTCAGGCGTTCGGCGGGATACGAGATGTGGTGCCAGAGGCCCGGCAGATCGGTGAATCTGAGGTCGACGATCTTGACGTCGTTTCGTTTGGCAAAGTCCAGCACCAACTTCGGGTCTGACATGACTCCCTTTCGGATCTCACTGCGGTGATCTTCCGCTGGGTGCGCGTGGTAGACGCCCAGCCTGATTCCTAAAACTTCGAAGGAATGTCGGGACGCGCACAGCGCTCGGGTCGACGCTAGAGTGTAGAGGGCGATCGACGAGCATCGAAATTGATAGTTTTTATGGCAGCGATAAGGGATGTTTATGCGCTGCAGCCGCGTGGCGCGCTCAGTCGCAACGGCTCGGGCAGGAAGAAGGCAGGGCCGCAACCCAGACCCTGCACCTCACGCCAATTCTCGGTTGAAAGAAATCCTACCCGCAGTGCCGGGTAGAAGCCAATCGATTGTTTCAATGCTTCCGATTCGAACCGTTTATGATAAGAGTTTCGTGCCAGTCCCTCGAACATGGACTTCGATCAATTAGAAACGTTTCTGGAAGTGGCGCGTTTGTGCTCGTTCTCGCGTGCCGCCGAGAAACGTTTTCGCACCCAGCCGGCAGTCTCGTCGCAAATTCGCGCGTTGGAAGAGGAAGTCGGTGCGCGGCTGCTGGACCGTTCGGGTGGCAAAGTTTCGTTGACGGCCTCGGGAAAGATTTTTCTGAAGTACGCGGAAGACGCTGTCGAGGCGCGCAAGGCAGTGTGCGTGTCCATTGCCGAGACCGAGCGGATTCCGCGTGGCGAAATCGTGGTCGGCGCCAATGAAGGCACGTGCCTGCACGTGCTGCCGGAAGTGTTCGCCGAATTCAAGAAGAATTATCCGGATGTTGCCGTCGGGATCAAGCGCGCCGACTACGCGAAAATTCTGGACTCGGTGATCGATAATTCGGTGGACTTCGGCGTCGTTTCCCTGCCGGTCACCGATCCCAGGCTTACGGTGGTCCTGATTCACCGTGACGAACTGGTGATCATTGCTCCGCCGGGGCATGCCCTGGCGCGGCTGAAATCCGCGACCATCGAGGAAGTCGGCGCTTTTCCCCTGCTGATGCCGAAGAGCGGTCATACGCGGGATGCGCTCGAGACTCTGTTCCACGAACGCCGGATGAAGCCGCAGATTTCCATGGAACTGGATTCAAGCGAGTTACTGAAGCGCTTTGTGGCGGCGGACGTAGGGGTCGGGTTTATCGCCCGCTCCAATGTTGCCGAAGATGTGCGAGCCGACACCCTGGCGATCATCCCCATTGCAGACGCGCATATCCGGCGCGACCTGGCGCTGGTTTTTCGCAAGGATAAGGCGCTCAGCCGTGCGGCGCTGGTTTTTATCGATACGGCGGTAAGAAGCAAAGCGCTCGATCCGGTTGTGGAAACGGTAAAGCGCCGCTGAGGCGGATTTAACTGGCAGTAATCCCGTTCCTATTCGCATCAGATAAAATTCTTGTCAGTGATCACGACGCCGATTCGACGAACCTTCGCGCTTTGCTTTTTCAGCGTTGCTGCATTTGCACAAACCGCCCACAAAAGCACTTCCAAATCATCGCCTGGCGAATACAAGCTCGCCTCCATTCATGTCGCGGGAACGCAACGCTACACCCCGGAGGAGATCATTGCCGCAAGTGGCCTTGAGATTGGTGCAGTCGCTACCCAGGAGGACTTTCAGAAGGCAGGCCAGAGGCTTGGCGATTGCGGGCTGTTCAGCAACGTCTCGTACAGCTACGCGTACACTCCGACCGGCACCAAACTCGACCTGGAACTGGTCGACAGCGACAAGCTCGTTCCGGCACGCTTTGAGAATTTTGTCTGGTTCTCCAACGACGAGTTGATTGCCCGTGTTCACGAGCGCCTTCCCTTGTTCAAAGGGCAAGTTCCCATCGGCGGGAACCTGGCCGATCAGATTTCCGATGTTCTTCAGGCGCTGCTGGTGCAACACTCCCTTTCGGCTCGAGCAGACTATGTCCGCGACAGCAAGGAGCCAGGCGGACCGATCGATGCCATCAGCTTCCGGGCGAGCGGAGTCACGCTGGATATCCGCGAAGTGCATTTCGACGGCGCCGGAACCGACGAGCTGCCCCTGCTGGCTGCAGCCGCCAGCAAACTGGAAGGAAAAGATTATTCCCGCTCCGATGTCGTGGCGTTCGCCACGATCAACCTGCTGCCGATTTACTACTCGCGTGGTTATTTGAAATCTGAGATTTCGGAGCCACGGGTAAAAGTGCTGGGAGAAACCGCGGACAGTACTGATGTGTCGGTGTTGTTTTCGGTCAAGCCGGGGCCACAGTACAAGATCTCGAGCATCGACTGGAAGGGCAACAAGGCATTTCCGTCCGAAAAGCTGCAAAACCTGATCCATGCCCAGACGGGCCAGATTGCCAACGCACCGCAACTCAAGACGGACCTTGAGGCAGTCCAACATTTCTACGGCACGGTCGGGTACATGGCTGCATCCGTCAAGCCGGAGCCACGACTCGACGACGGCTCAGGCACGGTCGCCTATGAGCTTGAGGTGCACGAGGGTGATGTTTTTCACCTCGGGGATCTCGATTTCCAGGGGGTGGATCCGAAGACAGCGGACCGGCTGCGGGAAGCATGGACCCTGCGCGAAACTGATCCCTATGACACCAGCTATCCGCGGCGGTTCTTCGAACAGACTGTGAAGCTGCTGTCGCACGACGTCACCTGGACGGTCAGTATCCACGAGGGCGTCAACGAGTCGGACAAGACCGTGGATGTCACCCTGCGTTATGGCATTCGGCCGTCTTCTTAAGCCTACGGTGTCCTACTCATTGGGCGACAGACTGAATCGAATGAGCCGGTCTGGTAGTCTAAGTTGCAATATCGGGCCCGGGAACCCACGGGAAATAAGCGACTCTTATCTCAAACAGGAGAAAAGGCGGCATGACAGTTCGTATGCAGAAACTTGGAATTTTTCTGGCGGCTCTGATTCTGGCCTGCGCAGCGTTTGGCGCCGACAAGGCCCAGAGTTTCACCGGCCAGGTCAGCGACGCGATGTGCGGCGCGCACCACATGATGTCGGGCCCTGAGGCGGATTGCACTCGCGCGTGCGTCGGCAAAGGCTCGAAATACGCGTTGGTCGTGGGAGACAAATTGTACTTCCTCGATTCGAGCGACAAAGCCACCCTGGCCTCACTCGATAAGCTGGCGGGAGGCCAGGCCAAAGTCACCGGCAAGCTGACCGGCGACACTATCCAGGTCGCTTCAGTGGCAGCCAAGTAGTCCAGGCAGCCGAGGAGTGCTGTTCGCGGGGGCCCCGTTCGGGCTCCCGTGTATTTTTGACTCCCTCCCGCTTTTTTCACCCAAAGTTCACAAATCGCTATGTTAGATTTGCGTTTTCTGGAACTTCGTCGCACCTCTGGAGGCAAATGAATTGAGCAAGGACATGGTCCCGAAGCGGATCTTCTTCACCAAAGGAGTTGGCAAACACCGCGAACGTCTTACCTCCTTTGAGTTGGCATTACGGGACGCAGGCATCGCCGCCCAAAACCTGGTTCGGGTTTCTTCGATCTTCCCTCCCAACTGCAAACTGGTACCGCGAGCCACGGGACTCAAGTTTCTCCATCCTGGCGAGGTGGTTTTCGCCGTGGTCGCGGAAAACAGCACGCGCGAACCGCATCGCTTGCTGGCCTCAAGCATCGGGGTCGCGATCCCTTCGGACCGAAACACCTACGGGTACCTGAGCGAGCATCATTCGTTCGGCGAGTCGGAAGATGCTGCCGGAGATTACGCGGAAGAACTGGCGGCGGAAATGCTCGCGACCACACTGAACGTCGACTTCGATCCGGATCGTTCCTGGGACGAGAAGAAGCAGATCTATCGGCTGTCGAACAAGATTGTCCGCACCGCCAACGTGACGCAATCGGCGGTCGGCGACAAGAGGGGGCTTTGGACGACGGTCATCGCGTCGGCCGTCTTGATCTTCGATTAGGTTGACGATTTTTTCCAGAACAGAGAGGGATGGCAAAATGCCATCCCTCTTCGTGCTTTGCCGCCTTTCTTCGCGAATTTTGCGGTTACAAGCTTTTTCAGGATTTCCCTATTTCGCGGCCATTTTCTTTTTTGCCTTGCCTTTCAGGGACCTGTCCTTGTCGAGTCGTTCGAACACCGCCGCCACAACGACCGGCAAGCCCACGGTCGCGTCAAGGAACACCTCGCCGAATCTTCCGCCCTCAGAGGGCGGCACAAACTTGCCCCAGGAAATCGCCTCGCTGTAGGGGCTGCCTGACAAGCCGCCCCAGTACACCGGCTCCGGGCAAATGCGTACGCCGTAGTGGTAGCGCTTGAGCGGAATGTTCTCGCCTAGGCGGCGGTGACGCAATTCGAGGAACGGTCCGAACTGCTGCGACCAGTTCCGGGGAACTCCGCCTCCGATGGTCAGAATTCCGAGGCGCTTTTGCCGTAGCAGGGTTGCAGCAAAGTGTTCCAGATCGAGGAAAGGATCGAAGTGGATGCGATGCCGCCCGGTAGATTCGCGCAGCCGGTTGTTCAGGGCAACATCAAGCCCGAGTTCGGAGTCGGTAAACGCGGGCACAAAGACGGGTACGCCCTGTTCGAAGGCCGATTTCAAAATGCCACGCTGACCTTTTGCCGTGCGCGCCAGGTGCGACCCGACGGCGTGGTTCAACTTGTAGGAGCACATGATGTCGTTATGGTCCCAGCCTTCGAGGATCTCCGACATGACCTCTTCGACGTGATCGAGGTTCTGCTCGGGCTCGAGAGTGTCGTAGACACGGTTGTAGCCCTGCTCGTACAGCTCCTCGTCGGAGACTTCGGGATTGGCCCGGAAATGTGCCTTGCCGGTGGCCTCTACGAGGCCATGCGCCATCAAAGCGCCAGTCGAGACAAGGGCATTCACAATGCCCCGGTCGATCAAGTCGCTGATCACGAGTCCCTGCTTTGCGACGGTCATTGCGCCCGCCAGGGTCATGACCACGAAACACTCTTCGTCGCGTGCCATCGCTTCCAGCACGTCGGCCGCTTCGCCCACTTGACGGCCCGTAAACGCGGTTTTCGACATCGCGCGCACCAGATCGTCGATCGAACGCACCTGGCTCAGGTCCAGCGGTTCGAGGGGAATCAGCCGATCTTCAGTCGGATTGTGCAGCTTGCGATCGATGCCGGCGCCATCTCCGTGACTGCCATTTCCATGCTTTTCATGATTGGCATGCTTGTCATGATTTCCATGTTTCAAAACGCACCTCCCAGCTTGAATCCTATTAATTCGTCCCAATTACTGTACTAAAGGCCAGCGGATGCCGCTACGTCTCCCGCGTTTTGCAGCGTGGGGCACCGATGCTTGTGCTTTGTTATGCTATCGCTTCGCTTTTTTGCGGAGGTCGCGGCGTGTCGCCTGAAAAATTTACAGTGGGCCTGGTGCAGATGTCGTGCGGCCCGGATCCAGATGAGAATCTCGAAAAGGCATTGACTCGCATCGGCGATGCCGCCGCGAAAGGCGCCCAGGTCGTGTGCCTTCCCGAACTCTTCCAGACGCAGTACTTCTGCCAGCGGGAGGATCATGCCCTGTTCGATTTAGCAGAGCCGATTCCCGGTCCGACTACGGAAAAGTTGTCGGCGGAAGCTAAAAAGCACGCAGTCGTGCTGGTGGCGTCGCTGTTTGAGAAGCGCGCCCCGGGCGTGTATCACAACACGGCCGCGATCTTTGACAAGGACGGGACCCTTCGCGGCATCTATCGCAAGATGCACATCCCGGACGATCCGCTCTATTACGAGAAGTTTTATTTCACGCCGGGTGATCTCGGATTTCGATCCTTCGATACGCAAGCCGGCAAGATCGGCACGCTGGTTTGCTGGGACCAGTGGTATCCGGAAGGAGCGCGACTGACCGCATTGCAGGGTGCCATCGTGCTGTTCTATCCGACTGCGATCGGCTGGCATCCTGCGGAGAAAGCGGAATTCGGCGAAGCACAATACGATGCGTGGCGAACCATCCAGCGCGCACACGCAATCGCCAATGGCGTCTATGTAGGAGTCGTCAATCGAGTCGGATTCGAAACCGGCAACATCCGAGGCAACGAAGCCCAGGGCGCTGGATTGGAATTCTGGGGAGGCTCCTTCATCGCAGACCCATTTGGCCGCGTGCTGGCGCAGGCCTCGCATGACAAGGAAGAAATCCTGACGGCGGAAGTCGATCTGCACAAGTTGGAGGATATCCGCCGGAACTGGCCCTTCCTGCGCGATCGCCGCATCGACAGCTATGCCCCCATCACCAGCCGGCTCATCGATTAACGAAACATCCATCCGCGAGGAGAGGCGTCAATTCGCACTTCAAGTAAACCTTTCATAAATCCGCCGATTGCGCTAAGAATGCCGGCAGAATGGGAGCGGCATGACGCCACCTGGCTGGCCTGGCCCCACTTCCAGGGCGATTGGCCGGGAAAATTCGAACCGATTCCGTGGGTTTATTCAGAGATTGCTCGAGTTCTTTCTCAGCACGAAAGAGTCGAGTTGATCGTCACAGATGCTTCTTCGGAGAAGCGTGCGCGCAAGACCTTGGCGCTGGCCAATGCGCTGAACAGAAATGTCCGGTTCCATCGCTGGCCGACGAATCGCGTGTGGACACGGGATAGTGGCTGCACGTTCGTGCAAGCGGCAGGCGACCCTGGGCATAAGACGCGACGACGCCTGCAAGCCATCAAATGGCGGTTCAATGCCTGGGCGAAATATTCGAACTACGGATACGACGAAAAAATCGGCTCACTGATGGCCAAGAAAGCAAGGGTCGTCGAGACGCGGGCGGAACACCACGGGCGGCGGGTGGTCCTGGAAGGCGGATCGATCGATGTGAATGGCGCAGGCACCCTGCTGACAACGGAAGAATGCCTGTTAAGCAGTGTGCAGCAGCGCAACCCTGGCTTCCGGCGGCAAGATTACGAAGGAGTGTTCGCGCACTATCTGGGAATCCAACAAGTGATCTGGCTAGACAAGGGCATAGCCGGCGACGATACTCACGGACACGTGGATGACATCACGCGATTCGTGAGTCGCGACATGATCCTGACCATGGTCGAGTCGAATCGCCGCGACAAGAATCACGCGCCCTTGCAAGACAATCTCCGGCGCCTCAAGGCCGCGCGCGATCAGGATGGCAGGAGGTTTCAGATCGTCGAACTTCCGATGCCGGCACCGGTCATTTTCGAAGGCCGCCGCCTGCCGGCCAGTTATGGCAATTTCTATATTGCGAACGGGGTCGTGCTCGTACCGGTGTTCAACGATGCGAATGATCGCATCGCGCTCAACACTTTGGCCGAGGTCTTCCCTACTCGTCAGATTCTGCCGATCTACTCCGGAGATCTGATTTGGGGTTTCGGCGCCTTGCACTGCATGACGCAACAACAACCGGCTGTTGTCCGTTAATCGCGCAACCCGCTGGATCGGTATGTCGGACCACGGAAACAACGTTCAGGATCACTGTCTCGGCTAGCATAGAGGCCCATGTCCAACGGGAAAATGACAACCAGCCGTATGGAGGCCTTCAGCGACGGCGTCGTTGCCATCATCGTCACGATCATGGTGCTCCAGCTGACTCCTCCGGCGCAGCCCACGTGGGCGGCGCTGATGAGACAGCGATCGATTTTTCTCAGCTACGGGCTCAGTTTCCTGGTGGCCGCGATCATGTGGGTGAATCATCACCATCTGATCCACGCGGTGCGCGACGTGACCCCGAAACTGCTGTGGTCGAATCTCAACTTGCTGTTCTGGATGTCGCTGATCCCGTTCGTTACCGACTTCCTCGGGCGGAATCCGCGGGCGCCGTTTCCTGTGTCGCTTTACGGACTGGACCTGAGCCTTTGCGGACTCTCGTTCTGGATCTTGCGGCTCGAACTTGCACGGCAGCATCGGCCCAATCCGGAGATGAGCGAATACCATTCGCGTATTCAGCTGAAGAATTTGTTTTCGGCGTTCCTCTATCTGGTTGCAGCTGGACTGGCACACGTGTCGATCTATATTTCCTACTTCATCTACATCCTGATTCCGGCGCTTTACTTCCTGCCCGAGAAGAAACTTGTAACCGATCCGTAACAAACGCGCCGGCGATGGTTAAATCAAATCCGCAGACGCAACATTTCAGGCAAGCTCGTGTTCGGAAGTGCGTGTAGTTGGCGGAGTTCCAGGGCCAACGTTCATCCGCCGTTCACAATCATTTTTTAAGGACACCTATGCTCGATCGCACGCCGCTCGCTGCCGCCCTATGCGTCTTCTGCCAGGTTTCGTCACAGCTGGCCTCCGCCCAAACAGCAGGTCCCCTGTGTCAGCCTTCGGTGACCTCGCCGATCGTCGTTGTGTCACCGGCACAGCGACAAGCCGGGGGCACTAAGGCCGAGCCTCCGCTTACGGACACGAATAATGGATTTGCCTGGCCTGATACTCCCATCGGAATGATTAAGACTGGCACTGGTTACGAGTTCTTTGCCAGCGACGGTGGCTACCACTCGCGGCAGATGTGGCAAGGACACTGGGTCGGCAACAACAAAGCCGGATCGGTGGTTACGACGTCAGATTCCTTGAACAATCCACTCGGCACAGCGATTCCGCAGGATGTCAGCATTTCCCCGAATCCCGACCCTTCCGTGAATCCCAACTATCCCAGCTACACCTACATGGGAGGAGGACCGGTGTACCAGGTTCCCGACGGAATGACGGGTGCTGGGAATTTACTTTTGGTGTATCACGCCGAAATTCTGACGGATGCCCTCTACGCCGTACTCGGCCTCGCGGCCTCCGCCGACAACGGACTGCACTGGACTGATCTGGGTGAGATCATTCGCCTCAATCAGGCCTTTGCCCCTCGGCTGGATGGTTTCGAGATCGGCGACGGCCCGCTGGTTTTCTCGCCAGACGGCAAATATTTCTATCTGTACTTCCCCGACTGGATGGCAAATGGCACGCTGCACGCAACGACCACGACAAATGTTTCCGTGGCGCGGGCACGGGTAGAATCCGTGCTGGATGCGGCGTTCGGTTCCACGCGTCAGCACACCGTCGGATTCCAGAAGTTCTATCGGGGGACCTGGGACTTGCAGCCCGCAATCGGCGGGGCTTCCACCGACCTGAATCCGAAGTCCGCGTATCAGGGATATCTCGACATTCACTACAACAGCTACCTACAGCGCTACGTGATGATCATCTCGAATGACACGACCTTCGCATACGCGGAATCTGTCGACGGGTTGAAGTGGACCCTCCCAGTTCCCCTCGGCGTCTACGGGCCGATTGCGGCGTACCCGACGGCGGTTGGGTTCGGTGACGACCCGCATGTCCTGGGAAAGTCGTTCTATGTGTTCTTCACGCACCTGCCAACCGATGGAACAGGATGGCAGAATGGCGAACTGGAGCGGCTGACGTTAACCTGCAAGTGATGGAAGCGAGCACACAACCAGCGCCTACACAACTGAGGCACTCTCTGCGGAATGAAATTCTAGATTAGTGCTTATAAACCGTCGGCCGCGGTCCCTTTTCCAGAGTCTCGCGGTCCCAGATCATGTCCTCGCGGGAATAATTGGCGAGTTCAAAATCCTGCGTCAGCTCCAACGCGTCCGTGGGACAGGCGTCTTCGCACAGCCCGCAAAACATGCAGCGGCTCAGGTCGTAGGTGAAGTTGGTGAGTTCCTTGCGGCGGGTTTTTTCGTTACGTTCGCTGGAAACCACGATCAGGTTTTCGGGGCACGCCAGCGCGCACAGGTCGCAGGCAATGCACATGGTCTCGTCGGTATCAGGATTGACGTTCAGCCGCGGCGCCCCGCGGTAGCGCTCGGCCACCAGCGGCCGTTCCAGCGGATACTGCTCGGTGTAGTTTTGCTTGGGATCCTGATACAGGAACGTCACCTTCAATCCCTGAAGCAGGTCCAGCAGAAGCACTTTGCGCAGCAGACTCGGCATCCCCATAACCTCGTTAGGATACCCTAAACCGCGCTGCGTGCGCTATCGGCAATACCCGCACCCTGGTCGAGATAAAGGATTTGCACAATTCTGACAGCCTAATCTCGGATTTTTGGCCGTTTGTCTGAGCGCGGGAACCTTTTCGCGCTGGGCTGCGTACCTACTCACGGGACGGCCATGAAGACGCTGCTGACATCGCGACCGGAGCTGCGTTGGGTGGCGGTCGCCGTGCCCTCACTTTTTCTTGCCCATTGGGCATTCATCACCCTGTGCCCGCGCCTGCTCGGAATGTTGCCTTACAGTCTGCGGGCGGTTCTGCACCTTCTCTGACCCGTCGCGGGAATTCAGCCACAGTACAATATTGATGAAAAGATCAGCCCTTATGCGATGGGGATCTGCCTTGGCTGACGACCGACGACTGACGACTGACGACCAACTCCGTGACCGCTCTGACGAACTTCACATGGAGGAGGCTCTGCGGGCCGCGCAGCGAGCGCTGGAAGCTGGCGAGGTGCCTGTGGGAGCCGTTGTGGTCTGTGACGGCCGCGTGATTGCGACCGGATGGAACCAGAACTTGAGCGAGAACGATCCTACCGCGCACGCTGAAGTTGTAGCGCTGCGTGACGCGGGTTCAATCGTTGGTAACCATCGCCTAGAGGATTGTGATCTGTTTGCTACAATTGAGCCGTGCGCCATGTGCGCGGGTGCGCTGATTCATGCGCGAATCCACCGCCTGATTTACGGTGCAGACGATCCCAAGGCGGGAGCGGTCCAGTCGGTGATGCGGGTGCTGAACCATCCGCAACTGAATCACCGCATGGAGATCAAACGGGGCGTGCTGGCGGGTCGCTGCGCGGAGTTGCTGCAATCATTTTTCCGCGACCGCCGCGCCGAGAAGAAATAGCGGCTGGCGTTGTGATGGCAGCTTGCCGAGGATCTAACAACATATTTCGCCAAGCGCCGCTGACCACTCGGCATTGGCTGTGATGCGGAGAGGTGCGTGAGTGGTTGAAACGATCCGCCTCGAAAGTTGAGGCGTTTAGCGGGCGTGAGCGAAGCGTGAGCCCGCTGCCGAAATCCTGAGCGTCTTTTGCGAAGGACCTTGCAATTAAAGTTTTCCTTTCGTCCGATGCGGAGAGGTGCGTGAGTGGTTGAAACGATCCGCCTCGAAAGCGGACATACCTTAACGGGTATCGTGGGTTCAAATCCCACCCTCTCCGCCATTCCTAAGGTCTTTATTACCAATCATATGTGACAGGCATCACAGACGTTGTGCTAATTTTGCGCTAACGTGGCCCCAAGAAAGCGAGGCCACACAATGAGCGCAACGCCCCTCGTCACCATCTTTGTCCGTCACTCGGCAGACTGCAAATACGCTGGAGACGAGTTCTGCAAGCGTTGCAACTGCCGCAAGCATCTCCGCTGGACCCAAGACGGCAAGCAGTACCGGCGCAAAGCAGGCACACGCTCATGGCAGGAAGCCGAAGAGCAGAAGCGCCGCCTGGAGGACCAATTAGCAGGACGCACGCCTGCCCCGGAATCCGCAGGCCAAGGCATCCAAGCGGCGGTTGACCTCTTCCTAGCGGACAAGAAGCTTCAGGGCATCACCGAAAACGTGCTCGGCAAATACACGCGGGAGCTGCACCGCTTGCGGGCGTACTGCGAGGGCGCGGGTGTCTATACCGTCCAGGGCATTAACCGCGAGCTGCTGACGCGGTACTGTGAGACGTGGGAAGAATCTTACCCGTCATCTTCTACCCGCGTCCGCGTGCGCGAACGGCTCCGCAATTTCCTCCGCTACTGCTACCAAGCTGAATGGCTCGCCCGCGTGATTGACCTGCCGAAGATGAAGGACACGGAGCCGCCTACCATGCCGCTAACGGAGAAGGAATACACTAGGCTGCTTGATGCGGTCTTTGTGACCGTAGCCGAGCCTGCCCGCCGCGCACAGGTTCACGCGCTCTTGCAACTAATGCGTTGGTCCGGGCTTGCCATCGGGGACGCGCTGCGCTTACGGCGAGATGAGATCCTCCACGATGACGCTAGGGACCTGTACCGCATCGTGACGTCGCGGCAGAAGACCGGCACGGATGTGTCGGTCCCCATCCCGCCCGATGTCGCGCACGAAGTCCTCGCTGTGCTGAATGGCAACCCGGTGCATGTATTCTGGAGCGGCAACGGCAAGCCGGACACCATCTCAAAGAAGTGGGCCAACGCATATGTAACCCCGGTCTTCGAGGCGGCGGGCATTGAGCGCAACGGGAACATGGTCAGCCACAGGCTACGCGATACCTTTGCCGTGGACCTGCTAGAAAAGGGCGTGCCGCTTGAGGAGGTGTCAAAGCTGCTCGGGCACGAATCCATCAGGACCACAGAAAAAGCTTATGCGAAGTGGGTGAAGGGGCGGCAGGACCGGCTTGACAGCCTTGTAATGGGAACGTGGAGCACGCAGACGAACGCCGTCTAGGCGGGGCAGTTCAGCGGATGACACCGAACGGCACGAAAAACGATGTTAAACGAACAAACGGAGCGCAGATAGAGCGCGGATTTCGTCCACACGCGTTGAAGGTTTCTCGCCTATGTCCCACCTGCAATTCTCAGTGAGCGTAATCGCCTTCCATGAGAAGGCCGGTCGGAGTCAAGTCGAACCTTGTTTTTTCATAGACATGTGTTTTTGTTCCGCCGAGTGGCCACTGTCGCCATGCTTCCATCCGCACTCTCGAGGAGCGATTCGTTTCGCTCGGTGCATGTTGGGCGTTCTCGTTTCAGCCGGTGCTGC